>WNGN01003693.1_pt1 | contig 10418 bp, 8 predicted proteins | sample 5400561 | NCBI WGS metagenome assembly WNGN01 (sample SAMN13153379, study PRJNA577476) | soil metagenome | isolation source: 115 cm soil or saprolite under Garry oak tree replicate 2 | place: USA:California | collected 2016-06-15 | reverse complement strand
GACCACGTAGAAAGTAAGAATGGCGACGAAGTGGCCTAACAGAGAAAGTTGGTTGGCGCGAGAGAGATGCAGTCCTTTTCTCAGTGCTGAAATCATGTTGAAGAGGCCGAATCCGATAAGCCCGGCAGCAAGGACCATTCCAGCTAGAACGTCAGGTTCAACCACAAGAAGCCACAAGCTAGCCAGAATTAGTAGTGCGCCGGACAGCCCAAGCCCGGTACGCGAGACCTTCGTAGCCTCGGACAGAACGTCGCTCAGACCGAGGTAGTCTTTGACCTTGGTCTTCGACCAGTCAAAACCTTCGAGGAATTTGGAAAAGATCAAACGGCGGTCCACGACAACGGTAATTCAGATTACCCGACGATGACTTGTATCGGAATTTTCCCCTTTAAGGGTTGTGCGGGAATTGAAGCTATGTACTATCATCGCATGCAAGTCGATCCCCAAGAATAGGCAACCGAGTTGCCTCCTGGTGCAGCGGACTCTATGCTCCTAGGTTGCCGCGACGAGAGGTACCACTGGTTTTCGATCTCGTCTAAAGGCCCGGGTCCATTTTTCGGCTCTTTTTTCGACAAGCGCCTCATCAATCAGTTCGCAGACGACGTGCCCAATCATGATATGACACTCCTGTATCCTTTGAGTATCGTTCGAAGGAACAATCACCTTGTGGTCGGAGAGCGTAGCGAGCAGTCCGCCATTCCCGCCGGTAAGAGCTATCGTCCTCGCACCAATCCTTCCGGCTTCTTGAACGCCCAGGATCACATTCTTGGAGTGGCCACTCGTGCTTATCGCCACCGTCACGTCACCCTTGTCGACACACGCTTGGACTTGTCGGGAGAAGATTTCGTCGAAACTGACGTCGTTCCCGACCGCGGTGAGGATCGACGTGTTAGTTGTCAATGCAAGAGCCCTCAGCGGTGGTCTTACATTCTTGAACTTGCCGACTAGCTCCGCCGAAATATGCTGAGCATCAGCCGCGCTTCCACCATTTCCGAAGAAAACAACCTTCCTTCCTCGGCGAAGCGCCCCGATTACGATATGGGCCATTTCTATAATCTCATTCAAGCACTCCTTAGAGAGTCGCTCTTTCGTCTCAATACTCTTCTGAATCGACGCAAGTACGAGCGAAATTTCTCTATCTTTACGACTGGATGCCTCAGTCTCCAGAGTCCTGCTCCCCAACTCTGGCTTGCTTGTTACTTCGAGCTTCGCCAAGTCTGCAATCCATCCTCGTCGAACCTGACAGGGAAAGCCTTTGCTCCGAGGCTTTCAACCGCCTTTTCCACCTGAACCCGTTTTCCGGATTCGCAGTATAGAAAGAGGAAGCCTCCACCGCCGGCTCCAAGTAGCTTCCCACCGATGGCCCCATTCAGCTTCGCAACGTCAAGGAGCTTCTCAACATCCTCCGTGGAGATCGCATCGTCGAGTTTTTTCTTAAGGTCCCATTCTGAATTCAAGAGCTCCGCAAAACCTCCTAGGTTCCCCGTAAGCAAGAAATCCTTCATCTGTAAGGTCAGTTCCTTCATATGCTCCAGCGCATTCATGATTGTTGGGTTCTTGTGCTCGTACGATTCTATTTGCCTTTTAAGAATCCCACCCGAGCGCCTCGTGGTGCCTGTGAAGCAGAGGAGGCTGTTGTACTCGAGCTCGTTTAAAGTCTCCCTTTTGATCCGGAGAGCGTTCACGATGGTTGCTTCTTTCTTGAACTCGATGAGATTGAAGCCTCCAAAAGTTGAAGCATATTGATCCTGCATTCCTCCAGGAACACCAACATCCTTTCTCTCAACATCATAAGCGAGATTCGCGATGTCATAGTCCGTCATTGAGTTGCCCTTCCACTCTCTAAAAGCGCCTATGAGAGAAACGCACAGAGCGGATGATGACCCCAGTCCGGTGCCTGGTAACGCATCATAACGGAGACTTGCGTCGAATCCTTGATCGGCACCAAACCGCTTGGCAACCGCCCGAACAAACTCGACTTCACCACCGCCCTTCAGATCATGAAGAGTTTCAGGACCATAACGGACATCTTGGTCCTCCCTCGAGACAGTGATCTTGCCATCACTCCTAGGTGCGACAGAACAGTAGGCATAATTCTGGATTGTTGAGGAGAGCACTACTCCTCCCATCAAACTAGGGTATGGAGGAACGTCTGTGCCGCCACCAGCATAACTGACTCGGAGGGGAGCTCTTGCACGGATCTTAATCAAGAGTATTCAACCTGGTTGGACCCATCTTCCACAAGCGCAATGTTGCGAACCGCCTCTTTCAAACCGTTTCCATTGGTAGGGACTCTAATACCGCGGCAACCCGCTCGCCTCGCTGCTTCAAGGTCGATCTCCTTGTCGCCAATCATCCAGGATTTTGCTGTATCGATTCCAAGTTCTCTCGACGCTTTCAAGATTAGCCCAGGTTCGGGCTTTCTACAATTACATCCTTCGTCAGGCCGGTGAGGGCAATAGTAGATGGCATCAATTCTGCATCCTAATAGTGCAAGCTCCACACGGAGCTTCTCATGAATCCTCGAGATTTCATAGTGCGTGGTGAGTCCGCGCCCAATAACGGACTGATTCGTTATGATCACGATTTGGAATCCTCTCTTCTTGATTTCTCGAAGGGGTGCCTCGATACCTGGAAGAATCTCTAGCTCCTTCGGGATCTTAACATAATCTGGCCGTTCCCGGGTAAGAACACCATCCCGGTCGAGAAAGACTGCCCTAGACAGGGGCAAGGTTCAAAGCCACTGAGGTTTCGACCTTAACAAGTTAATAGTTTTTTCTGCAGATCACGCAGTGAATCTCCGGCCCGATGAACTTATCGCATGAAGCAATGCTCTCGCACCGGTGCTCGGGGATCCCCCTGAAATTATCGCTACGTCAAGAACCAGGTCGACAGCAGACCCTGGGTGGTTAGGGTTGATCGAGGTCACATAGTGCGGTGAGAGACTCTCGGCGGTTGATGGCAATTTCGGCGTACTACCGTGATCGAGCATTCTATTGAAGAATCCAAAGTAAGTTGGAAGTCGATACGTCCGGTCCTGACATATTGAACACATAGTCGCCAAAAGGTGAAAGGGAGCTCAGTGTAACTCTAGGCGATATCGACGACAAACTCAACCTTTTTGTGCCGTGAAAGTGTCCCGGCTGCCGAGACGATGGCTATGCCCGTGGCTACCATTATCATTCCGGTATGGAACGGCGAGAACGGGCTACAAAGTTGTCTCAATTCGGTCATGAAACAAGACTTTGAATCATCCGAAGTCATTATCATAGACGATGGAAGCACCGATCGATCTTTAGAAATCGTGAAGAATACCGTGACTGAAGATCCACACATCAAGATTCTCACCCATGCTGCAAACCAAGGTCTGGCCAAGACACTGAACGAGGGCATCAAAACGGCATGCGGAGAATTTGTCCTTATCGTTCACCAAGATTGTGAAATGGTCGATACCAACTTTCTGAGCAAATCCGTGGCCGCGTTGGGCCAACACCCAAACATCGCCGCTGTTACCGGTCGACGGGTGTATGAAATGAAGAGTCTTTCCGACAACGAGAAACTGTTCATGGTAGCGAACGGACATTTGGCAGAGATCGATCACGAGGAATCTACGACTGAGGATCTGACTTTCACCGAGCACAAATGTGATCTGTTCAGAAAGAAACTAGTTGAAAGCGTTGGAGGATTCCCTGACAGCAAATTCCGAAGTTCAGGCGAAGACCAGGTCTTGAGCAGTAGACTTCGAAGTTTGGGATACAGGCTGGTAAGGCTTGGATCAATCACCTACAAGTTAGGATTTGGCGACAAGGAATCGACATTCAAGGGAATCTTCGAGAAACTCCGCAATTACGGCAAGACCCAAGCTGGAGTCCTCTTTTCCGAGCGCGCCTCGGCCCTCTCCGGTATTTCTAACAGCAAGGCCCTATCCAACAGGGCGATGAACAGGGTGCAAATGATCCTCTCCGCAGCCGCCATCGCGGGTGGCCTAATCCTCGCTTTCATTTCGCCGTACTTCGTACTTCTTCCCCTTTCCATAGTAATCCTCCGGATAGTTACCTACTTCACCAGACTTCGCAAAGTCCACGGACGGATGATGCTCGCACTGTTCGGACCGTTGCTGGACATCTTTTACTCGATCGGATTTGTAGAAGGTCTAGTAGCCTCCAGCGTTGGAAAACGACTATGACCGTCACCGTTCCGTCCTACCTAGTTACTCTGCCAGCAAGAAACGAGGAGAAACGACTCGTCTCCGCGGTGCAGAGAGTGGATGGACTGCTGCAAGAACTCGGTCATCCATACATTCTACTGATAGCGGAGGACGGCTCAACAGACGACACGTTTGGAGTAGCGAAGGGCCTTACCTCTGCCTACCCTAACCTCAAACTAATACACAACGATTCCAAATTGGGCAGAGGAAGAGCACTTCGCAACGCTTGGCAGTCGACTCTCGCTGACGTGTACGTCTTCATGGACACTGACTTGGCGACGGATCTCCGCTTTCTTCCTAAGCTGGTCGCAAGGATGCAAAGTGAAAGCTTGGACTTTGTGACCGGATCTCGATATTCTCCAGGTTCCAATCTTCGACGGCCTCTCTTGAGAAAGATGTTTTCCTTAGCCTACAACGGGATTGTGCGGGCCTTGTTTGACACCAAGCTGTCTGACCATCAATGTGGGTTCAAAGCCTTCAGCAGAAGAGCAGTAATGACGGTACTGCCACTGACCCGGGAGAACGGCTGGGCATGGGACACGGAAATGATAGTGTACTTGAAGACCCTTGGTTGGAAGGTAGCCGAGATTCCCGTATCTTGGAGAGAAATGAAATCGGAAAGGACGCCCGTCAAGAGACTAATACATGACGTCTATGAACAAGGCTCCGCCCTCATCAGAATTCTCGTAAGGTCCAAGAGACTAAGGACAAACCCCCTTTCCAGTCATGTTCATACTGTGTAATAGCGCTCTTTCCCAAGCGCGTAAGATCATCAGAATCCGCCTTGAGAAATATCCCTGGCTTCTCCTCGCTCTGTTCGGAACCCTCTCCTTTACAATATTCACAGTCTATTCCTTCGAGCGGTATCTTGCGTTTCAAACCAATTTTTTCGACCTCGGACTTGACGCCAGTTCAACCTGGCGCACGGTGAATGGGTATGATTCATGGGCATCTCTCATTCTTCCGTCGACCCCTGGACACATCAACCACATTTCACCCATTCTCGGTCTGGTGGCTTTTGGCTACGCCCTGGTCCCCGATCCAAGGACCCTTCTGCTAATTCAGGCAGCCGCAGTCACTCTTGCAACAGTTCCGTTGTACCTTCTGGCGTTGCGAGAAACAGGGAACCAGTTTCTCTCCTTCATTGTGTCAGGATTGTACCTCGCAAATCCTGCTCTACATGGAATCATAAGATTTGATTTTCATCCTGAAGCTTTCATTCCCCTATTCGTCTTTCTCCTTTACTTTTCCTACCCTCGACAAACACCGGCAACGTTCTACGTCTCTTTGGCGTTGTTGCTTTCCACGATCGAATACTCCGCGATTCTGGGCATTGGAATTGCCATTTCACTAATGATTCTGAACAAACGCATAGACAGACGGAATCTTGTAGCTCTAATCGGGTCCCTCATGCTGTTGAGTGTGATCATAATCTCTACAATCAGTGGTGCCTTCCAACGTTGGAACTGGCCCTCGAATTGGCTAGCCGTGCAATTCTTTGGAACCACTTCATCTGCTATAACAAACCCTGGACAAGGGATCGCAGGATTCTTGAATAATCCTGGAAGTCTTCTGATGTCTCTTGAAAATAACCTTCCTGCGAAAATGACGTACCTGTTCGTCGCCACTGCTCCAATGTGGTTTTCTCTCGTGAAAAATGTTTCTAGGTTCATCCCAGCAATCCCTTGGATTGCGGTGGTGATTGTCACTTCTAGGTATTCGTACTCCAATGTGAATTTCCAGTATTCGGTGTTTCTCCTCCCTTTCGTCTATCTCGCAGCTATACCGTTCCTCCGCAGTCTTATGAAGCGTCGAAAGGTGATCGTCGCTCTGGCGCTTGTGGCTCTATCCTTCACTTTTCTATTTAGTGCGCTAAGCCCGACTGGTCCAGGGTGGCCAGCCACCAGCTCACTTGCGGTTCAAGTAGACTCAATAAATAATAGTCTTCCGCGAAACGCTTCCATTCTCACCGAAAGCGACCTCTTTCCCCAACTATCCAACAAGGCCTATGTGACATTGAACTACTCATCCACGAAACCGCCCGAATACATTCTCGTCAATTTCGACAGCCCTTGGTACAACTGGACCAACCCTGCCCTCGGGTATCCGCTGTCGCCTAGAGAACAGACAGAACGCTTTCTTAGCCAATATCACTACGATCTGATAGTGCAGGATCAAGGACTGCATCTCTACAAATTGGAGCTTACCTCTCCGAGTTCTGCTCCCGCCCCGGACCCAATGGGCTAGCGCAGAAGCGTCAGAGTTATCTGCAGCCAGTCGTATGACGACGACAGTCCCGAGTCGGACGTAAGCGCTATGGTAAGGTCAGTGCCCGTAGGGAGAAGAACGGAGGATTGCTGCCAGGTATTATTTGTGACCTGATGACTGAGCAGGGCAAGTTGCCGGCCTCCTTCCGACACTTGGATTGAATAGCCTGCCCCGTTAGATCGGCCGACAGCAACATCAGCCAATGCGAAATTCGTGGTGAGGTTACTGTATCTGTTTCCTAAAAGATTGAATTCGATATATGATCTGCCTGAGACAAAGGGCGGGTGAAACATTACCTGGTTGCTTCGAGCGGTTCCTCCAACCGTAGGAAGTGAAGAGTAGAGTTCCGAGGAGATTAGTATATGATCGTAACCATCCACAAACGTCTGGTTTACAAAGCGGTAAGTGGTCGAATTGGAATGCGCGTCGACTTCGTCTAGATGCTGGGATAAATCCCATGTGGGGTTGTACCTGAAAATGCTAACTCCGTCGATGACAGTCTCTAAGACAAAGTTCGTCTTGAACGCAGCCTCCCAAATTGGGTGCAAATCAATGATGTAAAGGGTTGGCGGAGAATAATCTGCAACCACATATTTCACGCCTCCTGAGGCCATGAATTCAGAGATTTGGGTGACATTAGGAAAGAGGTGGAAAGGGTCGTAAGGATACGGGACAAAAGGCTCTGGTCCAGTACGTCCATAAAACTGAAGCTGAGTTATTCCTAGGGCGGTCTGGCGATGAGCAAGCAATGCGATCTCCGGATTGCCTACTAGTATCTGATCTTGCGAACTTGTATTGGACTGAATGTATGAGGCAATGTCATACACGGACTTTATTGATTGATTTCTCCATGTCATTGGAGTTGTATAGAGCATCGCAGCCGTAATGGATGCATTAACAAGTAGAAGCCCTAAGAAGAGAATGGGTCCTCGTTGCCTCATAATCGATGGGAGAGCAATTTGGGCTGTGGCTTTGATCCTTCTAATGGCGGATGCTACTGAAGGCGAGGCGATTAGTGAGAGACTGGGAGCAAAATAATAGTAATAGTTGACAAGAGGAATGCCGAAGAGAACAATCAGCACGGCAGTGGAGAGAAACCAAAAGAGAGCCAACTCCCATCCCAATGGGATCCTTTCAGGCCCAGAGGCCGAATGACGGATCATGAATGATGAGGAGCGAAACATTATTCCGGCAACTCCGGAAAGGAGCACAAGAAGTCCCAAGAAAGAATACAGATAGAGAGCCGAAGGCTCATACGCTCCATAGGAAGTCTGGGGAAAGCGCGTACGCGCCGCGAGAGTCGCGACGAGAAAAGCGGAAACCCCTACTATGGCGAGTCCTAGGGAAAGCCCCCTTCTGCCAACCACTCGAAAGAGAGCGATCAGCATAAACACAGCTGCAGGGATTATGAGGTAGAGCCACTCTCGAACAGCCACGTAAAAGATTCTATCTTTGAAGGATCCACTCGCTGCCTGACCCCAAATGAACCATCCAGCGCTTTCGGGCTGTCCGCTGAACCCGAAATTTGAAACCATCCAGCTGAAACTCGATTTGAAACTGAATATGACAAAGATTGAACCGAAGGCCAAGAGAAATGATCCCCATGAAACGATCGACTGGAAAACCACTTTCTTGAGCATCTTGATTCGAGGGACACGGCTCTTGTACGTGAGAAACGCGAGAAAAAGCGGCAGCGTCACCATGTAGATCGCTATTCCTCGATATGCGAAGGTTCCTATTCCTAGGATCGAGCCGAAGAGAGCAAGAAATCCTGCATTGGTTGATTTTAGGCCCTTGACAAGGGCCCACATCGCGAGAACACTTAGAAACAGCATTAGACTCCGCTCGTCAAAGACAGTGCTGTACCAGAGTATTGTAGGGGCGAAACTGAAGATTAGTGCAGAAGCAAGGCCGGTGAAGTAATCAAAGACTTCCTTGGCTATCTTGTACAATACGGGAACTGTCAGAACCGAAGGCACGATCGAGACGAGTGATATTGCGAGATAGTTTGACCCGAACGCCCTGACCGACAGGGCAACCAGATAAATGTAAACTGGGTCTCGGATGAAAAAATCTCTATAAGGAATGGCGCCATTGTTTATCAGATTTGCCCAGTAAAGGAATATTCCTCCATCCCAACCTACGGGAAGAGTGAGAGCGAAGAATAGACGCAAAATGAGCCCCAGGATCATCGAGACGATAATGAGTCTAACAGCAAGAGAGGAAAGCATCTTCATCGTGGCAAGCAATCCATAGACGTTAACGAGGAAGGTATTTTAGAAAGGAGCGGCTGATTACGAATTTAATGTTTAAGCTACGTTTTAAGTCAGAGATATTGTTGTGACGGAACTCGGACGTGGCTATCCGTAATAGACGCCAGGATAGGCCGTTTTCAACAGTTTTTTCGCAGCCGAGAACATTGCGTTCTTCGCTTTCTCCTTTATAGTCAGAATCAAGAAGGACAACCCTCGTGGGTAATCGTCATCAATATCAATAACTCTCTTCTTGAGAAGAATGCTGTAGAGTCTGTAGGCTGATAGGTCTGCCTCTAAGAATTTCTTCGGTTTTCGAGCCTTTAGGAAGACACCCGGAGCCTCCGAATCCTTCTCAAGTGATAGGATTTCGAAATCAGAAAAAATCTGTTTAATGTCCTCCGTCTCATATCTCCAAAAGTCAAAGGGATAACCATGATATCCAAAACCTATCGACCTAGTGGTCAGCAGCAAGGTTCCGTCGGGTTTACAGACATGTTTGATGCTCGATACGGCTTCACGCCAGTTTCTCACATGCTCAACCATTTCCGTTGAGACAACTACGTCGAAGCTTTCCCGGCCAAACTTCCGTTCTATATCTTCGGCACTGCACACCACATCGACCCCTGGACCCTTGACTATGTCCACCCCAACATACCGTTTGGCCCCCCACGCACTTATGATGGACCTGAGACTTCCATTCACATCGCGTGACCCTACTTCGATTACGTCCTTTTGCTTGACTTCGTCAGGAGTGAAGCTCTTCGCTCCGAAAATGATACAGCTCTTATGGCACACAGGGAAACCTCATTGCCTTGAAACTCACTACCTCCTTGCAAAATTGAAACAGATACTATATTGTTTTTGTTGGGGAATATCAGCCCCTGACCCAGCAGACTTCCCCGTCTCTTCTCCTCGTTCGCACAGTCTCGCGAGATTCGCATATTCTCACTTGGGGTCATCCTTGCCTCCGAATTCATGGGCACTGCTTATACGAGACTTGTCTCTGAGAAAGTGCAGACGATTGTTACATGTGCTTGTTGAAATCTATTATCCGTCGCCATCTCGATTCAAACAGTAACAGGGTCAGAACCTCATGCTCGTCCAACAACAAACAAGATGGAGTCCGAACAATATCATGAAGATCAGCACTGTCATAATGTTGTACAATGAGGAAGAAGTGATCGACGAATTCTCCTCTCGCCTGATAAGATCCCTCGAAGCACTGAACCAGGATTATGAAGTCATATTTGTAGTGGAAGGGACGGACGCGACCTTGCAGAAGGTCAGCGAGCTGGCCAAATGGAACCCTCGAGTTAGAGTCGAATTTCACGAAAAGAGACTCGGGCTCGGAAAAGCGACAAAGAAAGGCCTAAGCCTAGTAGATCCCAGATCGGACTACGTACTGACCATGGATTCCGATCTGAATCATGATCCGGAGGAGATCGAGCGTCTCCTCGCTGCAACGAAGGAGGCAGATGTGGTCGTGGGATGTCGATCAAGAACCCGTGGACTGGTAAAGGAGCTACCCTGGTTTAAGAGAATGGTGAGCGCCTCTACCAACTGGGTATTGAGGAACACCTTCAGGATGCAATCGAGCGATGTCACATCAGGGTTTAGGATCTACTCGACAAAGGCGATTGAGAGCGTGAGAGATGAACTCGTAGCGAAGAACTTCGAGGTTACGGCAG
>WNGN01008035.1_pt1 | contig 10425 bp, 10 predicted proteins | sample 5400561 | NCBI WGS metagenome assembly WNGN01 (sample SAMN13153379, study PRJNA577476) | soil metagenome | isolation source: 115 cm soil or saprolite under Garry oak tree replicate 2 | place: USA:California | collected 2016-06-15 | reverse complement strand
ATCGCAGGCATACTGGTACTCGTCGGATCGTGGCTGCTGTACAACAACGCGGCCCAGAGGAAAATAGGATCAATACTCGTGCTCGTCTTCTCTGTAATATCACTGAACTTTGTCGGATTGATCCTAGGCCTCATCGGAGGATTCCTCGGATACACCTTCAAGGGTGCAACCGTGACAACCTCCAACACCTCAGGCCGCAGCCTCAATCCGCCCTAGGCAAAGGGCGGAACCCCTTTCTTTGTCTACAAAAATACAGCCCCAGGCGAGATATGATTCTATAATCCTTAAATCAGCTACGAGCAGAGATCAACCCTAGCCTTGACCAGCACGGTCAGCCTCTCCGTTCTAGACCAATTCGGCGGCAGCAAACTCCTATCCCCCGAAAAGATCCGATGGATAAGACCAACACCCCTCCCCACGAAGCCGGTCGACCTATCCTTCCGCGAAGCCCTCGCAACCCCGATAGGCGCGAAACCCTTCGAGAGAGAAAAGTGCTGGAGCCCCGCCATCATCTTCTCCGACTTCACACGAAAACACTCACCCTTCATCTCACAACTCATCAACATGATAGAACCAAAAACAGATGATATCAAAATCATCTGCGCCGGAGGAACCCATGTTCCATCCGAGCCCGACTTCATCAAGAAAGTAGTCGGGGAAGACATCTACAAACGGTACCAGAAGAACATCAGAGTAAGCTCGGTGAAAAACCCCGCGAGCAAGTACGAGTGGATAGGAGTCACGAGCAGAGGCACGCCCGTCGAGCTGAACAAGGAACTATTCGACAGAGACCTTCTAATCTCAACCCTCAACGTTCAACCACACTATTTCGCAGGCTACGAGGGAGGGGCGAAGGCCCTCCTTCCCGGCTGCTCAGGACTCAAGACCATAACCACCAATCACGGATACGTAATCGGAAACCCGAACTGCAGAGAGCTCGCGATCAAGGGCAACCCTACGAGGGAGGACATGAACGAGGTACCTGGTGTTCTTAGGGAGTTCATGAAGATAGAGCATCGAATCCTGGATTTCGTCCTCAACCAGGACGGGACGCTGGTCAAAGCGGCTTATGGAGATCCAAACCTTGCACACCAGCAACTTGCGGAGAACTATTCCCGCAGAGCCCATTCTGTTACGTCCCGCCCATCAGCTCTTGTAGTCACGGTTGCAGACGGACCCGCGGGAACGAACCTCTACCAGGCCCTCAAAGCCGCAACCTTCGGCGCCGGCCTCGTGGTACCCTCACGCCAGCCCAAGTCCACGGTGTTGCTGCTCGCCTCGCTTGAAGCAGGTATAGGAGGAGACGCGTTCAAGGCTGAGATGGAAACCTATGGCAAGATGGAGCCTGAGATGGTTGTTGAGGATTTGAAGAAGCGAGTCAAGCTTGGAAAGGTCACAGAGGCCTCGCAGAAGCCGAACCGCTTTTCGTTGGACGACAAGAAGACAGACTTCATCGTGGTCTCACCTAAAGCGCCTGCCCCAGTTGAAGAGCTCTTGAGCAAGACGAGAATCAAGTTCTTCAGATCAATAGACGACGCGCTAAGAACACTCGATCAGAAACAGTACGAGAAGGATGTCGCAGTGATTCCCTACGGCTCATCCACCGTTCCAGTAGCCGCATAGAATGGACCCGGCCGAGTCTGTGTTGCACATCAACTAGCTTTAACCAGAACTGGCCAATCCAAGACTTCCATGATCTATACACAACTGGGAACCGACAAGTATGTCTTGAGGCTCGAGTCAGGCGACGACATTCTCCAATCACTACGACAATTCGCCACCGCGAAGAGGCTGAGCGCAAGTCTACTCGAGGGCATCGGCTCTCTGAGCAAGGTCAAGCTCGGCCACTACGACTTCAAGACAAAACAATACAAATACGAAACATTCGAAGATGATTTGGAAATCCTAAACCTATCCGGTAATATCGCCAGCATGAATCGCCAGCCCCTCCCCCATGTGCACGTAACCCTTGGTCGAAGGGACTTTTCAGTAATTGGCGGTCATTTGGACGAAGAGTCAGCAGCAAATATGGTGGAGATCGGTCTATGGAAACTCTCAGGGAAACTGGTAAAGGCTAAGGATGAAGCAATCGGGTTAAATGTGCTACAACTAGCGCGAAGAATATAGCCAGTTACTCGTCAGTCTCACTCATCCCGGTTTTGATCCCAGTTTCTTCATAATCGCACCTTCAGGACCACTTAGCCTATTACACGCTCGACACAGTCTCGAACCAAAGATAGGTGCCTAATTGCCGCGTAAGGTCGGGCTACGAATGGTGCTATACCTCTACGTAGCAGTCTTTCTGACAAGGATTGGATTCGGATCAATAACAATCCTCTTCCCACTCTATCTCCAAGCACCCAGCTACGTAATCGGGGTCATACTCGCACTCTATCCAATGTCCGAAGCAGGGTCAGCCCTGCCTATCGGCCGTCTCGCGGACCGGTTCAGCCGCAAGAAACTCCACATCATCGGAATGATATTGATCACAATTCTCACCGCAGCGATCGGCTTTACCCGAAGCCTGCTGAACGTCTCTGTTCTCCATGCAATGATGGGAGTCTCAGCTGCAATCACCGCAGTAACTTCGCTGACACTTTTGGGAGACGCAACCAAACTGACGAATCGGGGGAAGCAGATGGGAGGATTCGACCTAGCAAACCTAGGAGGCTACGGACTCGGGTTCGGAGTCGGAGGACTACTAGTCAACTCCTTCGCGGATAGGCTGTCGTATGCTTTCTGGGTGACTGCAGGGCTCTTTCTCTTCGCCGGAATATTGGCGGCCAAGTTTCTTGTGGAACCGGTCAGGGTCTGGGAGCTCAAGCAACCCAAAATAAGACAGAGAAGAATCGGAGGCAAGATACGTCCCGTAATCCCTGTCTGGATCGCCCAGACTGTAATACTAGGAATGTACTTTCTACTACCAAAAGCCTTCAGAGATTCCAGCTCCAGCATTCCTGTTACACGAGATACGCTGATTTTCCTTGGAGTTCTCGGCGGCCTCTTCGCACTTGGGGCTATTGTGTTCGGCCACATATCCGATAAGATCGGGAGGACGAGGATAATGGTCGTTGGGGCGTTGGGAGAACTCGGATTCTTACTCCTCTTTGGGTGGTCCGTTCCGGGCGGCGGTTTTGTGAAATACGAGCTAGTGCTCTGGCCTATGTTCTTTTTAGCGTTCTAAGCATCGGTCTAGCTATCGGGAATATCATCGGCGGGTTTGTCGCTGCTTTGGGAATCCAAATGATCTTTTACGTTGGGGCAGGAATATTGTTCCCCTCAATACTGGCCACGTCAACGCTTCTTCGGAGACGCCAATAGGCAACCGTAAGAATCATCTAGAAGCTAGCTCAACGCGACATCTCGGCCAATAATGCCTCTAGAATATGCCTGCATCATGCCGCACGGCGGAGATATTATCCCACAGTTGGCAGCACGGAAAACCAAGCACCTGTTCGTGAAGACAAGAGAATCCATGCGCAAGATTGCAAGAGATATCAGAGAGGTGAGACCCGACACGATCGTAATCGCGAGCCCGCACAACCTGAGACTTCAAGACAAGATCGGGATCATGACCTCCGAAAACACAACAGGCCAACTAAATGGTCCAAGGGGAAAAAAAGTCAACCTGAGCCTAAAGTGCGACCGAGAATTCGCCCAAGACCTCCTCCAAGAATCAACCCGAAAGCATCTACCCGTTGTAGGCGCTAACTACGGAACTGCTGAAGGGCCTGCGTCAGATATGCCGATGGATTGGGGGACCCTTGTCCCCATGTGGTTTGTCGCCAAGGAAGAACGGGTCAAAGCTAAGACGGTTATTGTCACACCGTCAAGAGAGATTCCCCTGAGACAAAATATCGCGCTAGGGACGACAATTGCCGAGATGGCTGAGAAGAAAGAGAAGCGCATCGTCTTCATTGCAAGTGCTGATCAGGCTCACGCGCACAAGAGGTCAGGGCCTTATGGATACCATTCAAGCGCTGCAAAGTATGACGAGTTCGTCTCACAGGCAATCCGAAAGAATCGCATCGAATCCATTTCTCGGCTGAAAAAGCGATTCATCGAAGATGCGAAGCCAGACAGCCTCTGGCAGATGGCAATGCTTGCGGGTTTGACCCGAGTAGTCAAGATGCGGGGGAGCCTACTTTCATATGATGTTCCAACGTATTATGGAATGATATGCGCAAGTTTCCGCCGAGGCTGAATCGCGATCTTGCTGGAAGTGTTCTTACTCTTCGGTCATTCGGTTCATCATCTCTCTGACCTCGTGCTTCATATCAGGTGAGGCTGTTACCACGACAACTCCCTGTGACGGTTGTCCATAGACGATGAAGGATTTGTCAGGAGACTCAAGAATAGCCGGAATGGCCAGCAGGTCTTCTTCGCCATCCACGTAGATTACCGCTTCTCTATGTTGCAGGGCCCCTTTGATGGCATCCCACGCCTCTTTTGTCACGACCCCTGCTGGATTTCTGACTCTGTAAATCCGCTCCGCCTTAATCTCGACTGGACTGATGCTCTTTCTGAGAGTCATCTGGTCTACTATTCTCAGGTTGACTTGTATTCCACTTGCTAGTGTCTCTCGGGATACTACGTCACCAACTGTAGTGACTTTAGGAGGCTTGTTCTGCTGAATCAGCGTCCTCAACTTGGGCATGGTTTCTGCGGGCGTCCCTCTGAGGAGTTTTCCCAGGGGAGTCTTTAGGCGAACAAGGTCGGATTGAGATGGACGGAAGCTTGTCAATGCGCCGTTTGTCGCAGTCTAGCTTTCTAAACTAATCTATGATATCGTAGACCCGGCTCGAAAGGAAACTCAGCCTCAACGGCAAGAGCTCGCAGTTAGAGTCGATAGGAGTTCCCTATGGCCTAGTTGCTTCCTCTGCGAGCTTCTTGATGGTAATTTCAAGCCGATCTACTTCTGTAAGAATCAAGGAACCATCGCTTCCGTATTGAGGGTCCTTGGAAACCTCTCCAATGAACTCTCGAATACGCTTCACTAGCGCCATAGCCCCTTCCTCTCTAGACAGGATCATAGTTTCACCGCAAGCTGGACAGGCGAAGCCTGTGAGGCTCCTCGGAGGACTTGCGATTTGTGTGGTATGTGGTGAGAAGAAGTTGCCCTCAAAGATGTGCCCGGCCAAGCACTCCCATCGGCTCAACAACAAATCTTCCTCACCAGTGGGCATGATTCAAAGCTAGCTTTCAAATCAGAGCAACTTCTGGACGGAGTGACGCTCTACCCCGAAATATTGAGGAGGTCGTTGCTGATTTAAGAGTCGCGTACTTTTTTGCGAAACAAAGGGAAGGATGATCTTGGCATATTGTGAGAAGCTTCGATAACTGGATTGGTCTTTGCGTCTAATGCAAATTGGCAAAACTAGGGAGACGGAAATATGTCCAAGCAGTGTGTCAGGCGTTTCTGGAGGGAATTTGCGGGGCGGCGTTCGATCGGTCGATTCGTTGTAACGTGTCGACCAAGCGCATCGCGTATGCCCATTCGTTGTCATACCAGGCTAAGATGCGAACCATCCCACCAATAGTTTCGGTTGAGAGCCCATCTACAACCGCGGAATGAGGATCCCTCTTGTAATCAACGGACACTAACGGCTCGTGAGAGACTGCGAGAATTCCCTTCAAGTTTTCGGCCGCCGCATGCTCGTACGCGTTGTTAACCTCGTTCCTGCTCACCTCGCCATCGCATTCGACGACGAGGTCTAGAAGCGAGACCGTTGAGGTGGGCGCTCTTATTGCCGAGCACGTAATTTTTCCTTTAAGTCGAGGGAGAATCTTGCCTATTGTCTGGCTGGCTCCAGTGCGAGTGGGTATGAGGGATTGGCCTGCTGCCCGGGCTCTTCGAAGATCCTCATGAGACCCGTCGAGCAATCTTTGATCGTTAGTGTAGGAATGGATTGTCGTGGCAAATCCGTGTTTGACCCTGAAATTATCGTCCATGACCTTTAGAGTAGTCGCTAGACAGTTTGTGGTGCATGAGCCCATGGAAATGATCCTGTGGTGATTCGGGTCATACGTTTCCAAGTTACAGCCAGGTATGAGAGTCACGTCGGCCTCTTCTGAAGGAGCGCTGACTAACACCGTATGGGCTCCGTTGGAGAGGTATGTCTTGAGCACTTCGCGCTGAAGTGGCTGTCCGGTGCTTTCAAGCACTACGTCGACTTTGAATTTTTCCCAGTCGATCTTTGATTGTATCGTTTCGCTGAGACACGGTGTCTTTTTCCTTGCGCACATAATGGTATCCAAGTCACAGCTAACATCGAGTGGCAGCGTTCCGTAGGTTGAGTCGTACTTCAGGAGGTGAGCGAGTGTTCGTGGCGGAGAGGTTGAGTTTATCACCGCGACTTCCATGTCAGAGTTTTGATTCTCCAAGAGCGCCCGGTAGAAGCACCTTCCGATCCGGCCAAAACCGTTGATGGCTACTCGCAACTAGCGGTTGGCCACCAGATTAATGATGATAGTCCAGGTGGCTCGATGAACTCTTGCGGACGACTGGGGGTAGGTAGACCTCTGCAGGACGAATCTGCCTCATTTCTTCTGGTGGTTCTGTTGCGCGTTGAAGTATTTATTCAATCTTAGGTCTCTAACTACTATGAGGGCGGAAGATATCTCAAGATTTATTTGTCATTACAACGGTTGATATCGGTGGTTCCTTTTAGGAAGGGTTAAAACTCGCGAGTCTGCAAGCCCTCCGCAAGGCGGAGTTAGGTACGAGCGGAGAAGCTATCTTGAGAACTTATCCTGCAAACCAGGCTCAGGCGATCGTGCAAGCGCGGCATGAGTTCAATATCGGGTTGATGAGGCCTGTTGTCGATGAGGAGATGATTGAGGCCGGTATCTCCGCGCTACGAAACGAGAGGCTCGTTATGGGCGAAAGTGTCTACAAGTTCGAGGAAGAGTTTGCACGGTACTGCGGCACGCGTTACGCGGTTTCGACAGCTTCAGGGACTGCTGCGCTACAAATTGCCTTCCAGTCGATAGGGATCCACGGTGACGATGAGATCTTGACAACTCCCTTTTCGTTTTTTGCAACCTCTAACGCAATCATTCACGCAGGTGCGCAGCCGAGGTTTGCGGACGTTGAGGATTCCGGATTCAACTTGGATCCTGAAAACGCGTCTAAGAAAATCACCTCGAAGACCCGAGCAGTTGAGCCGGTGCATCTCTACGGCCAGCCAGCACGAGTGGACGAATTCCTAGCAATGTCGGAAGAGCGAGGTATCAGTATCGTTGAAGATTGTTGCCAGGCCCATGGTGCGGAGTATGATGGAAAGAAAGTTGGATCGCTTGGTCTAGCGGGATGTTTTTCTTTCTACTCTAGCAAGAACATGACCGTCGGCGGTGACGGTGGCATGATAACGACCAACGACAAAAACCTTGCCGATGCTGCTCGATCCTTCAGAGATTGTGGGAGGGCATCGAAATACGAAATGTCCCGTGTCGGATATACGTCGAGGCTGAATACTGTTAACGCCGCGATCGGCAGGGTCCAACTTCGAAGGCTCGACAAGTGGAACAGTCTTAGAAGGGGAATTGCCACCCTCTACCGGCGGGATCTCGAAGGCGTAGAAGGAATCAGGCTCCCGCCCGAAGAGAATTCGAAAGAGGTCCCCGTGTACCACTTGTTCGTGATCAGAAGCGAGCATCGCGACCGAATCGCGAAGCGGCTCGAGGAGAAGGGAATAGAGTCTGCCATCCACTACCCCATCCCAATCCATCTCCAAGCGCACTACCGGCGCCAGTATGGATTCTCAGAAGGATCCTTCCCCGTATCAGAGAGGCTTGCGAAAGAAGTTCTCAGCCTACCGATGCACCCGATGCTCACAGAACAAGAGGTCAGTCTGGTCTCTCGAACAGTTCGAGAGGCCGTTCATCAGGACTCCTGAAACCACTAGGAAGGCTTGGAGCGTGGAACCTCTCAGAATCGCCGTCATCGGGGCGGGGTATTGGGGAAAGAAGGTAATCCGTGAGACTCTGGACGTTGGCAGAACTACGGGACGCGTCCAAGTTCACGCGGTAGTTGACAACTCCCCTACCATGCTGTCCCACTGCCAGAACGAGTTTGGTCCCCTAGACTACAAACTAGACTATCACGAACTACTCGCAGACCCGAAACTGTCCGGGGTTCACATCTGCTCCCCGAACGCGACCCACTTCGAGGTTGCTTCCGATTTCCTCAAGGCTGGAAAGAATGTTCTAGTCGAGAAACCCCTCACCCTACGATCGAAAGAGGCGTACCAGCTCGTGCAGCTTGCGAAGGACAATAATCTCGTCCTCTGCACGGGCCACATTCACAGGTTCAACAATGGCGTCAGGGAGCTGAGAAGAGCCCTCGCCAGCGGTGTCCTCGGCGATCTCTACTACCTCAGATTCGTTTGGACAGGGTTCCTTCCTCCCCAGGGCTTCCGGGAGGTTATCACGGACCTTGCGCCGCATCCGTTCGACATCTGCAATTACCTCCTTGACAAGTGGCCGACCAAGGTTACTTGCAGGGGCAAGGGGTACAGGACAAAGGAGAACGAGGAGTTGGCTTTCATAACCGCAGAGCATGCAGGAGAGCTTACTGCCCAAGTTGAGGTTAGCTGGCTGAGCAGAGAGAAACGGAGAGAAGTAACTGTTGTCGGGAGTAAGGCGGAAGCGTACTTGGATTGCTCTGACCAGAAGGGCGTTCTCCGGACTGTAGAGGGGACCCAGCAGATATCGATCACTCCCAGCAACACGTTGAGGGAAGAGGTCGAACACTTCCTGAACTGCATAACCAGCCATCAAGACTCCAAACCCTTCTCCAACCAGTCAGACGGGGACCTCGGGGCCCGGGTAGTCAGCGTCCTGGAATCTGCACGTGAATCTATCCGTCAGGAGCGCACGATGCAGGTTCAGATGCCTACTGCCGAGGAGATCCCCGCAAAGTGAGGAATAGCTCGAAATATTCCGTTATCAAGAAATCTAGGATCGAGAAAGGCTCTCGGGTCTACGACCAGGTAAACCTCTACGGCTGCACGATCGGCAAGAACACGAAAATAGACGCCTACGTCTACATCGAAGAAGGCGTCACGATAGGCGATAATTGTAAAGTCAGACCATTTGTTTTCATCCCAACCGGAGTAACGATCGAAGACGGCGTTTTCATCGGGCCCAACGTCACCTTCACCAACGACAAATATCCCAGGAGCAGCGGTGATTGGTCCCTGCTCAAGACAAGGGTCAAAAGGTTTGCATCAATCGGGGCCGGGTGTACGATAAATCCGGGAATAACCATCGGCGAGAACGCCCTCATCGGGTCCGGCTCAGTGGTTACAAAAGATATCCCTAGTAACGCGGTCGCAGTAGGTAATCCAGCCCGAGTCGTCGGCCAGAGAGAACCACACAGGTAAGGGACTCGCTTTCGAAAACCCTTGCGATAATTCCAATCTACAGCGAAGCACTGTCAATAGGAACGGTCCTAGAGAGATTCGAGCCGGGCCTTGTTGACGAGATTTGTGTAGTCGCTGACAGCCCATCGCCTAGAACGCTGAAGCGGATAGAAGAAGCCCGCCAACGTATCAGTGTTCCAGTATACTTGATCCATAATCCTGAGAGGAAGGGAATCGGTTACGCTATCAGGCAGGGATACAGTTACGCCCTCGACAACAAGTTTGACCTGATTGTGGTGATGGCTGGGAATGGGAAAGATGATCCTAGGGAAGTTCCTAGGCTGACCGCACCGATACTGGAAGAGGGGATGGACTACGTCCAAGGATCTCGGTTCCTCCCCGGAGGACGACGGGAAAAGAATCCGTTCCTCAGAAGCATCTTCACCCGCCTGTTTCCGGTCATCTGGACTTCGATGACCGGTGTCCACTGTACGGAGGTTACGAACGGATTCAGAGCCTATAGATCCTCGATTCTAAAAGACCCCCGGATCAACGTATGGCAGAACTGGCTTGACAACTATGAGCTGGAGTATTATTTGCACTATAAGACTCTCACACTAGGCTACAAGTTTGCGGAAAGGCCGGTCTCAAAGGACTATACGGAAGTCAGAAAGGGAAAGTACTCGCACATTTCTCCCTTGAAAGACTGGTGGCAGATAGTTGGGCCGGTATTCATGTTGAAACTCGGGGTCAAGAAGTAATCTTGGAACCGGCTATCGCTCAAGGCATAGTCCTGAGAGGCAGACAGGACACGAACGTTCGAGTCTTGCGAGAATGCGCTGAATTCTGGAAAATACCATACGTTGTCGATCCTTCCCGTGAAGGGAACCAGATTCTCGTTTCGTCAGGGATGATAACGCCGACCGAAGCGACGACCAGCGCAGGGGTCATCATGTTCCCAACGGGACCGGAAGACTCCAGAGATATTGCGAAAGAATACGGCCTTACGCTCCGTACTAGGGACACCATGCTTCGACTTCCAGTTTGTCCCGATGTCTCG
>WNGN01003685.1_pt1 | contig 10427 bp, 9 predicted proteins | sample 5400561 | NCBI WGS metagenome assembly WNGN01 (sample SAMN13153379, study PRJNA577476) | soil metagenome | isolation source: 115 cm soil or saprolite under Garry oak tree replicate 2 | place: USA:California | collected 2016-06-15 | reverse complement strand
GGACGGCGGCTCCGGCCACGGAATGGCCTCGACGATCTCCCACGACGGATTGGCCGCCTTGTGGGCCGCCTGGAATCCGCGCGCCTGGTTCTGACCGAAGAGATCGTTGCAGTACATCAGGACGACGCGCTTCGGCGACGCGTGCGCCTCCTTGAAGATCTCGTCGAAGTACTGGACCGCCCGGCGCCCAAAGCCCGAGCCGGTCGGAAAGTTCCGGTAGACGTACTGGACCTTCTGCTGGCCTTCCTTGACCGACTTGGCGACGTTCGCGGTGATGGGATCGGCCGCCGCGATGTCGATCAGGAACGGCACGCGCTTCTGCTGGGCCACCGACACCATGGCGTTGGTGCTCCCCGAGTCGAACGACCCCAGGAGCATCCGAGCGCCCTGGTTGACGAGGCGCTCGGCTTCGACGCGGCCGTTCTCGGGCTTGGTCTGCGTGTCGCCCACGATCAGCTCGAGCCTGATGCCACCCTTCGATTTGATGCCGCCGGCCGCGTTGATCGCCTCGACGGCCATCTGCGCGCCCAGGCGGCAAGCCTGGCCGGGCTCGGCCAGGGCGCCCGTGACCGGATGGACGGCGCCGATCTTGAACGTTCGCGGCTGGGCGCGAAGCGGGAGGGGAAAGCCCGCGAGCGCCGTGCCGGCGGCGGTGGTCTTCAACCAGGCCCGCCGCGTCAGTCGATGCGCGGTCTTCATGCGCCGCCTCCCAGAAGCTCCTTGGCGATGATCATGCGCTGGATCTGGTTCGTACCCTCGTAGATCTGCATGATCTTCGCGTCGCGCATGTATCGCTCCACCGGAAATTCTCGGGTGTAGCCGTAGCCGCCGAAGATCTGCACCGCGTCGGTCGCCACCTTCATGGCGGCGTCACCGGCCCAGCACTTCGCCATCGACGCCTCGAAGGTGTTGCCCCGGATTCCCGCGTCGACCTGGCGCGCGGCGTGGTGAACCATCAGGCGCGCGGCGTGCACCTGCATCGCCATGTCCGCGAGCATGAACTGGATGCCCTGGAACGCGGCGATCGGCTGGCCGAACTGCTGCCGCTCCTTCGCGTAGGCGGTGGCGGCGTCGAGCGCCGCCTGGCCGATGCCGACCGCCATCGCGCCGGTCATCGGCCGCGTCATGTCGAGGGTCCGCATCGCGATCTTGAATCCCTCGCCCTCCTCGCCGAGCCGCTGGGTCGCGGGCACGGCGCAGTCCGTGAAGTGGAGCGCGACGGTGGGCGAGCAGCGGATCCCCATCTTTCTCTCTTTCTTGCCGACGGAGAATCCGGGCATCCCCTTCTCGATGACGAACGCGGTGATCCCGCGGGCCCGCTTGGCCGGGTCGACGGTCGCGAAGACGGTGATGACGTCCGCATGGTCGCCGTGGGAGCACCACTGCTTCGATCCATTGAGGACGTAGTGGTCACCCTTGCGCACCGCGGTGGTGCGCAGGCTCGCCGCGTCCGAGCCCGAGCCGGGCTCCGAGAGCGAGTAGGCCGCCATGAGCTCGCCGGCCGCCAGCCGGGGCAGGTACTTCTTCTTCTGCTCCTCGGTGCCGGCGAGCAGGATCGGCAGGCCCCCGAGCGGGTGGGCGCCAAAGTTCGTGGTCGTCCCGGCGCACGCCCATCCGAGCTCCTCGGCCACCAGGGACAGCGCCAGACATCCCATGGCGGTCCCGCCGTACGCCTCCGGCACCCAGATACCGAAGAGGCCGGAGTCGACCAGCGCGCGCATCGACTCGGTCGGATAGCTCTCGGTCTCGTCGTACTGGGCGGCGTTCGGCGCGATGCGGTCGCGAGCGACCTTTCGGGCCAGATCGCGGATCATCCGCTGGTCTTCCGTGAGATAGAAGATGTCGTTCACGTCGGGCCCTCCCCTCGACTCCCCCGCGATCGCTCAGACGATTTGCCGCTGCCGCAGCTCGGCGAGCCGTTCGGCCGACAGGCCAAGCGCCCCGCCGTAGATCTTCTCATTGTGCTCGCCGAGCCGTGGCGGAAAGCTCAGCGCGGGCGGGTCACCTGCCGGTGACCGTGGCAGCGTCAGCCGGAGGCCCGACCGCGGGTCCGTGACCACGACGAGCCGCTCGGCGACGAGGGGATCCGCCACCACGTCGCGGAGCGTGTTGACGCGGGACACCGGGACGCCGGCGCGACGCAGCGACTCGAGCGCCTCGTCGGTCGTGAGATCGGCGAAGCAGGCGGCCAGCTCGCGGCCCAAACGCTCCACGTCGGCGATGCGGCCGGCGTTGGCGGAATACTCGGGCCGCGACAGGGCCGCGAAGCGCGGGAGCGCCGTCAGCGCCGCCCATTGCTGGTCGTTCCCCACGGCCACATACACGTGGCCGTCACGCGTGCGATGCACGTCGACCGGGGCGAAGAACTGGTGGCGGTTGCCCTTGCGCTTGACGGGCTCGCCGAGGCTCACCGCCAGCGCCAGGGGCGCGACCATCCACGACACCGCGCTCGCCAGCATCGACACGTCGATGCGCGCGCCCTCGCCCGTCGTGGCGCGGCGGTACAGGGCCTTGACCACCTCGCTGTAGCCGTGCTCCGCCGCGCCCAGGTCCACCATCGGCAGGCCGAAGGCCATCGGAAATCCGGCGGCGTCACCGGTCAGCTCCATGAAGCCGGCGCGCGCCTGGAGCACCGGATCGTACGCCGCCTCGTCGTGGTCCGGGCCGAACCCGGTGATCCCGAGCCAGATCAGATCGGGCTTCACGGCGCGGAGCTGGCCGGGCTCGATGCCGAGACGGGCGTAGCTGCGCGAGCGCTGATTGGACGCGAAGACGTCCACCCGCAGCTTCTCGATCAGCTCGTGCAGCAGGGCCCGACCGTCAGGATGGCCGAGGTTCAGCGTGATCGCTTCCTTGCCGCAGTTGTTGGGCAGGAAGTAGCTGCGCATGGCTGGCTCGCCGAGCACGTCCTGTCCGACGAACCGGTTGGGATCCGGACGCTCGGCGTTCTCGATCCGGATGACCCGCGCGCCGTCGCACGCGAGCCGATAGGTCAGGAACGGCAGCGTCGTCGCCTGCTCGAGGCTGAGCACGGTGATGCCGGCCAGGAGCCCACCCGCCATCAGCGCGCCGGGCGCCGCGGGCTCACTGCCGGGGACGGCGATCGACGACGCGCACCGCCTTGCCCTGCGGCCGCTCGATCTCGCCGGCGGCGCGGAGGCGGACGTCCGCGCTCAACGCCAAGACCTCGGAGAGCTCGCGCCGGATCCGCGCGGCGACCGCCGGATCGCACGCCGGCTCGGTCTCGACGTGAACGGTCATGCGCTCGCCGCCGCCTTCCGAGTCGAGCACGATCTGGTACTCGTGGCCGACGCCGGCGTGGCGGAGGATCGTCGTCTCGATCTGGCGCGGGTAGAAGTTGATGCCCTTGTAGATCACCATGTCGTCCACCCGCCCGCGCAACCGGTCGAGCCTGAGCGCGGTCCGTCCGCAGTCGCAGCGGGCGCGCGAGACGACGCGCGTCAGGTCGTGAGTCCGGTACCGCACCAGCGGCAATCCCTCGCGGGTCAAGGTCGACACCACCAGCTCGCCCTCGGCCCCGTCGGGTACGGCGGCGCCGGACACCGGATCGACGATCTCCGGGTGATAGTGGTCCTCCCAGACGTGGATGCCGGCGCGCGCCGCGCAGTCGATGCCGAGCCCCGGCCCGCCGGTCTCGGTCATGCCGATGATGTCGAAGGTGCGGATGCGAAGCTCGGCCTCGATGCGCGCCCGCAGCTCGTCGGACCACATCTCCGAGCCGAAGATGCCGACGCGGAGCGACAGCGAATCGAGGTCGAACCGCTCCTCGCGCGCCGCCTCGATCAGCCGCAAGGGATACGTGGCGATCGCGGCGACGACGGTCGTCTTGAGGTCGCGCATGAGCCGGAGCTGCAGCGCCGTGCGGCCCGCGCCCGTCGGGATCACCATCGCGCCGAGCCGCTCGGCGCCGTAGTGAAAGCCGAAGCCGCCCGTGAAGAGGCCGAACGAGGGCGTGATCTGGATGACGTCGTCCCGGCGGACGCCCGCCGTGACGTAGCAGCGTGCCATCACCTCACCCCATTGCGCCACGTCGGCGGCGGTGTAGGGATTCAGGATGGGGTTCCCCGTGGTCCCGCTCGACATCTGGATCCGCACGTAGCCGCCGGCGCGGCCGCACGCGAGCCCGTACGGGTACGCGTCTCGCAGCTCGTCCTTGGTGAGGAACGGCAGCTTGCGCCAGTCGTCGATCCCCACGATGTCCCGGGGATCGACGTCGGGAAGCCGCCGCGCCCACGCCGGCTCCGTCAGGACGCGGGCGAGCGTCGCGCGCATGCGCTCGACGACGATGCCCTCGAGAGAATCGCGCTCGAGCGCCTCGAGATCGGGCTGCCACATCGTCACGGTCACCGAGTCTAGCGTCTGGGCACGGGGCGCGCCAGAAGCCCGCGCGACGGCTAGGTGGCGGCGCCGCGGCGGGCGCCGTCGAGGCCGAGGTATGCGCGCCGGACGCGCGGATCCGCCGCCAGCCCCGCGCTCGGCCCCGACGCAACCAGCCGGCCCGTCTCGAGAACGTAGCCGCGGGTCGCCAGCGCGAGGGCGCGGCGGGCGTTCTGCTCGACCAGCAGCACGGAGACGCCGTCGGCGTTGATGCGCCGGATCACGTCGAAGATCTCGCGCGAGAGCAAGGGGGCCAGGCCGAGCGATGGCTCGTCCAGCAACAGGAGACGCGGTCGGGGCATCAGGGCGCGGCCGATGGCGAGCATCTGCTGCTCGCCGCCGGAGAGGGTGCCGGCCGCCTGAAGCCGGCGCTCCCGGAGCACCGGAAACAACCGGAAGGCTTCCTCGAGCCGCTCCCCGAGCTGGCGGCGCGGCACGGTATGCCCGCCGACCAGAAGATTCTCCAGCACCGTGAATTCCCCGAAGATCTCGCGTCCCTCGGGGACGTGGCCGACGCCGGCGGCCACGATGGCGTCGGCCGGCGCGTGGCTGATGTCGCGGCCCGCGTACACGATACGTCCTCGCGCGGCGCGCACCAGCCCCGACACGGCGCGCAGCGTCGTCGACTTGCCCGCGCCGTTCGCGCCCAGCAGGGTGACGATCTCCCCGCGCTCGACCGTCAGCGTCACGCCCTCGAGGGCCCGCCGCTTGTCGTAGTAGACGGCGACATCGTCGATCTCCAGGGTCGGTCTCACGCGTCGCTCCCGCTTCCCAGGTACGCCTCGACGACCGTGGCATCGGCCGCGATCTCACGCGGCGTGCCCTCGGCGATCTTGCGGCCGCGGTCGAGAACGGCCACGCGGTCGGAGATGCCCATGACCAGCTCCATGTCGTGCTCGACCACCACGATCGTCAGGCCGCTCTCGTCGCGGAGACGGCGAATGATCTCCATCAGGGTCTGCGTCTCGGTCTGGTTGAGGCCGCCGGCCGGCTCGTCGAGCAGCACGAGGCGCGGCCCGGAGGCGAGCGCGCGCGCGATCTCGAGCCGCTTCTGAAGCCCGAGGGGAAGGCTGCCGCTCTCGGTGTCGGCGACGTCCTCGAGCCCGAATCGCGCCAGCAGGGTCCGGGCGAACCGGCGGGCTTCGGCCTCCTCCCGTTTCACCGCCCCCAGCCCCAACGCGGCGCGAATGGCGCCCGCGCGCAGGTGCGCGTGACGGCCGACCAGGACGTTGTCGAGGGCCGACAGCCGCCGGAAGACCTCGGTGTTCTGGAAGGTGCGGGCGACGCCCCGCCGGGCGACCTGGTGCGGCGCGAGCGCGAGCAGGTCCTCGCCGGCGAGCACGACGCGCCCGCGAGAGGGCCGGTAGAGCCCGGTGATCACGTTGAAGACGGTCGACTTGCCCGCGCCGTTGGGGCCGATGAGCGCGAAGATCTCGCGCTCCGCGACTCTGAACCCGAGCCCGCTCAGCGCGTCGAGGCCGCCGAAGCTGATCGAGAGATCGTCGACCTCGAGCACCGCGCCTACTCGGACTTGAGCCAGTCCGTCAGCGGCGTGAAGCGTCCCTTCTCGACGCGCACCCAGAACCCCTGCTTCTGCGTCTCGTGGTCCCGGCCGATCGTGAGCGGCGGAAGGATACCGCTCTCGAATCCCTTGATGGATTCCAGCGCCGTGATCAGGGACTCCCGGGTCAGATTGCGTCCCGCGCGCATCGCGGCTTCGGTGAAGAGCATCCCGGCGAAGTACCCCGCGAGCGAGTACCGGTTCGGCTCGTTCTTGGGAAAGTACTTCACCATGTACGCCCGGTAGAGCTTGACGCCCGGGAGGTCGGAGGTCGCCGGATCGGGCCACAGCGACAAGCCCTCGACTCCGTTCGCGGCGTCGGTGGCGAGCGCCAGGTACTTCTCGTCGGTGAGCGGACCGGTAGAGACCATGAGGGTGTCGGTCCAGCCGATCTTCTGGCGCTCGCGCAGCGCCTGCGCGGCCGGCCCCGGCACCAGCACGAGGAACGTCACCTCGGGCCGGGCCGCGTGGAGCTTCGCGATCTGCGCGCTCACGTCGGTGACGCCCCGCTTGACCGACTCGGCGGCGGTCAGCGTGAGCCCGAACCGTCCGAGGTCCTTTTCGAACGCGGCCAGGAACGATTTCCCGTACTCGTCGTCCTGGTAGAGGGCCGCGAACTTCTTGTACTTCCGCGTCCCGGCCAGATAGTCGATCATCATCCGGGACGAGCGGTCGCTCAGCGTCATGCCCTGGAACACGTAGCGCCGGGCCCGCGTCACCGGCGAGCTCTGGTACGGGAACAGCATCGGCACCTTGTGCTCCTCGAGGTACTCGAGCGTCGCCACCACCGGCGGTGACCCCTGCGGGATGATGATCGCGAACACGCCGTCCTGCTCGACGAGCTTCTTGGTGTTGGCGACCGAATCCTGAGGGCGGTAGCCGTCGTCGTAGTAGATGGTCCGGACCTTCCGCCCGTGGATGCCGCCGGCGTCGTTGACCACCCGGAGGTAGAGGTCCACGCCGAATTTCGTGATCTGCTCGCCCGTGTAGGCCAGCGGGCCCGAGAACGAGTTCGAGCCGCCGATCACGATCTCGGTGTCGCTGACGCCCGGCTCGGCGGCGGCCCGGCTCACGCTCAGCGCGACGACCAGCAAGAAGAGAAGGATCGAGCGGGTGATCATGCACGGTCTCCTTGTCGGGGCTGGATCTTTTGCAGGGCGCTCGCGATGCCGCCCGGCATGAACAGCATGGACACGATCAGGATCGCGCCGAAGACCAGCGGCCGGTAGCTCTGAAACCCCGCCAGCGAGTCGTTGAGCGTCGTGATGACGGCCGCGCCCATCACCGAGCCGAGAATCGATCCCAGTCCCCCGACGATGATCATGGCCACGAAGTCGACCGACAGGAACACGTCGAAGGAATCGGGCGAGAGGAACCCGACCACCAGCGCGAATAGCCCGCCGGCCACGCCCGTGTAGAAGGCCGAGACGACGAAGGCGAGCGTCTTGTAGGCGGCCAGGTGCACGCCGCTCGCCTGCGCGGCGATCTCGCTCTCGCGCACCGCCAGGAGCGCGCGCCCCGTCCGGGTGCGCGTGATGTTGCGCGCCGCCAGGATCAGCAGCGCGGCGACCGTCACGACCACGTAGTAGCGGGAGGTGTCGGTCGTCAGCGCCCAGGGACCGATGCGCGCCGCCGGCACGCGGAGACCGTCGTTGCCGCGGGTGAGCCAGTCGAGGTTCAGGATCGCCTCGACCACCACGAAGCCGAAGGCGAGCGTCGCCATCGCCAGGTAGAGCCCTTCCAGCCGGAGACACGGCACGCCGAGGGCCAGGCCCATCGCCGCCGTCACGAGCCCGGCCGCCAGGAGCGTGGCCGGCAGGGGCACGAGCGGCGCGCGAATCGTGAGGATCGCCGCGGCGTAGGCGCCTATCGCCAGGAAGCCGGCGTGCCCGAAGGAGAGCTGGTTGGTGTAGCCGGTCAGGAGATTGAGCCCGATGGCCACGATCGCGTTGATCGCGATCAGGCTCGCCAGGAAGACGAAGTAGCGCGGCGCCGCCCACGGCCAGCCCAGCACGACCACGGCGCCGCTCCCGAGCGCGGCCGCGCGCATCACACTTTTCGCGGCGCGACCCGGCCGAACAGGCCGCCGGGTCTGACGATCAGAATCGTGATCATCACCAGGAACGGCACGGAGTGCTTGATCGACGCGGGCAGGTAGAGCGGCGCCAGGTTCTCGAGCACGCCGAGGACCATGCCCCCCACGACCGCGCCCGGCATCGAGCCGAAGCCACCGAGCACCGCGGCGGTGAACCCGTTGATGGCGACCAGTCCCATCTGCGACGACAGGAAGACCACCGGCGCGATCAGCACGCCCGCGACGGCGCCCACCGCGGCGGCGAGGATCCACGACGCGGAGTAGACCTGCTCGACGCTGATGCCCATGAGTCGCGCCGCCCGCTGGTTCTGGGCGACCGCGCGCATGGCGCGGCCCAGGCGCGTCCAGCGGAACAGCGCGCCGAGGGCGAGCATCAGCGCGAGCGAAGCGCCGATGATGCCGAGCGAGGCCGGCGCCACCCGCACCGCGCCCACCCCGAGCGGCCGGCTCCCGAAGAACGACGGGAACGGGAACTCGTCGTGGGTCCAGAGGAGCCCGGCCGCGGAGCGGAGCATCAGCGACAGGCCGAGCGTGATGATGAGCACGTCGAAGTGGGTCGCCGAGATCGCGCGGCGGATGATCGTCCGCTCGAGGACCCAGGCAAGGAGCGCCGCCGCGACGACCGCGACGAGCAGGGCCACCAGCAAGGGTGCCCGCAGCAGCTGGAGCGCCGTCCAGCCGACGAACGTCGAGATCATCAGCATCTCGCCCTGCGCGAAGTTGAGCGTGCGGGTGGCGTTGTAGATGATGACGAGGCTCAGCGCCATCAGCGCGTAGATCGAACCGGTGGCCAGGCCGCTCACGACGACGTGAGCAAGGGCCGCCGTGGTCAGCGGAGCACCTTCGCCCACATCGGCGATTCCCAGCCCTCGCGCAGGAATGCGCGAATCTCGCGGCGGCTGAAATCGCCGAGGCCCAGGTGCTCGAGTGCCCGGCCCCGACCGGAGAGCTCGCGCCCGAGCAGCGCCTGGAAGATCAGGAGGAGCCCCGAGATCGCCGGCGTCTCGACTCCCGCGGCGCGGGCGGCGGACTCGAGGAGCGTGAGGCCGAAGGCGACGTCCTCCGTGACGTACCGGTGGTCGAACGTGAGGAGCTCGCTCCAGAGGCCGCTCGCGACGAGTTTCGCCCGGGCGCCCGCGCCGTAGAGCCCCGCGGCGGCGCGCGCCTCGTCGTAGTACGTGGCGAGCTCGTAGTGGGGCGCCGGGTAGTCCCAGCCCTGCCGCGTCATGACCCGCTCGGCGTCGACCGCGTCGATGAGGCGGCGGACGCTCGGCGTGGTGCCGGCGGCGTGGACGTCGAAGCGCCCGCCGTCGATCGGGCCCGCGTTCAGGAGCACGAGCGGCGGATGAATCACCGGGCCCGCGTTCGTCAGCGCGGCGTCGAGGGCGTCGGCGCACGGCCGGATGGACGGAAAGAGCTCGGCCAGGCGCGCCTGCGTCGGCTCGACGCGCGACGCCGGAAAGACGCCGAGCGGGAGGTTGGCCGCGCGAACGGGCGCCGCGACGCTCGTGACGCCGGTCTTCCGCGCGAGGTACGGCAGCGTCCCGGTCTCGGCGAGCGCGAACGGCAGTTTCGCGCCGGCGCGGGCGAGCGCGCGCGCCATCGCGTAGCTGCCGAGCGTTCCCGGGGTGAGCAGGAGGATCTGACCGGCGTTCACGTGCGGCGCCAGGCGGCCGGCGAGGTCGTCGTGGCCCGTCGCGGGAAGCGGCGCGATCACGACCTCGGTGCCGGCGAGGGCCGCCGCGAGGTCGGTCGTGACGAGCGACAGACGCGCCTTCCCCTGCCGCCCCTCGGCCGCCAGCCTGATCGTGGAGTCGCCGGTCAGCGGCGCCAGCGTCTCCGGCGACCGGCTCCAGAGACGCACGGCGTGGCCCGCGAGCGCGAGGTCGGCGGCGGTCGCGAAGGCTCCGTTGCCCCCGCCGAGGATCGCGATGTTCACTGACCGGTCACGCGATCGCTCCGGTGGCGCGCAGCTCGGCGATCTTCACGTTCGAGTACTTGAGTATGTCGGTGAGGATCTCGTTGGTCTGCTGGCCCAGACGCGGCGCCGGCGTCACCTCGAGCCCCATCGCGCCGTCCATCTTGACCGGCGTGCCGAGCGTCCGGGTCTTGCCGTAGTGCGGATGATCCATGGTGATGACCATCCCGCGCTGGATCACCTGCGGATCGGACAGGACGCGGTCGACGGTCAGGATCGGGGTCGCCGGCACGCTGTGTTTCTGCAATCGCTCGAGCCAGTCCGCCGTGGTCCGGGTCCGGAAGGAGGCCTCGACCAGCGGCATCAGCACGTCGCGGTGGAGCACCCGGTCGCGATTGGTCGAGAACCGGAGGTCGCGCTCCCATTCCGGATGCTCGACCGCGCGACAGAAGGCG
>WNGN01007652.1_pt1 | contig 10429 bp, 7 predicted proteins | sample 5400561 | NCBI WGS metagenome assembly WNGN01 (sample SAMN13153379, study PRJNA577476) | soil metagenome | isolation source: 115 cm soil or saprolite under Garry oak tree replicate 2 | place: USA:California | collected 2016-06-15 | reverse complement strand
GTATCTCGACGTTGCCTGCGGTTGGCGCGATCAGGCCGAGGGCCATGCGGATCGTCGTTGTTTTACCGGCGCCGTTGGGGCCAAGGAAGCCCATGATTTCGCCGCGATTGACTTCCAGATTGAGATTATTGACGACGATGCGTTTCCCATATTGCTTGGTAAGATTAGTTGTGCGCAGGACAACATCCCCCGTGTCCATTGGGGGGATGTTCATTGCTGGCACTGTGATTACCTTATCAACCATACATTCTTTTCCATTTCTCTTTGATAATAGATGAACGGGATAACTGTGAAGTAGGTATTCCCTACGGCAATATCAGGCACCCTGTTGTGTATAGGTTCAACTGTAGGACACCACTCGCGGCAATTTTGTGACACAGTTCTTACAGTAGTAGTACAACTGAACCCTCTACAGGGTTGTAACCAGTCAAATTACCCCGCCTAAGTACTATCCATGAAACAGACAAGAACAACAATACGTTATAATACAATAATGAATTATATGGTATAGGCGGACCGCATGACGCTGCAAGGTCGACCGCAAAGGACATCTGAAGAGCAATGGATAGGAATATAGACCAGTCTCAACTAAACCAAATATTGACCGCATATAATGGAGATAGCAAAACTCTCACCAATGGACACATAACCACTGTCTCTCATTCAACTCCCCCTCCCGCGGTGATGCCATCCGGCAGGAATTCTTCCTACAGGGATGCAAGGATACCAGCGTTACGACGGAAAGTGCACCGTTCTCTCATACGCAAGCATCTACATGAACGCTATAATCGCAATATTGCCCCTCGTTTACTGATGATTACAATGATTGTTTGTATTGTGCTATTCACTCTCTTATCTACCGGCGCCGGCGCCGCCTATGCCTATTATCAGGGGCAATTACCGTTACTGAACGGCATTGCGGATCACGCGCTATCTCAATCAACACATATTTATGATCGCAACGGCAATCTGCTCTATGAGCTTTATGATCAACAGAATGGGCATGGTCGTCGCACGTACGTCAATTACTCCGACATCTCTCCAATGCTGGTAAATGCCACGGTCGCTGCTGAAGATCATACTTTCTGGCAGAATAGCGGCGTCGATATCCAGGGCACACTTCGCGCGGCCTTCACCAATCTGCAAAGTCATACCGTCGTTGAGGGTGGTAGCACGATTACACAACAACTGGTCAAGAATCAGTTGTTCCTGTCACAACCACGTTCCCTGCAAGTCAAAAGTGAAGAAGCACTACTGGCCTATGGTCTCACAAAGCAATATCCAAAGTGGAAGATCATGGAGATGTACCTGAATACGGTCTACTATGGTGATTTGAATTACGGGGTCGAGGCAGCGGCGCAGGATTTCTTCAATCTTCAGCCGAAATGCACACACCGCTCCTGTAAACCGGCTACGGCTCAATTGGACCTTGCTCAGGCATCGCTATTGGCCGGGCTACCTCAAAGTCCTTCATATTATAATCCCGTAGTGAATAAGCCCGTGGCGCTTGACCGGCAACAGACTGTGCTGGAATCGATGGTTGCCTTGAACATGATTACAGAAGACCAGGCGCGGCAAGCAGAAGCAGAGACGGCGAAGTTTACCTTCATGTCATATGCCAGCACAAAGGGCATCCAGGCGCCACACTTTGTGCGCTACGTTATAGACCAGGTACTGGTGCCTTTGATAGGGGCACAAAATCTGTATAATGGCGGTTATAACATTTACACTACCCTTGATCTGAAACTGGAGAAGAAGGTCGAGCAGATTGCTTATGACCACCTCTACAAGCCACTGTATGACCCATACCTCGGCAGCTATGGGCCTTTGAGTATACAAAATAATGTTAACAACGCCGCCGTGGTGGTGATGAATCCGTACAACGGCGAGATTCTTGCTATGGACGGCAGCGCCAACTATAAAAATAATAGCCGGAAGGTGCGCGGACAGTATAATGCCGCGCTCGCTCTGCGCCAGCCAGGTTCATCCTTCAAGCCCATTACGTATGCTACTGCTTTTGAAATGGGCTGGTATCCTGCCATGATTATACCGGATCATAAGACCGTCTACCCGAGCCAGATCAGCGGTAATCCTCCTGAGTATTACACGCCGCAGAACTACGATGGGACATTCCATTCGGGATTTCCGATGACTGTGCGTAACGCCATTGCAAACTCATTTAACATTCCCGCTATCGATGCGCTTGAGTATGTGGGTATCCCAAACGTGTTGAACACGGCAGCGCGCCTGGGTTTGAGCGAGGTCGCAAGTCGATCGCCCAGTTCTTTTGGCCCGTCGTTGGCCCTGGGTACGGCGGAGGTTTCGCTGCTACACCTCACTTCCGCCTTTGCCACATTTGCCAATCAAGGAGTGCGCGTACCTCCAACATCGATACTGGAGATCACCAATAACCAGGGCGATCCCCTCTATACCTATGATGCCGCTCACCCTCCTGGAGTACACGCAATACGCGCGGACGTGGCATTCCTTATGAGTAGTATTCTTTCCGACGAGAAATCACGTTACCATGAGTTTGGCCCAGGTAATCCGCTGGAACTGGACCGCCCGGCGGCGGCAAAGACCGGCACGACCCAGAGCTTTCGTGATAACTGGACGCTTGGCTACACACCATATGTGACCGTTGGCGTGTGGGCCGGCAATAGTGACAATAGCACGATGAATAACATTATTGGTATCACCGGCGCCGGTCCAATCTGGCATGACGTAATGGAGTATGTTTCGCACCTGTACAAATATCCTCCAGATGACTTTAGAAAGCCAGCTGATGTCATAGCCGGTACTGTTTCCGCGTATACAGGATTAATGCCGCATCCCGGCGAACCCACCGTCACCGACTGGTTTATTGATGGCACACTGCCTACCATGCAGGGAGAATACACCTCTTCCCGCTGTAGGGGGGATAATTGTCGGCCTCCATGTTATATTTTTTGCAGAGTCCCACCGACAAACTGAGAGTAATGCATGCCAGATAGAGCAAAGCAGCATACCAACCAACATAACAGTGGAGTGGATATGAATAGCGTACAAGAGGCATCTCCACAGTCAACAAATGCAGGCAACGCGGAGCCACAGAGTATGGCTTTCCGTCCACCCACACGTGTTGAGAGACGCAACCTCTGGCTAAAGGAGTATGGTGAGCAGGATTTTGCGCTACAAATGTGGGTACGCCTGGTTGAGCAACAGGACCTGAATGTCGAGATGATGTTTCAGATGCATGGTCTCCTGGTGTTCGGCGTGATGGTGAGCACAGCTCGCTACGCTCAATTTTACATAGAGCTGAACGAAGAACTACACCGGCATGAAGACCCTGATACGGCGGACGCCCTGCGTGAATATTATACCGCCCTGATACCCCTACATGACCAGCCAGAGATTGGCCCTGAAGGACTGCCCATTATCTATCGCTCCGTCCATATGCGAGACGTTACGATCTTGAGTGCCGGACACAAGGTAAAGGTTCCCTATTGGCGTGGACTGATCAGCCAGGTAGATGCTTTTGTGATTGGCGCTACCCCTGGGGAATAGACTCACCTGGCTCTCCAGGGCGACCGCTAGCCATAGGTCGACCGCAAGTCATAGGTCGACCGCAAGGGTCGACCCTACTATACTCCGGCCCTCTGGGCGACCCAAGGGTCGTCCCTACAAGATGCGGGCCTGGTGGGTGCTTATGCTTTGATTTTTTCATTTTTGGGATCGAATAATGGCTCTTTCATTACCGTGGCTTGGTATCTTGTGCCAAACAATTGCACTTCAATTTGCGTACCTGGTGTGGCATATTCTACAGGGAGATATCCATAGGCGATACTCTGGCGTACCGTGTAGCCGTAGCCACCACTGGTGACCCGTCCCAGGACGCATTCACCATCCAGCAATGGTTCGCCCCCCAGAGCAACGGCTCGTGGATCGTTGAGGGCCAAACAACATAACTTGCGCGTCACGCCCTCCGCCTTGATACGCTCCAGCGCCTCGCGCCCAATGAAATCACCTTTTTTCAGCTTCACAGCAAAACCAAGGCCTGCCTCATAGGGATTGTATTCAGAATGAATATCAGCGCTCCAATAGCGATAGCCCTTCTCCAGGCGCAGCGACTCGATTGCGCGATATCCACCGGCAACAATGCCCAACGGTTGCCCTGCTGCCCATAAGGTATCCCAGAGCTTGAGACCATACTCCATCGGTGCGTAGATTTCCCAGCCAAGCTCACCGACATAGGTAACACGCAGCGCTAATGCTGGAATGTCTCCAATGGTCACCTGCTGAGCGGTAAGATAGGGAAATGCCTCATTGGAGAAATCATTTTCACTGACCGACTGCACCAGGTCGCGCGTGCGCGGCCCCCAGACGCCAATACAACAGCGACTGGAGGTAATATCATTGACATACACCGAGCCATCAGTAGGCATCTGGCTGCGAATCCAGGAGAGATCATGGATGCCGAAAGCCGTTCCCGTAATAATCTGGAAGCGATCAGTTGCCAGGCGTGTCACGGTGAGGTCGCACTCGATGCCCCCGCGCTTGTTCGGCATCTGCGTATAAGTGATGGTTCCTGGAGGTTGGTCCATCTGGTTATCCGTAATACGCTGCAAAAAGGCAGCCGCGCCAATTCCCAGCACCTCAAATTTACTAAAAGAGGTCTCGTCAAAAATAGCTACGCGCTCGCGTGTAGCCTGATGTTCCACGCCAATAGCCGGTGAATAGTAGCGGTTGGCCCACCCGTATGGCTCCGGCCAACCCCGACCTTCCGCCAGGGGTTCATTCGACGCAAACCAGTTCGGGCGTTCCCAGCCGGCTTTCTCACCAAAGCTTGCCCCCAGTTCCTCCAGGCGACTATACACCGGGCTGAGGCGCAGCTTGCGGGCGCTGCTGCGTTCCTGCGCAGGATAGAAAATATCGTAATAGGTGCTATAGATTTCATGGATGCGGGTAGAGATGTAGCGCCGGCTGGCTGTATACGCTCCAAAGCGGCGAATATCCATGTGCCAGAGATCAAGGCTCGGCTCTCCTTCGACGATCCACTCCGCGAGCATCTTGCCAACTCCACCAGAACCAGAAACGCCATGGGCGCAAAAACCGCATGCCGCCCAGAAACCTCTCACATCGGGTGACTCGCCAAGGATAAATTCTCCATCAGGAGTAAACGACTCAAGCCCATTGACTCGTTTGATGAACTCAACCCCCTTCACAGCAGGAACTCGCTCTATACAGCCTTCGAGCAGACTCTCAAAGCGGGGCGGATCAAAACCTAGCACTGTTGGATTCGGGCTGTCGGATATAGCGTCAACATCTGAGGCCTCGGGATTGCGCTCGTAGCCGCCGATGACCATGCACGCTCCATCCTGGCTGAAATAGACCAGCTTATCGGGGTCTCGCAGATTGGGGATAGTGACATCTCCTGCCAGCTCACTGAGAGGTGCAGTCATTGCATACTGGTGCTGCACCGGGATCAGCGGGATAGTGACACCGGCCATGCGCCCAATACATGGAGACCAGACACCCGCAGCTACAACTACGATCTCGGTGCCGATGCGTCCGCGCGATGTGTATACCGCCTGCACGCGACCCTTGTTCACTTCGATACCGGTGACGCGCGTATGATCATAGAAGGTTGCACCACGCTGCCTTGCCGCGTTCGTCAGCGCTTCTGTCAGGATGGGAGCGCGCGCTGAGCCATCGGTCGGCAGAAACAAAGCTCCTTCGACCTCCGAGAGGCTCATCAGAGGGAACATGCGTTGAGCCTCGTGGGCGCCGATTAGCTCTACATCCAGTCCAACACCCTTTGCAAAACCAGCCTGCCGCTTGAGCTCTTCCATGCGTTCTTTTGATGAGGCGACACGAAGGCTGCCAACCTCGAAGTAGCCCACTTTGCGGTCCACCTTGAGATTCTTGTAGAGCTCGACGCTATACATAAGCATCTTCGTCAGGCTCACGGATGATCGCAGTTGTCCCACCAGGCCGGGTGCATGAGAGGTGGTGCCATTGATGAGTGGCCCTTGCTCAAGGACAACGATGTCTCGCCAGCCCAACTCGGTGAGATGGTAGGCAACACTGGAACCGGCGATTCCGCTACCAATAATGACGACTCGCGCTTGATCTTGCATGGAGTGCTCCTAGCCTATGAATGTTTGACGTCATGTAGCCAGCGTGTGAACTGTGGCGTAGCCACATTCCCTAGAAAGCGATTGAGATGGTAATGAGCGTACTCGTGATAGTCAAAATCAAGTTCAGAGACGCCCAACTGTAGAAAGCCCCAGAACGATTCGCGCAAATCCGAGCCAAGCCGCATCAGGTGCACATGAGCCACATCTGCTGGCCGCACCTCACCAAAATAATAGCGCAAAAGTGTTGCGCACTGCTCATCATTGAGCGCTTGATTGACAGCGAAATTCCCCAGATCAAAGAAGATGTTTCCCATGGCGGCGTATTCCCAATCGAGAATCCAGATCCTATGCCCGTCATCAATAAAGTTGCTGGCAAGCAGGTCGTTATGGCAGGGCCTTGGTTTATGCAGCGAGCCAATGGCATCTTCGATCTGAGCCATCAGTGCATACACCTGCGGCAGCGTATCAGGAAATAATACCCCGCGCTCAAGGGCCTTCTTATGGTAATCCCGCACTGTCTCAAATGGCGAGAACGTGCCTGGAAAATCCGGTCCCTCGTGGTAACGCTTGATAGAATCAACGATACGCCTGAGTGTCTCAGGCTGTGCGGCAGTTTCAGGAGAGATGCCATTGCCAACAATGAAGCGTGTGACGAGCGCGTCTTCGGAGGCGAGAAAATGGATAACCTCTGCGCCAACACCCAACCGCGCGGCGATGGCGGTACAGGTGTGTTCGCGTCCCCGGTCAATACCAAGCAGGCGCGTGCCTTTGCCACCAACGCGCAGCACAAACGTTTCTCCCGCGATATCCACGCGATAATTCTGGTTCGTGATGCCGCCTACAAGTGGCGCTATTATCCGCTCCTTGCCGCTCCAACCCGGAATTTGCTCTAGAATGTGTTCGATTCTCTGGTCCATCGCCCACCTCTTCTCCGCGATGTAAGGGTACAAACGCTCATTTTAGATTGCTTGAGCATACACCGCGGTTGAGCTTGCGTCAAGCAGACGGTTTATACATACCTTGTTGGATTGCTCTTTGCAATAGTATATATAGCGCTCAGTGTGCTCTTTTTGTCAGCGTGCACGAGCCAGGTTGTTTTCTGGACAGGCGCTACACAAATACATGCGCCACAACCCACCCAACATAGACCAGAAACAAAAGCACGGCGGTAATACGACTCACGCGCCGTCTTAATACACAGAGCAATGCGACAAGTGTCAGCGCCACCATTAGAGGGCCGTCGAGGAACAGCAGAATGTGATCATGTAACATATCGCGCCAGAACAGGAGCGGCAAAGCAATACCGAGCGCGGCATTGATGCTGTTACTGCTGAAAATTTCCTCGACACAGGCCACCTCTCGATCAGTGCGCGCCAGGCCAAATGCTACGACCGTATTGGGCAACGAAGTTGCCACGGCCAGTACGAGCAGGCCAGCCAGCACATCTGGCATATGGAGAGCAGTAGTCAACGCCTGACCCGACTGCACCATCACAACAACCCCTCCCAGGGCGATGACCAATGCCAGCACTCCCTCACCAATCCAGCGCCTAACAGGCCTTGTCGCCTCAAGGGTGGCATCGTTCGCTTTATCGGCCCCGGTGGTGCTTTGCTCGATCTTTTGTGGGTGCTCACGATGTAACGCGTGAAACGCCAGAGCACCAAAAAACCCCAATGTAATCAGAATAGCGATAAAGACTAGCCCCATAACTAAAAGCGGCATATGTTGCCCGCTAACCAACGGACTTCCTGGCAGTAACCAGATCGCTACCAACGTTGAAACCATCACAGCCAACGAAAAACCTGCTACCACGCGCACATCTTGCCCTTCTTTGAACGTGAGGAGAATGCCATGATGCTTTGGCGTGGCAAACGTCGCGATACTGAGGATAATGGCCACATTGTAGATATTTGATCCAATGATAATGCCAAGCCCGATATCAAGATGGCCGCCGGCTATAGCTACAATAGACGCCACGTAGTTCGGAATATTTGCGCCCAAGGCACCTAACAAACTGAGCAGGCTGGGAGGCAGGTTTAGCGCGTCACAAACCGCCTCCAGGCGGCGAGTAAACCACGCGGAGGCACCCATGGTCATTACTAGCGAGGCTACAAATAAAAGCAAGACAATCGGCAATGGTTGATGCATGGCGGTCCTTCATCACTTTGTTAAGCATGAGCATACATTGCTGTTAGACCGTCGTCAAGCGGGATGAAAACCTCTATATTCTGCTATAATTCCTAATATGAATACACTTACAGACAAGATCGCTATTATAACGGGCGCGGGACGAGGTATAGGTCGTGCGACTGCGCGCCTCTTCGCACGTGAGGGCGCACGTGTCGTACTTTTTAGCCGCACCGCTTCTCATCTCACGGAAGTTGCCTCCGAAATCAGCGGGGAAGGAGGGCAGGCCCTGACTGCTGTGGGAGATGTTTCTCGTGAGGAGGATGTGGCGGCCCTCTTCCAGCTGGTCTCGCAGACGTATGGCCGCGTGGATATTCTTGTCAACTGCGCGGGAATAGTCGCGATACGATCATTTGTTGAAATGGATGTGGCGACATGGGATGCTGTTATCGGGGTCAACCTGCGCGGTACCTTTTTATGTTGCCTGATGGCATTTCAGATGATGGCGGCACAGCAGCAAGGAGTGATTATCAACCTTTCCTCGCTTTCAGGCGTGAAAGGGGTAGAGAAGTTTCCCGGGCTGAGCGCCTATAATGTCTCAAAAGCGGGGGTGGCAGGTCTGACCGAGATTCTCGCGGTAGAGGGGCAACCTTACAATATTCGCGTCTGCGCCGTCAGTCCTGGCGCTGTGGAGACTGAAATGCTGCAGCAGGCCGCGCCACATCTTAAAGCAGGCATGACTCCTGATGACATGGCGGAGATTTTGCTCTTCCTGGCCGGCGATTCAGGACGGATGCTCAGCGGGAGCAATATCGAAATATTCAGTAATAGATAACCGTTCATTTCCCATGCCGTTTACGAAAACAGCGGTGCGGAGATATAGAGGATACAAGCATGGTCTACCTGACACGTCGCACCACATTTAGCGCAGCGCATCGCCTATGGAGCAATCACCTGACTGAAGAGGAAAATATCGCCCTCTATGATAAGTGTGCCAATCCAAACGGACATGGCCATAACTACATACTCGAAGTCACTGTGCGTGGCGACCCTGAACCACGTACTGGTATGGTCTTAAACCTGACAGACCTCAAACAGGTTATCAACGAACACGTAATCGACTGGGTTGATCACAAACACCTGAACTATGATGTGCCCTGGCTTGAGGGCAGTATCCCCACGACTGAGATGCTGGTCATAAAGTTCTGGGAACGCCTGGAAGGCGCTCTGCCTCAGGGACTCTTGTATGAAGTGAAGCTATATGAAACCGACAATAACATTGCGAGCTATCGAGGGGGTTTATGAGAGTTGCATTAGTCGCTCCACTGGTTACTGCCATTGCCCAGCCTTACCTTGGAGGCGCGCAGGCACTCCTCGCTGACATGGCACAGGGGTTAATACAGCGCGGTCATACGGTGACGCTTTTCGCCAGGGATGACTCTTTCGTTCCTGGTATCTCGATTGAACCAATAAACGTACCAGATACTGTCCTGCCGGCCGACTTCTCTCAGCCATTGCAGGAACGCAGCGTCGACGCGGGCTTCTTTGCCCAGGCCAATCTCTTTCTCGATCTTTTTCTTAGGTTGCAACGGCGCAGCGCAGAGTTTGACCTGGTACATGTACACGCCTTCGATTGGCCTGCCTTTGCCTGCAGTACCTTGATACGCGATATCCCTGTCATTCACACTTTGCATCTTCCGGCGATAGCGCCAGAAATTAATGCTGCCCTGCAAGTATTGCACCAGCAGGACCACCCTCTTACATTGATAACAGTATCCTATGCCTGCGCCGAAACCTATGCCAGCTACACTCCCATTGATCACGTGATCTACAACGGGCTTGACCTGGATGCCATCCCCTTCATAGCCAAAACGCCTGTGGAGGCACCTCTCCTCTTCGCCGGGCGCATAGCCCCGGAGAAGGGGGTTGAAGCCGCTATCGACATTGCCGAGATGGCGGGCTATCGTCTCTTGATCGCCGGTGGCATCTATGACCGCCGCTATTATGAGCAGCGTGTTTTGCCGAAACTACGGCGAGCGGGAGGGCGAGTAACCTACCTCGGACAGCTTGAACGGCTGGCTTTATGGAAAATAATGGGTCAATCGCTTGGCCTGCTCTTCCCAATCGAGTGGGATGAGCCTTTTGGTTTGACCGCGGTCGAGGCTATGGCGACCGGTACGCCG
>WNGN01016606.1_pt1 | contig 10430 bp, 13 predicted proteins | sample 5400561 | NCBI WGS metagenome assembly WNGN01 (sample SAMN13153379, study PRJNA577476) | soil metagenome | isolation source: 115 cm soil or saprolite under Garry oak tree replicate 2 | place: USA:California | collected 2016-06-15 | reverse complement strand
CGTTCGAGGGCGTCACGCTGCTGCTCGCCACCGCCGTGCTGTTTTACGTGAGCTACTGGCTGCTCACCAAGATCGAAGTGGCCAAGTGGAACGCGTTCGTGAAGGGCCGAATGCAGGAGGCGCTCCAAACCAGGTCGGGTTTCGCCCTGTCGTCGGTGGCGTTCCTGGCGGTGTATCGGGAGGGCTTCGAGACCATCCTCTTCTACAAGGCGCTCCTCACGTCGGGAAGCTCGCCCGGAGCGGGGGGGTCGGGGACGGCAGCGGTGGTGGGCGGTCTGCTGGTCGGCGCCGTGGCCCTGGCGCTGGTCTACCTGGGGATCTACCGCTTCGGCCTCAAGGTGCCGCTCCGGCCGTTCTTCGGGATCAGCGGCGCCATGCTCTACTACATGGCGTTCGTGTTCGCGGGCAAGGGTGTCGCCGACCTCCAGGAAGCGGGCCTCGTGAAGACGAGCGTCATCGAATGGGCGCCCCGGATTCCCGTACTCGGCATTTACCCGACGCTCGAGTCGCTGGCGTTGCAGCTGCTCTTGATCGTGCTCCTCATCGTGGCGGTCGTGTGGCTGCAGCGGCACCGGTTCGCCGGCGTGGGGCAGGATCGCCGGCGACCGTCATTCCCCTGAGGCGGAAGCTACTCCCTTCGCCGTATGGAGCTTGAGCGGCGCGGGCAGCTCTGCCGCGTCCCGGTCCGGCTCGCGCAGGCGGCGCGTGATGTAGAGGCCCGCGAGCACGAGCAGCACGCTGGCCGCCTGCGCCACGGTAAACGGTCCGAGCAGCCGATCGTCCTTGGCGCGCACGAACTCGACCAGGAACCGCTCGATGCCGGCGAGCACCAGATAGACGCCGAGCCGCCACCCGATGCCGTGGTGGTGGTCCCGCAGCCGCCAGAGCCACCAGAAGGCGAGCATCATCAGCCCCGTCTCGTAGATCTGGGTGGGGTGGACCGCGACCACGTCCGCCGGGTTCACGTTGGGCGGGAACGTGACGTGGAGCCTCTGCAGGTTTTCGACGGTCGTGGGCGGCAGTCCCTCGGGGAACTTCATCGCCCACGGGAGCGAGGACGGGATTCCGTAATCGTCGTTCACGACGAAGCAGCCGACCCGCCCGAGCGCGTAGCCGAGCGCGAGCGGTGCGGCGGTGAGCTCCATCGTCCACCGCGTGGGCACGCGCTTGCGCCAGCCGTTCAGGAGCACCCCGATGACGCCTCCCAGGAACCCTCCGTACCAGACGAATCCGCCACGCCGGAACAAGGTGTCCCACTCGCCCGTGAGCAGCACGTACCAGATCTTCGCTCCGACGATGCCGCCGATCACCGCGGCGAATACGATGTCGGCGGCGTAGTCTTCGCTCGCCTGGCGGCTTCGCAAGTCCGTCTGGATCGCCCACCCCGCCATCAGGAACGCCACCATCATCATCAGCCCGTACCCCGTGACCTCGAGCGGCCCCAGGTGGATGAAGAGGATGTCGACGCGGGGCAGCGGGATCAGGAATTTGAGAGGATAGACGCTCATGGCTATGGAGCCGGGGGACTGGGGGGAACGGGAACCTGCGGCGCCGCCGGCTCCAACCCCGGCAGCGGCAGATCGGCGCGGGCGTCGAGCGTCCAGTCGCTGCGCTCACCGCGCCCGAGGCGAAACCAGCCGGCGCGCGCGATCATTGCCGCGTTGTCCGCGTTGAGCCGCGGACTCGCGACCACCACTCGCGCCAGCCCGGTGAGGCGCGCCGCGGCGAGCGCAGCCAGGGTGCGGTTGCACGCGACCCCGCCGCCCAGCACGGCAGTGCGATACCCCGTCAGCCGGACCGCACGCTCGAGCTTCGCGACGAGCACGTCGAGCACCGCGTCTTGAAACGCGCGCGCCAGGTGCGGACGGTCGCGCTCGAGGTCCTCGCTCGCACGGGCGACGTGCAGCACGGCCGTCTTGAGCCCCGAGAACGAGAAATCGAACCCGTCGTCCCGCATCGGCCGCGGAAACGTGAACCGCGCCGGGTCGCCCTGCCGGGCCAGCCGCTCGATCGCGGGACCGCCGGGATAGCCCAGTCCGAGCAGCATGGCGATCTTGTCGAACGCTTCGCCGGCGGCGTCGTCTCGGGTCTGTCCGAGCAGACGATAGCGACCCCATGCCGGCACGTCGAGGAGCAGCGTGTGTCCGCCGGAGACGAGCAACGCGACGAGCGGCGGCGCGAGCTCGGAGTCCTCGACCGCGGGCGCGAAGAGGTGTCCTTCCATGTGGTGCACGCCGATGAGATCACGATCGCGGGCGTACGCCAGCGCCTTGGCGTACACGACGCCCACGAGCAGCGCGCCCACGAGCCCCGGCCCCTGGGTCACCGCGACCGCTTCCACGGCGCCCCACCCCACGCCCGCTTCCGCAAGCGCGCGGTCCACCACCGCGGGAAGCGCCGCCAGATGCGCGCGGCTCGCGAGCTCGGGCACAACGCCGCCGAACACCTTGTGGACGTCCTGGGACAGGATGACGAGGCTCGTGAGCTCCGGGCGGCCGGGCTCGCCCACGAGCACTGCCGCCGAGGTCTCGTCGCAGGAAGTTTCGATGCCGAGGACGACCTCAGCCACGGCCGACCCTGCGCTTGAGGATGACGGAGTCGGGCCTGGCGCGGGCGACGATCCCCGGCGGCGCGGTCACGGTGAGGCGCGCGTACCCGCCCGTGCCTGTCCCGACCAGATGCGCCACGACCCGCAGGCTGTCCCGCGTCAGCGTGTTCACCTTCGATTCGGGACCGCGCACCGAGACGGACACGCGCTCCTGGGCGAGCTGGAACCCCGCGAACCCCGACGCCGTGGCCGCGATCGGGACCGCGTCTATCGAGCGCTCGACGATGGCGGTGACCTCCCCCGCCACGCGGACTTCCTGCGGCGAGACGTGCACAACGCCCAGCAACGAGGTGTCGACCGGGACGGTCCGGAAGAAGGGCCCCGCCACGGCCGAGATCGACACCGGCACGGTCGAGACCGAGTCGACCCCGGCGAGGCTCTTCTCGGGTCCCACGAGGCGCGCCACGCTCGGCACCAGGGAGAGTCCGCGCAGCACGTAGCCCGACTCCGCCTCGACGCGGACGAGCGGGACGATCTTCACGTCCTTGCTCGCGACCGAGTCGAGGAGCACGTCGATCTCCCGCGGCGTGATCTCGGCAACCTGCACCTCCGTGCCCTTGGGGAGCTCTACGTCGGAGGGCTGGAGGTGGACCCGCCACACCGAGGCGGAGAGGGTGTCGGGGATCGCCGCGCGGATGACGCGCGGGAATGAGCGCAGCTTCAAGATCTCGCTTCCCTTGCCGGCGATGACCACGGTCACGCCGGGCGGCTCTTGTCGCAAGGAGCGCCCGGGCGGAACGGTGACCGCGAGCTGGAGGGGGAAGCTCTGTGTGAGCGGCTGCTGGGCGGCCACCGCGATGTAGAGCATGATCGCGAAAAAGACGGCCGCGAGCTTGATCGGCCAGTTCCGCGCAACCAAGCCCCCCAGGCTAACGCGCATCGATGAGCTTCCGGATCAGGACCTCGTTGACCGGCCCGTCCCACTCCGCCGGGCCGATGACCTTCTTGACGATGACGCCGTCTCGCTCGATCACGAAGCTCTCCGGCACCCCCGTGGTCTGGTAGAGACGCCGGATGGCGCCGGCGCGGTCGTGCAGGACGTCGAAGCTGACCCCGAGGTCCCGCGCGAACTGCATCACCGTGGCGCTGTCGGCCTCGTCGACGCTCACCGCCACGACGGCAAAGTCGTTCCCGGCGAGCTTGCGATGCAGCCGCTCCATGGACGGCATCTCGATGCGGCACGGCTGGCACCAGGTGGCCCAGATGTTGACCAGGACGACCTTGCCGCGGTAGTCGGCAAGCGAGGCCGGGCGCCCCGTGCGCAGGTTGACCGCTCGGAACTCGGGGGCTCGGGACCCGACCGCCACGAGGTCGAGCTGCGGCCAGATCTTGACCACCAGCGCCACGCCGAACACGAGCCCCATCACCGTGCCGATCGCGATCGTCCAGGTCCGCGTCGGGGTCATACCGTCGCCAGGCACTGGCGCCGCAGCTCCCGCACCTCGCGAGCAGGGTCGGAGCTCGTGAAGATCGCGTTGCCGGCTACAAAGGTGTCGGCCCCGGCGGCGTGCGCGGCCACAATCGTCTGGGGCGTGATCCCGCCGTCCACTTCGAGCACGGCGCGGCTGCGGTGCGCCGAGAGCAGCTCGCGCGCGCGGCGGATCTTGCCGGTGGAGGACGGGAGGTAGCCCTGGCCGCCGAACCCGGGGTTCACCGTCATGATCAGCAGCAGGTCGAGATCGGCGATGACTTCTTCCGCGAGCGCGAGGGGCGAACCGGGATTGAGCGCCAGCCCCGCCAGCATCCCGCGGCCCCGAACCGATGCCAGCTGGCGCTGTACGTGCACCGTCGCCTCGGGGTGAAACGTAAACACCGACGCGCCGGCCGCGGCGAAGGCGTCGATGTGACGCTCCGGCTCGAGCACCATGAGGTGCGCATCGATCGGCTTATCGGTGAGCGTGCGCAGCGCCTCGACCATGTTCGCCCCGAACGTGAGGTTTGGGACGAAGCGGCCGTCCATCACATCCACGTGCAGCCAATCGGCGCCGCCGGCGAGCACCTGGCCAACCTGTTCCGCCAGCCGTGTCAGGTCTGCGGAGAGCACGCTCGGCGCGATGCGAATCCGCTCGCTCATTGCGGGCTCCGAGCCACGACGATGTCCACCACCGTGCCCGGGGCGGCCAGGGTCCCCGCCGCAGGCCTCTGGGCCACGACCGTGCCCGGGCTCGCGTCCCCCGCCGCCTCCCGCCCTTGTGGCAGTGGCGCTTGCCCGAGTGGCCGCCGCGCCACGGTGCCGAGCTGCAGGCCCTCCACCTCGAGGCGCGTGCGCGCGTCCGCCTGCGACAGCCCCAGCAGGCCCGGCACCGAAATCGTCGGCGCCCCGCGACTCACGACCACCGTGACCGGCGCCCCCGGAGACAGGACCGTCGACGCCGGGGGACGTGTGAGCATGGCGATCCCCGGCGGCGCGGCGGCTTGCACCGACTCTACCTGGCTCACCGTGAGCCCGGCTGCGGCGACGAGCCGCTGCGCCAGTTCGCCGTCCAGCCCGGCGACGTCCGGCACCGGAATCTTGGGCGGGCCGCTGCTGACCACCAGGGTCACCCGCATCCCGGCGGGGGCACTCGTCCCCGGCGGCGGGTCCTGCCAGACGACCGTCCCCTGTGGCGCCGTGGGGTGAGGCCCCGCCCCGCCGTCCAGTACCTGAAGCCCCACCTTGCGGACCTCTGCGGACGCTTCCTGAAGCGAGAGCCCCAGCACCCGGGGCACAACCTGGTGCCCGCGCAGGATCGGGAAAAACGATCAGATAGGCAGTGAGATAGCCCGCCAGCAGGGCGGCCAGGAGGGCGATTCCCCAGACTCGGACGCGGCGCGCCTCCCACTCGGGCAAGCGCCACTGCCACAAGGGCGGGAGGCGGCGGGGGACGCGCATCAGCGTGCCCGCACGAGACGAGCCGCATAGGCGCCATCCATCCCGTGCCGCTGAGGCAGGGATTGGAAGTCGCCCTCGGCCGTGAGCAGCGCGGCGGGCACTGCACCCGTCGCGGGCTCACGCCCGAGCCCGGCGTGGCGCGCCAGGAAGTCGTTCACGATTGCGCTGTTCTCCTCCGGCTCGAGCGAGCACGTGGCGTAGACGAGCACGCCGCCGGGCTTGACGAACCGCGCCGCGGCGTCCAGGAGACGCCGCTGCCGCTCCGCCGCCCGCGTGATCGCACGCTCCGAGACCCGCCAGCGGGCGTCGGGATGCCGCGCCATGGTTCCGGTTGCGGAGCATGGGGCGTCCACGAGCACCACGTCCAGGCTCGCCGCTGCGAGCGGCGCCGACAGAAGATCGGCGGCGACGACCCGAATCGCCACTCCGCACCGGCCGACCGTCTCCGTGAGCCGCCCGATCCGGTCGCGCCGCGCGTCGCCCGCCACGACGCGGGCCCCCAGCCGTTCGAGCGTCACGGCCTTGCCGCCCGGCGCGGCGCATGCGTCGTAGACCTGGGCCCCCGGCGCCAGGCCCGCGTAGCGGCAAACGAGGGCGTGGGCGGCGTCCTGCACCACGAATCCCCCCTCAGCGAACCCCGGCAAATGCACGGGAAACGGCAAACGGGAAGCGTGGTCGCCGTGCGTGACCCGCAGCCCGGCGTCGTACGGGGCATCTTCTACACCAAAACCGGCCTCGCGGAGCGCCCGAGCGAGCACCTCCTTAGACCACCGGGCAGGCTGTATGGTGAGGGCCGGCCTGGTGTCGTTCCAGGATACGAGGCGCGCCGACTCGGCCGCCCCGAACGAGCGTCGCCACCGGGCGACGAGCCATCGAGGGTGTGTCCCCTCACTCGTTTCCCGCGTCCCGTCTCTCGTTTCCCGTATCAAACGTCGGAGCGCCTGGTTCACGTAGCGGGCCGCATCCTCGCCGATCGCCTCGCGCGCGAGATCCACGCTGGTGGACACCGCGGCGTAGGCCGGCACGCGCGCCTGGGCGCGCAACTGGTATGCGCCGAGCCGGAGGATGTCGTGGAGGCGGGAGTCCGCCCTCGCCAGCTCGAGCTTCCGGTCGAGTGCCGCCTGGCGGCGGAGCACCCCGGCGGCGAGCTCGTAGGCGAGTCGCCGATCCCGCTCGTCGAGCGATCCGAGATGCCGGTCGCGTGCCGCCGCGAAGGTTGCGCCGGATCGGACCGCGTGGAGGATCTGCAGCGCCGCGCGCCGGGCGGCGGTGGCGTCCCTAATCCAGCATCCCCTCGAGCGGCGAGGACGGCACGGCGACCTCCCTCTTCGGCATGCGACCGGCGAGATAGGCGCCCCGTCCCGCTTCCACCGCCAGGCGCATCGCCTGCGCCATTGCGACGGGATCGCGCGCCGCGGCGAGGGCGGTGTTCATCAGGATGCCGTCCACGCCCTGCTCCATTGTGACGCAGGCGTCCGACGCAGTCCCTACGCCCGCATCCACGATCACGGGGACTCTCAGGCGGCGCTTGATCAGCCGCACGTGGTAGGGGTTGAGCAGGCCTAGCCCGCTTCCGATGGGCGAGGCGAGCGGCATCACGGCCGCGCAACCGGCGTCTTCGAGGCGCAAGGCGGTGATGAGATCCTCGTTGGTGTACGCGAGAACCTGAAAGCCTTCCTTCACGAGGGCCTGCGCCGCCTCGAGCAGCCCCTGCACGTCGGGGAGCAGCGTCTCCTGGTCGCCGATCACCTCGAGCTTGACGAATTCGTTGAACCCGGCCTCGCGGGCGAGCCGCGCATAACGGACCGCGTCCTCGGGCGTAGAGCATCCCGCCGTGTTCGCGAGCAGGAAGTAGCGCTTGGGGTCGAGGTGGTGGAGGATCCCCTCCGCTTTGGTGCGGTCGAGGTCCACCCGCCGCACGGCTACCGTGACGATCTCGGCGCCGGACGCTTCGATCGCCCGCCGCATGGTGTCGTTGTCGCGGTATTTCCCCGTGCCCACCATGAGGCGCGAATGGAACGTGCGCCCCCCGATGGCAAGCGGGGTGTTCCGGACGAGCTCGACAGCCGTGGTCATGCGCTCACCCCCCTCCCACGAAATGCACCAGCTCGACTGCGTCGCCAGCGGCGACCTTCACACGGCCGAGCGCCGGACGACGCACGATCGCGCGGTTGTGCTCCACCACCACGGCGCGTGGGTCCAGCTCCAGCGATTGCAGCAGCTCGAGCAGGGAGGCGTCCCGCGGCACCGCCCGTTGCTCGCCGTTCACCGTGATGTCGATGGTCTCATCCTTCATGGCTTCCCTAACCCCTCCAGGATCCTCCGGGCCGCCGCCGCCGGATCGGCCGAGTCCCATAACGCCCGAATCGCCGCGACACCGTGGGCCCCGGCGGTCGTGAGCTCGGGAATCCGCTCGGCGGTCACCCCGCCGACCGCGATCACCGGGAGCCCGAGTAGCACGATCTCGGCGAGGCGCTCGACGCCCAGCGGAGGCGCGTCCGGGTGCGTCGCCGTGGCGAAGACCGGCCCTACTAAAAGATAGTCGGGCCGTTGCGCGCATGCGGCCCGCGCCTGCGCCAAGTCGTGGACCGACACGCCGATCAGCCAGGCGGGGTTGAGGCGGCGGGCGTCCCCGGGGCCGAGGCTGTCGCGCCGCAATTGCACTCCGTCGGCGCCGGCCGCGAGCGCAATATCGAGGCGATCGTTGACGAAGAGGCGGACGGGCGGGCAGGCTGACAGGCGGACGGATAATTCGTAGTGTTCGAGGCCCGAGAGCGCGCGCCCGCGCGCGTGGAACGCGAGCTGGTCGCCGCCTGCCGCTCCGAGCTGGCGCGCCACCGCGCCGAGGTCGGCGCGCCGCGCGATACGCTCGTCGGTGATCGCGTGCAGCCGCGGCAGCGGCGGCTTCACGTGAAGCGCTGGTCCGCCTGCACGCCGCGCCCGTGAATCCACTGGGCGGCTGTCATCGGCGCTTTGCCGGCCGGCTGCACCTCGTCGATCGCCACGGCGCCCCCTCCCGCCGCGATCACGAGCCCGCCGTCGGCTGTCAGGACCTGTCCCGGCGCTGCACGGCCCTCGGCGACCCGCGCCCCGAAGAGCTTCACCTCTCGCCCGTCCAGCTCCGTCCAGGCGCCCGGCTTTGGGTCGAGGCCACGGATCAGGCGGGCGATTCGCTCGGCGGGCTCTCCCCAGGGGATCCGCGCGATCTCGCGCGTCAGTTTCGGAGCGTACGTCGCGTGAGCGCCGTCCTGCGGCCGCGCCTCGAGCCCCTCCTGCTCGAGCATCGCGAGGGCTTCCACCAAGGCCTGGGCGCCCATCTCGGCAAGGTGCTCGGCGAGCTCGCCCGCGGTGACGTCGTCCGGGAGGTGGTGTGGGATCTGATGCAGGATGGGACCGGTGTCCATCCCGGCGTCCATCCGCATGATGGTGACGCCGGTCTTTTCGAGCCCGTTGATGATCGCCCACTCGATCGGCGCCGCGCCGCGCAGCTCCGGAAGGAGCGACGGGTGGACGTTGATCATGCCGTGCTTCGGGATCGCAAGGAGCGACGGGCGCAAGATGTGTCCGTACGCCACCACGACGCCGACGTCGGGCGCGAGCGCCCGCAGCTGCTCGACGAACCCGGGCTCTGTGGACCGCTCCGGCTGCAGGACCGGGATGTCCTCCGACTCGGCAGCCGCTTTCACGGGCGGCGGCACCAGCGCCGAGCGGGAGCGCCCCCGGGGTCGGTCGGGCTGAGTGACGGCGGCCACCACGTCGAACCCCTCGCCGAGGAGGGCTTCGAGCGACGGCACGGCGAATTCGGGGGTACCGAAAAAGACGACGCGCACCTACAGCTCGCCCGCCGGCTCCGGCGTCACCTCCTTGAGATGGCCGGATTTCCCCTCGCGCGACTTCTTCCACTTGGCGAGCAGCAGGCTACGGTTCACCGCGCTCAGGTGGTCGAGGAACAGCACGCCGTCCAAGTGGTCGATCTCGTGCTGGACGGCGCGTCCCTTGAGCGCGGAGAGCTCGGCCCGATACGGCTTGCCGTCCCGGTCGAGGGCCTCGAGGGTCACCGTCGATGGGCGCTCCACCTCGCCGAAGATGTCGGGGATCGAAAGGCAGCCCTCCTCGGCCGTCTCGGTGGCCTCACTCGCGTGCACGATGCGGGGGTTGATCAGGACCAGCGGCGGCGGGTCATCCTCACCCACGTCCACGACGGCGACGCGCAGGGCGACGCCCACCTGGTTGGCCGCGAGCCCCACCCCTTTTGCCGCGCGCATCGTCTCGAAGAGATCGTCCACCAGCCGGCGGACGTCGGCGTCCACGGCCGCCACCGGCGCCGCGCGCTGCCTCAGCACCGGCGAGCCGAGCAGGTGGAGGTGGCGGACGGTCACTGCGGCTTGGCCTCGAGCGAGCGATTCAGGACGTTGGAGATGTTCGCGCGCAGGACGACGAACCTGGCCTCGCCGCTCTTCATGGTGACTTCGTCCTCCTTGAGATGGATGACCTCGCCGACGATGCCGCCGGACGTCACCACGCGGTCCCCCTTTTGGAGTGAGGCGAGCAGCTGGCGGTGCTTATCCTGTTGCTTGCGCTGCGGCCGGATGATGAGGAAGTAGAAGATCGCGAAGATGGCGACGAGCTGGAGTGCGAACCAGCCCATCGCGGGGCCTCCCTGGCCGCTCGGGGCGAACAACGACAGCGCGTCTGGTCCGTGCATGTCACCTCGTGTTCGATCGCAGGTAGCGGCGCCGCCACTCGGCAGCCCACCGTGTGAACCAGCCCGAGCGGACGGCAGCCTGCATCTCGTCCGCGAGCCGAATCAGGTACCGCACATTGTGCAGCGACAGGAGCCGCAGCCCCAGCAGCTCCTCCGCGACGAACAGGTGCCGGAGGTAGCCGCGCGAGAAGGTGGTGCAGGTCTCGCAGTCGCACGTCTCGTCCAGCGGCCGAGAATCCTCGCGG
>WNGN01003681.1_pt1 | contig 10432 bp, 9 predicted proteins | sample 5400561 | NCBI WGS metagenome assembly WNGN01 (sample SAMN13153379, study PRJNA577476) | soil metagenome | isolation source: 115 cm soil or saprolite under Garry oak tree replicate 2 | place: USA:California | collected 2016-06-15 | reverse complement strand
TGGGCGACCGGGGCCGACCCGGGGGCCGCCGCGCCCTAGCCGGCCGGCCCGGCGCCGGTCAGGTGTTTTCCGGGAAGTGGCAGGCCACCCTGTGGCCGGGAACGAGCTCAGCGAGCGGCGGCTCGGTGGTACGGCAGATCTCCTGCGCCTTCCAGCACCGGGTGTGGAACCGGCACGCAGGCGGTGGTGTGACCGGGCTCGGCACGTCGCCGGTGAGCCGGATGCGCTTTCCCCGGCCACGGCTGCCAGGGTTGGATGAGGGCACCGCCGATAGCAGCGCCACCGTGTAGGGATGCCGCGGGGCGCCGTACAGTTGTGCGCCGCTGGCGAGCTCGACGATCTTCCCCAGATACATGACCGCCACGCGGTCGGCGATATGGCGCACCACGGAGAGGTCGTGGGCTATCACGACATAGGTGAGGCCGAGCTCGTCCTGCAGATCCTCGAGCAGGTTGACCACCTGCGCCTGGATCGAGACGTCCAGCGCGGACACCGGCTCGTCCGCCACGATCAGCTTCGGCCGCAGCGCCAGCGTGCGCGCGATGCCGATGCGCTGCCGCTGGCCACCGGAGAACTCATACGGGTAGCGGTTGTAGTGCTCCGGGTTCAGGCCGACGAGCTCGAGCAGTTCCTGCACCGATCGCTTGACCCCCTGCCCGGGCCTGACCCGCTGGAGGCGGAACGGCGCGCCGACGATCGCACCGACAGTGTGCCGCGGGTTCAGCGACGAGTACGGATCCTGGAAGATCATCTGAATGTCGCGCCGCAGCGGGCGCATCCGCCCGGCCCGCAGGTGCGTGATGTCATGGCCGTCGAACACGATCCGCCCGCCGGTGGGCTCGAGCAGCCGGGTGAGCAGGCGGCCGGTGGTCGTCTTGCCGCAGCCCGACTCCCCCACCAGCCCGAGCGTCTCGCCCTGGGTGACGCTGAAGTCCAGGCCGTCCACCGCCTGCACCGCCCCGACCTGATGGCGGAAGATGATGCCGCGCGAAATCGGGAAATACTTCCGCAGCCCGGTGACCGTGAGCAGCGTGCCCGCCGAGCCAGCCAGAGCTGCCGGCTCCGCCGGGACTGTTGAGCCCTGGCTGGGCGGAGCGGTCACGGCGCCTCCTTAGCCTCGCGCGCCTGGCCGCTGCCGTCGAGCAAAGGTTTTATCTCCGCCGTCCAGATCCTGCGGCGTTCGCTGAGCGACAGGTGGCATGCGACGAAATGGCCCGGCGCTGCCGCACGAAGCTCGGGGACCTCGTCGGTGCTTCTGCCGCCATTCAGCTCCTCGTAAGGGCATCGGGGGTGGAACGCGCAGCCACTTGGCACGTTGATCAGGCTGGGTGGCGTGCCCTTGATCGGTATCAGGCGTTCAGCCCGTTCCCGGTCCAGCCGGAGCATCGAACCAAGCAGCCCCCATGTGTAGGGGTGCTGAGGGCTATCGAAGACATCCTCCGCGGTTCCGTACTCCACGACCTTGCCGCCGTACATCACAAGCACGTCGTCGGCGAGTTCGGCGACCACACCGAGGTCGTGGGTGATGATGATGACGGCCGACCCGAACTCGGCCTGCAGATCGGAGATCAAGTCGAGAATCTGCGCCTGGACGGTCACATCCAGCGCGGTCGTTGGCTCGTCGGCGATCAGCAGCTCCGGGTCGCACGACAGCGCCATGGCGATCATCGCGCGCTGCCGCATCCCGCCGGAGAACTGATGCGGGTAGTCGTCGACGCGCGTCGCCGCCTGCGGGATCCCGACCCTGTCCAGCAGCTCCACGGCATGCGCGCGGGCCGCCTGCCTGCTGACGTCATTGTGTATCCGGTACGCCTCGATGATCTGGTTGCCCACCGAGTAGTACGGGTGCAGGGACGACAGCGGGTCCTGGAAGATCATCGCCATCTTGTTGCCACGGAGCTGACGCACCCTTGCCGGATCGGCGGACACAAGCTCCCTGCCGTCGAGCCAGATCTCGCCGGTGATCCGCGCGCTGGTGCCGTGGTGCAGGCCGAGGATCGCCAGGCTCGTGACGCTCTTGCCCGAGCCCGATTCGCCCACTATGCCGAGGGTCCGGCCGCGGTCCAGGCGGAACGAAACGCCGTCCACCGCCTTCACGAGCCCGTCGTCGGTCGGGAAGTGGACGCGCAGGTCTCTGACGTCGAGAAGCCCGTCCGGCGGTGCCGAGTTCACGACCGGGGACGGGTCGCCGGCGAGTGCGGCTCCCCCGGCCCCGTCCCGCTTTGCACGCGCCATCAGTACCTCACCCGCGGATCGACCACGGCGTACAGGATATCCACGATCAGGTTGGCGATTACCACGAAGAACGCGGCGAGCATCACCACACCCAGGATCTCGGGGAGATCGTTGTTCTGGATCGCGAGGACCGTGAACAGGCCGAGGCCGTGCATGGAGAACGTGAACTCTGTGAGCACGGCTCCGCCAAGAAGCAGTCCGAGGTCCATGCCGAAGATCGTGACGATCGGTGTGAGGGCGGCGCGGAGCCCGTGCTTGACGATGACCTTCCGTTCGGCTAGGCCCTTTGCACGTGCGGTGCGGATGTAGTCCTCGCCCATTGTCTCGAGCATTCCGGCCCTGGTCAGCCGGGCGTACAGGGCCGCATAGAGAAATGCCAGCGTCGTCCAGGGCAGGATCAGGTTGCGTGCCCAGAGCAGCGGGTTCTGAGTCAGCCCCACATACTGGACGTTCGGAAATATCGGCCACTTAAAGCTGAATAGCTCAAGTGCGACCAGCCCGGTGAAGAAAATCGGCAGGGATACGCCGGCCAGCGCGATGCCCATGGCGGCGCGGTCGAAAACCGTGCCGCGCCTGAGCGCCGAGAGCACGCCGATCGCGGTGCCGAACACCAGCCAGAGCACGGCCGCGCCGAACGCGAGTGAGGCGGTGACCGGCAGGTCGCTCATCATCATCGGCCATACCGGCTGCTGATTCCTGAACGAGTACCCGAAACACGGCGGTGGGCAGTAGGTCTTGTCCGGGCCGGCGTCGTAGTGCGCGCCGAGGACGATACCCCGCACAAACCGCCCGTACTGGACGACGAGCGGCTGGTCGAAGCCGAGCTTCCGCTCGATCGCGTGGACCGCGGCCGGGGTCGGGTTGCGCCCCACGTACTGAACCGCGAGCTGGTAGGAATCCTGCCCGGCCAGCCGCGGGACAAGGAAGAAGATCGCGAACGTGATCATGCTGACCACGAGCAGCAGGAAGACGGTAATGACCAGCCGCCGGACAATGAACGGGATCATCGCTCGCAGCCCCGGCGCCCGGGGGCAGCCCGGGCACCGGAGCATTCACCTTTCTCGGCTAGATGCTGTCTCGATGTTTCGTCACGGCCTGCCTTACTTCAGGCCGAGCGTGGCGTAGTCGTACATGGCGTAGTACTGCTGCAGCGACACGTTGGTTAGGTTCGGGTTCCGGTACAGCAGCGACTTGGCGTAGACGCCCGGCAGGATGACGGCATCCGACATCACCCGACGGTCGATCTGCGACCAGATCGCGTTCCTCGCGGCGGTGTCGGTGGTCTTCACAGCCTTGTCGAACATGCTGTTCACCGCCGGGTCGTTCAGTTCCTCGATGTTGGTGTTCCCCGCAGGCGAGATGGCGGGACCCTCCGTTAGGTAGTACAGGAATCCGTACCCGGTCGGCCAGTCGGGAGCCCAGCCGCCGATGTCGAGCCCGAGGTTGTGTGAGTGCACGAAGTTCGGCACCCCGGCGAAGTCGGTGAAGTACTTGCCCGACGGGTACCCCTGCAACGTGAGCTTGATGCCCACCCTGGACAGAGCCTGCTGCTCGGCCGTTGCCGTGGCCTTCTCCTTCGGCCGGTCCGAACGGTAGGCCATGGTGGTGCTGAACCCGCTCGCGTGCCCGCAGGCTGACAGTTCCTGCTTGGCCTTGGCCACATCGCCGTGCGGCTTCGTGGTCGCCTCGTACAGGTCGAACTTCTGGTAGCCGGTGACGGTGGGCGGCATCACGGTGCTCGCGATGTCCCCACCAGCGACCGGCCCGCCGTAGGCGGTCTGGTAGGCGACCTTATCGGCCGCGTACTCGACCGCCCGCCGGCAGTGCACGTTGTCAAGCGGCTTCACCTTGGTGTTGATGTAGGTGAACCACAGGAAGCCGCTGAGCGCGTCGTCGGCGTTGGCCTTGAGCGCCGGGTTTGACAGGACCCGTGCGCGCCCGGCCGCCTGCACGCCGGTCCCGGCCATGTCGACCTGGGCGAAGTTGTGGAACAGGTTCTGGTCGATGGTGTCGGCGTTGACGTTCAGGTTGAACACGAACTTGTTCACAAGCTGCTTGCGGTTAGGGTCGGTAGCCGGGTCCCAGTTCGGGTTCTTCACCAGCACGAACTGCTTGTCCGGCTGGTAGCTCTGGAACATGTACGGGCCGGTCGAGACCGGGTGCAGCTGGTAGTTCGCGCCCTTGTCCTTGGCCGGCGGCACCGGCGCCGTCTGCGGGAGCGCGACCACGTAGTCGAACTCAGAGAACGGCTTGGCGAGGTGGAAGACGATCGTGCTCGCGTCGGGTGTGGTGATCGACGTCAGGCCCATCTTGCCCGGCGTCTTGTCCTTGTACGGGCCGGGATAGCTGGGGTCCTTCAGCAGCAGCTTGAAGTAGCTTGGCCCGTTGGGCAGCACATCCTTGGCGTAGGTGCGCTCGACCGCATACTTGACGTCCTTGCTCGTGACAGTGGTGCCATCCTCGAACTTGATGTTCGGCTTGAGGTGGTAGGTCCAGGTCAAACCGTCGCTGCTGACCTGGCCCAGGCTGGTGGCGAGGTCCGGCATGATCGTGTTGCCAGCGGCGCCGGGCACGGACTTGTATGTCACGAGGGCCCGGCTGTAGAGGCGGACCGTGTTCCACATAAACGCGTAGTACGTGTTTCCCATGTCTGTCGAGTCGGGAACGCTGCTGAGGTCGAAGGTGAGTGTCCCACCCTTATGGCTGGAGGGATTGACAACCCCCTTGATCGCGGCGTTGTATCCCGCCGATTTCTGCTGAGGTGGCTGCTTGTTGCTGCTGCCGCCGCCGCAGGCCGCGAGCCCGAGCGCTGCCGCCACCCCGGCCGCAGCGAACGGAAATATCCTTATTCGCTTCATTTAGTACAATGCCTCCTGCTCTGGATGTGGATGGATGAGGCTCGGCGTCGGCGGGCTCACCGGGTCCGCGGATCCAGCGCGTCCCGCAGCCCGTCACCGAAGAGATTGAATGCCATCACGGTAATGAAGATGGCAAGACCGGGCACGATCATGAACTCAGGGTCTATCTGGAAGTATTGATTTTGGACCGCGTCGGAGAGCATCCCACCCCAGGTCGGGGTGGGCGCATACAGGCCGACACCCAGGTAGGACAGCGCGGCCTCGAACAGGATGTTCGTCGGCATCAGCAGCGTCGAGTACACGATGATCGGCGCCACCAGGTTGGGCAGAAGCTCACGGAAAAGGATGTACCCGGGGCGCGCTCCGAGGCTTCGGGCGGCATCCACGAATTCACGTTCTCGGAGCGAAAGTGTCAGGCCGCGTATGATTCTGCCCATATACGGCCAGTTAAAGAATCCAATAATAAAGATTAGCAAGGCAATACGCAGCGTGTTACCGGAAAGACCGAATGCCGTCGACGGTATGACGCCGGCAAGCGCAATGGCGAAGACCAGCAGCGGAAAGGCGAGGAACACATCCATGGAGCGCGCGATGAACGCGTCGGCCCAGCCGCCGAAGTAACCGGCGATGATCCCAAAGAAGACTCCGATGACTACCGCGAGGAAGGTGGCCAGGAACGCTATCAGCAGGGAGTACTGGGCACCGTTGACGATCCTGCTGAGCACGTCACGGCCGTTGACCGGCTCCACGCCCAGGGGATGGGCCGTGCTTATCCCGCCGAATGAGCCGATCGGCCTGCTGAAGGTCGGGTCGATGAGGTTCTGGTTGTAGGCATTGGGGTTCTGCACGATGTGCGGCCCGATGATCGCGACCAGAATCAGGAATACGACAATAATGCCGCCGGCCATCGCAATCTTGTCGCGCCGCAACCGTCGCCACGCGATCCGGCCGAGCGAAAGCCCTTCGATCGGGCCGGCACCCGCAAGCACAGCTTCGGGCGCTGCCTCTGCCTCGACTGGCGAGATATCGAGCGGTGCGGCCATCCTTACGTCTCCAAGCTGCTGGCGGCGCTGCGTGGCTAGCGAGCGGCAGGCTACCGGCACCGGCGCGTTCATCAGCGGGCGGGAGAGACCCGAGATCGGGCGCGCCGTCCTCTATGGGACATTCTGCCCCTCGGGGCGAGATTGCCATACCCTCCCACGGGTCGTAGCACGATTGTGACCGAATGTGGATCAATCCGTATCGCGGCAGGCCGGGTTGTGTACGTGAACATTCAGGTGTCCGGCCGGGCTTTCTGACAGGCAGCGGATTGGGCGGTGTGCCCGGTGCTGTGTTAGCCGGGTGACACGCCGGAGGGGTGTGGTGCGTGCGTCGTGATCATTGATGTGTCGATGCCTCCCTCCAGCGATGGCGTGCTGCCGGGCCGCGGCGGGCCGCAGGGCGGGCCGGCACGCCGGGGCGGAGCGGCCGCCGGGGGCCGCGGCCTCTGGGTTATGAGGACAGGGAGGACACCATTCAACCCGGTCTGCACCAGCTGGACGCAAAACGGCACGATTCACCGCGGCCGCCTGCGGGCACGGCGGGAGGCGCCGGCCAGTGACGTGAACTGGGGCGGCTCGATGATCGGACGGCCCCGCCACGGCGACATGCTGGTCAGGTCCGTATCAGCGGACACGATGAGGAACGCGCCCACCGCCGCGGCCAGGTCGAGAATCCGGTTGTCCTCCCAGTCCCGGCAGTCGCCGACAGCCTGGGGCGGGTCGATGATCCCGCCCCCGGATGCCTCGGCCATCTCGGCCAGCACCTGCAGATACTCATCGACCTCCTCGTCCGGGGTCTTGAGCACCGTGGCGAGCACCCGGCCAGCATTGACCAGGATGCGCGGCGAGAGCCACAACGCGAACTCCGCGGCGTCATTGATCACGCCCAGGCAGTCCGCCGCCGGATTCCCCGATGCCGACGGCGGCGACGGCCAGCTCCGGAAAGGAGACTCACCGGCAGCGACCACCAGCACCAGGACGTTCACGTCGAACACGACCGGCACTGGCACCGGCCCTGGCAGGCTCAGGCTCAATGCCCCCGCGCCCCGCCCTTGTACGCCTGGCGGATCTCCGCCAGCAGGGACTCATAATCCTGGCCCGCCGCCGCAGCCCGCTCGGCGTTGCGCGCCTGGAGCTCACGCAGCCGCTCCGCCCGCGCCAGCGACTCCATCACCGGCAGCGTCGCCCGCAGGTACGCCGACCGGTTCCCGCCCCCGAAATGCTCTACCAGGCGGGCCAGCCGCTCCTGATCCTCATCCGCCACCGCGAACCCGACAGTCGATGTAGGCATGCCACGGATTGTACCTGTATTGCATCTGTAGATGCAATCCGCTGTACCCCGGGCGAGACCTCGCTATCGCTTGAGCTGGCCCGGCTCGCAGGACTGCGTGCTCTTCCGGCTGACCGGCAAGCGCGGGCTGGCGAGCATGAACACGTTTGACTTCGTCCTGCGCCAGATCGAGAACTTCCTCAGCGCGTCCCAGCCGGGTGACCGCTTCGCTTGGTCATGAGGCGGCGGCGTCGCCGCGGGGCTGCCCGCGTGGCCGGCTTCACCGTCCCGGTGTCAGGTCACGGTAGCGGGCCTCGAGCGGGCAGTACAGGCCGTAGCAGAGCAGGCCGGAGGCGAGCAGGGCCAGCAGCCAGGCGCCGCCGGCGGAGCTGTCCACCGAGCGGAAGACCGCGTCCAGGCCCTTCGCCTGGCTCGCGCTGGACAGCACCGCGGCCTTGAGCAGGAAGACGCCGGCCAGCACGAGCACGATGGCGCGCGCGGCGCAGCCAGCTGCGCCGAGCGCCCTGGTGAGCGTGGCCAGCGCCCGGGACATGTGCGCTGCGGTGAACCGCTCCCGGAAGTGGAGGCGGACCGGCCGGCGGCCTGCCTCCAGGCCGGCGGCGACGGCAACGACCCCGGCGAGGGCCAGGAGCATCCGGCCCCATCCGGTTCGGAGCAAGTCCGCGGTCACGCCGGTGTCTTGCCGCTGCTCGGACTGCGCGGTCTGCTCCGGGGCAGTTCCGGCCAGCAGCCGGGCGGTGCTCAGGCAGAAGGCCAGGTACAGCAGGCACCCCCAGGACGACACCGCGCGCTGGCGCCACCTAATGGGCACATGGCAAGCCACCGCTTCGCACCCCCCGGGCGTTGGAGCGCTCAAGGAAGATCGCGGGGCGTGCCGCTGACAGATCGACGCCTGTCCAGGACTGAGCACATGGATGCCTTGGTGCAGAGAGGCGGGATCTGGAAGGCGTGGCTGGTGCCGGCGACTCGTATCTGGACTCTGGGACTCGATCCCCATGGGCAGAGCCGGGCCCCGGTACCGGCCGCCACGCCAGTGGTTGTGCGACACGCCGCTCGGATACCGGGAAACCGGGCGCCGGGCCGGTATGGGTGGTTGTGGCCTGAGCCACCCGCAGGATGGACCCCTCACTCTGACGGGAGCCGCCGAGCTCCAGCCAGGACCGGGGCCCTGCGGGCAGCTGAGGTCACGAACGGCTGATCGGATGGCGGTGCCTGAGAGCCCTTCCATTAGGGAGCGTGCGTGACCCCGCGCGGCCCTGGCTAAGCGCCAGAGCATCACCGACGGGCAAGGAGAGGAACAGCTCATGGATGTGTTCTGCGGAATCGACTGGGCCGAAGACCACCACGACATCGCGCTCGCGGGCCGGGACGGGCAGCTGCTGGCCCGCCGCCGCATCAGCGACGACGCGGCCGGGCTCGCCCAGTTGCTGGGCCTGCTCGCCGACCACGGCGACAGCGCCGACGATCCCATTCCCGTGGCGATCGAGACCCCGCGCGGGCTGCTGACCGCCTGCCTGCGCGCCACCGGCCGCAAGGTCTACCCCATCAACCCGATGGCCGTGGCCCGCTACCGCGACCGGCACAGCATCGCGGGCCGCAAGTCCGACCACGGCGACGCGGTCGTGCTGGCGAACATCTTGCGCACCGACTTGCACGCGCACCGGCCGCTGCCCGCCGACTCCGAGCTCGCCCAGGCGGTCGCGGTGCTGGCCCGCGCCCAGCAAGACGCCGTCTGGGCCCGCACACAGGCCCACAACAAGCTCCGCTCTCACCTGCGCGAGTACTTCCCCGCCTTCCTCGCCGCCTTCGCCGATGCCCGCGGCGGCATCACCCGGCCCGAGGCCCGCGTCATCCTGGCCGCCGCCCCCACCCCCGCCGCGGCCGACAAGCTCACCCTCGCCCAGCTCAAGGCGCTGGTCAAGAACGCCGGCCGCCGCCGCGGCATCGACGCCGAGGCCGCCCGGCTGCGCGATGCGTTCCGCGCACCGCAGATGCGCCAGCTGCCGCTCGTCGAGCAAGCGATGGGCCGACAGGCCCAGGCCCTGGTCCGCCAGCTGGATGCCGCCTGCGACAGCGCCAGCGACCTGGAGCAGGCCGCCATCGAGTCTTTTAACCAGCACCCGGACGCCGAGATCATCACCAGCTTCCCAGGGCTCGGCCCGCTCACCGGCGCCCGGGTACTCGCCGAGACCGGTGACGACCGGTCCCGCTTCCAGGATGCCAAAGGACTCAAGGCCTACGCCGGGGCCGCCCCGATCACCCGCGCCTCTGGCAAGACCCGAGCCGTCGTGCACCGCCGCGTCAAGAACCAGCGCCTCGCCGCGGTCGGCTACATCTGGGCGTTCGCCGCCCTGACCGCGTCACCCGGCGCCAGAGCCCACTATGACCGGCGCAAGACCGAAGGCGACCGGCACGCCGCCGCCCAGCGGAACCTGTTCAGCCGCCTCCTCGGCTGCCTGCACCACTGCCTGGCCACCGGCCAGCACTACGACGAGAACACTGCCTTCCCCGCTGCCACCGCAAAACTTGCCCAAGCAGCTTGACAACTTAACAGCATCGGATGTCTGCCCAGCGTGCTCGTCGCGTGCGCGGGCCGGAACACGGCCTCCAGAAGCTGGCTGAGCGCGTACGCGCCGAGCCCGGCGACGAGCAACACCAGCGGAACGCGTCCCCACGCGGGAGAGACGGCCGCCTGCACGGCGCCGGCGCTGCTGGCCGGCGCGCCGCCGCGCCCGCGGGCAGCAAGCGCCAGCCGCAACGCAAGGTAGCCGACCAGAAGGCAGACCACGCCGCGGCAGGCCAGCCCCAGCCGGGACACCGCGCGTAGCCACACGCCCGGCGCGCCCCGCATCAACGCCGCCGCAGCAGCATCCAGCCACGTACCCGCTGCCCGGCCCCGCCCATCGGCGCTCTTCACCGGACGCTTCGCCTCCCCCCACAGTATGCTCCGGGGCGGCGGAGGGACCTCCCGGGAAAGATGACAGTGATACATGCCGCGGCCTGCCGCC
>WNGN01017229.1_pt1 | contig 10435 bp, 11 predicted proteins | sample 5400561 | NCBI WGS metagenome assembly WNGN01 (sample SAMN13153379, study PRJNA577476) | soil metagenome | isolation source: 115 cm soil or saprolite under Garry oak tree replicate 2 | place: USA:California | collected 2016-06-15 | reverse complement strand
TTCAACAAGCAGGCAATATCAAAAACCTTGGTTTCCTGAGATGTATTGATGTGTTGATCACAATTTCATGTCTGCCGGTGGCAGAGGAGCATATCTCCTCTGCTGCTGGCAGATAGAAGTACATTCAAGCAACTTTTTTGGGATGGTCTGTGCAGGCCCGAGCAGGTTTTATCCCGCGTTTGTTGCTTGATTGTCCATCGCCTGGAAAGAGGACTCCGAGGGTACGGCTTTGCGGTCGAAGCGCCCACGAAGCGATCGTGATAGCGGCGAAGATGAGGGGCCCCCAGATGAGGGTGGATGGGTCATTGTGGCCACGTACCATGCCCGATGCGGCCGCACCCGTGTAGACAAAGAAGGCGCCGGCATACGCCCATTCCTTGAGCCGAGGAAAACCCGGCGCAAGCAAGGCGATGCCTGCAGGCAGCTTCCATAATCCGAGGATCGTAAGCAAGTATGCCGGGTAGCCAAGGTGTGCCAGTACATCGACGACGGGCTGGCCGGCCACAACATCTGTTCCCCCATGCATCAGATCCGTCAGACCACCTGCCAGGAGCTCGAGCACGATGACTGTGGTGGTCGCCCAATAGCCGATCATTTTCATTTTCATCGCCATGTTTCTTTTCACAGATATCGTTGACATCTTTCTCTTTCCTTATACGTTAAACTTGAAACAAGCTCCCTCGACAAGGAGCTGGAGCCAGAGATACACTGACTCAAAAGAGTGTCGAACCTGCCGGGGAAAGGCTTGGTTCTCCACACGGCACGACCGATTACGAAAGCTCGTCCTTCCCTGGCATCGTTTCTGAACAGGACTGGTCATCGGAGAGTCGCGCTTCGAGCGCCACAGTATAAGGACACAGGGGCTCAGAAACTGACAGTATTTCGAGAAAGGAGCGAGGCAATGAAGTATTGCGGCATTGATTGGGCGAACGATCACCACGATGCGCTCTCGATTGATGAACAAGGCCGTCAATTGGGATCGATCCGTGTGGCACATACGCCTGAAGGACTCAGCCAACTGGATGCCTATCTGGAGCGCATAGCCGCACCAGATGGCAAAAATCAGGTGGCCTGCATTATTGAAACCACCCATGGATTGCTCATTGCTCATTTGTTGGAGCAGGGATGGCCAGTCTATCCGGTGAATCCCAGAACAGTCGATCGGCACCGCGCTCCCTCTGGAGCCAAGACAGATACCATTGATGCCTATCTGCTGGCCAAAACCGGACGTGCCGATTTCCAGGATCTGCGTCGGCTCAATCCTGATAGCGAGCTGATTCAGGAATTGAAAACGCTCACCCGCGACCAGGACTCGTTGATCCAAATGCAAACCCGCCTGGTCAACCAGCTCACTGCCTGCCTCAAAGCGTACTATCCTCTGGCATTGGACTTGTTTGGCAAGCTCCAGCAACCCTCGACCCTGGCGTTCCTGCGCGCCTATCCCACGCTGCCAACTGCTCGTGCCGCCTCGGTCGAGGATCTGGCGACCCTGCTCAAGCGTTCTCGTTTTCCTGGAGCCAGGAAGAAGGCCGAAGAACTGGTCAACCACCTCCAGCACGAACGTCTTTTTTTGAGCCATGCCGACAGCGAGCTCTTCCTGTCTCTGCCGGGAGCTGGTGCGCGTCTCGCTCCTCGCCTGTTGGCGGAAATGGGGGACGACAGGGACCGATACGCGAGTGCCAGCAGTTTGCAGGCTCTCGCTGGTACCTCGCCGGTCCTCTACCAGAGCGGGATGTACCAGAAAGCCCATCGACGGTTGGGATGTATTAAGCCCTGGCGCAATGCGCTTTTCCAATTTGCCGACCGGAGCCGGCGGTGGGAAGCCTGGGCCGGGGAGTACTACCAACGGAAACGAGCTGAAGGCAAGAGTCATACGGTGGCTGTTCGTGCCCTGGCCAATAGTTGGGCGCGGATTCTCTTCGCCGTCTGGAAGACCAGGGAGATGTATCGTACCGCCACTTTTGAGGCGGCTCAACGGACTCATGCTTTGCGCATCGCTTGAGCTGAGGCATGAGCGTCTTTCCTGCTGGGTCGTTTCCAGGGTGGGCTGGTTTTCTCCAACACCCATTCTCCCTGGAATTACTAGCCTGTGCCTTATTTCTCCCATTGGGTTTCCTCTTGCTCTACGTGTTTCTGCCCGCTCTCAAAATTGGCCCCAAAAAGACTTGACTTAGAGAGTCTTTCTCGTTCATCTAAAAACGCCGCAGCGAGAGCGAAAGCGCGGACGGGCTGCCGGCACTCAGCCTGAGCGCCGCTTTCGCGGTCGTGCTCACTGCGCGTCTTGAGAAGAACCGTTCCGACCCGATCACCGTCACCTGTTCGGAGATGGGCGGCTCGGCCATCCAATTCGTCGCGGTCCTCTACCAGCTCTGGCTACTCGCCACCTGCCTGATAGTAGCATTGACGCGGTTGAAGAGGTTGGTGGTGGCGATCATGAGGATCAAAGCCGCGAGTCCCTGCTCGTCGTAGTGCCGGGCGGCCTCGTCGAAGACCTCGTCTGGGACCGGATCGGCCCGGTCGGCAAGCCGAGTGACAGCCTCAGTGAGCGCGAGAGCAGCACGTTCAGCGTCTGTGAAGTAGGGAGCTTCCCGCCAGGCCGCCACGGCGAAGAGGCGCTCGTCTGTTTCACCTGCCTTCTTGGCGCTGCGTGCGCCCGAGTCAACGCGAGATCCTACAGCCATTGATCTGGCTCGCGCGCAGGTGGACAAGCTCAAGCACTGCCTGCGGCACGCCGCCCTGCCTCGTGGCCTTAAGCAGGGCTTGTATGCCATGTGTGGCGTCAGGAAGGATCGTCGCTGGGTTGCTCATTCGTGTTTGCATGATACATCTCCTTCAGTGTCGGAACTTCACCAGGATGCTCTCACATCCAGGCAAAGACAGCACCCATTGCTTGACTTTTCGGTTTGATCTTGACTTTGTCGCCCATCCGGCGTTTCCAGGGAAGTGAGTCTCCCTGTCACATCGGGTGGGTTTCCCTCGTCACTACCATGACGGAACGTGACGAAAGAATGTGACCGATGGACGTGTGTTGAGTCTCGCTCCCCACTCCTCTGAGAGAACAACATGAAGGAATATCACTGATGGACGAACACGACTGGCTGGTGGAGCAATTCGAGGCGGAGCGTCCCCACCTGAAGGCGGTGGCCTACCGGATGCTCGGCTCGCTCTCCGAGGCGGACGACGCTGTACAGGAGTCCTGGCTCCACCTCAGCCGCTCCGACACGAGCGGTGTCCTTAACCTGGGCGGATGGCTGACCACGGTGGTCGCGCGGATCTGCCTCGATATGCTGCGCTCGCGCAACTCACGGCGCGAGGAGCCTCTGGAAGCGTCCGTGCCCGAGCCAATCACGAGCCGGGAGGGCGAGATCGACCCTGAGCAAGAAGTGCTCCTGGCCGACTCGGTCGGTCTCGCGCTGCTCGTGGTCCTCGACACCTTGACTCCCGCCGAGCGCCTCGCGTTTGTGCTGCACGACATCTTCGCTGTGCCCTTCGACGAGATCGCTCCCATCGTGGAGCGCTCAGAGACCGCGACACGGCAGCTCGCGAGCCGCGCACGCCGCCGGGTACAGGGAAGGACCATGGCTCCCGACGCCGATCTCACCCTTCAGCGCAAAGTGGTCGACGCTTTCCTCGCTGCCTCGCGCGGAGGGGACTTCGACGCGCTTCTTGCAGTGCTCGACCCAGACGTCGTGCTGCGAACCGACCGCACAGCCATGCATATGATGGGTGCGTCACCGGAGGTCCGTGGTGCGCCAGTCGTGGCCAAGCAGTTCTCAGGGCGTGCCCAGGCCGCACAACCGGCACTTGTGAACGGAGCTGTGGGACTCGTGTGGGCTCCTGGCGGACAGCCGCGTGTCGTCTTCGGCTTCACGATCACGCGCGGCAAGATCGTCGCAATCGACATACTCGCCGACCCCGCGCGCCTCCAGAAGCTCAACCTCTCGGTCCTGGACGACTGACGAGTTGGCGCAGCCAACTGCGGCTCTGATGGCGAGCCGGGAAGCCCTCACGGTAATATTCGGGAGAAAACCCACGCTAAGAGCTTAGCGTGGGTTTTCTCCCGAATATTACCGTGAGGGCAAACTGACTTTCAAAAAAGGACGAGAGAAGATGGATCTGCCTGGAAAGATTATACAAGTGTTGCGCCCCTTTGAGGAAGTCTTCAGCAAACGGGTGTGGAAATGGGCCAAAGTGCTCCTGATCGGAGCCATTCTGGCCCCAGGAGAACGAACGGTGGCAGCGATCTTGCGCGTCATGGGATTGCAAACCGAGCGGCACTTCCAAAACTATCACCGCGTGCTCAACCGTGCGAAATGGTCGAGTCGAGAACCGAGCCGGATTCTGTTGGTGTTGCTCATCTCAGTGTTTGTGCCAGAGAACACCCCGGTGGTGATCGGGATCGATGAAACGATTGAGCGTCGTCGAGGCAGTAAAATCGCCGCACGAGGCATCTATCGTGATGCGGTCCGTTCGAGCAAGGAGTTTTTTGTCAAAACGAGCGGACTGCGCTGGATCTCGATGATGCTGCTGACGCCGATCCCTTGGGCTGGACGCGTGTGGGCCTTGCCCTTTTTGACCGTTCTTGCCCCATCCGCGCGCTATCATGACCAGCGCAAGAAGACACCCAAGACGATCACGGACTGGGCGAGACAAATGGTCCGACAAGTGCATCGCTGGCTGCCCACTCGGCAACTGATTATCGTTGGGGATGGAAGTTATGCCGTGCTGGCGTTTCTGGCAAACTTGGTGCGTTTGCCACAGGTCAGCCTCATCACACGCATGCGCCTGGATGCGGCGCCGTATGATCCGGCCCCCGAACGGGTAGCGGGCAAGAAAGGTCGGCCTGCGGTCAAAGGCCAACGCCAGCCCACCCTGGCCAAACGGCTGGCAGATCCCAAAACGGTCTGGCAAGAACGCACCGTTGCCTGGTATGGAGGCATCACCCGAACGGTGGAGATCGCGACCGGCACGGCCTTGTGGTATCATCGGGGCGTTCCTCCGGTAGCCATCCGCTGGGTGCTGGTCCGTGATCCCCAAGGGAAGTTCACTTCTCAGGCGGTACTGTGTACCAATCAAGAGGCCGATCCCGTTCAGATCCTGAGGTAGGACCAGGATTCTGACGAAAATAGCTCATAGCGAACTTCTTTTCTAAAATTTGACCTGGTTTGGAGCGTTTGAGTCCCAGTAAAAAGCCTTTCTAGGGTATATTTAGTGCAATTCGTGCAGCACTTCTCCTTATCACACTCGTTTTTTCCTTCTTTGTAAAGCCCCTCGTGAAGCGGCTTTACAATGCTATGAGCTATTTTCGTCAGAATCCTGGTCCTACCTCTAGTACTCAAGGTGGGCCTGTAATGGGTTCCGCAGATCGCACCACAAGGACGTGGCTGTGATACTGGTAGGAGGATAAGTGGATAGTAATATTCGCGAAACCACTTGAGACCATCTCAAAACAAGGGAAACCGATCAATGGGGTATTCCGATTGCTGGAAAACCCGATCTTGTGGCATGAAGCTTACGCCAACATCTATGCCAACAAAGGGGCAACGACGCCAGGCGTAGATGAGGTCACACTGGATGGGTGTAAATCACGGATGTCAAGTAGGCACAGGACCGGTTTAAAATGTGGCATAGACAATACATCTCAAACATGATCTGAAGAAGATATTCCTTCAGGCTTCGAAGCCGTCAATGCAACAGGTTCCTTCCCACGCATGCGGTAAGAACTTCCTCGTAGGTAAAAGACCTCCCCATGATGCAACAGGCGGTCGATGATCGCCATCATTAACGCGGTGTCGCCCACCAGTTCCCCCCAGCTCGTCAGGCTCTTGTTGGAAGTAATCACCGTTGCCCCCTTCTGATAGCGCCCTGCGATGATCTCATAGAGCACTGGACCGACCTGTGGTTCGACCGTCAAGTAGCCGAACTCATCCAGAATGAGCAGATCACAGGTGATGAGGGGCTCGATGAGGCGAGCAATGTCCGAGCGTGTGGCGGCGGTCACCACGGCGTTGGCCAGGTGTTGTGCCACCACAAACCGCACTCGGTACCCCAGCTGCACCATCTTGGTCCCAAGGGCCACCGAGAGGTGGGTTTTCCCTAAGCCGCTTGGCCCAATCAACACAAGCGAGCAAGCACCTGTGATAAAGCTACTATCAAAAAAGCGCATGAGGACGGCTCGCTTGAGTTCGGGCCGGAAGGAGAAGTCGAACTGTTCAATCGTGGCCGCATAGGGAAAGCCTGCTTGCTTCATCTTGCGCTTGAGCTGATTTTCCTGCCGAGCCAGGAGTTCCTCTGTGAGCAATTGATCGAGAAACTCTCCGTGACCCAGATCGCTATGTGCTGCTTGCTCAATCCAACTTGGGTACACCTGGCGGATGCGCGCTAACTTGAGCGCAGCCAGTTTTTGATCGAGGCTCTCGCTCATGCGTGGACCTCTTCCCGCGCCGCACCGCTCAGCCCCACACTGTCTCGGTTGGCGACATACTGTTCGTAGTGAGCCAAATCGCGCTCCACCTCGTGCTGCGGTGGAACTTGGCTGGCATAAAGGAACGATGGTTCCTGAAGAGACACTTAATCGTATTCTCTTTGCCACCCGCTACACCCGCCATTTGGATCGTCATGGGTTTATCCGATTTCAGGACTGGCGCTTGTATGGCGAACGAGGGCTAGCGCATCAGAAAGTCTCGGTGTGGGTCTATGAAGGCACATTGAAGCTGGAATATCAAGTAGTGACGCTTTCCAAGTATCGTGTGGAACTGCACGATGACCACAAACACATTAAGGACGTAAGTAATCCGCGCTTGGCCGAAACGGTGTTCCGATCTCCTCAATTAACGCTCTTCGATCTCGGCCCGGATGAGTGGCTGCTGTACTGGAAAGCGCCGTCCTATGCGCTCCGCCGACGCAAACAGTCAGGCACAAAGGTGACACAACTCGTTCTGTTCGAGGTGCCAGTCCAGGAAGAGGTTGCGGGAGCTGAAACGGCGTCTTCGTTCCTTCGCCTGATGGTTTCGCCTCAATCAGAAGATGAGGACTCATAACTCATGGTGCTAGCTCATTGCGAACGAGCACTTCTCTGTGCAAGCACTCGATACCGCAAGGGCAAGTTGGGCATCCCTTCCGGAGGAAGCCACTGATTTCCAGAGCTTCGCTGCATTCTTTCGTATCCTCCATTGGTAGAGGCATACTGATGTTCTTTCAAGGTTACAAGGAACAGTCTCGCCGCCAACAAGATCATGCCCACTTCCCCAATTCCCCGGGAAAACTCATATGTTGGATGGGGATTGGGGTACTCTTCTCCGTCTTGGAGATGGACGGAAGAATGTTTTACGAGATCACCCATTCCCCTCTCGAATGTCAAGGCTATGCTCTCTTGCAGCGAGAGGTTACCCAACCTGTGATATACTGATGAGGTGTTGTGTAACTCATCCGACGTTGTGCGTTACCCATCCGTGGAGGGCATCATGGTCCGTCGTCTTCCGTTAGTAGCCAATCATTCCTTACGCTTGCTCGAAGAGCCCTCGGACCCCGTCATGGTTGGCTCAGAGGCCTGGTACTGCTGGCTGGCGGCTGAGCAGCATCAGTCCTTTGCCTTCAGGAATCAGTTGGGCATCTTCACCGTGCGGCGGGAGCGCAGAGGTCAGCATGGGTACTGGTACCTCTACCACAAGCGTGAGGGCAAGCTTCGCAAAGCCTACCTGGGGAAGACCGAGCAGATGACCCTCGAACGGCTCAATGCTGTCGCTGCGACGGTGGTTGTCCAGGGCGATCTCCACGCTGATGCCGATGCTCACGTGCCTGCTCCCAGGAGCACTGTCGACAGGAACGATCATCCTCTTCCGACTCCGCTTCGCCCCAGAGCATCTTTCACTGGATCCGAACACGCTACTCCCCACAACCTGCCCGCGCAACTCACTCCCCTCATTGGGCGCGAACAGGAGGCTGCTGCCGTCTGTACTCTGTTGCGCCGCCCCCAGGTCCGTCTCGTCACGCTCACTGGCACCGGTGGTATCGGCAAAACCCGCCTTGCCGTGCAGGTGGCGACCGAGGTCCTGGCTGACTTTCCCGATGGCGTCTCTTTTGTTTCCCTGGCTTCCATCAGTGACCCCGCCCTGGTCCTGTCCGCCATTGCGCAGGTACTCGACGTCAAGGAGAGTGGGGCCAGACCCTTCTCGGACCTTCTCACTGCCGACCTTCGAGACAAGCACCTCTTGCTTTGCCTTGATAACTTTGAGCATCTCCTGCCGGCAGCCCCGCAGCTGACAGACCTACTGAGGGTGTGCCCGCACCTGACCTTGCTCGTGACCAGCCGGGCGGTACTGCACGTGCAGGGGGAACACCTCTTTCTCGTCCCTCCCCTTGCCGTGCCGGACCTCACCCGGCTACCTCCGACGGATACTTTGCCTGACTATGCCGCCGTCGCGCTCTTCCTCCAGCGTGCCCAAGCCGTCCAGCCTACGTTCCAGTTGACCAGTACCAACGCTCGTCCTACCGCTGAGCTATGTATCCGCCTCGATGGGCTACCGCTGGCGATTGAACTGGCGGCCGCCCGCGTCAGACTCTTGCCACCTCAAGCCCTCCTGGCGCGCCTCTCGCAGCGCTTGCAGTTGCTCACCGGCGGGCCACGCACCTCGCCTGCTCGCCAGCAGACGTTGCGCCAGACGCTCCAGTGGAGCTACGACCTGCTTTCGCCCCAGGAGCAAGCGCTCTTTCGGCGGCTCGCGGTCTTTGCGGGCGGCTGGCAGCTTTCGGCAGCCGAGGCGGTTGGCCAGGGGGCAGAGACAGCCAGCCCAGACATCTTGAACACGCTCGCCTCGCTGCTGGATCACAGCCTCATCCAGCAGAGCGAGCAGGAGGCAGAGGAGCCGCGCTTCCTGATGCTGCAAACCCTGCGGGAGTATGGGCTGGAGCTGCTTGCCGCCACTGGGGAGTTGCAGACCACCCAGGCGGCGCATGCGCACTTCTTCCTGCAGCTTTCAGAGCAGGCGGAGCCTGAGCTGCAGGGACCTAACCAAGCAGTGTGGTTGGAACGGCTGGAGCAGGAGCACGACAACCTGCGTGCGGCTCTGGGGTGGGCGCTGGAGGACGTGGCAGACGAGCAGGTGGTAGAGTGCAGGGACATCGCCTTGCGCTTGAGCGCCGCGCTCTGGCCATTCTGGGAGATACGTGGGTACTCCAGTGTAGCCCGCACCTTCCTGGAGCGAGCTCTCGCCAGAAGCGAGGGGGCCAGCGTCTCTTTAAGCGTCAAGGTCATGCAGGCGGGTGCAAATGTGGCACTTCAGCAAGGCGACTATGCGCGAGCAGAGGAGTTGGCCGAGCCGTGCTTTGCCCTCTACCAAGAACTGGGCAACACACGCGGTATCGCCGACTGCTATGGCTTGCTCGTTGAACTCGCCAAGAGAAGAGGCAAGCTGACCGAGGCCATCGCGCTCGCTGAGGAGCAGGTGAGGCTCATGCGGCAGGTGGGTGAGCCGGGACAAGTCGCCCAATCCCTCTCCAAATTGGCAGAAATGCTCAACAGACGAGGAGAGCTCGCCAGGGTGCCAGCTCTCTATGAGGAGGCGCTGCTGCTCTTTCGGAAAGCAGGCAATGACCTCGGGGTAGCTGCCACCCTCATCGAGTCTGCGACCGGACTCTATTGGTTCTCCCTGGCTGATGCGGCGACGATCCAAACCGTTCGTCACCGGCTCCAGGAGGCACAGACGATCGTCACCAGACTCGGTAACCGGTACTGGATTGCGTACTGCTCCTGGCTTGCAGCGCTGCTTGCCCTCGGTGAGGGCGAGACGGCCAGGGCGTACAGTCTGGCTCAGGAGAGTCTGACCTTATGTCAGGAGATCGGGTACCGCTGGGGTGTCGCCTGGGCGCTTCATGTCTTAGGAAGAGTCGAGGCACAGCGGGGTGATCTGGCGGCCACCCGCAGTTGGTATCAGCAGAGTCTGACGCTCACGCTGGAACTGGGCGAAAGGTATCTCACCTCGTACAATTTGGAAGGGTTGGCAGCTGTGCTAGCGGCGCAGGGAGAGCTGACTGGTGCTGCGCAGCTATGGGGAGCAGCAGAAGTGCTGCGCGAAGCAACGGCTCCCATGGGGACTCTTTATCGCGGCGGATATGAGCAGGCAGTAGCCACTGCCCAGGCGCAGCTGGGTGAGCAAGCCTTTGCCGCCGCCTGGGCCCAGGGCCGCACCATGACGCCAGAACAGGCGCTTGCCGCCGAGGACCAGCCGCTACTACCCACGCCAACTCCACCAGCCAGGTCAGCAGCCACCTCTCCTGATGGGCTGACCGCCCGTGAAGTCGAAGTCTTGCGCCTGCTTGCACAGGGCTTGACCAGCGCGCAGATTGCCGAACAGCTCGTCATCGGTGTGGTCACCGTCAATTTCCATGTGCGCTCGATCTACAGCAAGCTGGGAGTGACCTCACGCAGCGCGGCGAC
>WNGN01006315.1_pt1 | contig 10436 bp, 15 predicted proteins | sample 5400561 | NCBI WGS metagenome assembly WNGN01 (sample SAMN13153379, study PRJNA577476) | soil metagenome | isolation source: 115 cm soil or saprolite under Garry oak tree replicate 2 | place: USA:California | collected 2016-06-15 | reverse complement strand
AAAAACGATGGTTCCGACGCTCGGAGACGCTCCTGCATTTCCGCCTGGCGTTTTTCGAGGCGGGCGATCTCCGCGGTTATCGATGGAGAGTACCCGTCAGACAGTCCGCAAAGCAGGTTCGCTATGCCTCGTTCGAGGAGATTAGCGACTACGCCTGGATGGCTCCGTGTTTCCGCTATCGTTGACCGCGCTTCGCGAGGTACGCGAGAGATTCCTTACAGGCCTTCTCGAGCTTCGCTTGAATCATGACGCGGGACGTTTCGCCCACGAGTTCCGACGCGAGACGCGGCGGGATCGCCATGATCTGACCCTTCGTCATGAGCACCAGGTCCGCGAGCGTCGACTCGATGTCGCGAAGGGCTATGAACATTCCACGTTCCTTCGCGAGTTGCATCTCGCGGAGGTCGGCATCGGCGGCGCGTTCTGAAGGTAGAGGATGTACCAGAGCATACATTTCGCTGGGTCATACCGCCCGCGTGACTTCCTCGGCATGCCAAGTTTAACGAGCTGCTGAACACGCCGCGCCTCGAGGTTCAACGCGCTGGCGACTTTCGTGACATCAACGATCGGCACTGGGCTCGTACGCTCCTGGCGGAACGAACTATACGAACACTTTGATGGGCGCCGCAACTATTTTCCAACGGCGCCGTCGTTGCGTCGCGGATTCCATCTGTACGAAATCGCTTCCTAGACGCCCCCGCGGCTGAAAATGTTCTCACCGCTGCAGACTTGCTCCGAATCTGAAAAAGCGAAACGCAGTCCGTCAAAAATCTTCGGTCGCTGGTCATATTGCGCCGTTGCCGTCACCCGCGGAGGGCCACCACCCTGGGAAGGACCCTGCGAGGTCGGCACCTCGACTCGCGCGAATCGGCGTTGGGTCCATTGGCTCACGGCCTCGAGTCTTCCCGTTTCTGCTTAGTACCGCCGTACCATTGACCGTCTGTCATGCCCCTGGTACCGCTGGTCTTCGGTTCATTGATTTACTTCCCAGCCCGCACGGAAAAGAGCCCTGACCAGCGAGCCTTGGCCGCCAACCGTTGCGCAATCGAGCCTGCTGAATCAAGACCGCCGAACAATTGGCAAGGAGAATAGCGCCAATGGTAAGGACGGAACGCCGACAAGCTCCACGGATGACGGTGAAAGGGCTTGCCTATGTCAATCTCGACCGGGACAATGGCGGCATCGTCCTGAACATTTCCGAGGGAGGTCTTTGCTTTCAGTCTACGGCTCCCGTTCAATGCACTGAGACGATTCGTTTCTGGTTTTCCTACCGTAGCCAACGAATCGAAGCTGACGTAGGGAAAAATGAGGCACAAACGAGAGATGCCCCGGGATTCATCGAAACCGGAGGTGAACTGGCGTGGACAGACGACGCGCAGAAGAGGGGAGGGTTAAGATTCATGAATCTGCCCCCAGAAGCCCGCAAACAAATTCGCGATTGGATACGCCACCCTTCGCTGGTCAAGATCAACGAGAAGTCCGCCCCCTCGCCTCCGTCATCACATAAATCCCCGGTCTTGAATGTGAAACGATCGGACACAAATGCTGCGCGAGGTGATTCAACAGGACTCGAGGCACTTTTTCGGCATGTACAATCAGGAAGGCCATGGACTGGATTCTCCGGTGGCTTAGTGGCCGGGCTTCTCGTTTCGGCCATTGTTGTGGCCGTATTTTTGTTGCTGAGCCACAGTCACGAGCTGGGTGACTCACTCATTCAATTGGGCGAACGATTGGGAGGAAGATCCTGGGCTGGATCGCAAGAACCATACTCGACTGCGCCAGGGCCACCGCCAGTATCGCCAGAACCAAAGACGGGACCGGCAGAGATACAGACATTGGCTGCAGCGCCGGTTCAGGCTCCACTGCCAAAGAAACTCGTTTCGACGGCAATACCAGCAGCAGCTAAGCCCTCTGGAGTGGAGCTCGAAGCCGCGAGCCATGGCACTCTTGCCCTTTCTGCCCCCAGCGTCAAGGTTTCCGGTACTCCAGCGGTGAGTTCAACAGCTGGTCGGCCTTTGGTTCCAGAGATTGTTGTCGCCCCCACTTCAGAGCCCAGCGCAAGCATGTTTGGCGCTACAGCACCGGAAATGGAACTGCGGAGCCGACCTAATGTCCACATTGAGCCCTCCAAAGTAGGGGACTTCGGAATGCGTTCTGAAAAGTATCTGGAAGTCGGAAAGTTCAAAGAAAAACTGTTGGCGGACAGAACGACCGGCCAATTATCTCAATTGGGGTTTCCTGCGACCGTCATTCAAAGGCACCGTTTTTTGGGGAAATCCTATCAAGTCCTTGTAGGACCTTACGGAAGTGATTATGACGCCGAAGCGGTACACAAGGACCTTGCGTACACCTGCCCGTCGGATATTGCATGATCAGTTGGGAATCTTATACCCCTAATGCCATTGTGAAGTTTGAGAGCGACAGAGGTATGAGTGTCACCATCGAGGGAAAGTGGGTGAACCAGGGTGCCGCGTATTCTCAGAATGCGATAGTCTACGTTGAAAATAGGGACGGGTCTCGCACCCTTCTCGAAATTCGCTTCCACCGAATGGGACAGGCCCTTGTTTTTGGCAGGGGTTGAGCCCATTAAAGGGCGACGGGAGGACTCGCTCGCGAACCCGAGTGTCTCGCCACGTCTCTCGTCTCTCCCCCTTAGTGTTGGTTGCTCCCCTACTGAAAAACACAAACCAAGTCCGTCACAAATCTTCGGTGCCAGGGCATCCCACGCGGTCGCCGTCACGTCGCCGTCACCCGCGGGTGCCCACCACCCCAGGGGAGGACCCTGCGCGAGGGTCGTCCGGGTTGAAGGCTCCTAGAGTCCTCCCCGGTTGGCTGTCCGAATCCGATCTGCCGCCTGGCGCGAGCACGCCCATCCCAGGGGCCCTCCGGAGCTGATTACTCGAGAAGAGTAGTTTGTGCCGAGCCGTGCCATTTGGCGCTCCGTCTGCTGCCTTCCACGCCACAATAGCAATCACTCCTGGGATGGATGCGAGGCTCGTGCAACCTGAGGCACTTGCCCATGTGGCGTTATACGTGCCGGCCGCGCTGACCGCTTTTCCTTCACCTTTCCAAGAAGTGCTACTTGGAGAAACAAAAAGACTTGAACAGCCTGTTCCTACGCTAAATTCGTTGGTGCTTCCAGCGCAGGAAACTGTTGAGACAATGGCGTCCGTCGTGTAAGTCGCCGTGCAATTCCCGGAGGTTGCGTTCCGGCGTTGCTGGAAAAGGTCGCCGCCGTAAAACAATCTACCGGGCTTGGATCCGGCGCGTTGGGAAACGCGTAGACTGAAAGCTCAGCGTTTTGCACCACGCCAGTGGGCGTGTAGCTTACAGTGAAACCGCGAGCCGTGCCGGTCGTGGCAATTTTCCAGAAAATACAGTGTGCGATTCTTAGATTCCCGATCGCGCAGCCTGCCTGATTCCACCCGGTTGTTCCGGCCACGCTGTCCGATGCGGCGTGGGTTATCGTGCCGCTGTTGTCGTCGTCGCGAGAGTAGATAACTATCAATTGCCCGCTGCTGGCGCACGTCTGAGGAGCCCCGCATGTGCAGGAAATGGAATTGACCGCGGACAGAGTTCCATTGTTGCATTGCAGGAACTGAACCCCTAAACCACTCGCCTGAGATTGGCAAGGTACGGTCAAAAAGACCAAAGCGCTCCCAGAAATAAGCGCGAGAAGAACTAGAAATCTGATTTTTATTCTCATCAAATCCCTCCTTTTATTTAAGTAAGTGCCAACTTCCGTTCACGCACTGGTTAGAAATTCCGCGTCGTGAGCAAACCGGAACTCGCTTTCGCGTGCGACGGTCCCGGAGGGCAGCTGCGGCTTCGCAGCCTCGCCATCCGTGTCCATGTGCGCGCTTGTGACTGGAAGGACGGAGGGTTGAAAACTCGGGAGTTAGGCAGGGATTTGCAGAGAAATGCATGGACGGCTTTTGCCCTGGAAGGGTACGCGGCGTCGTCATGCCGCGATCTCGATCTGGAACTCTATGCGGGGACTGCTATGTTCGATTCTGGCCCCCGGCACCATCGATACTGCCACGGCCTACCAAGTGCCTACAACTTCGTCAAAGAAGACATGAACGGGACCTCGCCGAAATTTTACGCACGAGATAATTACGGAGTGAAGTGGCTGGTGAAACTTGGCGTGGAGGCCAGACCGGAAACGGCGGCCACACGTTTGGTTTGGGCCATGGGTTACTTCACAGACGAGGATTACTTTCTGCCGCAGATTCACGTCCGAAACCTGCCGAAGCTTCGGCGCAAAATGTTCGGGGCTTCGCCGGAAACGGGGATCGTTCCCAGTGTGAGGTTGAAACGGCAAGGCGAGGCCCTGAAGAAGGTCGAGAACTGGAACTGGTTCGACAATCCCTTTGTGGGTACACGGGAACTCAACGGACTGCGCGCGTTAATGGCGGTAATCAACGATTGGGATTTAACGACGGAAAACAACAAGGTGTACGTAGGGGACAACGAGCGGCATTACCTGGTCAGCGACCTAGGGGCAGCCGTTGGGAAGACGGGGTGGCCGCCCTCACAGGTCCCTCTGTTCCCCCATGCCACCAAGGGAGTATTGAAGGACTATGAGCACTCCAGGTTCATCCGGGCGGTTACGGGCGATGCGGTAACTTTCGAGATGCACACGACGGCGCCATTTTTCATTAGCCGGTTCAAGCGAAAGTACTCCAACGAATATCGACAAGCCGAGCGGCTCGAGCAGGGCATCCCCGTTCTGGATACGGAGTGGATCGGAGGCTTGCTGGTGCGGCTGACGCCGCAGCAGATCCGCGATGCGTTTCGCGCGGCGGGATATCAGCCGACGTAAGTGGATGGGTTCGCGAAACCCTGCGTTCTAGCCAGAAATTCGGGAAAAGGTTTGTTGAACATTTGCGCGAACTGTTTCCACGGACCTAGGAAATCGACCATCGGCCTCGCGCGGATCTAGTGGATTTTGATTGTCTTGGTACATTGGCTCAAGTCCGATTCCGAGCCGTCAGGCATTTGCGCTGAAACAGCAACCATGTGCCTTCCAGAGGTAAATAGGAATGACTTGGTTGTTCCAGTAATATCCTTAACGAACCCGGTGGCGTGAGCGGGCGCAGGTATCGAACCCAGCTTCGCACGGTTGGATATTCCCGGCGAAATTTCATAAAAGTTGAATTGCTGCACACATCTCTCTTTTACAGTGGAAGAACAAGGGGGAGTAATCCCGAAATCGTAGGAGAACGTGAACCGAATCTTATGCCTGGATGGCTTCGGTGAAACCGCGGTGGCAAGCAAGGCCAGAACCAGGAACGGCAAACAGCGCAAAGAACAGTTTACATTCATCGGCACTTATTTATCTCAACGAAGAATCGGTGGCAAGATCAGTAGACGCTCACCGGACCTCCGCTACCCGGATCCACATCTCCGGTAGACACGAGGTGAAGCAGATCAGGTCGTGCAAAAACCCGTCTAGTTTTCTCCGCCGTGCTCTTTGACAACTTCGCGCGCATCTTTATCGTCCCGCAAGCCGACAAATTTTGAATGCCGCAAATGGTCCGCGTCGGTCCATTCCAGAAATTCGATTTGAGCGACGAGCTTCGGCTTAACCCAAACGCATTTTTTCATCTCCTCAATGGTCAAGCCCTGACCCCAGCGGGTTTGCTTCTTCTCTGGAAGATTGACGAACGGGCATTCTGGGATTACCAGCGGCTTCAACTTCTCGAAGAGCTGACGCCGCGAAGCTGGCACAAATCCGTTTCTGGTACGCGCGACGTAAACCAATTCCCTGCTCCGATAGTAGCCGACTATTATCGCGTCCAAGCCGTGCAGCCCCGGCGTATAGGCGCCGATCACGAACTCCTGCCCGCGATTCACGCGGTGCTTGATCCACGCGCCGCTCCTCGCGCCGGGTTCATACAGGCTATCTTTTCGCTTGCCCACTACTCCCTCAAGCTGCTGCTCACGAACGGCACGGAGGAGTTCGGCCGGTTCAGCCTCGATGTAGTCAATGATCTTGATCCGCTTGTCCTTGAATGAGAGCGTTTTTAGCAGCTCTCTTCTTTCAATGAGCCTCAGTCGCGTCATATCGCGATTGTTCAAGGACAGCAGGTCGAAGACGTAGTACTGAATGTGCCGCGCACCCGTTCGGAAATTCTGGAGGAGGTTGAAGTTCGGCCTGCCTTCATCGTCAATAGCGACCAGCTCGTCATCGAGCACGGTGCCGGCCGGCATATCGCTCAGCGCGTCTACGACGTAATTGAATTTGCTGTTGAAGGAATTTCTTGTGCGGGAGTAAAGATTGACCCGATCCTCGGCCTTGACCGCAATCGCTCTGTAGCCATCGATTTTTATTTCCCAGACCCAATTAGCGGAGTCCGGCAGTTTCTTCACAGCGAGACACTCCATCGGCTCGATGAACGCAGCGTGTTTCTGTGGAAGGGATGTCGGCTTGAATTTTGCAGGCATGCGTGAGCTACGTATATCACGACGGCTCGCAGTTTCGTCTCTTTCGGGTCAGTTTCCGCGACGTTATACTGCGCTTCCCATCCTCTGCACATTAAACGTGGAGTCCGACCGTGCAGAAGTCAGCTTTGCTTGCCGCAATTCAAAAAGAAATTCATCGGCACGATTTTTCGTATTTTGTAGACGAGCCCCCGTCAGTTGCGCACGGTGGCAAGGGAGTTGTGGTATCTGGCTGTCCAGCATGCAAGAAGCGCATCAACACGATGCAGCGGTTCCTAGACCATCTCGCGAAAGAAGCAATGCCAGGGCTGATTGAACAACTCTCGGTGAAAGTTCCTTGAAGGAGTTCGCGAATCGCACGCGGGAAGTAGGCGAAAAGACCTATACGGCCGAATCAACAGTGTCACGCGCAATGGCTATTGTTGGTAGACCAACCGAGGCCCGCTTACTTGCTTCGCCATGAAGCCGACAGTCACCTCGACACGGTTGGCGATTTTGATGAAGGGAATGCCGCTGTTCATCCCGTAGTCCTTGCGGTCGAAAGCCAGTGTCCCTTTGATTGCGCCCGTGCCTGTCCCTTTGCCGGAAACAGTTAGCGTCAGCGTCTCGGGCTTCGTCACCCCGCGTATCGTAAAATCCCCTTGTACGTCAAAGGTGTCAGGGCCGGTCTGTACAACCTTCCTTGACAGAAACGTGATCAACGGACTCTGCTTTACGTCGAAGAAGTCCTTGCCCTTCAGTTTGCCGTCCTTCATGCCGCTTCCGGTATTCACGCTGTCTGCCTGAATCTTGACGTCTAAAACGGCTGTCGTAACGTCAGGAGACGTGAATGTCAGAGTGGCATCCCATTTGTCGAAAGTGCCGCCTATAGCCACTGATGCCTTCACGAAGAAATTAATCGAACTGTCTTCCGGCGTAACAACGAACACAGGGACTTGCGCTTTGCTGAGTGATGGTAGAGTGATAGATGCTACCAGGCAAAAGACTTTCAATCCGCCAGTCACACCCTTGAACCCAATCGTCGACACTCGGTACCTCGTCTCGCTCGCACAGGATACCGCGTCTACGCGTAGAAACGGCAATTTCCGAGAGCGCAGAACTCACTCGCGATGCTGAAACCGCTAGAAAATCGAAAAATCGTACGGCGCCCCCAGAGGGGTTCGACAATCCCCCGAAAAAGCGGGCGGACAACTCCCGCAATTTCAGCGAACGCGCGTGCTGACTGAAGGGTTCGGAAAAGAACTGTTTCCCGAATCCTGATGGGAATGCATTGCGCCCTACGGGGAGCCTATCAGATCGTAAACCGTTAAGGAAAACTGCAAGCCAGTTGCGAACTCATCTCCCTTCAAGGACTGACAGTAAGTAATCCGCGCACGGGAGGGGAGGGACTCTTGGGGCAGTTTAACTAGAACGCTGTCGTTCGGGCTCCAGCGCCTTTTGGTAACAACGCGTGCTCCGTGATGACTGACATTCTCAGTGAAGGCGATTTCGTAAATGAGAGGTTCATCTGGACCAGAGAGCTCCAGTCCAACTCTCGTCGGAATCCGAGCTTCCATTCGCTGCTGTGCGGGCTTTCTTAGTGATGCCAGAATCCGCTCTCTCTCGAAAAAAAAACAGAACACAAGCATCACGGCAATTACCGCGCCGAGAAATATCACGATGGTGATCAACCAGATCATTTGCGCTCGCACTCAAACCGACGAAAGTGCCGAGCCTACTGCAAGAGGGGCCTTCCTTCACTGAGGTGAATTGTACATCCGTCATCGGTCGCTCCAAAATCAGTTGATTTCGGAGCACTGGGCCTGAACTCCCGCAGTTAGGTCGGCGCTCTGTCGATCGTTGTGACGTATTCCCAGTTGCCCTTGGAGTCGATGCGATATACCTCAATCGGCGGTGTAGCATGATGTCGATGCTCCGCGTCGCAATCGGGACAGCGCACTGGATAAATGGCTGATCCTATCGACCAGGTCCAGCGAAGCAGCACTTTTGCTCCGCACGGGCAATTCACGACTCTCTGCTCCGGAGCTGGCATCAGGTACGATTCGTGCTCAAAGCCGAAAAGCAGATGAGCTTGCGCGTAATGCTCACTCCCTTTTGGCGTCGACCCAGAAACCTCGGCCGACAGCAATGTCATTGTGGGTGCGTTGGTCGAACACAACGTACTCGCCCTGGGATAGCGTAGTCAGCTCCTTAATGCGAATGTTCGCATACGCAAGGTCGCTCACCGGCTCAAATCTGCGGAAACTTCCCGCAGGTTCTTTCTTCAGGATCTCAAATGGAGAATGCATGGATGCCTCCCGCTTTGCATGGTGTTGTAAAGCAAACTGAAGGAGGGAGAAAGGTGGTCACGCTAAGGTAAGGACTCGGCCCGGAAGACCGGCAACTAATCCTAGTGGCTCGGACAATTTGCTAGCTGGAGTATGGTCGCTTGTTTCGTGAAAGTACAGTCTATTCGGATTTCAGGGATTTCGGCGCAGCTCGGATCATGCGCTGATCGACGGCGCGCAGGCCGGGCAACCTACCCGCTACAGTGCTGGCTTGCTCGATGCGCCGTAACGGCCATCCGAGCTTCCCCACTGCGATGACTTCGCAGCTTTCACGGGCTTTCCAAAAAGCCGAAGTGCGAACACCTTTCGAGAATCCCTATTTCTGGCGCCGTAGCGGCGGACTGATTCCTCAACAGTTATCACTCTTGTCCCAATTAGGAATCTGAGAAGTTGAAAGGAAAAAGCTGAGCCTCTGATAACTTTGAGTTGGGTTCTGCGAGAAACCAACTCTTTCCACCTGAACCTAACGTTCGTGTATGGGAACGAACCCATATCTTCCCCGCGTCCAACTGCGTCCAATTTGAGGGAATTTGAAACGTCCGTCATCGCTTGCTCAGTAACTCCTCCGCGGAAATGGGTGTAGCCGAGAGTCGTACGAGCGTTCGAATGGCGAAGCTGCTGCTGCGCTACTTCGATGGAGTAGCCAGCTTCCACAATGAAAGATGCAACGGAGTGGCGGAAAGCATGGAGCCCGCACCGCTTGATTCCAAGCGCGTCGAGGATCGGCCACAGTTGGTATTCCACAACCTTGTTGGATGACGGCGGCCGGCCATTCCTAGTAACGAAGAGACAGCCGTCTGGATTCGGTTTCCAGTTCGCTTTGTACTCGGCCAGGACCGCGGACAGCACCGCGGGTAGAGTGATCGGCGCCGCGCTTCCCTTGCTCTTTGTGGATTGAGCCTTGCCGTACCACACAGAGCGGCGAATGTGAATGCATTGGTGATCGAAGTCGATGTCTTCCCACTGGAGGCCGAGCGCTTCCCCTGCCCACATTCCCGTCAGCGTCAGGAGAACGAAGAACGTGCGCCAGGGGTTTTGAGTGAGAGCAAAGATCGACTCGACTTGTGAACGGGTAAAATGTGCAGCGACGTGAGTGTTTCGCTCTGGGAGAACGAGCTTTCGCACGTCAATCTCCCGGCACGCATAGCCCCAATTCTTTGCGGTCGTGAGCATCGAAGAGAGAGTGCTGAGAACCTTGAGCACGGTTTTCCTTGAGGCACCCATGAGTTGGTTTATGAATAGCTGCTGATTCTCGGATCCGATCTGATCGAGACGCAGTTTCCCGAGTTGTGGAATTATTTGCGAGTTGAGATGGGAGTTCGCAGAACAGACGGTCGAGGGCTTTCTCTTGGCAAGAACTTCTTCCCTTCAGCGTTTTGCAAACTCGGCTATGGTCGAGATGCGGGTTGGCTGATATGCGTAGTCATTGATTCGGGAAAGAATCTCATCGAGCTTTCGAGCCGCTAGTCGCTGCGTCGGCAGTTCCTTCTTTGTGCCGAGCACAACTTGCGGCCGCGTACGGATGACAGTTCCATCCGGTCGAATCGTGTCCTCCCGGTATCGTCCCAGCCAAGCTTGACGGCTTTTGCTGAAGATGACGCTTCCCTTCTGGTACCTACGCCTGGCCAAGTTTCCTCCTTGGCCTGTAGACGCAGTTGGCTG
>WNGN01006088.1_pt1 | contig 10436 bp, 10 predicted proteins | sample 5400561 | NCBI WGS metagenome assembly WNGN01 (sample SAMN13153379, study PRJNA577476) | soil metagenome | isolation source: 115 cm soil or saprolite under Garry oak tree replicate 2 | place: USA:California | collected 2016-06-15 | reverse complement strand
GATGATGACCGGCGCCTCGAACAGCACGAACGCGCCGGTGTCGCGCAGGTAGCCGAACGCGCCCGCGATCCGCCCGCCGTCGGTGACCAGCCGGGTGATCGTGGTCTCCGCGAAGATCTTGATCATCGCCTCGGGGTCGCCGTGCTCGCGCGCGTCCTCCTGCTGCAGCGCCACCACCTTCTGCTGCAGGGTGCGGATCATCTCCAGGCCGGTCCGGTCGCCCACGTGGGCCAGCCGGGGGTACTGGTGGCCGCCGAAGTTGCGCTGGCTGATCTTGCCGTCGGCGGTGCGGTCGAACAGCGCGCCCCAGGCCTCCAGCTCCCAGACCCGGTCCGGCGCCTCCTGGGCGTGCAGTTCGGCCATCCGCCAGTTGTTCAGGAACTTGCCGCCGCGCATCGTGTCGCGGAAGTGCACCTGCCAGTTGTCCTTGGGGTTCACGTTGCCCATGGCCGCGGCGGCGCCGCCCTCGGCCATGACCGTGTGCGCCTTGCCGAACAGCGACTTGGAGATGACCGCGGTCCTCTTGCCCGCCAGCCGGGCCTCGATGGCCGCGCGCAGCCCGGAACCGCCGGCGCCGATCACCACGACGTCGTAGCCGAGCCGTTCGATGTCACTCATGGGGTACTGCACCTTCTGCCTAGAAGAACCGCGGATCGGTGATGGCGCCGGAGGCCACCAGCCGGATGTAGAGGTCGGTGAGCAGCACCCAGCCCAGCGAGATCCAGGCGTACTGCATGTGCTTGGCGTTCAGCTTGGACACCTGGGTCCACATCCAGTACCGCACCGGGTGCTTGGAGAAATGCTTGAGCCGCCCGCCGACCACGTGCCGGCAGGCGTGGCAGGACAGCGAGTAGCCCCACAGCAGGGCCGCGTTGACGAGCAGCACCAGCGTCCCCAGGCCCATGTGCCCCCACTGCCCGGCGTGATTACGGAAGGCGATCACCGCGTCGGCGGACAGGATCACGTTGAAGGCCAGCGCGATCCAGAAGAAGTACCTGTGCACGTTCTGCAGGATCAGCGGGAACCTGGTCTCACCGGTGTAGGAGGCGTGCGGCTCGCGCACCGCGCATGCCGCGGGCGCCCGCCAGAAGGCCCGGTAGTAGGCCTTCCGGTAGTAGTAGCAGGTGAGCCGGAACCCCATCGGGCCGCCGATGATGATGACCGCCGGGGACAGCCAGGTCAGCCACGGAATCCAGTCGAACCCCGAGCTCGGCGTGCAGGTGGTCGCCAGGCAGGGGGAGTACAGCGGCGAGATGTACGGCTTCCAGAAGTAGTCACCGTTCACCAGCGAGGCCCAGGTGAGGTAGACCACCACCACCGTCAGGGCGCTCGCGGTGATGGCCGGCTGGCGCCACCACGGGTCCTTGCGCAGGGTCCGTTCCGCGATCCGTGCCCTGTCCCTGGCCGGTGTCGTTGTGGCCTGTGTCATCGCCTGAGTCTCCGCCCGGTGATACCGCCGCATGGATGCGGGTGAACCTTATTCCACTGGTGTACCACCGCGCGGCTCGGGATCCGTTTTCGAGACCTGTGACACTTGCTACACCGAGTGCTTTTGCGCAGGAAGTATGGCGCAATGTGAGCAAGTTCTCGGCGATTCCCTGTTGCTACTCGGCCAGCGCGCGGCGCAGGAAGTCCACCTGGAGCAGCAGCAGGTTCTCGGCCACCTCTTCCTGTGGCGTCATGTGGGTGACGCCGGACAGCGGCAGCACGCTGTGCGGGCGGCCGGCCGCGAGCAGCATGGCGGACAGCCGCAGCGAGTGCGCGGCCACCACGTTGTCGTCGGCCAGCCCGTGGATGATCAGCAGCGGACGGCTCAGCTTGGCGGCGTCGCCGAGCAGCGAGCAGCCGTCGTAGCTGGCCCCGTGCTGATCCGGGTGCCCCAGGTAACGCTCGGTGTAGTGGGTGTCGTAGAGCCGCCAGTCGGTCACCGGGGCGCCGGCCACCGCGGCGTGGAACTTCTCGGGCCGGCGCAGCACCGCGAGCGCGGCCAGGTACCCGCCGAACGACCAGCCCCGGATGGCCACCCGCCCGGTGTCCAGGTCGGCGCACCGGGCCGCGGCCGCCTCCAGCGCCGCCACCTGATCCTCGAGCGCCGGCCCGGCCAGGTCCCCGGCCACCGCGCGATCCCAGCCCGGCCCGCGTCCCGGCGTGCCGCGCCCGTCCGCCACGACCACGGCGAACCCCTGCTCGGCGAACCACTGCGAGTCCGCGTACGCGCCCTGGGCGGCGACCACCCGCTGCATGTGCGGCCCGGCGTAGGGGTCGACCAGCACCGGCAGCTTGCCCGAGCCCCGCTGGTACCAGGACGGGAGCAGCAGGGCGGTGCGGATCTCCCGCTCGCCCGCGGTGAACAGGTCTGGCCGCGGCGCGGGCAGCGACGGGTGCTCGGCGAGCGACGCGACCGTTATTTTTTCTGCGGGACGACGCTCCGTGCGCACGGTCACCGTCACGCCGGGCGCCTCCAGCGACCGGCCGAAGAGCACGGTGGTGCCGCCGGACCGCCGGCCGGAGTGAACCCCGTGCTCCGGGGTGAGCCGGGCCGGCCCGTCCTCGCGGTACAGCCACAGGGCCACGCCGGTGGGGTCGTCATCCGACGCGGTGAACAGCACGGCGTCGCCGTCGATGTCCGCGACCGCGCGCACCTGGAGCCCCGGCGGGGTGACCGGGGCGGCGGTCCCGTCCGCCAGTGCCTCCGGAGCGGCCACCAGCAGCCGTTTGGCGCCGCCGGAGTCCGCCGCCCAGACGATCCGCCCGTCACCGGTCCAGCCGGGGACACCGGCCACGATGTCCACCCAGTGCTCGTCGTTGTCCTCCCGGATGAGCTCAACCTCCCCGCATACCGGGTCGGCGGACAGCAGCCGCGTGCGGCGCTGGTCCCGGCTTTGCACCACGATCAGCGCGCCGGCCGCCTCCCAGGTCACCGCGACCAGATACGGGAACTGCGCGCGGTCCCACTCGACGGGCACCGTGGTGCCGTCCAGCCCGGCCAGCACCAGCGACACGTCCGCGTTCGGCGTCCCGGCCGCGGGGTAGGCCACCTCGGCCGGGGCGCGGCCCGGGTTGGCCGGGTCCGCGATGTGCCACCGCTGGACGGGGTTCTCGTCCACCCTGGCCACCAGGATGGCGGTCCCGCCGGGCGCCCACCAGTAGCCCCGGGTCCGGCCCATCTCCTCGGCGGCCACGAACTCGGCCAGGCCGTACGTCACCCCGCTCTCCCCGTCCGGCCCGATGAGCAGGGTGTCCTCCCCGGTGCCCGGGGTCACCACGCGCACCGCGCCGTCGCAGACGTACGCCACCCGCTGGCCCGACGGGTCCGGCCGCGGGTCGAACGCGCCGGGGCGCGCCGGGATCGGCCGCGGCGCCTGCCCGCCGGCCGCCAGGTCCGCCGCGAAGACCTGCCCGGCCAGCGCGAACGCCGCCACGCTCAGCGCGGAGTCGCAGGCGAACGCGACGATGCCGGCGGCCTGCTCCCTGACCCGCTCCCGGCGTGCCTTCTCCTGCGCGGTCAGGCCGGCCGTGGCGTCGCCGAGCACCGCGGGGTCGGCCACCAGGCGCTCGGCACCGGTGCCGGTGTCCAGCACCCACAGGCAGGTCACCGGGTCGTCGCCGCCCCTGCTGCGCAGGAACGCCACCCGGTCCCCGCCGGGGGAGATCTGGAACGAACGGGGCAGGCCGAGGGTGAAGTGCCGGGTCCTGGCCTGCTGCCTGGGGAAGCTTTCGGTCATGGCCGTCATCTTGCCATCGGCGGATCACGCTAGCCTCACGGCATGGATCACCAGGACGGCGCCCGGCGGCTGCTGCTGGTGCACGCCCACCCCGACGACGAGTCGATCGGCACGGGTGCCACCATCGCCCGGTACGCCGCCGAGGGTGCCAGGGTCACCCTGGTCACCTGCACGCTGGGCGAACTCGGCGAGGTCATCCCGCCGGACCTGGCCTACCTCGCCGGGGACGGCGACCGCCTGGGCGCGCACCGGATCACCGAACTGGCCGCCGCCTGTGCCGCGCTGGGCATCACCGACCAGCGGTTCCTCGGCGGGCCCGGCCGGTGGCGCGACTCGGGGATGATGGGCCTGCCGGCCAACGACAGCCCGGACTGCTTCTGGCGGGCCGACGTGCCCGCGGCCGCCGCGGAACTGGCCGGGATCCTCCGCGAGGCCCGGCCGCAGGTGCTGGTCAGCTACGACGAGAACGGCTTCTACGGCCACCCCGACCACATCCAGGCGCACCGGGTGTCCGGCGCGGCCATCCGGCTGGCCGCCGACCCGGCGCACGCCCCGCCCGGCGGTCCGGCCGGTCCGTGGCAGGTCGCCAAGTTCTACGCCACCGCGATGCCGCGGTCGGTGGCCGCCGCGGCCGGGCTGCCCTACTGGGTGCCGGACGGCCAGGTGACGACCGAGATCGACGGCACCGGCTACCTGGCGGCCAAGACCGCCGCCATGCGCGCGCACGCCACCCAGATCGCCGTGAAGGGGGATAGTGAAGGGGGAACGGGGAGGCGGGCGGGGGGTGGGGGGTCCTTCGCCCTCGCCGACGGCCGCTGGCAGCCGATCATGGGCCGCGAGTTCTACACCCTGCTGACGAGCGCCTCCGGCGCGGGGCTGGCGAGCGCCTCCGGCGCGGGGCTGGCGAGCGCCTCCGGCACGGGCCCGGCGAGCGCCTCCGCCGCGGGCCCGGCGAGCGCCTCCGCCGCCGGGGTGCCCGGCGCGGGCCCGGGGATCAGGGAACGCGACCTGTTCGCGGGCCTGGACGGGCGGTGAGCGCGCGGTGCGACTCTCGGCCCCGAGGCGTCCGTATAGCCTGCTCTGCGTGGAAGGCGGGCAGACGGGCCAGCGGCGGGAGGTCGGTGTGGCGACGGCCTACGCGGCGCTGTTCGTGCTCGGTGCCCTGGAGGGGCTGATCGGGTGCTTCCATTTCGCCCACACCCTCGGCGGCATCCCGGTGGCGGCGCTGGCCTTCTGCGTGCTCATCCTGGTGACCAGCGTGGCGGGCGCCGCGGGGATGGGCTCGGCGCTCGGCGGGGTGCTGCCCGCGATCGGCTGGCTGGCGGCGTCGTTCGTGCTGACCCTGCCGACCGCGGCGGGCAGCGTCATCGTCACCAACACCAGCGCGGGCGAGTGGTACCTCTACGGCGGGGCGGCCTGCGCGGCGGTCGGGGTGGTGGCCGGCTTCCGGTGGCGGCTGCGGCGGCCCGGTGCTGGCCGGCGGCCGGGGGTGGACCTGTGAGCGGGGTTGACAACGCGGCCTTCCGGCGCGCCGCGGGGCAGTTCGCCAGTGGCATCGTGGTCGCGACCACCAGCCTGGACGGCGTCAGCCACGCGATGACCGCGACCGCGTTCACCGCGGTGTCCCTGGAGCCGCTGCTGATCCTGATGTGCGCGGAGAAGATCGCGCGGTTCCACGACGCGGTGCTCGCGGCGGGCACCTGGGCGATCTCGGTGCTCGGCGAGGACGGGGAGAAGACCGCCGCCTGGCTGGCCACCCGGGGCAGGCCGCTGGAGGGCCAGCTCGACGCGATCAGGCACCACGCCGGGCCGGTCACCGGCGCGCCCATCCTGGACGACGCCCTGGCCGCGATGGAATGCCGCACCACGGCCGTGCACGACGGCGGCGACCACAGCATCGTGGTCGGCGAGGTCGTCGGGGTCTCCGAGCCCCGGCCCGGCGGCGGCCCGCTGATCCACTACGCGAGCCGCTACCGCAGGCTCACCGGCGCCTGATCACGTCCTCCACCTGGTCCAGGGCCCAGTCCAGGTCCTCCTCGCTGATCATCAGCGGCGGGGCCAGCCTGATCGCGCTCCCGTGGGTGTCCTTGGCCAGCACGCCGCGCTCGGCGAGCAGCTCGCACGCCCGCCGGCCGGCCAGCGACACGAACTCCACGCCGGCCCACAGCCCGCGGCCGCGGACCTCGCGGACCGCGGTGCCCGGCAGCGCGGCCAGCCGGTGATGCATGTGGGTGCCCAGCTTGGCCGACCGCTCCTGGTACTCGCCGGTGGCCAGCAGCGCGAGCACCTCGCGCCCCACCGCGCAGGCCAGCGGGTTGCCGCCGAACGTGGAACCGTGCTGGCCGGGCCTGAACACGCCGAGCACCTCGCGGGAGGAGACCACCGCGGACAGCGGCACGATCCCGCCGCCGAGCGCCTTGCCCAGGATGTACATGTCCGGGACCACGGCGTCGTGCTCGCACGCGAACGTCGTCCCGGTCCGGCCGAGCCCGGACTGGATCTCGTCGGCGAGCATCAGCGCGCCGTGGGAGGAGCACAGCTCCCTGACCCGGGCCAGGTAGCCGGGCGGCGGCACGATGACCCCGGCCTCGCCCTGGACCGGCTCGATCAGCACGCCGACCACGCGCTCGTCCATGGCCGCGGCCAGGGCGCCGGCGTCGCCGTAGGGGATGACCCGGAAGCCGGGGGTGTAGGGGCCGTAGTGATCACGGGCGTCGGGGTCGGTCGAGAAGCTGACGACCGTGGTGGTGCGGCCGTGGAAGTTGCCCTCGAAGGCCACGATGACCGCCTCGCCGTCGGGCACGCCCTTGACCTCGTAGCCCCACTTGCGGGCCGTCTTGATCGCGGTCTCCACGGCCTCGGCGCCGGTGTTCATCGGCAGCACCATGTCCATGCCGGCGAGCTCGGCGAGTTCCGCGCAGAACGGGCCGAACTGGTCGTGGTCGAAGGCGCGGCTCACCAGCGTGACCCGGTCGAGCTGGCGCCGGGCCGCGGCGACCAGCCGCGGGTGCCGGTGCCCGAAGTTGATCGCGGAGTACGCGGCGAGCATGTCCAGGTACCTGTGGCCCTCGACATCGGTGACCCAGGCGCCCTCGGCGGCCGAGATCACCACGGGGAGCGGGTGGTAGTTGTGCGCGCTGTGGGCGTCGGACAGAGCCCGCAGGTCCTTCGTCGTTGTAGGCGCGGTCACTGGCGTCTCCTCCCTCGGTCAGACCAGCCTAAGAGGCGTTTGGAGGAATGACGGAGAGCGAAAGCCTGCGCCGTGGCGCCGGTTTGTTGCAGTTTTGCGGGATCCGGCGGTGATTTGTTGCGCGGCTTACCGGCCGACCTCGCGGGCGAGGTCCAGGCCGAGGAACCGGTCCATGTAGGCGAACGTCTCGAACTTGGAACCGTCGGGGATCACCGTGTCCGCGGCCAGCTCGGACAGGGTCCGCAGTGCGGCCGGGGTGTCGAGGTCGTCGTCGAGGGCGCCGAGGAAGTCGCCTACGTACTGCGCGCACATCGGCTTGCTCGGCGACAGGGCCCAGTGGCCCACCAGCTCACGCCAGCCCCGCAGCACGTTGCCGGCGGTTTCCAGGTCATCCCGGGTGAGGGCCACCTGCTCGGGGTAGCGGTGCCGCAGCAGCGCGAGCCGCAGCGCGAGCGGGTCGAGGCCTCCGAGGTCAGGGAGCCTGGCCTCGCCCGGCCGCACCAGGTGCGTGCCCGCGGGCCCGCCCGCCGGGGCGACCGCCACGTCGAGCGGCTCCGGCGGCCCGGCGCGGACGTCGGCCGGGTGCACGTTCAGCGCATCCCAGCCTGCCGGGGCAGGCTGGGACACGCTGGCCAGCAGGTGGTGCCGTTCGGCGATCCGGGAGATCAGGTCGGCGAGCAGGCAGGCACGTGGCTGGTCCGGGCTGGCCACCCAGATGCTCAGCACGCCGGGCGTGGCCGGCCGGACCGGCGCGGCCCGCCCCTGGTTGGCGTCGGGAAGCTGCAGCATGCTCGCAAGCTTAAGCCGGGACGCGGCCCGGCTGGCCCGGCCCGGCGGGCCGCGTCCCGGTGCGGCCCGCCGGGGCAGCGGGTCAGGTCAGGGGCGCGGGGTCTTGACCACGCTCCACTTCGTCCCGTTCCACGACTCCGCCAGCGTCAGCTCGTTGCCGATGCCCGCGAAATCGCCGACCGCCATGCAGCGCGACGGGCTGGTGCAGGAAACCCCGTGAAGCTCGTTGCTCGTCGACCCGGGGTTGGGGGTGGGCAGCAGCTTCCAGCCCGTGCCGTTCCACGATGCGGCCTCGTTGAACCCGACCTCGCCGGTCTGGTCGGTGCCGGCCCCGACGGCCATGCACGCCGCCGCGCCGGGGCAGGACACACGGTTGAAGAAGGACACGCCCGCATCCGCCGGGTTCGGGGTGCAGGCGACACCCCCGAGCACCGCGCTGGAACCGGGATTCGGCGTGGTCCGGATCTGCCACTTGGTCCCGTTCCACTGCTCGGCCAGGGTGAGCGAGGTCCCGGTGCCGTTGTTGAAGCCGAAGAACCCGGCCGCCATGCAGGCGCTGGGGCTGGTGCAGGACACCGTGCTGAGCCCGGTGGCGCCGGGGGTCAGCGGCGGCGGGGTGGTCACCACCGCCACGCGCTGCCGTTCCACTGCTCGGCCAGCGTGAACAGGGTGGGGTTCCGCAGCGTGCCCTCGCTGCCCACGGCCATGCAACCGGTGCCGCTGGTGCAGGACACGCCGCTCAGGCTGGCGCCGGTATTGGCCAGCTTCGGGGTGGGCACGACCTGCCACTTGGTCCCGTTCCACGACTCCGCGAACGGGTGCAGGTTGGTGACGCCGGGCGGCACCTCGACCTGGGTCTCGCCCACCGCCATGCAACTGGTGTTGCCGCTGCACGAGACCGAGCTCAGCAGTTCGCCGCCGCCGGGGTGGCGCGGTGCCGGGGCAGGCAGGACCGTCCAGGTGCTGCCGTTCCACTGCTCGGCCAGGGGGAAGTCCTGGAAGCCGGAGGTCCCCGGAATCTGCCCGAGGAACCAGCCCACAGCCATGCAACTGGTCGCACTCGGGCAGGACACGTCGTTAAGGCTCGCGTTGATCACCGACTGTGCGGTGCGGCGTTCGCGGGCCCCGCCATCAGGGCCGCGAGGCAGCCCGCGGACAGCGCCGCCAGTGTCCATGGAATCAGTCTGCGCAGGGTGAGTGGGTGCCCGTTTTCTGTCACGGCAATCCTCCTAGGCCGAGGCATCGGCGATACCTCTGGCCCCGTAACGGCTAGCGGATCCGCCACGGTTCACGAAGAATGCCGGGATTTGAGCGATTATTACCCGAGCCGGGCCAGCCGGCCGGCGGCGGCGTCGATGCGCTCGTCGGTGGCGGTCAGCGCCACCCGGATGTGGCCCCGGCCGGCCGGGCCGTAGAACTCGCCGGGGGCCACCAGGATGCCGGCGCCGGCCAGCGCGCTCACCGAGTCCCAGCAGTCCAGGCCGGGCCGGGCGGCCCACAGGTACAGGCCGGCCTCGGAGTGGCCGATCACCCAGCCGGCCTGCTCCAGCGCCGCCCGCAGCCGGGCGCGCCTGGCCGCGTAGCGGGCCCGCTGCTCGTCCGCGTGGGCGTCGTCGTCCAGTGCGGCCACCATGGCGGCCTGGACCGGGGCGGGCATCATCAGGCCCGCGTGGCGGCGGACCTCCAGCAGTTCCGCGACCAGGCCGGGATCGCCGGTGAGGAAGCCGGCCCGGTAGCCGGCCAGGTTCGACCGCTTGGACAGCGAGTACACCGCGAGCAGCCCGGCCGCGGTGCCGCCGCTGACGCCGGGGTGGAGCACCGACACCGGCTCGGCATCCCAGGCCAGGTCGAGGTAGCACTCGTCGGACGCGAGGACGGCACCCCGCTCCCTGGCCCAGTCGGCCATCTTGCGCAGGTGCGCGGCGGGCAGCACCCGCCCGGTCGGGTTGGCCGGGGAATTCACCCAGACCAGCCGGACCCGCTCGGGGCCGAGCGACGCGAGCCCGTCGGCCGCCACCGCCCTGGCCCCGGCCAGGCGCGCCCCGATCTCATAGGTGGGGTAGGCCAGCTCCGGGTACACGACCGTGTCGCCGGCTCCGCAGCCGAGCAGGGCCGGCAGTGACGCGATGATCTCCTTGGTGCCGATGACCGGCAGCACCGCGCCGGGTTCGACGGCTACCCCGTGGCGGCGCGCCAGCCACCGGGCCGCCGCCTCGCGCAGTTGCGGGGTGCCCGCCGTCTGGGGATAGCCGGGCGAGTCCGCGGCCGCGGCAAGCGCCGCGCGCACCTCCGGTGAAACCGGGTCGACGGGGGTCCCGATCGACAGGTCCACGATCCCGCCCGGGTGCGCCGCCGCCTGCTCGCGGTAACGACCGAGCCGGTCCCAGGGAAAGTCCGGCAGCCGGGCCGCGGGCCTCAGTCGTGCTCCTGCGGTGGCAGGGCAGCCACGACGGCGTGGTCCTTGTTGATCTTGCCCACCTTGGCGGCGCCGCCCGGGGAGCCGAGATCTTCAAAGAACTCCACGTTGGCCTTGTAGAAGTCCTTCCACTGGTCGGGCACGTCGTCCTCGTAGAAGATCGCCTCAACGGGGCACACCGGCTCGCAGGCGCCGCAGTCGACGCACTCGTCCGGGTGGATGTAGAGCATGCGCTCGCCCTCATAGATGCAGTCGACCGGGCACTCCTCGATGCACGACTTGTCGAGCAGGTCAACGCAGGGCTGCGCGATGATGT
>WNGN01004126.1_pt1 | contig 10438 bp, 9 predicted proteins | sample 5400561 | NCBI WGS metagenome assembly WNGN01 (sample SAMN13153379, study PRJNA577476) | soil metagenome | isolation source: 115 cm soil or saprolite under Garry oak tree replicate 2 | place: USA:California | collected 2016-06-15 | reverse complement strand
GACTCGGATAACCGCGAACCTTGTAGGAATGATGTTGTTCGTGCAGGTCATTCTCGGAGGCAGCGCTGTCGTTCTGGGTCTCCCAATCATCTATCACCTGGTCTGGGGGACCCTAACCTTCATAGTGCTCGTAGTCACAACCACGCTGGCCCGTAGAGATTTCGGCATCAGTTCGACCCTGTTCAAAGTAGCTGTCGCTTCCATAACCGACTTTGTCGTCCAAGGAATACTAGGTCTGTTTGCTCTCGGATCAGACGTCGCGGTTGTTGTCCATCTTACCAACGCTTTCCTGCTCGCAGTCATCGTGACCTATCTGATCAGTTTCGCGGACAGCGCTGATAGAGCTTCTACCTCCCTTAGCTCCCAACCTAAGATTGCTTCCCCTTCGACTTATCCGTCTGTGAGCCAGAATTATTGAGTACCCTATTGCTAGGTAGAACAGGCAATCGATTGCGAAGAAGAACGGGTTGAAGATCGTCTCACTCGAAGGCAGGCTGCACCAGGGAGGACAGCCTCTCATCAGCTGAACCCTCCGGCAGGCTGCACCAGGGAGGACAGCCTCTCATCAGCTGAACCCTCCAAGCGAGAGGGAAACCGTAGCTGTCCCACCAAATAGCTCCAGGCGTGAAGAACTCACCAGTCAAAAGCCAGCCTGTAGAAACAGTAACTATGATCGCACTGGCGATGAGTAGGATGATTACGCGAGGATTCGGGACCATGACCTTGTATTTCTCCGAGCCCTGCAAGAGGAGGGGTACTGAGATTCCGAGGAATGCGATTCCCAACGACGGAAGTATGGTCAGTGGATCGCCCGTTGCGGAGGAAAACCATATTCCGCTGGTTTGTTCTCTAATGTAATACCAAGCCGTCGCCGCAAACATAAGACATGCTACGGCTGCGGTCGTGAATCCTGCAAAGCTAGCCCTGTTCAACCACTCTTCCTATGATTAGTGGTGTCCGCCGAATAATAGCCGCCTCTAACCGAGAGAGAGAAACAGTTGTAACAGGACTCGGCCTAGCCGTTGTTTACGGGGGGTTTCTATTGGGATTCGCGAGCCTTCATCCGCTTCTCCAGCTCTTCCTGAGACACGTCTTCGATATGCGTGGCGATCCACCACTGGTTACCGTGGACATCTTTGACGCCTGCGGATCGGTCCCCGTAGAACTGGTTAGACGGTTCTCTCAGAGAGATTGCGCCTGCCTTGAGCGCTCGCTTGTAGGCTGCATCAACATCCTCCGTGTAGACGTTAATCATTGCAGGAAGCGCCCGGAATTCCGGGTTCGCATCGCTTAGCATCAGGATCGAGTCGCCGATCGTCAGCTCGGCATGGATTACTCGACCATCAGGACCCTTGTACACTTCCTCTTCCTGGGCGTTAAACACCTGTTTGAGAAAGTCTATCAGTTTCACTGCTCCTTCGACAGTCACGATAGGAGTGAGGGAATGATAACCCTCGGGAATGGGCTTCACTTTGCTCGTAACAGATTGCATTGGTGATTGCGAACGAGTGATTGCTTGATAAAAGCGTGCCTAGAGGGATGGTTGATCGTGATCGCCAGGAACCTTGCTGCTCGGAACTACCGTCATAATGCTCGAAGGATGCGTCTTCAATGGAAACCTCCACCATAGGTAGTGCATGAGCCAGATAGCTGATAGAAACGAGATTAGGTCCTGGAACGGAAATGATAGAGTGGGAACAGGAGTCACGTACAGGTAAAGCATAGTCGCGATGAACTGGTACGATCTGTAGCCTAGGAAGCCTAGAGCGAAAACTGTCAGTGTCTTCTCTCCGTGTGAGAAGGCTGTCCAGCTCACCTGTCCCCTTTCTCCCCTCAAATAGCCTCGGTAGATTTTCGGCGCTCTTCGAAAGGACATTGCTAGATAAACAAGCAGAGCTATCGTGAAAAGTGGTGGGCCAGTAGCTAGGGTACTGTTTGCGCCTCCAAACCAGTCCGCAATAGGATTAGACAAGCCGGTTGTAATGATACATCCTTGGCATTTGATCGGGCTTTGTGGCCCGTAGAGGAAGAGATTGAGCGTACTGCAGACTGATCCCCCAAGACACGAACCTCCAAAGCCGACTCCATTTGTCAGAACTAGACTCAGATCATTCGTTCCGGAGACCGTCTGAGGGTGAACAACCGCGTAGAGGTCGAACATCACCCAAGTGCCATTGCCGCAACCTTGAACGCTTATTCGCTGGAATACTCCTCCGGTTGTGGCTGACCAGCAGCCTTTGCTATACACCGTGATGACAAAGGGTGTCGCGAGAGATTCAACAACGAGAACCGTGATTAAGAGCGTGAAGAGGATGATTGTCAGCTTGACCTTTCGCTGATCCTCTTTTGGAGGCTCAAGAGGAGGAAGCGCGGCCAATGAATTCTTTCTCCCGGAATCACTTCCGACGTTCATTCAGATAAAGCCGACTGGTCGTCCCCTTCACTCTGACAACCCGGTCGCCACAGAAGAATACGTTCACTATCGAGAACTAGATGCAGGAGAAACAAAGCGTCGCGGGTTGCTATATCATTGGTGCGGTGCTGATGTCTATTCCGTTCTCGGTCATCTCGTAGTAGTAGCCTCTCGAGGCAGGAGCCGTCTTGCCCATCTTGACAAGCCTCAAGGTTCCTCCATGACTGGGTCCTTCACTCTTCCGTTTCTCCATGTCCAAGACGATATCGGCGAAGTTGACCATGGCATTCTCTATCGTCTCGTCCAAGACATGCGTGTGAAGAGTCGCGATACCAATTGACTTCGCAAACCTGGTAGCATACTTCAGGACCTGTCCGTACTGGAATACTTTCTTCGCCTCGACCATCAGAAAGAAGGGTGTTAGCGAGTCCATTATTCCCATCGTCTTCTTGCCCAGATGCTTGAGGGTGAAGCTTCGGCCCTGAGCGATAAGGTCGGAGAACTTCATCGTACTGTCGACGATCTGCTCGGGCTGCTCCAGAGGATACGATTCTGCAAGTCTCTCAACTCCCAGCGCGAACATGTCGACAAAAGAGAGCTTACCATCCGACTCATACTGGCTCACGTCCACGCCCCAGGACGCAATAGTATCCTTAACGTCCTCGGCGGACTCGTCAACAGCAAAGTACTGAACCCGAAAGTCACGTTCCAGCGCCGCGGCAGCTATCTGCTTCACAAGGGTCGACTTGCCGCTACCCACCGGGCCCGTTATTCCGACGGCCGAGGGTCTGGGAAACCCGCCCCCTAGAAGATCATCAAGGACCTTTATTCCGGTCGGCTCCAATGGCCGTCACTTATACAACGCGATCGGTTTCATCCAGTTAAGCGCAGTGTACCTCGGGTCCGCCTTAGACTGGAGCATACGTCGCCGTATTCTCAGGTACACTCTTATTCCGGAGACACCATAGCCGGGAGCGTTTCTCATGCCGAGACATGTGGCTCCCTATGGCTCCTGGAAATCGCCCATTACCGCAGAACTCCTAGCATCAACGTATGTTGGGCTTGACGAGCTAAGAATTGACGGAGATGACGTGTACTGGAACGAGCTTCGTCCTGCCGATAAGGGCCGGAACGTTATCGTCCAGAGAAAACTGGATGGCACGCTGACTGATGTTACCCCGCCAAGCTTTAGTGCACGAACAAGAGTTCACGAGTACGGTGGGGGATGCTACCTTGTCCAGAATGGAACAGTCTATTTTTCCAACTATACTGATCAGCGTCTGTACCGCCAAGACCCGGGCTCAGATCCCAGTCCTCTAACTCCGCCGGTGGACATGAGATATGCGGACGGCATCATCGATCATGCAAGAAATCGTATCATCTCAGTACGCGAAGATCACACCGTCAAGACAGGGCAGGCTGTCAACACCATCGTCAGTCTTGACTTGGAGAAAGAGGGAGAAGGCAAGATCCTAATCTCCGGAAACGACTTCTACTCAACCCCACGTCTGAGCCCCGACGGGTCCAAGCTAGCCTGGCTAACTTGGAACCATCCCAACATGCCTTGGGACGGAACAGAACTCTGGGTTGCCGAGATCAAACCCGACGGCACCTTGGGACAATCGGAAAAGGTGGCAGGAGGATTGGAAGAATCCATCTACCAACCCGAATGGTCCCCGGACGGCATCCTATACTTCAGCTCCGACCGGACAGGATGGTGGAACCTCTATCGCCAGCGCAACAACCAGATCGAGCCGCTCTACCCGATGGAGGCTGAGTTCGGCCTCCCCCAGTGGGGGTTCGGATCTCACACCTTCGTCTTCGACTCTTCCAATCATATTATCTGTGCCTACACGAAGGACGGGCTCTGGCATTTAGCCGGCCTCAATCCAACAAAGAAAACACTCAAACCAATAGAGACACCTATCAACCAGATCATCTGGGGCAATCTAGCCGCGAAAAACGGAAAGGTCTTCCTCATCGGAGGATCAGCCACCGAGCCCTCGTCCATAGTACAGATAGACCTCGAATCCAAGGAGACAGAGATCCTACACCGATCACGAGAAATCACAGTTGACAGAGAATATCTTTCCATCCCAAGCTCGATCGAATTTCCCACGGAGAATGGGCTGACCTCTCACGCGTTCTTCTACCCTCCCCAGAACCCTGAATTCGAAGCGCCCAATGGCGAAAGACCGCCTGTCCTCGTCGTGAGCCATGGCGGTCCCACCAGCTTCAGCCCAGCGATCCTACGATATGAAATACAATATTGGACGAGCCGTGGAATCGGAGTCGTAGACGTCAACTACGGTGGCAGCACTGGATACGGCAGAGACTACCGTCAAAGACTCAACGATCAATGGGGAATCGTTGATGTCCAAGACTGCGTCAACGCCACCCGATATCTGGCCAGTGGTAGACAGGCTGATGGAGAGAGACTCGGTATCCGAGGGGGAAGCGCGGGAGGCTACACGACCCTATGCGCCCTCGCCTTCACAACCACTTTCAAGGCGGGAGCAAGCTACTTCGGCGTCAGCGACCTAGAACTACTGGCCAAGGACACTCACAAGTTCGAATCCCGATACCTCGACAAGCTAGTCGGACCCTACCCCGAACGCCGCGACATCTATCGCGCGAGATCACCGATAGACCATGTTGATGGGATCTCCTCAGCTCTAATCTTGTTCCAGGGACTTGAAGACAAAGTCGTGCCTCCTGACCAATCGGAGAAGATCTTTGAAGCGGTTAAGGCGAAAGGCCTCCCCGTCGCCTACCTCGCCTACGAGTGGGAGCAGCACGGTTTTCGGCGGGCAGAGAACATCAAGAGATCATACGAGGCTGAGTTGTACTTCTACTCGAAAATATTCCGGTTCAACCCTGCCGACCTGATAGAACCAGTCAGGATAGAGAACCTAGACGTGAGAGAAACGAAGCCCAGCCTCCCGCCTGTAGAAGTAACAGAAACCGCCTAGTATTCTCGGTCCCGTTTGCGGGTATGAAAAAGGGAGTTTCCCAGGCCGGGTTTTCTCAACAGACAAGAGGCTGTCTTATGGTAGCTGAGTGACCTGGACGCTGACGTGGTAGCCGGTGAACGGGCTGAGTGAGAAGTGGCCTGCAGCTGCTGGAATCCCTGTGTCTTCATCTGGCGGCAGAGAGCAACCGCTGAAGAGTGTTGGAGGAAGCGCTGCTCCTGGTCCGGTGCATTCCATGGTGGCCGCGGTTATGTGGAATGATAAGCCCGGTGCGAAGGCGTTCGGCATTATGGTCCAGCCCGTGATGTCCACAGCCAGATGTACTGGATTATTGGGTTGCCCCAAGTCAGTACGCTCGTATTGAGCGAGTTGACAGTCGCCTAGTGTTCCTGTAGTTCCGAGGGCTGTGCTTCCATTGCTGCCGCCGAAATCACACCATCCCCAGACGCCGAAGGTTCCTGTTCCACCCCCAGGTGGACCACATAGAATGGGCACGTTGCATGTACCAGAAAATCCGACCTGCCATTGAGCAGTATTGCCGTAGGCGTGTGCTCCAGGTAGCGTGGGTCCCAGTAGCAGAAGACCTGCTGTGGCGATGAGGGTCAATATTCCGCTGTGTTTGTTCAAGGGTTCTTCGGCGATTGGTCGGGTGATGTTTCTTAAGTCTATGCAATAATACTCTATCGTTAGGTATCTCTGGATTGCGGAACACCCTTCTCCCCCATTTTTTGTAAAGTGGAAGATATGAAAGACATGGATTCGAAATCTCTTCTTGCTGGAATGGTAATCGGGTTCGTGATTGGGCTAATCCTATGGATACTCCTTGAAGCCTCGCTGTTTATCGTCTAACGGAACGCAATATGCGCGCTAGATCATTGCTGCAAGATACGATACCAGAATGGCGAGGATGCCTGCAGCAGGCAAGGTCACCAGCCATGGCAGGAGCATCGATTTCAACGAGGATTTGATAACACTCCCGCGTCCACCAATCCCAGCGTTCGAACCTTCGTGAACCTGAGTTGTAGACATTGGCGCTCCAAGAAAGGCCCCAGCAGACACCACTAGAGCTGTGGCCGCCCCAGCCTTCGACCTCTGGACTTGGTCCAGCGCAGCATGCCTGCCAATAGCAGTCACCACCACCCGATGACCCAATACCAATGAACCGAGCAAGACCGCTACCGCAACAATCGAGTAAGGAACCCATGCTGCCTCCGAGGGATTTGCGAGGAGAAAGAACGCCCCCAGAGCCGCCATCTTAGGAGCATCGTTAATCCCTCTCGCGTAAGAAACAGCGGCCCCGGACCCCCAGTGCTCGATGCTGGCAAGTCGAGGCCGTGGCTTCCCAGGCACTCCCGTTCGATGCGTCAGACGATCTAGAAGATAGATTCCCAAGAGAGCCGCTATGGGCCCCCCTGCCAAGGGCAATACAACTCTGACCAGCAGGAATTCCCATTGCACCACTGATACTCCAAACAAGTAGATCGCCAACAATACAATTGCGCCTATAATCGCGTGCGTCGAGGAGACTGGCAGCCGCAGAAGAGTCGCCGCAAGAATCCATAACGTCGCACCAGCAAGCGCCGCCAGAACGAAAGAAGACTCTGGCGTAGTATGTAGAAGGGTTTGTGGCGTGAAGACGGTGAATAGTCTACCTGAGATCAGGATTGCTGAGACGCTTCCGACGCCGGTGAAGAAACCTCCCCAAATCAAGGGCTTGCGTCTCGGCGGAGAGCCCGAGGGTCCGGGCATCATCAATGATGCTACGCTTTTTCCCGCATCGTTGGCCCCGTTGGCGAAGGCTAGCGCGAACAGAGCCGCGAGGCCTATCTCTTCAATAGACAGTATCAAAGGAAGCTAACTCCAGATCTGGTTGTCTCACGAATAACTGCTAGGTCGAATGCATTGAATTGAGCGAGTGAAATTTCGCTTCGTTTGTCAGTCCCCCATCAACCATGTCGCTCCAGAATTTGAAAGTTCGTGCAAGTCTTTTCATCGTTTTCCTGCTCTGAACGTGGTAAGCCTTACTGAAGGGATGCGCCCCTAGCTTCCGGGCGTTTCCGGCCTGCCAACTTTTCCTAGTTCTTTGAGCCGGTTTAGCCTGTCTTGTTCGTCTGCGAGCCTGGGATCTTTTGAGAGCTCCTCGTAGGCGGCTGCGAACCATCCTTGAGCCTCTTGGCCCATTATCATCATGCATTCGGCGATCTCTTCGTAGACGTATCCGCTCCTCCTGCCAGCCGCCTGATATTGTTCATACAGATCTCGCTGCATTTCCAAGGCCTCCTCGGTATGATCCATCATCCGGAGAGTCTTGCCAACGCACCATTTTGCTATCATGATCTTGTTTGGATCGCCTTGCTGTTCCTGGAACTCTCGAGCCTTCTCGAACATTAGAAGGGCTTCTTCGAACTGTCGTTGCTCGAAATACGTCCAGCCAAGGTTGTTGTAGAGACTTCCCTTCCATTTCCTCGCCTTTTCATCGGTCGAGTTCTCAGCAAGGTCCAAGGCCTTCAGGTTCCATTGCAACTGTTTCTCGGTTGGCTCGACTATCGCCATCATGTGAGCTGCGTCTACGGCATTGAAGTCGTCTTTGGAATTGACAGCGAGATCTAATGCCTGAGAGAACAGGGGCCGAGCCTCGTCCCGCTTTCCCGACGAGTTGAAGACCCTTCCACGCTCAAGCAGATACCGGACCTTCGTCTTATCGTCCGCCTCTGCCTTGAGCAAGGCCTTTTCGACCCTGTCCAGAGTCGTATGCGCGTCCTGGAATTTTCGCTGTAAGCCCTCCGCTCTTGCTATCTGGGTCAGAAGCTGAGTCAGATACGGGAAGTCTCTCGAGTCCAGTGCCGCAGGTAGAAGTTCGCGGAACCTTCTCTCAGAAGCGCCCGGATGGTCATAGTCCCAGAGGCTGTCAAAGTCTGGAAGCTTGTTTTTCGCGCTTCCATCGGATACTTCGATCCCCGACCACCTCGTGATGCCTAAGGCACTGCAACTGTAAATATTGCTGTCGAGAACATCAGGGCTACAGGAAGGCGGACGCGCATCATTTGATTGAATTGCTACGCCAAACCGAGCTTGGAGAGACAACGCTTTGCTTTTTAGTCTGGACGATCTTGATTTTCTATAATTGAAAGTCCTAGTAAAGCATGTTTTAGCATTCGCAGTTCTGATTCCGCTCCTTCTCCTAGTTGTGTTGATTTGGCTTTCAGGAAGGGACCCTATGGCTGGACTGTTCGTGCTCTTCCCGCTTCTACTCGTATCGCTTCTCTTCGTTAAGCCGTTGAACAAACCAAGTGTCATGCGGTTTCGTGGCCTCGCGAACCTGTTTGGAGGCATTCTGCCACTAGCCTCCCTGTTCCTACCGTACTTATTCCTGGGAGATTATCCATGGTATCCCCTCGACTCTTACTCGGTGTCTCAGGGGGTACCTCAGCTAATCGTAGTGGGCAGCATCCTGACTTTGCTCTCGAGATTCGGGGTGTTAGTTACTGTCGCGGGGTTGTGGGACGGGTCTTCCGTCGTAATCCCCTGTCCTATCTTCGGATGCCACTTCACGTTGGGTCCCGGTTACTGGTTAGGCTTGACGGGAGCCACCTTGTCCCTCTTGGGTCGTTCGTGGACAGTTCTCCCGAAGAGCATCGAGGGCCGGAAGGTTCTGGGTTTCATAATGTTTCCAGCGGGAGTGATATTGGCGATCTTGGGAGTTCTGCTTCCCTACGATTTGTTCAACGAGTTTGGCCCAACCGGAGTCCGCGCTCCGGTTTTCATTTTTGCCGGACTCTTGCTGAGCGGGGCAGGCTTGGACCTGCTCTTCACGCTGGAATCGACAAACATAAGTCGGATTAGGAGAGCCCTTCGGAAACCCCTATGGTGAGCAGTATCCGGCCTTTTCGAAAAATAAGCATGCTTTTCTCGACCCCTAGGGGTGGTCGATTTTCCCGCTCCCCACCCTTCGTGAACGTTTTACCGCGTCCAGAATCGCCCATTATCAGCCCTGATCTCGAATCTGAGACATGCCTAGAATTTTCGTTCGGAAACAGCCGGACAACTAAGCGTCTTGTTCCAAAACGAGATCAAGCTCATATTCTACCCTGATCAACCCGTCTCGCCCGTTATCAGTGCCAGACAGTGAATATTCTCTGTCAGAGGGGGGGTCTAAGCGATTGGATCCCGCGACGCGAGAGTGGTTTCAAGAAAGACGCCGTGGTTTAATTAAGAAACCGTAGGCCCGACCCTTCGCTAATGATTGTAATCGAGTTCTTCCTGACGCTGTTCACCGCTTCTATCGTCGCCGGAGTGCTCGGATCCATCGTTGGAATAGGCGGAGGACTGATCGTAATACCAATCCTCACACTCTTCCTAGGCGTAGACATCCACTACGCCATCGGCGCAAGCATCGTCTCAATAATAGCAACCTCCAGCGGCGCCGCAGCCACCTACGTCAAGGACCGGATCACAAACCTGAGAATCGGCATGTTCCTCGAAACAGCCACAACCACAGGCGCCATCATCGGCGCAGCCATCGCCGCATACCTCAGCGCCACAGTGCTCGAAGCCATCTTCGGAACCATCCTCATCATCTCCCTCGTCCCCCTCGTACGCAAGATCGGCGAAGAATATCCGCCGAAACAGGAGCTGAAAGGACTAGCAAAGAAACTCAATCTACGAGGCGACTACACCGAGCGTGATGGTAGGAAGATCGAGTACGATGCCACAAACCCCGGAAAAGGACTGGCAGGCATGCTCGCAGCCGGGCTGATCTCCGGGCTCCTCGGAATAGGAAGCGGGACCTTCAAGGTTCTCTCCATGGACATTGTGATGAAACTTCCGATGAAAGTCTCGACGACAACCTCCAACTTCATGATCGGCGTCACCGCGGCCGCCAGCGCTGGAATCTACTTCGCACGGGGAGACGTCAACCCGCTAATAACAGCGCCAGTCGCTCTAGGCATCCTAATCGGCGCATCCCTCGGAACACGCGTCCTGGTAAACGCGAGGAACACGGCGGTCAGAAAGATCTTCGCACTCGTCCTAGCAGCAACAGCCATAGAAATGA
>WNGN01004037.1_pt1 | contig 10439 bp, 11 predicted proteins | sample 5400561 | NCBI WGS metagenome assembly WNGN01 (sample SAMN13153379, study PRJNA577476) | soil metagenome | isolation source: 115 cm soil or saprolite under Garry oak tree replicate 2 | place: USA:California | collected 2016-06-15 | reverse complement strand
CGAAATTGAAGCCAAGCCAGCGAAAAACGGCAGGCCCGTCGGGAGTATCGGTTACACAACCCGCATCATCATCAATGGCAAACAGTTCAAGCCATGAGGAATCGCCGGGGTGAGGGCCAGGGGCCGCTGAGAATCGGTGCCGTAACGACTATTGCCGTTCCAACTTGTTTGAGCAAATCGTCTTTCGTCTTGAACCGAACGAATCGACTTTTCGTCCCCTCAACGGCAGCCGGCCAGATGAATCGATTCGTTCGGCTCTTGATTACGGCGATCTCTCGGAAACGTTCGCTTGCGCGTTTGGCCAATCCAGTTGGAACGGCACTAGCGGCGAGAGTTCATGATGTCGTTTTGCGTGCTTTGATCGCAGGCAGATTCGAAAGATCGGAACCGAAGAAGCTGCGGGAGGAATTTCGGACATGTCCAAGCGCGTGGCGTTCTCGATGTTGGCCCTGATTGCAGTTCCGATTGCAGGATTGTCGTTCTCACTCATTCTGCGCCCCCAAACCATTGCGCCCAAAGCGCCAGGAAATAAGGTGCAGCGAGAGAAATGGAATAATGTCCCGCCGCCCAAATCCGCATACGCCGGGAAAAAGCCAGGCCCGGCTCCGCACCGTGACATTTCTGGCATCTGGGATGCGCCGGCGGAGGATGGAGGACGCCAGGTAAGCGGCGCATTAGAACACCCGGCACTCTTGAGACTGGGAAACGAGGAAGGAGGACGACGCGACCGGACCGGAGAGGGTTCCGAGGGAGGCTACACCGACGAAACAGGTATCGTGCATCCCGTGCCTTACACGCCTCTGGGTTTAGCAGCACTCAAGGCCAATAAGCCCTCGGGACCGGGAGTCAGGCAAGTCCCCTCCACGCTTGCGAATGACCCGGCGGACCGTTGTGATCCGCTCGGGTTCCCGTACATGGAGCTTTATGAATTGAGGACCCTCAACCTCGTTCAAACCGCAAAACAGGTGATTCTATTGAGTCCGTTTTATGGCAATTACCGCGTCATCTGGACAGATGGGCGGCCATTCCCCAAGGACCCAGAGCCGCGCTGGAACGGGTACTCGGTGGGCAAATGGGTGGATGACTACACCTTCGTCGTCGAGACCGTCGGGCTGAATTCAAAAAGCTGGCTCGATCATGCGGGTCGTCCGCATAGCGAAGATTTGCGGGTGGAGGAACGATTTCACCGGGTGGATCACGACAATATGCAGCTAAGCGTGACGATCAACGACCCCAAGATGTATACGGAACCGTGGCTGGCACTCAACAAGTTCCCTCTCCACTTGCAACCAGCCGATTTCGATATCCCGGAGCTGCTCTGCTCGCCATCAGAGATGGCCGCCTATAACAAGGATATTGGGGATGTCGTCGTTCCCGAACAGAAGTAGCTAACGTAATGCCGCACTGCGTGTAGCAAAAATCTGGCGACTCAACACCTCGAGAATGCCGCGATCTTTATCTCAGCGGCAAAAATATCCCGCCGAGCGTTAATCCATAACCAGCGCATTGACGCGGCCGCAATCGGCGAGTACGATTGGCACTCGTTTTTCGAGCGGCAAGCCGAGGCATAATGCCGCCCAGAGTGATGTTCTGATTCGCGCTAAACAAATCGAAGCTCAGTTGCAGCCGGCGCTGGGATATCGCTGTCGCTGTCCGCAGCCACTTCTGGGCGCGTGGAGGCGAATGAAGTAGAAGAATACTTCTGAAAAGATCGCAAGCGGCCACTCGCCAAAGTTATTTCGGGCGGTGGCCGTTTTTGTTTTCAGACCAAGTACGCCAAGGAGAAGCACCGTGAAATCTCTGCCGATAGTCTTCCTCGCGGGATGGTTATACGCCATCAGTTGGGGAACACCACTGGTTCAGGCGGATGAATCCAAATTTGCTGACACCTGCTCGTGCGCTCAGTCGGCAGCGAATGGCTCGTCGGATTCCGCGGACGTGGCGCCCACGGCTCAGGTCTCACAATCCGCCTCAGGATCAGGAGAACGGGGCGGTGCTTCCAGTCTCTTCCGGAGCTGGTTCAGGATGGGAGAACGTATTCAAGCAGAACAGCCGGACTGGCTTTCCCCAATAGCAACGACATCCGGGCGCCTGAAACAGGAATTTCGTTATGACGTGTGGCGGCAACCCGCATCACTCGGCGGGACGGATTACAACTTCGGAGGCGGAAAAGGACTGGAATTCATCATTGCTCCGCGTATCCAACTGATGGTCGGACCTCCGTCGTACGTAGCGCATATCGGCGCCGCGACAGCCGATGGTTTCGGGGACATCCCGGTGATGCTGAAGTTCCGATTAGCCGCGTCGGGATCAAGAGAAGGCGATTACCTAGTGACACTGCTCCTAAGCGCCACGGTCCCCGGCGGCTCAAACGCAATGCGCGATGCGGTCCTTTCTCCGGCAATCGCTTTCGGTAAAGGGTGGGGGAAATTCGATGTACAGTCCACGCTGGGGGCGAACCTGCCCAGCGGTGACACGACCACGCTGGGGAGGCAACTGCTCTCCAACACGGCTTTCCAGTACCGCATGTTCCGGAGGTTTTGGCCGGAGGTCGAAATCAATTCCACATTCTTCGTCGCCGGCAAGAATGCCGGTGAGACGCAGATGTTCTTCACGCCTGGACTGGGCTTCGGCAGAGTGCGCCTTTGGCGGGCTCTGCGGTTCTCCACCGCTGGTGGAATGCAAATTGCGGCCACGCGGTTTCATACGTACAATCATCGCGCCATATTTTCAGTTCGATACTCTTTCTGAATACCGGCCTCAAACGGCTCAATCCGGCGCTAATGACAAGGGCTACTCCCTGCATGCCCGCCTGCTTCATGCCTTCTTCTACTGGCCGAGCGTTTCGCGCTATTCAATTCGAGAGGGCGTGTGGTAAAAAAGCAGCCTCCCGCCTCCGGCGGCGCTTTGCGAACATGGATCGGAGTGGCGCTGCGGTCGCAGGCGAGGAGGGGGTTACGAATGGCGTATCGCGATCTTCGAGAATATCTACAGGTTTTGGAGGAAAGAGGGCTCCTTTGCCACATCACCGCCGAGGTGGACAAAGATTGGGAAATCAGCGCGGTTTGCCGGCATACGTTTCGGACCATCCCAGAGCAACGGCGCCCCGCGCTGATGTTCGACAAAATCAAGGGGAGCGCCATGCCCTTCGTCGTCGGAATCCTGGGTGGTTCCCGGCGGATTTACGCTACGGCCTTAGAAACGGACCTCGATGGCGTCTGGGAAAAGTGGGAGCGAAGCAAGAATCCGGTGCCACCTCGGCTGGTAAAGAGTGGGCCATGCCAGGATGTAGTACATATGGGAGAACAGGCCAATATCGAGAAGCTGCCTGCCGCGGTGTGGACAGTGGGGCAGGACCCCGGCCCCTACCACACCTCTCCGTTTGTTATCTCGCGCGATCCGGAAACTCGAATCCCCAACGTGGGCGTTTATCGGGTGCAGGTTAAAGGGCCCCGAAAAACAGGGCTCATGATTTACCCGCCGCGCAACATGAACCAGCACATCCGAAAAAACGAATGCCGCGGCTGCGCCACCGAAGCGGCCATCGTGTTCGGCACTGATCCGGTAATCGGCCTAACCGCCGTGAGTCCCTTTCCTTATGGCGTGGACGAATTGGCCGCGGCAGGAGCCATCCGCGGCGAGCCCGTCGATGTGGTCCGCTGCCTTACTGTGGATCTCGAGGTTCCCGCTACGGCGGAAATCGTGGTGGAAGGCAAGATTCCATTGCAAGCTCGAGAACAAGAAGGACCTTTTGGCGAATATGCCGGCTACATGGGAGAAGGCGGAATCCATCCTGTGTTTGAGGTCACCTGCATCACGCACCGGCACAACCCGATCTATCAGGCTTTTCTCAGTCAGATGCCTCCGAGCGAGTCAAGCTGTATCAAGAGCTTTGGCCGCGAGATGGAAGTTCGCCGCCACCTCAAGAATAATTTGGGCCTTCCAGTGCACGATGTATGCATTACGGAAAGCAGCGGCGCCACGGCCATTTTGTTGATTTCCATGCGCAAGCAGAATCGGTTTCAGCCACTCAAGGCCATGATGGGTGCGTGGTCGTTAGCTATCGGAGTCGGCAAGATTACGATCGTAGTGGATGAGGACATCGACATCCGCGATCCCTTTCAGGTTGAGTGGGCGCTCAGCTTTCGCATGCAGCCGGCTGAAGATATCCATATCGTGCGAAACACCGACCCCATGGCACTGGATCCTTCGCAACCCCTGAAAGAGGGCAAAAAAGTGGCTCCCTCGGAGCAGGTGAGTTCCAAGATCGGTATCGACGCCACCCGTAAATTCCCTTATCCCTCGCCTGCCGTGCCGCCCACGGAGCACTTGGAGAGAGTCGCCGCAAATTGGGCACACTACGGGATTCGAGAACTTCGGCAGCACTGAACGGAAATGTGGGCCGCGCTGCCCGGTGGCGGATTGCTGCGCGTATTCCGTGGCGTGTCTGGGCATCTGCAGCGGTCCATTCCGGCAGCAAAGCGATAGCCCCAGCAAACTGTCTCTCGACGCGTAATTATGGCCTGATTATACTCGTTGCAGATTTAGCCCAATACGACGGTTAATCGAATGTCTTCATCCGAGGCCACTACAAGAAATATCCGGGTCCAGGTCAAAGCCGAATATGATCCGGGCCGCTCTAGTCCTCATCAGAACCAGTGGTTCTTTCTCTACACCGTCCGCATTACGAATGAAGGTGCGGACACGGTACGGCTCATCAGTCGCCATTGGGTGATTACCGACGCCATGGGAAAGGTGCAGGAGGTTCGAGGTCCGGGCGTCGTCGGGAATCAACCGATCCTGGCTTCGGGCCAGAGCTTTGAGTACACCTCAGGTTGCCCGCTGACGGTACCCTTCGGCTCGATGCACGGCACCTACCAGATGATTAACGAGCGTGAGGAGCATTTTGACATCGAGATTGCGCCTTTTGTGCTGGCGGAGCCGCATACCACGGTAAATTAGGACTGGCCGATCTAAGCAGGTCTCCTCAGCCATTTTGTTCGGAACCCCTGTTGCGACGCCCGGCCGCTCTCGGAGGATCCCGCGTTTCGGGCGGAGAAAATTGCTGGACCACGCCCTGTTTAGCGCAGGTTGTTTCGCGTGACGGGGCGACCGGTCGGCGTAAGCATGAAATCGACCTTCGAGCCGCTGGGAAGCGAAAATAACGCACCGCGGTCCATCCAATCGTGTATAGTGGCGCGCGTTGGCTGCGCAAAATTGGCTGCGGCATTTCCAATCCAAAGTGTGGTGAAAAGGTAGCTGCAAGTGAAATGGAGGAGGAACGGTATGAGGCGCGATCTCTATAAGGGCGCAACTTTTCTCGTGATCATCGGCCTGCTCGGGATCGGATCCTCTGTATTACAGAAGAGAGCTGCTGTTGCGGCCGCCGGACTTCAGGCGCCGATGTTTGAAGTGGACCCGCTATGGCCCAAGCCCTTGCCGAACCACTGGCTCCTCGGTATGACCATCGGAGTTTCGGTCGACGGCCAGGACCATATCTGGATCATTCATCGGCAAGGCTCGTTGGAACGCGGTGAACTGCACGCCACCACGAACCCACCCATCGCGCAGTGCTGTGCTGCGGCGCCACCCGTTCTAGAGTTCGATCAGGCAGGAAATCTCATCGGGCACTGGGGCGGCCCTGGCAAAGGTTATGATTGGCCGAACTCAAACCACGGGATCACCGTCGACTATAAGGGCAACGTGTGGATTGGCGGCAACGGCCGGGGCGCGCAAGGGGCCGCCGACGAGACGCAGGTGGCCGGAGGAGGCAGCTTCAACGACAACATGGTCCTGAAGTTCACGCAGGACGGCACGTTCCTGATGCAAATCGGTCATCCGAACAAGAGCAAAGGCAGCAACGACGTGGAGAACCTCCGATTGCCTGCTAAAACATTTATCGACAAGGCGACCAACGAAGTCTTTGTCGCCGATGGTTACGGCAACCATCGTGTGATCGTGTACGACGCGGAGACCGGCAAGTACAAGCGGCATTGGGGCGCCTACGGCCACAAACCCGAGGACACCGACCTGGGCGCTTACAACCCCGACGCACCACCCGCGCAGCAGTTCCGCAATCCGGTGCACTGCTCTGAACTCTCGAACGACCGCTTGTTGTACGTCTGCGACCGTACGAACGACCGCATTCAGGTGTTCAAGACCGATGGCACGTTCGTCAAGGAAGCATTCGTCGAGAAAAGGACGCTCGGTTCCGGGTCGGCCTGGGACATCGCCTTCTCGAAGGATCCTCAGCAAACCTATATCTATCTTGCCGACGGTGAGAACGACAGGGTGCACATCATTTTGCGCGATACGCTTCAAGTTCTCACTACTTTTGGCGAGGGCGGACGCCAGCCGGGCGAGTTCTACGGCGTGCACAGCATCGCCACCGATTCGAAAGGCAATATCTTCACCACGGAGACCTATCACGGACAGCGCGTGCAGAAATTCGTTTACAAAGGTCTCGGGCCGGTCACAAAAGAGGACCAAGGCGCCTTGTGGCCGAAAGGCAAAAAGTAGCCTGGCTCCTCTCCGCCACGAACCACGTTGACGGCTCAGGTGCTCGCGCCGAGGTAAAGGCCGGCTGGTAAGCATCGAACACAACCATTTCAACCTAGAAATGGCGCGCCACAACGTCCAGCGGGCGGCCTGCTGAATTCTGTAACTCCCTTGGAAGGGCAGGCCGGGCAAAATTCTTGACAACCGCCTCTGAAAATCGTAATAACCGTGTAAGAGAGTGGGCCCCAAGAATCAAAGATCGAAGTCCCGGAGTAATTTTCTAGATCAAAAAGAACCTCGGCAATCCAATTCGCGCTGAAGCTTCTGCTTTGATCTAATCTGAGGCCGGAGGCGTGCCATGAGAAAAAGTAAGTTGCGTGTGCTGGTTGGCGGTGTCGGCTTGCTCGTCGCGGTGCTCCCGGCGGTCGCGCATCATGCGTTCGTCGCTCAGTACGACGCCAGCAAATCGACCACGCTGCAAGGCGTGGTGACCAAGGTCGAGTGGACCAATCCTCACGCCCGGTTTTATGTCGACGTAAAGGACAAGAGCGGAAACGTGACCAATTGGAACCTGGAACTCGCCAGCCCCAACGCGCTTCGCCGGCTGGGCTGGACCAGGGATATTCTCAAAGCGGGCGATCAGGTCAGCGTGTTCGTCGCTCCCGCTAAAGACGGCGCCAAAATGGCCAATGCCAGAACGGTTACGCTGGCCGACGGCCGGAAGATGGTGGCCGGAATAGCAGCCGAGCAAGGAGGCACTCAATGAGAAGGGATCTTGCTTGTTCCATCGTGACTGCGCTCTCCCTGGCGGCCCTTTTGGCCCTCTTCGCGACTTCCGCGTCCGCGCAGGGTCAGCCCGAACCGCCAGGGGTTAATCCCGCAGGCGGAGGCGTGCCCATGCGCAGCCTGGAACGCCTCAAGGCCAAGGCGGCCGGACCGGCGCCGCGCACCGCCGATGGCAGACCAGACCTGTCCGGACTCTGGGGGCCGGAGCCCAAGTTTATGGGTGATATTTCGAACGCCCTCAAACCGGGCGAGAAGCTCCCTTTACAGCCTTGGGCCATCAAGCTCACCAGGGAGCGGCTGTCGAAAGACGATCCGAATGCGAGCTGCATGCCCTCTGGCATCCCACGCATGGCTCCGTTTCCGTATAAGATTATCCAGACCCCCAAGCTGATCGTCTTCCTGATTGAGGGGAACGTGCACACCTACCGGCAGATCTTCGTGGACGGGAGCAGCCATCCCAAGGACCTGGATCCCACCTGGTTCGGCGATTCCAGGGGTACGTGGCAGGGAGACACCCTGGTCGTAGACACGGTGGGATTCAACGACAAGTTTTGGTTTGATGGCATCGGCCACCCGCATACCGAGAAGCTGCATGTAATCGAGCGCTACCGTCGTCCCGATTCCGCGCACCTGGAGTTCGAGGTCACCATTGACGACCCCGGCGCTTATATCCGGCCTTTCACGATGTACGGACAGTCACCCTTGCTCCAGAACACCGAAATCATGGAGTACTTCTGTATCGAGAATAACCAAGACGTCAGCCATATACTCGGGAAAGGGACACCCGCGAAAGAGTGAAATCTAGGTAATCGGAGGTGCAAATGAGAAATCGGCTTTGGTTCTCATTGAGCGCTTGGGCGGTGGTGATGGCGGCGGTTCTGTGGGCTCCGACATTTACTGCGGCCCAGACACAATCGGGCGCAGGCGCGAAGACGACCGCCAGAACGGACACAAAGGCGGCGGCAAGTACAAAGGCCTGGACCACGCCTCGTACTCCGGATGGCAAGCCGGACTTGCACGGATATTGGATAAGTACGAGCTTTACTCCCTTGGAACGTCCCGCCAAATACAACGGGAGAGAGTTTTTGACCGCCCAGGAGGCGGAGGCAGTCCAAAAGGCTGGCCTACAGCGCAGAACGCAAGCGGACCCTGCGGGAGCGGGGGAGCCGCATTACGACTCGACTGCCTTCGGGCTCACCCCTTTTCAGCAAGGCTTCGTGCCAAACAACCGGACGTCATTGGTGGTGGATCCGCTCGATGGCAGAATTCCTCCCCTGACGCCAGAGGCGAAGCCAAGAGAGAGGGCGACAGGTGACAACGAAAATATCGAGGCTGGCGGTCCTGGAGGGGGAGTGGTGCACGCCGATACTGCAAGGGATTTAGGGGTGCTCACCAACTGTCTATCCATGAGTGGTGGACCACCCATATTTCCTGGCGGCTACAACAATGGTGTGTACATTCTGCAGAATCCGGAATACGTGGTGCTTCAAGCCGAGTACGGAACCGAGCTGCGTATCATTCCGCTGGATGCGCGTCCGCATGCCGGAGCGAATATCCGCCAGTGGCATGGGGATGGTCGCGGCCATTGGGAAGGCAACACACTGGTCGTGGAAACCACCAATTTCAGGCCCGAAGCTACCTTCCGTAACGCCAACCCCAAAACTCTGAAGATTACCGAACACTTCAAGCGAGTGGCCGCGGACCGGATTGAGTACAGTTTTACGATTGACGATCCCTCCACGTGGACGAAACCCTGGACGGCCATTGTTCCGCTGCAAGCCACCCAAGGGCCCTTTTTCGAATACGCCTGCAGCGAGAGTAATATGGACGTCGTTAATATCATGGCGGGTGCCCGCGCTACCGAGAAGGCTGCGGAAGAGAAGGCCAAGGGCGCCTCGGGAGTTCCGATTTCGCAATCAAAGTGATGTAAATAGACCAACGGCGCTGGCGATTCGCCGTCTGCTAACCATTCTTTTTGTAGAGTGGGAGATTAGGTCGAGCGCACCCCTGGTACTGTCGATGGTTTCTGGCCGCCCCGTCTGGTCTAAAAATATCCAGATGAGCGACCGCTTAGCTCGGATTGAGACTCAACTACTCGCTGAAATCCTTTCTCGGCGCCGGAGAAACGGTCCTAGTGGCTCTGGAGGTCCTTTGCCCTGTAATTTGGCTCGACGTGCATTCAGCTTAGCCTGTTTAGCCTGAAGTTTGGCATGCTCTCGGGCGCGTAGTTCCTGGGCTTTCCAAGCTTCCACCCGGGTAGTCTCAGCCCGGGCCTTCTCTTGAATCGCAGGTGGTAGCGTCTCGCTCCACGATCTTATGATGCGGCGCAGGATGTCGGTCTCAGTTAGCTCTTCCGAAGCGGCCGCCAGTTTCAGGCACTCCCAATAAAATTGGCCGAGGTCCAAGCCGACGTAGCGTGAGCCGAGCCGGATTCTTTGAAGTTTTTCTTCTTTTGTGCGGTGTTTGGCCATTTGGCTTCAGCCCAGTTGTTTGGGCTACCTCCAGGTTGGCCCGGCCAAAGGGAAGAAGTTATTTCTACGTCAGCGGCTGGTGCGAGGGCACATTCTGCCCTCGCACCAGATCACACGGCTGCTTCCAGAACCGACCAGCGGATTGCCGGCCGCGACGTCGGGTGTGGCGCACCCGCAGCCGAACGTGCTGGGGCCCGAAGGATCAATACCTAGGCCCGAACCATTCGCTGCGCCGTAGGGATTGGCGATGAGGGGGTTATTGAACAGGTTAAACAACTCGACGCGGAACTCGGCTGCGTACCGCTCCGTGAACTTGAAGGTCTTGAATACGGAGAAGTCCACGTTCTTGAAGCCGCCGTCCCGGAAGATGTTCCTGCTCATGTTGCCGAACTTGTTTTGGGCAGGAGGAGTCATGACCGAGTTGCCGACTACGAAGCAGCCACCCGTCGCAACGTTACCATCTGTTACGGCGATTGGATTGGCGTGGGCTAGACACTGGTTCCACATGCTGGAGGCGGAGGCTATCGAGGAGCTGATTCCGGCGCACCCGAGCGGACTGCCGGGAGTGGTGTCCGAACCCGCAGCGCAGGAGACGAGCCCGCTGATGCCACTGGTTACGGTGCAACCGGTGCCGCTGCCAGCGCCGCCAGGGCCAGTGCAGTAGGGAAAGGAACCCGAGCCGGC
>WNGN01003676.1_pt2 | contig 10439 bp, 6 predicted proteins | sample 5400561 | NCBI WGS metagenome assembly WNGN01 (sample SAMN13153379, study PRJNA577476) | soil metagenome | isolation source: 115 cm soil or saprolite under Garry oak tree replicate 2 | place: USA:California | collected 2016-06-15 | reverse complement strand
ACCAATACGCAAACATCTGGCGGGTCGCCAATGCTATGCTACGCGATAACAAGATCGCCATGAGCAACGAAAAAGTTCGTGCGATGCGCGACCAGGCCGCGATCGGCTGGTCCATGGAGAACGGTTTTTTCGACGTGGCCGTGGTCAATTCCGTCTCGGCAACAGGACGGACCTGGGAGAAGAACGGCGGCCGGGTGATCGCGAGAAGCCCGGAATTGCCCAATATGCCCCTGATCGCCTCGCCCGAGCTCTCCGGGGCGCAGGTTGCGAAGCTCCGCGCCGCGCTGGTCGCGCTCGATTCAAGCGAAAACGGGAAAGCGATGTTGAAGAAGATCGGGCTCACCGGCTTCAAGGAAACCTCTCCGCAGGCATTCCTCGATCTTCTCAAGTGGCTGGGCGAACTCGAGGTCGCCAAGCAATAGCAGCCGTTGTTTCTCTTCGGCAACGTTCCCGAGAAAACACCCAATGCCGATAAATGCCGATAAGACTTGAGGAACGCCCGGTAATCATGATCGGAGCGGAACGCTCCGGCACAACGCTCGTCATGGCGATGCTGGGTTGTCATCCGCGGATCGCGGTTCCGGAGGTGGTTTGGTACTACCCGAGATTCAGGCCGTACCTGTACTCCTACGGGGACCTGTCCAAGGAGCAGAATCTGCGGACCCTCGCCGAAGAAATGGTATTCGGATTGAAAACACCGTTCTGGGGCATGAAAGTGAATCCCCGAACGATCCTCGACGAGATTCTCGCAGACCTCAAAGAACGCAGTTTCGCCGGCATCTACTGTGCGATGCACGAACGCTTCGCGCGAACCGCCGGCAACAAGCCTCGTTGGGGTGAGAAGACGCCGCACAATCTGTTCTTCGTGAAGGAAATTCTTGAGGATTTCCCAAACGCCCAGTTCATTTTCATCACCCGTGACGGCCGTGACGCGAGTGCAGATTATCTGGATTCGGCCTTCGGTCCGACCAACATTTTCTGCGCGGCCGAGAGCTGGGCGCTGTGCCAGAACGCCGTCAAGCCGTGGCGCAAGAAACTCGGTGCGGACCAATGGCTCGATCTCCGGTACGAAGATTTGGTCAAGGACCCCCTTGGCGTATTGCAGGGCGTCTGCAGGTTTCTCGGCGAAGAATTCTCCGATTCGATGCTCAAGTTCTATCAGACCGATCTGGCGAAGGCCCGCGGTGCAACCAAGGACCACAAGCCGCTCGGCCACGCGACCAGCGACAAGTACCTCGGGATATACAAACGACAGTTGAGCCTGCGCGACCAGGAGATTTTCGCGGCAGCCGCCGGCAAGGAGCTGGAGGAAGCCGGGTACAAGTCCGATGTCGCGCCGGCGAAATTGAGCGAAGAGCAAATCGCCCTGTACCGCGAGCTCGACGGCAGGATTCGCGCGGCGACGCTGGACGCCCCCGAAGGGCACATCGCCTATGAGAGCTACAACGATTGGCTCGTGGACCAGCGGGAGGAGAGGAAGCGCCGCGGCCTCTGGAAAGAGTCGGACATCCCGAAGAACCAGTTCCCCATCGGACACCCTCACGAAGAAATGATCATGGGGCAGCGCGCGTGGCGCTACTGGAAAGAGTATCTCTGCGTCAAACGCCGCTACGCAGGGAAGGCGGCGCTTTAGCGGCCCCGCATGAATTCCGATGCCCATTCCGTGACCGTGGGCGCTCGCGCGCAATCCTCGATCGCGCGCGAGTTTCTGTTTCAGCAGGCGCCCTTCATCATCGGCGCGCTGATACTCGGATACCTCTCGGCACAGCTGCAGCACGGATTCGTGCCGAACGGGGATCGGCCCTATCCGCTCGCGGAAGTACGTGTGCCCGTCTGGCACGTCATCTGGATGGGGGCATGGACGGGGTACACCATGGCGCTCGTCGGACAAGCCGCGGGAATCTTCGCCTTGCCCTATACAACGTCCGTGCTGCAGTTCTCCAATCCCCACGTCACGCCGTCGACGCTGCTGCTCACCTTCGTCAATCCGATCGGCGCGCTGCTCGGATTTCGCCGAACCGGACAATGGAATCTGGACTTCGCGGGTTGGCTCTGCGCCGGCGGGATCATCGGCGGGCTCGTCGGGCCGTTCTTGCGTTCGACCTTGCTCGCCGCCGCCGATCCCTTTCGCTTCGCGCTGGGCCTTATGCTCGTTTTGGCAGGGGCACAGCTTCTGAGCAAGGTTTCCGGCGGGTTTTCGGTCGAGGCAGCCACACGCGGGCCCTTCGGGAACGGCCAGCACCGGGTCCGCATCGAAACGCTCACGGCCGCCAAAGGCCGTCTGACCATCGGCTATCTCGGACACCAGTGGACGCTGAACCTCTGGGTATTGTTCGCGATCGGCGCGGCGGTAGGCGTGATCTCGTCGGCGCTCGGCCTCGGCGGCGCCTTTCTCATCGTTCCGATCCTGGTTATCGTCTACAAGCTGCCGATGTACGTCGTTCCCGCCGCCACCATTCCGTACGCCGTGATCCTTTCCGCGGTGGGCCTGTTCACCTATTGCGTGGTTCTTCCGCTGGCCGGCGCCCAGGCGATTCAGCCCGAGTGGGCGTGGGGGTTTTTCGCCGCCGCAGGCGGCATATTCGGCTCCTGGGCGGCCGCAAAAACCCAGCTCTACGTTCCGGAGCACCTCCTCAATCTCATGCTCGGAGCGGTCACCGGAGCGGTCGGAGTTCTCTACGTGATCAACTTTTTCTTTCCCCTGCCGTTCAGGATCTGAGCCGGGAAACTCGGTGAAAAACGCTCGCAAGTTGTTTTCTTGGCTGCCGTTCCTGGTTCTGGGGCTGGCGGTGGCCGCGGCTGCATACCACATTCGCGTCTATTGGTGAGGCGCTGTCTCGGCTGAAACAGCGGTCCAGATTCGCGTTTTGAGTGTCTCCGAAGTGCCCCAAAAGCCTCGATAATGAAGATGCGGCTTTATCCATTAGGCAAAGAACAAGCCGTTGCGCCTCTTCACATCGAGAAGGTGAAACAGGGGATTCAAAGGAGGAACCCATGACGACAGCTGTGACTTCAGGAGGAGCGACGAGCCTAGCGAGGCGCATCCTCCCGGTACTGGCCGGGCCCGCTATCCTGCTTATCACCTTGGCTATTCCGGCTTTCGGTCCATTACCCGCGCGGTTCGGATTCGGAATCCTGTTTTGGATGGTGTACTGGTGGACAGAGGGCACTGTGGATATCAAGGTGACTTGTCTGGTCCCGCTCCTGGTCGCCGCCGTATACCCCTTCCTGCCCCTAGATAAAGCCCTGCAACTCTATGTCCATCCACTCATGCTGTTGATCGTCGGTACCTGCATGATCACGGCCGGTTGGGCGCGCTGGGGTTTCGCGAAGCGGATGGCGCTGCGATTCCTGCTTCTCTGCGGTAACGACGTGCAAATACAGATGGTCGCCTGGTTTTTGTTCTGCGGTGTAGTTAGTTTTGTTGTCAGCAACACGGCAGTGGCGGCCATCTTCATCCCGATCGCCGGCGCCTCTCTCGCCTATGCCGGCTTCTCCACGTTCGACCAGAGATATCGAAGCGCAGCGGCCTCGAATATCCTGATCGCGGTGTCGTGGGGCGCTTCAGTGGGTGGCATGACCACACCGCTCGGCGGTGGGCAGGCGGTAGTGACGCTCGGTTTCCTCGAAAAATATATTGGCCACGAAGTCTTCTTCGTAGAATGGTTGGCAAGGATGTTGCCTCTCTCCCTACTGGTTATGGCCGCCATGTCGGTCTTCATGTACATCTTTATGAAACCGGAGATCAAGACCTTCAAAGGCAGCCGGGAGTATTACGCGAAAGAGCTGAAGAGCATGGGGCCGATGAGCTATGAGGAAAAAGCGGTCTGTTTTGCTTTCCTGCTTATCGTCGTACTTGCGTTAACACGGCCGTTGTATGTGCAATACGTGCAGGGCCCAGCCTTCAGGTGGCTGCAGCTCTCGCCGCTTTTCTTCATTATCGCTACCGCTCTTTTCTTCATGCCGTCGAAAAACTCAAAGGGCGAGAACATACTGTCTGTGCCCACGCTGATCGATCACTTCCCTATAACCATCCTGTTCATCTGGCCTGCTTCCGTCGCGCTCGGCCGCCTGATTACGCAAACGGGGGCGAGCACGGTTTTCGCGCAGTGGCTGGAACCTTTCGTCAATTCTGGCGATATGGTATCGATCGTCGCGTTTACCGCGGCGTCGAACCTGCTCTCCCAGGCACTGTCCGATACCGCCGCCGCTGGTGTAATGATGCCGCTCGTCATCGCCGCCTTCAAGAACTGGCACGGCCTGCAGTATGGCGCGGTTGCGTTCATCTGGATTACAGGGGCAGCGCTTAGCTTCAGCTACGCCATGGCGTCGTCCACGGGCGCACAAGGCATAGCAGCGGGCTATGGAGCAAACCTGAAGAGGATGTTCATCTTTGGGATGATCGGCGGGCTCATCTCGATCGTCGTCACAATTTTGTACTTCGTTGTTGCCATCGATGTTCTGCACTTGGACTTCTATTTACAACCGCCGACCGGGGGCAGCGTGTCGGGGCGCATATTGGAAATGGACTAATAGCAGGGCGATTGGTGCCACGTACGGGAATGTGGGGGTGTTTTGGGCAATGTCCAGCCTGGTTAAGCCTCACGGCGACGTTCCACTAAAACCGCTGCTCCTTATACGTCGTTGAAGAAGAGCGAAAAAGTTTTCGTTAATTAGCGCGCTCGCGCGCCCCGGCGAATTGCAAGGAGGAGGAACCGATGGCGGAAACGAGGCAACAAGCAAGTCTCGCGACGGGGGTCTGGGAATCGATCTCCAGCCTCCACTTCTTCCAGCAGTTTCGCGCAAACATCGCTGCTGCTGGGCTGCCTCCCCGCAAGACCTTGGTCGGTTTTGCCCTCGCCTGGCTGGTCTTCTTCCTTATCCTGTTCGGCATGCCCGCTCCGGCGGGCCTGTCGCCGGCGGGTAAGGCAACGCTCGCCGTCATGGCGTGGGCGTGCACTATATGGGTCTTCGAGGCGCTCCCCGCCGGCGTCTCGGGTCTGCTTATCCCGATGCTGCTCGTCATGAGCGGCGCCGCCAAACCCTTTTCCAAGGCCGCGGAGGGGTTCGCAACCCCGGTAGCGTTCCTTTGTCTTTCGGCTTTCATCTTCGCCGCGATCATGCAGGCCGCCGGTCTCGATCGCCGCGTTGCGCTTTCCCTGCTCAATTGGATGAAGGTGAGGACGGTCAACGGCGTGATCTGGGCGATGTTCGCGGTCAATCTGGTCCTCTCGTTGATCATCCCTGCCGCCAACGCCCGCGCCGCCACCCTCCTACCCGTTATCAACGGCATCACCAAGTTCTTCGGCGACAGCCGCGAGGAACGCGACGGGAAGAAGGCGATCGTGATTCAGACGCTGGTCTACGGCTCGATGATCAGCGGCATGTGCATCATGACCGCGCACCTGCCGAATCTCGTCGTGATCGGCCTGTTCGAGAAAAATCTCGGCCTGCGCATTTCCTACTTCGATTGGTTCCTGCTGCAATGGCCGTATCTCGGCATGTTCGCGTTGACCCAATGGTGGGTGCAGCGCTATTTCAAGACACGCGGCGTCGCTATCGCCGGCGGGTTCGCAGCGGTGCAGAAGCAGCGCCGCGAGCTTCCCAGGACAACTCAAAGCGAATGGTTGATCCTCTTCGTGTTCGGATTGATCGCGCTTGCCTGGATGACCGAGCAGTGGCACAAGGTCGCATCGCACAACGCAGCGCTGATAGGGCTCGCGTTGCTGTTCACGCCGGGTCTGTTCAAGTTCAGGTGGAAGGAATTGCAGGACCGTACGATTTGGGGCACCCTGCTGCTGCTCGCCGGGGCCCTGTCGCTGTCCGACGCGATGTCCACCTCCGGGCTGGCGAAGTGGCTTGCCGATCACGTTCACCCGCTTGCCGAGGGTCATCCCTGGTGGACCATCCTGCTGATACTTATGGTTGGAACGCACATCATCCGCCTCGGCATGCTGTCCAACGTCGCCGCGGTCACGATGCTCGCCCCGGTGCTGCTCGCGATGGCGCCGAAGCTCGGGCTGCATCCCGTCGCTTTCACCATGTTGGTCGCCGATACCGATTCCTTCGCCTATATTCTTCCGACGCAGATCACCGCCGCCGTCATCGCCTACAGCAGCGGCACCTTCAACATGACCGACTACGCCAGGGTGGGCTGGGTGTCCGTGCTGATCGCCATCGCCTACGGCATCGTCGTCATGGCGCCGTGGTACGCCCTTATAGGGATTCCCGTCTGGGATCCGGCGGCGCCATGGCCATTCAGCGCGGCGAGCTGACCTCCCGCAGCCCAAGGAGCCTGAAATGAACAAGCCGACCGATCTCCGCAATGCAAGGCAGGAGAAACTGACTGAGAGAGAACTGCGCGAGCGTCTGGGTGACTATGTCGCTCCCGAGGGGCTCTACGACTCGAGCAAGTCGCGGCATTTCGTCGGCAAGGTGAGTTGCAACGTCGACAAGCTCGTCGCCGGCAGCTGGAACGAACTCGTGCTCGACTACGAGGTTGGAGCCTGCGGGGTCGCCGATGGCGCCTGGTTCAAGGCGACCTTCAAGTTCTACTCGGACTGGGCGCTGTTCCAGACGGTGGATCCTCGCGGAGCGAACTATGTTTCGGCCGAATACCAGGCGGGACCGCTGGTAGAGGGACAGAGCCCGGCGACGGTGCAATCGCTCAAGGTCCGCTTCGACCAGAAGGGCCACGAGCGCCCCTTTCAGAAAGCGGTCATCGTCGACACGGTGGACGGCTATCTCAACGCCGGCGACCACATCATCATCCGCCTGGGCGACCGCCGCATGGGCGGGCCGGGAACCCGCGTCCAGACCTTCGTCGAGGACAAGTTCCGTTTCCGCTGCTATGTCGATCCGCTCGGCACCTCGCGCTTCGTTGCGGTCCCGGGCGACGTCATCATCGACATCGTGCCGGGCGCCCCTGCGGCGCTTGCGCTCGTCGGGCCGCGGCTGGCGACGCCGGGCACGCCCTTCGTGGTGCGTGTCAGCGCCCATGATCGCTGGGGCAACGCCTGCGTAGACATGCCGAGGGCCGTCGAAATCTCCGCGGTGCTTGACGGGGAAACGGTCTACGAAAACACGGTCGAGCTTCAGTCAAAGCAGTGGGCGAGCGCCGTGATCGAGGATTTGCCGCGCGCGCCCGGCGAGCTTGCGATCAGGGCGCGCCTGCCCGGCGCGCTCGATGTCGCCGACGCGGTGCACTACGTCACGATCGACGAGCGCGCTCCCTGCCCGAGGATTTTCTACGGCGACCTGCACGTGCATGCCCACGACACGGTCGGCACCAACAGCCCGGCGTACAACACCGCTTACGGGCGCGATATCGCCGGGCTGGATGTCATCAGCTACACCGCGAACGACTTCCAGATCACCGACGCGAACTGGGAGCTGGGCGTAAAAACGATGCAGGAATTCCACAAGGATGGAGAGCTCGTGTGCTATCCGGTCCAGGAATGGTGCGGCAGCTCGACCGCGGGCGGCGATCATAACGTCGTGTTCCTGCACGGCAAGAAGCCGGATTTCCCGTACAACGACAAAGGCGAGCACAACCGCACCTTCACCTGGAACGAGGACATGAAGGGCAGCGGCGTCGACGTCGGCCGCTGGCCGATCGAGGAGCTGTGGCTCGCTTACTGCCACGATCCGGAAAATCACCTCATCATGCCGCACGTGGGCGGGCGCCGCTACATTCCGGATTGGCATCACCCGAAACTGGAGAGACTGATCGAGATCAGCTCTTCCTGGGGGCACTTCGGCTGGCTCTACCAAGACGTTATCCGGCGCGGCTACAAGCTCGGCGCTTCGGCAAGCGGCGACGAGCACCGCGGGCGTCCCGGCGGAGGGCTCCCCGGCACGCAGGTCTTCGGCACCAAAGGCGGCATCACTGGCATCATCGCCGAGAAGCTCGACCGCGCGACCATAGGCCGCGCGTTGCGCGCTCGCCACACGTTCGCGGCCACCGGAGAACGCTTGGTCGGACTCGCGCGTTGCGGCGAGCATCTGCAGGGAGACGAATTCCAAAGCAAGGGATCCGCCAAGATCGAATACCGTTTCCTGGGAAGCGCCGGCTGGGATGAGATCGCAGCCTACGATCATAGCGGCTGCATTTGGCGCCGCGACTTGCACAATGAGGCGGGCTACTCCGAACGCCGAATCCGTGTGCGCTGGGGCGGGGCGCGCATTCCCGACCGTTACCGCTGGGCGGAATGGCGCGGCACGATCAGCATCGTCAACGGCACCATCCACGCCTTTGCCGGCGGCGGTTTCGAGCATCCCGAGGAATCGATATGGCGCGCCGGCCCGACCGACATCGGCATCCGGACGGACACTTATGGCGACGCCGATTGTGCGCTCATCGATATCGGCAACTTGGCGAACTGCCGCATCCGAATCTCCGGCCGGATCGACAGCTACGTGAAAGTCGGTAATCCTCTTGAGGGCAACCCGTTCGTTCATTGCCCCACGTTTGACTGGGAGATCAGCGGCGCGGAGCTTCTGGGGGCCGGCGCCCTCCGCAAAGACCTCGGCGGTACCGAATTATTCCTTGCCGTCGAGCGGGTCACGGATCGAGCGTTGCCGCGCGATATCGGCGGCACGCTGGAAATCGAGCCCGTCAACGGCCCGCACGGCTTCCGGCCCGTGTACTTTTACGGCCGCCAGACGGACGACGCCAAGGCGTGGACCTCGGCGATGTTTATCGAATTCAACTGATGCCGCCTGGCGTCCAGGACAGCTTCTTTCCGGAAATTCAGACCTGCGTCGCAACCCTGAGAAAGCGGTTGATCTGCCGGGGAACGAGAGTACGCGTTACCCTCGGTCTGCCAAATATTTCCTCCCCTCATATGCTTTTGGCATGGCGATTGCTTATGACCGGGTGGGCTCCTGAAATATGGGGAACTTAACGAAGGATTGGAATGGATCGGCAGTCAGGAGTGTCGCCATCCCAACAACGAGGCGAGGAAGAATCATGCTAATCCATGTTCAAAGATGTTTCGTGGTGCTCAGTGCGGCTGTTCTCTTCGGCTGCGCGGGGCTGGCGCCTGTTTCGTCCAGGGACGCGGACAGGGAACTCTCCGATGCCATCGAGCAGGCGTTGCCGTCGCTCGTGTTAGCGGGAGATTATTGGACGGCGAGCAAAGCCTCCTTTCAACTGGCCGGCGCACGCAGCCGTTTGAAAGAGACTCGGGCTGCCTGCGCCGCGTTGTCGCGCTCCCTTGACTATTATCGCAAGGCGGTAGCGACGGACACGGATATTCCGCTCTACGAACTCGGCTCCGACTTGAGGGATGACGAGGGAATGCGGGAAGTTCGCTCCCTGTTCGGTTGCGCCAAGCCCGACTCGAGTAGTCCTCTTCTCGAATACGTGCATCTGCAATCCTGAAAAAAGCTGTGATTTCTCCCCTGTTGCGGTCTCAGACTCGCGCACCCGGGCTTTAGGCCCAGCTTCACGGTCTTCGTAACGGGCGCGGACTCGCCTCCCTTTTCATCAACGCTCCCGTCGCTTCCTTTCTACCTGTTCGCCTTTCACCCTCGCCGTAGTCTTTGTGGATTTTATTGGCGGCTTTCTCATCGCCAATAATTCACGTGTCATGGAAACCTGACCGCAACTGTCGTCAGTACCCGACAGGTCTTAGTGTCTGGCGGCGGCTATATTACCGATTCACGTATTTGCGCTGTGAAGGCCGCGAAATTCTTCCTGTACAGCGCGCTTGCCCGACTGGCAGAATCTCGCGCGCAGTCAGATTAGCATTGCGACGAGCGTATACATCCTCTGGCGCTGGCAGTTGACGAAGGCTTTCTTAAATGGCCTCGGAGAACCCAAGTTCACCAAACGATATCCCGATATCCGTGAATTCGTCTTTTCGAGCCTAGGAGAATCCATGAAACACCTCGCTTGTTCAATCCGCAGCGCAACCCTGGCGCTGGCCCTCATCGCCGCCACGGGGGTTTCGGCGCAAACCTCAAAGCTCACCCTCGGGGTGTTCCCTGGGGTGGAGTCGGGGCAGTCTGAATCCTACGAGATCATGGACCGGTATCTTCCGCTCGTCCAGTACCTGTCATCGAAAATCGGCGCCCAGGTGTTGCTGCTTCCGGTGCGAGTGCCCGGGGCCGCGATGCGAAGCATGGTGCAGGGCGACGCGAGCTACAAGCTCTTCTTCGGTCCGCCGGTCTTCGCCTCCGAAGCGATCAAGAAGGCCGGTTTCGTTCCCATCGTCGTGGAGGAGGAGCGCATCCGAGGGGTCTTTGTCGTCAAGCGGGACAGCAAGCTGCAGAGCCTCAAGGACTTCAGTCCCGCGACCCGGATCGCCATGCCCTCGCCAAATCTGCTGCTCTCGATTCTGGCCAACGACACGCTCGCGCAACAGAACATCGTCCTGCAGCCCGGGGCCCGCATGCACATGGCGACGGTGGAGGGCATTGTCCTCGCCGTCGAC
>WNGN01018011.1_pt1 | contig 10440 bp, 8 predicted proteins | sample 5400561 | NCBI WGS metagenome assembly WNGN01 (sample SAMN13153379, study PRJNA577476) | soil metagenome | isolation source: 115 cm soil or saprolite under Garry oak tree replicate 2 | place: USA:California | collected 2016-06-15 | reverse complement strand
TTGTACAATCAGAACTAGACGGGGTTGATCCCGTCGATACTCGCATAGTATACTCCCACGGAACTCGACTCTACGAATACCGTTAATGTTACTATCTGAGGCGTCGCCCAGCCTTGAGCATTCCAGATCAGTTGTGGGCTGAGAGCGATCGTGTTCCACTGTAACTTTTGTGTTGGAATGACGACTGTTGTATTGGTGGCGTATGTCGTGATGGTCTGTTGGGTTGCACGGTCGGAGAAGATGTAGTACAAGGTGTGGGTCCCGTCAACCACGCTGGCGGCGAAGATGAGGTTCGCTGCAACATTCGTCGTGAGAGACTGGTTGAAATGAATACTAAGACTCGTAGCGTTTAGCAAGACCTTTTGCGACAGCGCCAACTTCTCGATCCCCGCGAGGGGTGAAGTGTAATTGAGCATCATCTGCACACCGCCTGTCCCGTTGACTCCTAACGGGCTGATGCCAGACCATTCGGGGTTCGTGTTGGAGAGTGAGAGTTTCCAGTTGAAAGGAACCTTGGTCCCAACGCTTGGGTCCAGAACCCACCACTTCAACCCGGGATTCTCCAAGGACGGAGTTGGGATGTCTGACTTCCATGAGGTTGATTCGCCCAAGAGCTGTCCGGTTAACTTGTCGTATATCACGATGTGGAATTGGTCTCCGCGCGGGACGGCGCTCAACGCATCGGGAGCGCTAATCACGTAAGAGGATGCAGATCCGCTGTTGAGTAGTGAAGTCGAATTGTTCGCCCAGAAATAGGTGAGGAAACTATACTTGACGAAGAAGATGGGTAAGACCGGTGTCGCCAGTAGGTTCGTAACCGTCACATTGATCATCGTAGCTGACCCGATGCTGTCAGGGTCCATTACTCCGTTGATCTGTATCGCAGTCCGGGGACTCGAAGCCTGAGTTATGTAAGCCCCAGAAACACCTGCAAAAATCACAGTCAGAGTCATTACTACCATAACAGAGGGTGTCAGTCGTCGACGCAATATCCTTAGGAAGGTTCCCGTAGGAGGCCGCCAAACGATACTGGGCAGTCTTGTTGTAAACGCAAGTCTGAGGTTTGGACCCCCGAGCCGACATAGTTCGAGGACAAGTGGGAATAACCAGTACGCCATGTAGTTGGGGAAAGATCGATAATAGAAGAAGAAGATGAGGATTGGAAAAGCAAAGACTATGCTATTCAAGCCTCGATAATGTTTGGCGTAGAGGTAGAACAGAATGCCGGAGACGCCTCCCATGAGAACCAGGAAGAAGGAAGACGGGAGCGCAATTCCAAGATCGAGGAGAAAGCCCGACAGACCAATTCCGCCAGGAACCTGAGCCGGGGCGTTCGGCAGGAATGGCGCCACTACAGCAGCCCACCAGGAGCCTGGACTGTAGATGATGAACGGTAGGTTAGGCAAGAAGAAAGCAGAGAGCATCAAACCAATACTTCGAGCCAGGCTTCGCAACCCTTGGTACGGAGTCTCCTTCCAAAGGCGCAACAGGAGGAAGGGCGCAATTACTACGGCAATCTGTTTTACTGCGACGGCGAGGCCGAGGGTGACCCAGCTTGCTTTGGGATGACGGTACCAGAGAACTGTGGTCAGAACGAGGAAGAAGGCCCAGACGCTATCGGTCCAACTTCCCGCAATGACGATAGAGAACAGCGTAAACGGTAGAACGCTGACACTCTTGAGCCTCGCAGGAGCCAGGGCGAATATCGTAAGAATTGACATGATATGGAAGATGAAAACAGTGTCTCTGACATTATGCAGGCCGAGCAAGTAGAAGGGGACGATAGAGAGGAAACTTAGCGAAGGATAGGCGAGGTGAAAATCGTGGAGAAACCGTACGGACTCTGTAGCTGCAAGACCCTCAGGATTCCCATGTAGGTCCCCACCACCGTATCGGTCGAGTAGCTGACGTAGAGGAGCCTTGATGCAACGACGTAGAGCCATATGAACAAGACAAGGTTGCCGACCAGGGAAAGCTGGTTAGCGCGTGAAAGAGTCAGATTTTTTCTGAAGGCAAATGTCAGATTGAATAATCCAAATCCAGCAAGGCCAAAAGCGAGAGCCAGCATCGCGACGATGTTCGGCCCAAATGCCAAAAGCCATAACCCGGCCAGAACTGAGAATAGGCCGGTTAGACCAAGGCCGACTCGTGACAACCTCGTGGGCTTGGCCTGAGTTTCTCTCAGCCCGATGTATTCCTTGACTCTGTCCATAGACTGGTGAAGTTGGGTGAGAAACTTGGAAAGGACCATACGGATGACCACGTCTACAGGCTTTCAGCTCGGGTGAGGATCAGCAGTCTCGACTTTTCCCACTTAAGGGTTATGCGGAAACAAAAGCTACCGTTCTGTACCTTAACGAGACTAGATTCGCTTGTTGGATTCAAGACTGGGCGATCTCGCAAACTTATCAGAATCTTCCCAGGTCCGCGTCTGACATCGCTAGGGCAGTAGCCGCGTTCGATCTTCGTTTTTGAAATACAAGTACCGATCAACCCATCTGACTCCAAGAGTCTCACCGGTCGATTCGCAAATGTTGAGACGGTTCATCATATGACACTCACGTACCCTTGCACCGCCATTTGAGGGAACAGCCACTCTGAGGTCCTAGATGGAAGGAACTGGGTTCGCCGAGAACGTGGCCTCGTTCGAAATGCATGATACCGCGAGTTGAGTAAGACGCTTCACATTGCGACCCGACCTAACCTTTCACGCAAGGTAGTTTGAACATCTCCAAGTCTGCTGATCAACCGTACCGTTGCGACTCGAAGCGTAGGGTAAAAGACGGCCACGACCCAGACTGGCCATAGTGCAAAGTTGATGTCAGAATGAATCGAGTTGAATGTCAGATTCTGGGTATTCTGGCAGTTTGGAGGCATATCGAGTACAGGAGTACAGATCGCCGACTTCCAGTCCCATACCAAGAATGGCAGAAGGAAAGTGATGGAGACAAGAACTGTAATCGCGGCTTGATGCCAGTCGCGGCGTAGAATGTGGAAGACGAAGACGAAGGCGTTTGCGAACTGTTTCATTCCGAGCGATAATAGCTGGACTACTCTGGCACGGCGTCCGGTGAACGTCACGAAAGCCAACGTGAGGAACAGTAGTGGGATGACATCGTTGAATCCATTCGCAGCCATTAGCGCAGGATACTGTCCTCCTAACGTCATTGAGGTGTAGTATCGCTTCCGGACCCCGTAGACCATGAGACCCCACATGGCCAGGGTGAACCACCGATAGTCAAGCCAGACATACGGCACTTGGATTAGAGGCAGCAGCGGCAGGTACACGTTCCAAATAGTTGCACTGTACAGTGTCCCCATCTTCACATATTGGAACTGGAGCGGTACGGAGTACCAGTCGTGTCCTTGCAAGAGTAGGGACACGTATTGGGGAGTAGCCCACTCATCGGTGAGATAGTTCACATATCCGGTTGAGACAGAGAAGATGCCGATGGCAGCCGAACTTGCGATGAGTATTCTACGAAGTGTTTCGCGATGGGCCAGACGGTAAGTCGCTATTAGATAGGGAACGAGTAATGTAGCTAGGCCGAGGACCGGTGCTGAAAATAGCCCCGGTAAAACTTCAAAGTATATGGGTCCTGATGCGAGAACCGTGACTAGAAGGTATCGCCAGCTCTTTGCCATCTAGAGCTCGTACTCTCAGTTTTCTCTGAGCCAGACTGTGGGATAATAGCTTCGATAGAAGGAATCAACGATTCGCCAAGGGTCTACTTGAAGGGGATTCTAAAGAGTGATGTCGTTGCTATGCTGTCCTCTATCAATTCGCAAACGATGTGACCTATCATGATGTGGCACTCCTGTATCCTCTGAGTATCGTCTGAGGGTACCATCACCTTGCGATCGCACAAGGAGGCGAGCTGTTTGCCCTCGGAGCCAGTGAGTGCTATTGTCTTCGCGCCGATCCTCTTAGCCTCCTGGATACCTTTGATAACGTTCGATGAGCGGCCGCTAGTACTGATACCTACTGCAACATCGTCCGGCTCCAATGTGGCTTGGACCTGACGAGAGAAGATCTCATCGAAGCCAATGTCGTTTCCAATCGCTGTTAGGATGGATGTGTTGGTCGTCAAGGCAGAAGCTCTGAGCGCTGGGCGCATCCGTTTGAATTTTCCGACCAGCTCTGCTGAAATGTGCTGAGCGTCGGCAGCGCTTCCACCATTCCCGAAGAACACCACCTTTCGCCCCTTCTGCAGTGCTGTCGCTAACACGTGTGCCGCTTCGATGATGTCGTCGAGACACTCATTAGCGACTCGTTCTTTTGCTTCGATACTTTTTCGTATTGCAGCTAGTACCGCAGTCGCTTCGTTATTTTCTCCGACTGATCCTTTGCGAGTTAGTGGAGTTTTTTGCATTGCCGTTAGTATCCTACTTTGGGCTTCGCCAAGTTTGCAGGCCCTCGAGATCGAACCGGACTGGGAAAGCCTTTCCTCCAAGACGCTCGAGCGCTTTTTCGACATGGACCTGTTTGCCCGGCTCGCAGTAAAGAAACAAGAATCCTCCGCCCCCAGCGCCAAGAAGTTTGCCTCCGATGGCCCCGCTTTCTCGCGCCGCGTGCAGAAGCTTATCGACCTCATCGGTGGAGATCGCAGAGTCAAGCGCTTTCTTTGTCACCCATTCAGAGTTTAGAAGCTTAGCGAACTCTGTGAGATTTCCGGTGAGGAGGGAGTCCTTCATGTGAAGCGTCAGCTCTTTCATCCGTTCGAGTGCGTCTATAACTTTCGGGTTCTTGTGTTCGTACGACTCGATCTGCCTCTGGAGGATACCACCTGAGCGTCGAGTGGTTCCCGTGAAGCAAAGGAGGCTGCTGTATTCCAGCTCGTTCAAGGTCTCCCTTTTTATTCGAAGGGGATTGACGATGTTTGAGTCTTTCTTGAACTCGATTAGGTTGAAACCCCCGAAGGTCGACGCGTACTGGTCCTGTAAACCACCAGGGATGCCAACATCCTTCCTTTCCACCTCATAAGCAAGGTTCGCGATGTCGTAATCTGTCATAGACGTGCCTTTCCATTCTCGGAACGCTCCTATTAGGGCGACGCAGAGTGCCGAGGAAGATCCTAGCCCTGTACCGGGTAGAGCGTCGTATCTGAGATCTGCATCGAAACCTTGCTCGACACCAAACCTCTTGGCGACCGCACGGACGAACTCCACCTCACCACTTCCTTTGAGTTCGGTAAGTCTCTCGGGTCCGGTGGAAACATCTTGGTCTTCTCTAGATATGCTAACCATTCCGTCTGGTCGAGGGGTAATGGAGCAGTAGGCATAATTTTGGATTGTAGAGGAGAGAACTACTCCTCCCTTCAACCCCGGATATGGAGGGACGTCTGTTCCGCCACCTGCGTAGCTTACTCGGAGGGGAGCTCTGGCCCGAATCTTGTTCACGCGATCACACCGTTCCTAGCGTTTTCTTCGGCACGCATAATGGTCGAGGCAGCCTGTTGCAAGTCTCCTAAGTTCGTTTCGACTCGAACACCACGACATCCAGCTCTTTTGGCGGCCTCTAGATCAATTTCTTTGTCTCCGATCATCCTAGGTCTTTCGCCGCGCGCATGATGAGGCCTGGCTCAGGCTTCCGACAGCTGCATCCTGCGCTAGGAAGATGGGGGCAATAGTAGATCGCGTCAACTGAACAGCCCATCCGCTTGAGTTCGGACTGTAGCTTCTCGTGAATCCTGGCCATTTGTTCGTCGGTAGTCAGTCCCCGGCCAACAACGGACTGGTTAGTCACTATGACCAGTCGGAACCCCATGTTTCTGAGATCTCGTAAAGGAGGCCCGACACCAGGAAGAACCTCAAGCTCATTAGGAGTCTTAACATAGTCCGATCTTTCCCGTGTAAGAACGCCGTCCCGGTCTAGGAAGACCGCCTTGGACGAGGACAATTGAAACCAATCATCTATCGGAGCCGACAGTGAGTTAATAGTTGTTTCTGAACTCAGAAAGTTCCAGTGCCGCTTCGCACAAAGTGAATGGAAATGCAATCGCCCGATCAGTTCTTTCGTCGCCAGGTTCACAACGCGAACCCACGCGGCTTGATACGTCCGTCGAAAATGTCACGACGCGATACCACTGGAAGCAGGGAGACTCGGTGAAGATCAGTGCAGTAATTCCGGTCTACAATGAGCAAGAAGTCATTGACGAATTCTCAACCCGACTCGTCGGATCCCTCGAGCAGATGGTTCCGGATTATGAGATCATATTCGTAGTAGAAGGAACAGACTCTACCGAGGAGAAGCTCTCCCTTCTAGCGAAGGGGAACTCTCGCATCAAAGTCCACTATTCCCCGAAGAGGCTGGGACTAGGACCCGCAACAAAGAAAGGCCTCGAACTAATCGATCCTCACACCGAACACGTGCTGATAATGGATGCCGATCTTAACCATCATCCCGAGGAAATCGGAAGACTCCTAAAGGTCTCATCGCAGGCCGACATAGTCGTAGGCTGCAGATCAAGAGACCACGGCCTTGTCAACGAGCTGCCTTTCTTCAAACGAGTAGTTAGCGGCAGCACCAACTGGATACTCAGGAAGGCGTTCGGACTTCCTTGTAGTGACGTTACTTCCGGGTTCCGACTCTATTCGGCCAAGACAATTGAAAAGATTCGAGACAGACTAGTCTCGAAGAACTTCGAGATTACAGCGGAATTACTAATCCGGGCCAAGAAGGAAGGCTGCTCAATTACTGAAGTACCGATTACGTTCACTCGAAGGCCGAGAGGAGTGAGCAAACTGAGCTTCATCAAGAGCGGAATAGGATACGGGCTTCTGCTTCTGCGACTCTGACAACGAATCCCCGATTAGTTTACGATCATTCTTCCATGCATAATCTCCGTGTGACATTGATCCGTTGAAAGATAGGTTGATGCAAATAGGTCTAGTCTGGACGTATCGAACCTCGACATCATGTTCAAGGTTGTATAACGAATAAATAGACTGGAGGCAAGGTCGGTCTTAGAAATCGCTGGAGCCTTTTCTAAAAATGCCGGAGCATGGTCATTATGACTGAAGTTGTTCCCGTCGAGCTAGAGATACCCAACCAGGTTTCCTCCGAAACCGTTGCGAAACCAGCCAAGACGGGTAGTCTGGTAATAAAACTCCCGTGGAAGAGGCCCGACCTGAAAGTAGCACTGGTTTCCAAGTTCTCGCCGACAAGAGAGGGGGGCGTGGAGTACTTCTGCAACCTGGCGAAATCGGTGTCAACCCTGTGCCCTGCTGTAGGAATAGCAAACTTCGATCCGGGGGCTCCGACAGTAGAACCGAACAGTAGGCTCAACGTCCTCCGCGTCTGGCAGCTAAACAGCCTTTCGTACCCATTTCGAATCCTCAAGACCTGCATTAGGCTGAGATCGAAGGTTGTCCATGTGAATCACGAATACATGATGTACGGGAAGCCGTTCTTTGGGACATTTATGCCGGTACTGCTGTTCTTGCTTAGAATAGCTCGCTGTCCAACGCTCATGACTCTGCATAGCGTCGTTCCACACGAATCAGTCTGGAACGGCTTCTTCAGACGATACGGCTCACAACGGTTGGCTCCGCTGAAGACGCTATTCTTTCTCGCCTGGACAAGGCTGACACTCAGACTATCAACCCATGTCATAGTTCATTCACAAGCCTCCAAGAACATTCTGGCCGACCAGTATGGCTACCCAGCACAAAACATCTCCGTGATTGGGCACGGAATTGAGCCGTCGATCACGATGAGCCGTAGCGCTGCGAAGGAGTTCCTCGGCTTCAACGGACGGAAAGTCGTACTAGACTTCGGGTACATTCACGAGAAGAAAGGGATCGAATACCTAATCCGAGCGATGGGGGAGGTAATGAAGGCTCATCCAGATTCTCTTCTTGTCGTCGCGGGAGGACCCCACGTAAGCCACGCTGCTAGGCCCAGCGAGTTTCGAGAATACGTGGACAAACTGATCAACGCCGTAAAGGAGGTTCACGGGGAAAACAATGTTGTGCTAAGAACGGAGTACATTCCCGATGATCTTCTCCCGATATACTTCGCTTCAGCTGATGTCATTGCGCTTCCATATGTTGAACAGTTTGGCACAAGCGGAGTATTGGCTCGTGCTATGGCTGCCGGAAGGGCCGTCGTTGCTACTCGAGTGAATCCATTCTTTGAGATCATTGAGGAGGGCGTCAATGGTCTCTTGGTAGACCCTGCGAATCCCCATCAACTCTCTAGTACAATTGTTCGTCTTCTGGATAGCTCGACCTTGCGCGAGTCTCTTGGAGCGAATTTGAAAAGTTCTGCTCGCGACCTTTGGTGGCCTGACGTTGCCCAGATGCACGTCGAAGTCTACTCTTTGATTGCAGGTAAGGGCAAGAGTCATCATCTCTAGTCAGTTTTGCAATTCATGTTTTCACGGCAGAACGCGCCGACGTTCGTACTAGCAATCGGCGTCGCTGTCTATACCTGCTTGCTGACCTACCTGACGTGGGTCCAGTACTCGGACTTCCAAATGCCCACGTTCGACATGGGAGCCAGCATACAGATTGTCCAGACAATACTCCGAACAGGTCTTCCACTTGAAACCGCCAACTGGGTGAGCTCAAACGGAACTCAGTCCATCAACTTCTTCGGGATCCACTTCTCTCCGATACGATACTTCTTCGCGGGTGCGTACTGGATCTTTCCTAGTGCCATCACGCTCCTATTTGTTCAGGCCTCGTTCGTTTCCTTGGGCTCCATTCCAGCGTACAAACTCTCCCTCCACGTGCTTCGCGAGCGACGTGCTGCTCTTCTAGTTTCTGGACTCTACCTGCTTATCCCGCCGATCGTCATGTCCAATCTCTATGATGTTCACGAAGAATCTTTCATACCCGTTGCCCTCATGTCCGCCTACTACTTCTACGTCACCAGACAATACAATAAATCAATAGTATTCTTCGTCTTTATGGGGCTGATTCAAGAGTCAGCCGACGCCCTCATATTCTTCGCCGCTCTCCAGCTGATCGCATTCAACTGGAAAGACTACCATCAACTCCTCCGAGACCACAAGATCACGAAAGCCACTGCGATAACAATCTCTCTCCTAATAGCTGCACCAATCGCCTTCCTTCTAGAGAACAGGCTCTTCATCGCCATCAATCCCCTTGCCGGTTTCGTTCCCTTGGCACCCCAGGCCTATGCAATCAGTCCTCTGAACATTCTAAACTACGCCCCCCAGAAGATCGTGTACTGGCTCGTTCTCTTAGGGCTCACCGGGTTCCTGCCTCTACAGAACAAGCGGGCATTGATCATGGTGGTTCCATGGTTCGTCGTCTCCGTATTCGGAGGAAACCCGAACTTCTCAGTATTCTTCTTCCAGTACAACTTCCTGATAGTCCCAGTTCTAATCATCGGGGTGATATACGGCCTCGAAAGACTCCAGCACGCCCAGACTCCAACCACAGGTCCGGCAACCCGTCTGCGAATGACGCCCCTCTACAAGAAGCTCCCAGTTCTTCTAATCGTGGTTTCTCTACTTTTCACTCCGTTCTACCCAGTTCTCTCCCCGTACCTGTACCCCGGGCCACACGTTGCTCAATACTACGTACTGCCGTCCAACAGTACACTGTTGGGGCAGCTCTTCGGCATGATACCCGACAACGCCACCCTGCTTGCCTCCGACTACATCTTCGCCCACGTAGTCAGCGGAATCAACAGCTACCCTCTGCTCTACGTGAATAATTTCACGGCTGGCAGAATTGAACCGATAATTCACCTCCCGAACAACTTCACCCCAGATTACATAGCTATCGTCCCATCTGACTACAACGCGACAGTCAATGTGATCAAAGGATTTCCCAGCTCCTACGGTCTGCTCGGAGCCGTTGTGGCCCAATATCCAGCCTTGGTTGGTTTCGGTTCTTTCGACAACCGGAGGGTCGAGATTCTGCTATACCAATACGGTTACAGAGGAACGCCGAAATTCCTTCCGGAGTCCAACTCAAACTACCTAGCAATGCGTTGATCGTGATTCCTATGACCCAGGGTCAAATAATATGACCATTCCGCATTGACAGCCTTTCGGGGAAAACAAAATGGCCTCTAGAGAAAATGTCTCTATCATAATCCCCACCGCGCACCGGCCGGAAGCCCTTGCGGAGTGTCTCGAATCTATTCAACGTTACGCTGCGGGAGGCGAGATAATCGTCATCGGTGAGAAGGCCGATGAACGCACACGACGACTGATGGAGAGTTTTCCTTCCGTGAGATACTTGGAGGTCGAAGAGTCCTCGACAGTAGTTGCGCGGAACGTGGGCATCGGAAACGCGTCGCATGAGATACTAGTTTTCGTTGATGATGATGTGGTCGTCGGGAGTGGATGGCTGGAGAACCTCCTTCGGCACTACAACGATGATTCGGTTGCTGGTGTTGGGGGCAGAGTGAAGAGTGTGGGTCTGGAGGGAGAGATGTCAAGTTATAGAACCGGCGAA
>WNGN01003945.1_pt1 | contig 10444 bp, 14 predicted proteins | sample 5400561 | NCBI WGS metagenome assembly WNGN01 (sample SAMN13153379, study PRJNA577476) | soil metagenome | isolation source: 115 cm soil or saprolite under Garry oak tree replicate 2 | place: USA:California | collected 2016-06-15 | reverse complement strand
GGAGGAATCGATGAACGAGCCAGTGACCGACCCGTACGTCACGGACGAGGCATCCGGTGACGGCTGGCGGCTCATGCTCGGCGACTCTTGCGAGCGCTTGGCTGAAATCAAAGATGACTCGGTGGATCTGGCGGTGTACTCACCACCCTTCGCGTCGCTTTACACATACAGCCCATCTATCCGGGATCTGGGCAACTCCTTCGACCGGGCCGAGTTCTTTGCCCACTTCGCCTTCATCATCGCCGAGATGTTGCGGGTCACAAAGCCCGGACGGACCAATGCCGTACACGTCCAACAACTGACGACTACCAAGGCCACGCATGGTGTCGTCGGAATGACGGACTTCCGGGGCGAGGTTATCCGTGCGTACATCGCCGCCGGCTGGATCTACCACGGTGAGGTATGCATCGACAAGGACCCGCAAGCGCAAGCGATCCGCACGAAGGCGCAAGCGCTGATGTTCAACCAGCTTCACCGTGACTCGTCCAAGAGCCGCCCCGCGCTTGCCGACTATCTGCTGCTGTTTCGTAAGCCCGGCGAGAATACGGTGCCGATCCGTGGGGATGTTGACAACGAGACGTGGATCGAATGGGCGCGGCCGATCTGGCGGGGTACGGACGAGGCAGGGGTGTGGGAGATGTTGAGGTCGGAAGGGCTCGCAGTGCCGCACTCGTGCTGGTATGGCATCCGTGAAAGCGACACCCTCAATGTTGCGGCTGGCCGCGAGTCCGAGGATGAGCGGCATATCGCGCCGCTTCAGTTGAGCCTGATCGAGCGGTGCATCAGGCTGTGGTCAAACATCGGCGAGACTGTCCTGTCTCCGTTCGCGGGCATCGGCTCCGAGGTCTACATGGCTGTGAAGCTACGCCGGCAAGGTATAGGCATCGAGCTGAAGGCATCGTACTGGCGTACAGCGGTGGAGAACCTGCGGCGGGTCGAGCGTGACGCGCTCCAAGCGGGACTGTTCGATGAGCCTTAGGAGGTACGGACGCCCTCACGAACCGACCGACGCCTGCGCTCCGCTGCACTGCTACGTCCATCACGTCGATGAGCCGGCACCGGCCCGAGGCCGCGTCTACCTGGTTTGCGGCGAGTGCGGCCACCTGTACCGGACGGCCTGGCATCTGCGCCTCGCCGATTGGCGCGCCTATCGGCGAGCTACTCGGCGTTGGGCGCGCCCTGCCGCTAGCTGGCTCGCCTACTGGCGTGGCTGGTGGCGAACGGTCATGCTGAGGCCAGACAGGATCTATTCCTGCCCGTACTGCTCGCACGACTTCTGAGGGAGGCCACCGTGGAAAGGTGGCGCTGTTACAAATGCTCAATCACGTTCCTGCACGCCCGTGTGCTGGTCCGGCACCTGATCCGCGTCCACAACGAGAACCCGGGACGGTCATCGTGACCTCGCCGTCACTCCCCACGACCATCATCGCCGAACTGGTCGGTGGCCCCTATGACGGCGCGACAGGCCCGGTAGGCGCGGACGCCCGTAAGCTGCTGACCGCGTGGCCGCTGGACTCGGCGCCTACCCCGAACACGTTCCGTACGGTCGAGTCAGGCAAGGGGCCGCTGATGGCGCCGGAGATGCGCGGCGAGCGTCTGCCGATGGACGCCAGCCACCAGAAGATCGTGGTCTACCGTCGCTATAAGGTGGCGGCGAGCGGGAATGTCCTGTTCCTGTACGAAGGGTTGGAGAAGCACCTTGCCTAGCAATATCGACCCGGTACACCACGGCGAGGCCGAGCGGTGGGGCGGCTGGTCGTGGCGGGAGCCGCGCTACGGGGAGCACTTTCGTACCTGCTCGTACTGTGGCTGCATCAACCCGGACGATCTGGCGGCCGATCAGTCGTGGCGGGCCGACTGGGCGGACCGCAAATACGGCTGGCCGCACAAGTTCTACGTCGACATCCTCAACCGCGACCCGGGGCGCCTGTTCGCTATCGGTAGCCAGTCGAGCGGAACGGTTGACGCCTCGCCAAGGTCCACCATGGGGCTTACTTGGTACCGGTACGACGCGATGCCCGACGAGCTGTTGGAGATCGTCCACGCTACGCGGATGGCTGACGACAAGCAGCACGCTGACTGGTATGGCTTCGGTACCCGCGCCGCGCATCACGCGAAGTTCTACAGCACGCACTTGGCGGACCCGGGACTGAGCGATGAGGTACGGCTAGCGATCGAGGGCCGCTCCGGGATCGCGTTCGATTTCACCCCGGATGGCCGAGTGGGTTGGCGTCTGGGGGGTCGCTCATGAGTGCCCTCGATGGTCTGGCCCCGGGCGACGTGCTGGCCGTGTCGGATGCGGCGTGGTGGCGACCCTTCCCGGCGTTGATCCGCCTCGGGTCGTGGCTGCGCGGGCACTATACCTGGGTGGACCACGTCGCGGTGTTCCATCACTGGGACGCGGCCAACGTCCCGTGGGGGATCGAGGGCCGCCCGTCCGGTGTGGGCTGGGTGGACCTGCGGGCGTACGGCAACCGCTGGATGCGCACTAACCGTCAGGAGACGAAGACCGATGCGCAGCGGGTCGAGATTTGCGCGCGGATGGAAAAGCTCCTCGGCGTCGGTTACGACTGGGAAGCGATCGTGGCCGACGCTGAGGTCGACCTGGCTCCGCTGCGTCCCTGGTTCTTCGGCGAGCACACGCCGGACCCGCCCGGATCTGTCCCGCAGCATGTGGTGTGCTCGTCTGCCGCCGCGTGGGCATACGCCGGCCTGGACTTGGAATATCCGGCGTTGTTCTACCGGCTGTGCCAGCCGTACGACTGGTATGAGCTGTTCGTGGAGTACGGCTGGCGATGATGCCGTGGCCGCCGCCCTCATCGAGTTGCCCCGCCGGGGCTCCCAGGTTCCTACCTACGCCTGGGTGCCGCCGTATGCGTCGAGCGCGGCCGATGAGGCAATAGCCCTCTCCGCGTCCGCTGGGCTGCTCGCCGACCCGTGGCAGACGAACATCCTCACAGGTGCGCTTGGCGAGGGACGGGACCGCCGCTGGTCGGCGTTCGCGGTCGGCGTGGTGGTAGGCCGACAGAACGGCAAGGGCGCCATCATCGAAATCCGGCAGCTCGCCGGCCTGTTCCTGTTCGGTAGCCGACTGTCGGTCTACACAGCGCACCGGTTCTCGACGGCCCAGGAGTCGTGGCAGCGGATGATGGACATCATCGAGGGCTGTCCGGACATGGATAACCGGGTCCTACGCAGCCCACGTAACGCTACCGAGATGGGCGTAGAGGTACGGGGACCTGACAATAAGCGCTGCCGGCTGCGCTATCTAGCCCGTACGGGACGGTCTGGTCGTGGCTTTACCGGCGACGACGTGTACCTGGACGAGGCGATGATGGGGCTCACAACGGAAATGATGGGCGCCCTCATCCCTACCATGTCCGCGCGGCCGAACCCTCAGCTCTGGTACACCGGATCGGCTGGGACGCAAGAATCGGTGGTGCTCGCCGGTGTACGTCGGCGCGGGCTCGGCAAAGATGACGCTCTGGCCTACTACGAGTGGTGCTCGGACCGGTGGGACCCGATCAGCCGGACAGGTGACGACCCTGCTGACCCGGAGACGTGGTACAAGACCAATCCGGGGCTGGGTATCCGCATCCGGGAAGGGTTCATTGAGCATGAGCGCCGAGAGCTGTCCCCGGTGGAGTTCGCCCGGGAGCGCTGCGGCGATGGGGACTGGCCAGCCGAGGAAGGCTGGGAGATCGTCCCCAAAGAGTTGTGGCGAGCTCTCGCCGACCCGCACAGCAAGATCGTGGGTCGGCTAGCCATCGGCGTAGACGTGACCCTGGACCACACCCAGGCGAAAGTGTCCGTGGCGGGCCGGCGAGCGGACGGGTGTTACCACACTGAGGTTATCCAGGCGCGGCCGGGTACGGCGTGGGTGGCGAAGTACGTCGCGGGCGTGGTTCGTCGCTGGCAGGCGCGGCTTGTGGCCGTTGTGGTTGATCCGAACGGTCCGGCCGCGTTCATCCTGGATGATCTGCGGGTTGAGGGCGTGTCCGACAAGCTGATCTATCGGCCGACCGGTGGGGAGATGGGCGCCTGGTGGGGTTCCTGGTACGCGGCCGTGAATGAGCGGCGTAACCTGCGGCACCTGGGGCAACAGTCCTTGAACATCGCGGTCCAGGTCGCCCGGAAGCAGGAGATCGGCGACGGTTCCACGCGGTGGTCCCGCAAGACCAGCCCGGGGGACATTTCAGCGCTGGTGGCGACTACCCTGGCGCTTGGTGGGTTCCTGGTACGCGGCCAGTCGACAGGCTCGGCCCCGTTCGTGGTGGTGAGCGCATGAGCAGTGTAGATGATGTGATCGTCAACGAGGGAGTGGTCGTCGCCCGGTGTACGGGATACGAACGGCGAGACGGCAGCATCGGGCACGGCGGATTCTGCGCCGTGCATGGCGGCTGGCACTGCCCACTCTGCGGTGAGCTTGAGGACGGCCACGACGAGGCCGCGTGTGACCGTAAACTGGCTGCGTGGAAACCGCTCGGGTTCCTGAGCGAGGCCGGTCAGGCGTGGTGGCGCGAGACGCAGCGGGGAGATACAGCGTGAGCACCTATGATCTCGCGGTGCTGCGGAAGTGGCGGCTGGACTTCTGGACCGCTCTCGCGCGGGCGTGGATCTGGTGGCGGCGCACCGGGCGGCCCCTCGTCTACCGTCACGCACCGGCCCGGATCATACGGGCGCGGGCCGGCTGGTGGGCGGGAGCTTTCACCGGGGCATACGGATGCGACATACTCTGGGGCAGAGGCGTCGCGTTCCTGGTGCTCGGCGCCCTGGGCGTTACGTACTTCACGCTCTTGTACCACGTCGATGAAGCGGGGGCTTCGAGTGGCCAACCTGTGGCAGGCGAACAGACGCGCCGTTGGTGAGCGTGCCGCCGGTCAGGACGTGGCCGTGCGGGCAACCCCCGACGACTACTTCGCGTTTAATGGGGTCGCCTACCGGGGGTCACCATACGAGATTGGTGGGCGCACAGAGCGTGCGTCGGACGATTTCGTGCAGGCGGTTACCCGGGGGCTGAAGTCGAACGGTGTGGTGTGGGCCGTCGAGCGTACCCGGATCTCCATCTTTTCTGAGGCAACGCTTGCGTGGCAGAAGTACCGAGACGGCCATTACGGTGACATCCAGGGTGACACCCAGTTCGGCCGCCAGCCGCTCAAGATGTTTCAGAGGCCGTGGATCAACGGCACGACGGGTGACCTCGCGGCCCGGATGTTGCTGCACGTCGACTTCGGAGGCAACTCCTACGTGGCCCGGCGCGCGAACGGACTGAAGTGCCTGCGGCCCGACTGGGTGTCGATCGTGATGGGGTCGATGGATGATCCTCAGATGACGGCCGACGATCTGGACGCCGAGCTGTTGTTCTACGTGTATTGGAAGGGTGGGATCGGGTCGGGCGCGATGCCGCAAGTCTTGTTCCCCGATGAAGTCGCACACTTCGCTCCGTATCCAGACCCTAGCGCACAGTACAAAGGGATGAGTTGGGTATCCACCGTTACACCGGACGTAACGGCGGACTCCTATGCAACTCAGCACAAGCTGAAGTTTTTCGAGAACGGCGCCATGCTGTCCACCATCGTCAGCCTGGACAAGGACGTGCCCGAGGCCGCTGCACGGAAGTTCATCGCCGAGGCCGAGGCCCGGCACCGAGGCGTCACCAACGCATACCGAACGCTCTACATCGGTGGCGGCGCAGACGTGAAGACTATCGGGGCGACTCTCGCCGACCTCGACTTCCACGCCGTCCAGGGCGCGGGCGAGACCAGAGTGTGTGCGGCTGCGGGCATTCACCCCGTTGTGGTCGGATTCTCCGAGGGTCTGCGTGGCTCGGCGTTGAACGCGGGGAACTTCGCGGCGGCGCGGCGGGCGTGCGCGGACATCACCTTCCGGCCGTTGTGGCGTAACTGGGCCGGTTCGCTGGAAACGTTGGTCGCGGATCAGGTTCCGACCAATGCGCGGCTGTGGTGGGCCGAGCGAGACATCGCTTTCCTTCAGGAAGACCGGGCGGACGCGGCGAGCATCTTCAACACTCGGATGACTGGTATCCGTACCGGAGTGGACGCCGGGTTTGAACCTAACGCGATGGTCCAGGCCGCGCTAAGCGACGACATTGGGCTACTGATGGACAGCCACACAGGCCTGTTCTCGGTGCAGCTTCAGCCGGCCGCTAGTGGCACCATGAAGACGGGCGTCGAAGCGGCGCCTCCGCTGGTCCCATCACCGACGCCGATTAACGGTAACCGCCCGGCAGCGATGGCCGGAAACACGAACGGAGTAGGACAGTGACGCGACCTCTCGGTTATCAGGGTCCGAGCGCGGCAGGTCAGCCGCAGGCTGGCGGCGAGCCGGCGACCGCGCCTATGAGTGGCTCGACTTCTACGGACGCGGCAGCGATCAACATGCCGCCCGGCCACAACGAGGACATGGGCGAGAACTACGGCCGGCCACCCGAGTATCCGGTGTACACGGTTTCCGATGCCGACAACGCGTTGCCGGCCCCGTTGGTGAACCCTTCCGGAGGCGAGCAGGGTCCGGTCGAGCAGGGCATGAACGACGTGAACCCGCAGGGACCGCAGCCGGACCCCACGGTGGGCGCACCGGCCGGGCTGTACCAGGCTCCGCCCGGTAACGTCGGTAACGCTGCGGACTGACCGAAAAGCACGGGGGAGACGGCGGTGGCACAGCTTTCAAGCGCGGAGCTTAACAACCTCCCGGACAGCGCCTTTGCGTACATCGAGCCAGGCGGCACCAAAGACGGCGAGGGCAAGACGGCCCCCCGGTCGCTGCGCCACTTCGCCATCCACGACGAGGCGCATGTCCGTAACGCGCTGAGCCGCGCACCGCAGTCTCCGTTCGGCAAGAAAGCCATGCCGAAGATCCTGGCGGCGGCGAAAAGGTTCAAGATCCAGGTCCAGGCGGATGATGCTCAGCGCTCCGATGAGCTTCAGGCATGGCCCGAGTTCATCACCAGGTCGTACAGTCTCGCCGACGTGGAACTTCAGTCCGGCAAGGTGACCTGCGAGCGCTGCGGCAAGGACGCGACCGGGCACATGGTGGACGCCTACGTGGTCGTGTTCGGGCAGCAAGCAGAGATCCACGACGAGCTCGGGCATTACCGCGAGGACATCCACCGAAACGCATTCAACCTGGCCATCAGCCGGTGGCAGGGCTCGCCCCCGCCGGGGCCGGTGAGCGTCTTCTACAACCACGGGATGACGTTGTACGGCACGCCGTCCGAGATGGGTTCCCAGACGCTCGGGCATCCGGCGGCGATCCGCGCCGACAGCAAGGGCGTGTTGACCTCCACCCACTACGGCCGAACCCCCTTCGCCGAGGGCGTGAAACAGGATCTCGTTGACGGCAACCTCGGCGGTCATTCCTTCACGGGTCGCATTGTCCGATCCGATCCGCCCAAGGTTCCTCGGATACGGCGCGGTGACGAGCTGCCCCGGGTCACCCGGTTGGAAATGGGGCTCAAGGAGTACGGGCCGACGCCGATGCCGGCCTACGCCAACACGGGGGTGGTGGCGAGCCGGGCAGATCTGCAGGTCGACGAAGGCGACCAGCCGGCACGCCGGGCGCTGACGCAGGCCGATATCGCGCGGCGTGCGCGGATGGCACAGATGACGCGTTGGGATCTGGCGCACCGCGACGAGTAAGGTAACATCCAAAATTAAGCGACGGGACGCGCAAGCGCACCCGCCCCGCCCTCCCGGGAGGATCCCGGGAACCTGGCGCCGAGGGACCTGCCACAGCCTTGTGGCCCCCGGTCGGTAGACGTACCAGCGACGCACAGTCGTCGCGGCTGCCGAAGGGGACACCGGCCGTGGGACGCTTGCAGGAGATCGTCAACCGTCAGGAAGAGATCCAGCGGGCGCTGAAGGCGCTCGAAGATCTGGCTGAGCCCGAGGGCGACGACGCTCAGCGGGCGCAGACCCTCGAAGATCGCGCGTCGGCTGCCGACGAACTGATGGACGAGTTCGACACGCTTGAGGACGAGCGCAAGCCGCTCGCCGCGCGTGAGGCTCGCCGGGCGCGGCTCATGCAGGACATGCAGGACGAGTCGCGGCGTATCCCGCACCTGAACAGCGATGGTGACGGTGGCGGGCGTAACGACGCCACGGTGCACGTCAAGGCCGGCGGCCGGAAGCAGGACCCCTACAAGGATCTGCGTACGGACATTGTGCGGACCAGCTACCTGAAGGAGCACGTCGCTTCACGGGCGCAGGGCACCGAGTACGCGTCGCGGGCCGTGGACGTGATCGAGCAGTTCTCCGAGGATCTCTCGCCGACTTTCGCGCACGACGAGCGTGAGGCCGCGACTGCGCTGATTCAGCGGGCTGGGCGGCGTCAGCGACCCCTGCTCGCCGCGCACGTCCTGCTGACGGGCAAGCCCGAGTACACCGACCTGTTCTGGGACTACATGGGCGCCCCCCTCGACATGGCCCAGCGTGCCGCGCTGTCCCTCACGAACGCGAACGGCGGCTACCTGGTCCCCTTCACGCTGGACCCGACGATCATCCTGACGAACGCGGGCAGCGCGAACCCGTTCCGGCAGATCTCCAACGTCAAGCAGGTCGCCACGAACACCTGGAACGGTGTCGCGTCGACCGGCATGAACGCGGCGTGGCTCGCTGAGGCCGGCGTGGTCGCCGACGCTTCGCCCTCGTTCTCGAACATCCAGATCACCCCACAGAAGGGTTCGGCGTGGGTGTTCGGTTCGTACGAAATCCTGGAGGACTCCGACTTCGAGACGGAGCTTCCCGGTCTGCTCGCGGACGCGAAGGACCGGCTAGAAGAGGCCGCGTTCGCCACGGGCACCGGTTCGGGCCAGCCGAAGGGCATCGTGACGGCCGCGACGACCGTCTACACCACAGCCGACACCACGGGCCACACGGCCGCGATCGCCGACGTGTACGGCATCCAGGCCGCGCTGCCGGCCCGGTTCCGGCGTAACGCGTCGTGGGTCGCGTCGATCTCGGCGATCAACCGGTTCAGGCAGTTGGACACCGCCGGAGGTTCCTCGTACTGGACGAACCTCGGTCAGGGCCAGCCCGAGCGGCTGCTCGGCGGGGGCATCTTCGAGTCGACCACGGTCAGCGCCTACACGCCGTCGATCGGCCAGCTCGTCGCGGTGTACGGCGACTTCCGACAGTTCTGCATCGTCGACCGCATCGGCATGTCGGTCATGTACGAGCCGATGGTGAAGGACCAGGCGACCGGACGCCCAACCGGGCAGGGCGGATGGTTCGCCTTCTGGCGGACCGGTTCGGATGCTCTGGTGCCAGGTGCGTTCCGGACGCTGAAGCTCGCCTGAGTCGCTGAGATGGGCCAGCGCGCGGTGGTGTCCTATGTCCGCCCGGATTACGTCCGAGGCGAGTTCATGGAGTCTGCCCTCGCGCTGGCCCACTTCTCGGAGACGACCATCGACACGTTCCTGCCGCAGCGCAGCGGCCCGAACATTGTCCGGGCACGTAACGCCATCTGCCGCAAGTTCATGACGGAGCAGACCGCACCGTGGCTCCTGATGGTCGACACGGACATGGTGTTCAACCCGGATGTGCTGGACCGCCTGGTAGCGGCTGCCCACCCGGTTGACCGCCCCATCGTCGGTGCGCTGTGTTTCTCGGAGAGCGACAACGGCGGCGAGCCGTACTCAACCATGTACGAGATTGTGCAGCGCGGCCCTCAGCGGACCTTCGCGCGCTACGCCCAATGGGAAGAGGACACCCTCAAGCCAGTCACCGGCACGGGTACGGGCTGCCTGCTGGTGCATCGTGACGCGCTTGACCGCATCGCTCAGGCCAAGCCGCTGTCAACAGTCACGCCCTGGTTCAAAGAGATGGTGCTTGACCAACTCTTGATGGGCGAAGACCTGTACTTCTGCCTCAAGGCACAGGCCGCTGGCCTTCCGGTCTACGTCCACACCGGGATTCAGGTCGGACACCTGAAGTCGACCATGTTGGGGAAGGTGCGCTGATGGCTACCACGATGGCCCGGGTTACCTGCGTCGATCTCAGCGCCCGCTATCACTACGCCCGCGAACAACGACCTCATCCCGATCAGCTCGGGCACCGGAACACTCATCATGTTCCAGACCGCCGGCACCGGCTCGACCATCACCCTGACGAACGTGATCGCGCCACCGTACGGGACCGGCGGAAACGTCACCGTGACCCTCGCCGCGACGGACTTCCAGGTGGTGCTGATCGACAACGATGGCGTCAACCGGTTCGACCAGGGCCCCGGCGCGAACCTCGGCTACATCCTGCTCACCTATTCGTCCGTCACATCCCTGACGGTTCGGGCGGTGACGATCGCGTCATGAGCCGCACCGTGTACGCAGACACCACCGAGGGACGGTTCACCGCCCCCACGGTGGACTGCCCGTACCCGGAACGGTGGACCTCGCCGGACGCCTACGCGACGGAACATCAGGTCACCG
>WNGN01011329.1_pt1 | contig 10445 bp, 10 predicted proteins | sample 5400561 | NCBI WGS metagenome assembly WNGN01 (sample SAMN13153379, study PRJNA577476) | soil metagenome | isolation source: 115 cm soil or saprolite under Garry oak tree replicate 2 | place: USA:California | collected 2016-06-15 | reverse complement strand
AGGCCACGGATGTCATTGCGCCGGGACTTTCAGGCAGAAAACCGCGGTGCTGGCGCTCAAGACCGCGTACTGGCTGGCGCCCACTTACATCTGGCTCCTGAGGAAGAAGGCTCAGGACGATCCAGGTCCGACCGAGGCGCCGACCACGAATTCGAGCGGCGGCCCGGGCGCGTAAAGCCGAGTCCCGTCGGCACTGACCACGCGCACGGTGAGCTCATGGGCGCCCGGCGCGAGCCGCGTCGTATCGAGGATGGCGTCGAATCCACAGCGCGCATAGCTCGGGCTGCCCAGCGCGGCTACGGCCTGCGGGCTGTCGTCGCCGTAGACGGCCTGCTGGTAAGGCGAACCGTCGACATCGATGAACACCGTTCTGGCGGGCGCGGCGGCCTGGTCGTCGACAGCCCACCCGACCACGGCCACCCGGTCAGGCTGCAGCCGGCCGACCCCTAGCGTGGCCTCTGGCAGCCTCAGGCGAGTGACCGCGTAGCGGCCGGCGTGCGCGTCGGCCGTGAGCGTCACGCGGGCCACCGGGACCAGGTCGCGTCCGTGCGCGTAGTAGCGGGCGGCCAGCGTCGGAAACGCAAAGACCGCGCCCGCGATCGTATATGCGACGAGACCGACCGCCTGTATCCGGAACAATGCGGGCCCGAACTTGCCCGGCAAGGCGCGCGGCGCGTACATGAGCGCCACCCAGAACACCGCCGGCAGCAGTGGGAAGTAGTAACGACCCTGGATGCCGGGGTAGCCCTCGACGCTGAACAGAAAAGCCGCCAACAGGAAGAAGGACATGGCCACGGGGTTTGAGAACGCGATGCGAAGTGCACGGCGAAGGCGGCCGCGGCGCGCCACGCGAACCAGGCGAAAGGCGACCTGGGTCAGACGGACGAGCGTGCAGGCGAGGAGCGCGATGGAGATGCCGGCGATCAGGAACCAGGCCGCGACGGTGACGGTTGGAGATCCCAGCACCAGCGGCGTGTCGACCCATCCAAAGGCGCCCCAGAAGCTGGTGAACTCGCGGCCGAAGGTGTGGTCGAGAAACGTGAAGCTCGTGATGCGGCCGATGTAGCCGGCGATGCCCGGGATGCCGCCCGCGAGCGCCGAGCGATAGTCGGGGATGTCGCCCAGCTGCGTCGCCGCGATCAGCGGCGGCGAGCCCCATTGGGTCCACACCTGGATCGACTCCAGAACGATGGCCGGGACGACCAGCACGGCTGCCTCCAGCGGCCAGCGCCGCGCATCCCTGGCATCAATGCGTTGCGTGACGAGCATCGCGGCGACTGCAATCGCGACGATGGCGAAGTAATGGACCTTGGTCACGAGCAGCAGGCCCAAGGCAAAGCTGAGCACGGTGATCCAGCGCATGTCGTGGCTCTTGCGCCTCACCTCTAGGGCCGCCAGCAACGTTAGCGTCGAAAGCGTGAAGCTGAGGCTGTCGGACTGGACCGACGAGCTGAGCATTGACGTCATCGGAAACAGCCCGATCACGCCCGTGAGCGCAAGCGCGAGCAGGCGCGCCGTGCGGAGGCGGCGCAGCAGCATGTATGTGAGCACGAGGCTTATGGGGAGCAGCGCGGCTGAAAGCGTGCGCGCCGCGAAGAACAGCGCCACGGGGCTTTTCGTGAACAGGGCCGTCACGCCCATGACCGCCGCGTCGAGAAGGTAGTAGCCGAAGGGGTAGTAACGGAGCAGCGGCGGGCTGAGCAGCTGCTGGTCCGTTTCGCCCGCGATGACCGAGCCGTCGACCGAGCCGTAGTAGGCGCTGCCGCCGTAACCCGTGGGCGCTTTCACATCGGGCTTCTCCGCGATCACGGCCACGGCCGCCTGGCCCTCGAGGTAGGTCGGATACGGGATCGGCCGGCGGGCCGGCACGCCGATGTGGGCGACGTCGCGCGGTGCAATCAGCCCGCCGGCGCTGTAGAGGGCGGCCGAGTATTCGAAATGGACAGTCTCGTCGGGCGCCTCGAACATCGGAACGTAAAAGACCCAGGCCAGCGCGACCAGCGAAGACACGAGCAGGATCACCCCGAGCACGAGCGCCGCTGCGCGGTCCGGCGGCTCGCGCCACCGCCTCACCAGGGCACCCCCGCCACCAGTGCAGGCCGCAGGCGCTGCCAGGCTGACGCGTACATGCTCCAGTCAGACCTGTGCGGGATGACCAGGTTGCGCAGCCGGAGTGGGCTCACGCGGTGCAGGAAGAAGACGTCGACGGCCGTGGTTGCGATGTACGAGATCGTCGAGCCCGCGGCGGCGCCCACGATTCCAAAGGTGGGTATCAGCAGTACATACGCCGCAACGGTGATGGGAGTGGCGATGAGCGCCACATACAGCGAGATCTGCGGCCGGCCCCGTCCTAGCTGATAGCTGGCGATCGGCTTGTCAAGCCCAAGCGCGATGACCCCAGGCAGCAGCACCCACAGCGGCACCACTGCCGGCAGAAAGGCGGAGCCGAAGAGAATCAGCACCAGCAGAGGGGCGAGCGCGGCGATGACGACCGCGCCCGCGACGCTGAGGAGCACCGTCGCACGGCAGATGGCGGCGGTCGCGTCATCGTCTTCCCCTTCCACGGTCGCGGCCACGCGCGGGGCCAGGACGAGGCCCACCGCGTTGGGGATGTACCAGACGGCCTCAGCGAGGAGGGTCGCCACGCTGTAGATGCCCGCGGACCCGAGGCCGGCGGTGGCGTTGACGATGAACAGGTCGAGGCGGTAGCTGAAGAACTGCAGGACGGTGCTGAGCTGAGCGCGAAGGCCGAAGCCGGCCAGGGTACGCAGCGCAGCCGGCGCGCGACGAAGATCGGGTAGCGCTGCCGCGGCCGGCACCAGCACCAGCGCCGCGATGAAGGTGATGGCGTTGGCGGCGGCATACGCCCACACGGCTCCGCCGACCCCACCATGCAGCGGCACGACCACAATCGCCACCAGCACGACCCAGGCCAGAGCGAGGACGACGTTGATGCCGTTGAAGGGCAGCAGCTGGTTGCGGCCGAGCAAAAAGTAGCGGAGGTAGCGGACCGCGAGCATGAACGGGATGGCGGCGATCGCGGCCAGGATCACGGGCGTGCCGAGGCCTTTGAGCAGCGATCCGCCCAGCGCCAGCGCAGCTGCATAGCCGGCAGCGGCCAGCACCACGCCCCAGGCCAGGCCGAACCAGACCAGCAGGGGCGGCAGCTCCGTCTGGCGCATGCGGTCCCGCGCCGAGAAATAGATCAATCCGAAGTCGATCCCCAGACCGCCGCCGAGGACGACCAGCACGCCGAGCTGGACCGCCACCGAGTACGCGCCGGCACCGTGTGTGCCGGTGAATCGGGCGACGATGACGGTCGTCGCCGTCCCGCAGATGACGAGCAAGAGCTGCGCGCCGAGAGAACCGAGGACGCGAACGACAAAGGTCATCGGTTTGCCTTCTCGAACGTGATCAGCTGCACGTCGGCGGCGAGCGTGAAGCCGGGGACCCGAGCAAGCGCGAGGTCGATGGCGCGGCAGACCGCGCGCAGCGGGATGAGCTGTGCGTCGGTGCGTCCCAAGAGGCGAGCCAGGCGGACTGTGAGCATGTAAGGGACGTGCCCGACGAAGCGAATCCCGGTCTCGGACCTTCTCTTGAATCCGCGCGACGCGAAGGCTTTGATCCATTCGCCCCGCGATCGCGCCTTCATGTATGCAGGCATCTGGCGGAGCACGCGCAGCGGTGCGTATTCGAGAACGGCGATCAGGCCGCCTGGCCGAAGCATCCTTGCCAGGTTGTCCAGAGCCGCGTCGAAATTTCGATCGTGCGTGATGTGCTGGAGCACGGTCACGCTCAGGATGGCGTCGAAGCTGGCGGCGGTCAGGTCGAGAGCCTCGATCGCACCGTTGATGTAGGTCACGTTGGGAGCGGGCGGAGCGAGCGCGATCAGCGACTCGCTGATGTCGGCCCCGGTGACCACCCAACCCGCGGCCGCCATCCGCACGCTCCACCGGCCGCTGCCGCAGCCGGCATCGAGGAGATGACGCCCTCGGCCCGCGCCGACCAGCCTTTCGATGGCGGATCGGCGCAGCCGATCCTCGTAGGCGTCCATCGCGGTGTCGCTGTATCCCGCCGCGCGGGGGCCGTACCGGCGCGCGCGGTCCTCCCAGTAATCGCGGTCGGCTGCCGGCGGCGTCAACTCGACCCGATCGCTGAGAGGTAGCAGTCGGCAGCGGCGCCCACGTCGAAAGTCTTGAGCAGCTCGGTACGCGCTTTCCTATAGGCCACCACCTCCGCATCGCGATCCCCGATAAATCGCTTCATCGCCGCCGCGAGCAAGTGAGCATCGGTGACCAGCATCGGGAGCCCAGCCTGGAGCGCCTCGGAGAAGACGATGGGGATGCTTTCGTTTCGCGAGGGGACGACCAGGCAGTCGCATTTACTCATATATCCCGCGACCACGTCGCCCGGCTGGCTCGACAGGAACGCGATGTGATCTCCTTTCCCAGCCGCCTTCACGCGCGCTATCAGGGCTGCCTCCATGCTGCCGGCGCCGCACATGACGAGGCTCACCTCGATTCCCGACTCGAGGAGCATGAGCATCGCTTCCACGATCACGTCGGCGCCTTTGATGGCCTCGAGGCGCCCGACGAAGAGGAAGTTGATGCCCGCGTTGAGCCTGTGCGGCAGCGGAGCGGCCGCCGGGAGCTGCCGGGTGGTCGGCATGAAATCGCAATCGCGTCCGCTGATGCGCTCGACCTCTTTGCCCAGCTCGATGCCGTCGGCGAAGCGGTGGTGTGCGTTCTGGAGCACGCGGCGGACGAGACCGCCCACCAGAGGACGGCGCGCCCATGTGTGGATGTCGGATCCCAGCGCCCACACCGAATACGGGATGCGGGGCGGGCAGGCGCGCCAGGCGAGGTAGCCGGCGGGCAGCGCCCACAGCGCAAGCGTCGCCTCGATCCTCTCGTCGTCTATGAGCGCCCGCAGCGCGCTCTCGCCTGAGCGGAGCAGCGACGCGATCAGCCTGAGGTCGTTAGGCGAGCGGAGGCTGAAGTCGACGAATGGCTTGGCGCTGCCGGCCCATGGAAACCAGCGCACCTGGTATTCCTCGCGCCTGTCTTTGTTGCCGGCCTTGTCCGGCGTGAGCACCGTCACCGCGCACCCGTGCTCGCTGAGCGCCGACGCAAAACCTGGGACGAAGGCGCCTGCGTAGTCGGAGCCGGTGGCGGGATAGGAGCTCGTGACGATCGCGATCCGCCGGGGGCCGGCTATCGGAGCTCCTTGTTGTATTCCATGTCGAACCACATGGCGAACAGCAGTAGCTGCATGCCCGAGATGGTGAGCAGCGCGACGAGGACGACGGTGGCGATGGCGATGTCGCCGCGCGAGATCTTGGCGATCGTCTCGACGACGCCGAGGATGAAACCGATCAGCACCAGGAGAAATCCCAGTGCATAGAAGAAGACGAGGGGATGGAAGTCGCGGATGACGTACTTCTCGAACATGCGATAGAAGAATCCGCGCAGGAGCAGGAAGGAGACTGTGGGTATCACCTTCCACACCTTCATCGACGAGCGCTCGCCGATGCCGTAACGCGGGGTGATGTGGACGTCGGCGACCCGGAAGTTGCGCACGTTGAGCCGAACCAGCATGTCGTTGGGGTACCCGTATGAGGGATACAGGTCATCGAGGTTGATGGCTTTGAGCGCCTCGGCGCTGATGGCGGTGTACCCGGACTGCGTATCAGCCACGTGCCAGTAGCCGGAGGCGATCTTGGTGAGCAGTGACAGGAACGCGTTGCCGAGGTAGCGGACGCGAGGCGTCTTCTGCCAGGCGATGCCGCTGGTCAGGCGGTTGCCTTTGCTGTAGTCGGCCTTGCCGTCAGCCACGGGCTCGAGGATCATAGGCAGCTCCTTGGGGTCCATCTGGCCGTCGCCGGCCATGACGGCGATCACCTCCATATCCGCCTCCAGCGCCGCCTTGTAGCCGGTGGTGATCGCCCTGCCAACGCCACCGTTGACCCCGTGGCGGATCAGCTGGACTCGATGGCTTTGCTTCTTGGAGGCCCAGTTTTGGGTGACCTCCGACGTCTTGTCGGGGCTGCAATCGTCGACGACGAAGATCCGGTCGACGAATTCGGGCATGGTCGCCAAGACGGTTTCGATCTGCCGTTCCTCGTTGTAAGCCGGGACTACGACCCCAACCCGGCAGCCCTTGAACACGGCGGCGCAATTCTAAAGGTCGGTACCCATGCATTCCGCTCTTTGGCGCCAAAAACTCCCAATTCCAGCATTGCAAGCGCGTGCCTGACGCCAGACGTGCCGAATCGATCTTTACAGGGTCGGCTGGCGAAAGTTTCCGGTCACGTCACGGCTCGGTGAGGTTCGCACCCGCCGCCTCACCCTATCCGTCAGGCTCGGGTCCGATCGAGCTGGCTGGCACACCATCGCCAGCGGGTCTTGGCCGGTTGTGAAGGCGCCGGATGAGAATCCGGCCGACGCTTTGATCTTTGCCAACTCAAGCTCATGCGGATGCATGAACTTGGCGGGCAGCGCTGGCACAGCCTTGGCCGGTGCTGCCCCCAGGAGCCCCGCTCACGATAAGCGGCGCCCCCAGATGTCAATAGACCAACGGGGGCGGGGCATCAAAGCTGGTGGGACGGGGAGCAACCCTGCCACCCTATCCCCAGACATGGCCCAGAGGACAGTGGGCACCTGGCTCCAGCAGTGGACGTGCGTCGGCGGAACCTGTGCGCCTCCGTCGCCAGCTCCGCGAAACACGTTCGAGCGCGCCCTTGACAAGTACATTGGCTTCACTGCGCCCGCCCTCCGCGGGTGCTGGGCGATTCCACTGGCGGCCGCCGTGTTCCTGTTCGGCAGAGGGTTGGGTGTCGTCGGCTTGTTCGTCAGCAGCCTGTACTTCGGTGCGTACAGCCTCTACTGCCTCGCCAACTTCGCACGATGCCGTGAAGCGCACTGCATCATCACCGGCGTCGGCTGGGGCCTCCTCGCCATCGTCGCCCTGGTGGCCGCCTTGCTTCAGCTGGATTGGTATGGGCCGATCTGGAACACGTTTCTAATCGTGTTCGTCGTCGGACACGGCTTCGAGCTCATCTGGGCCGCTCGGCGCCACACACACGCATTGCGCCTTTAGTCCGGGGCGCACCCCACCTCAACTGGGGTGGCGGAGAGGGAGAGATTTGAACTCTCGATGGGCCAGTGACCCATAACGGTTTTCGAGACCGTCGCCTTCAACCGGACTCGGCCACCTCTCCGTGAGCGCAGCTACACATACCTGGCTTTGCGGGGGGTCAAATGGCGGTCCCGACCGGATTCGAACCGGCGTTCTCGGCCTTGACAGGGCCGCGTGTTTGGCCAGGCTACACCACGGGACCGACGGCGGCTAAGTCTACCAGCGGCCAGATACCGGCCAAACTCGCCCGAAGCTTAAGGGCGATGTAGGCGGAGGCCCCGAACACCACTTCTATAATTCATCCGGCGTGAGCGACTCCCATCAATTCGGCGGGGGCGGACCCGACGAGCTTCGGAAACGATTCCAGATCCTGGAGCGCGTGGCGATCTTCTTCACGCTGCCGGACAACGTCCTCCATGCCCTCGCCCGCCGGCTGGCCCCGGCGTCCGCCGCCAAGGGCTCCGTGATCGTCCACCAGGGCGACCCCGGCGACACCATGTTCGTGGTCGAATCGGGGCGCTGCGAGGTCTACGTCGAGGAGTCCCCTGGCCACACGATCACGATCGCGCTCATGGGCCCGGACGACTTCTTCGGCGAGATGGCGCTCATCTCCGAGGAGACCCGGACCGCCAGCGTGCGTGCCCTCGAGGACTGCAAGCTGCTCACGCTCGACCGCAAGACGCTCTACGAGACGCTGCCGCCCGACTCCGACGCCATCATCGAGCTGACCAAGCTCGTCGAGCAGCGCAAGGACACCCTGCCCAACCTCATCGCCCGGGCGCGCATGGTCGCGCCAGAGCAGGCTGCGTCGACGGTGGCCGTCTACTCCCCCAAGGGCGGGTCCGGCCGCACGACCATGGCGGTCAACCTCGCGGCTGCCCTCGGCAAGCGCTTCCCTGGAGAGGTCCTGCTGGTCGACCTCGCGCTGCCGTACAACCACGCCGCCCTCATCTCGTACCTCACCCCGACGGGGTGCCTGGCTGCAGCGAGCCAGGTGCCCCCAGGCAACTTCGAGGAGGCGGTTCTCGGCGCGATCCTCCACCACCCCGGCGGCATGATGCTGCTGCCCGGCGTGCTGCGTGCCGAGCAGGCCGACCTCATCACGGTCGACCTCGTCAACCGCGCGATGGGCATCCTCGTCAACGCCTTCCGGTACATCGTGTTCGACCTCGGTGTCGCCTTCACCGACATCGTCATCAGCGTGCTCGACCACTCCCAGCGCGTGCTCGTGCTGGTGACGCCAGAGCTGTCGTCATTGAAAGACGTGGGCGAGCTGCTGCAGATCTTTACCAATGTGCTCAACATCGTCCCCGGCCGCGTCATCCTCGCCCTCAACAACAAGGTCCCCAAGTCGGTCGTGAGCCGGGAAGACGTGGTGCGGACGCTGAAGCAGGAACTCGCGGTCGAGATCGACTTCGACGGCACCAAGCCCGACGAAGCCGCCGTCCGTGGCGAGATCCTGGTCCTGACCGACCCGAAGAGCGCCATCTCCCGCGGCGCCGAGACACTGGCGCAGCTGATCGCGGGGTCGGTGAGCGCCGAGGGCAAGCCGGCCAAGAAGGGGTTCAAGCTGGGCCGAGGCTAGACGCCTCCTTCTCATACGCAGCCCGGACGGGCGAGGTCGAGATGCGCGTATTGAACGGCCTGATCGGTTTGAAGCGCCTCGCGGTCGGCTACGGAGGCCGCTGGTGGATCCTCCGCGGGATCTGGAGGGCGTTCGAGCCGGAGCAGGTGGTGGAAGCCTGATCGAAGAGCCGAACCCGTGCGGAACCCGTGCTAACATCGAAAACGTGATCGAACAAGCTGTCGTCTCACTAACCTCGGAAGCTCAGACTCGCCTCAAGGAGCTCCTCGCCAAGGAGGGCAACCCCCAGTTGGCGCTGCGCGTCTTCGTCAGCGGCGGCGGCTGCTCGGGCATGCAGTACGGCATGGCCTTCGACGACATGCGCCGCGCCGAGGACATCACCATTGAGCAAGACGGCGTCCAGATCGTCATCGACGACTTCAGCGCCCCCTACATCCGCGGCAGCGAAATCGATTACGTGGACAGCTTGATGGGCGCCGGGTTCACGGTCCACAACCCGAACGCGGTCCACTCGTGCTCGTGTGGCCACTCGTTCGACACCGGCGAAGATGCCGGAAACGCCCAAGCCTGCGGCTGCGGCCACTAACCACCGCACCCACCGGCTCCGTGAATTCGTTCTGCTGACACTGGGCGTCATCACGCCCATTGGGATCCTCGCCGTGAACGCCTCCGCTTTCGTCATGTCGCACCTCGACGCGTTTCGCATCGTCATCGCGGGGTGCGCACTTCTGAGCGGCCTGGTCCTCAACGGCCTCACCGCCTGGTGGCTGCTCCGCCTGGCCAGCCTCCACGCACCGCCCCTGTTCCGCGAGTACCGCAACTGGATCGTCGGGGCGGCCGTGCTGATCGTCGCTCTGACCGCGGCCGGCGGCGGCTACCTCACCTACCTTGGCCTGCGCGACCCTCGCCACCTGCCCGATTCGCTCTCGATGGTCGTGGCCGCGTTCATGCTGCTGCTTCCCTTCGCCGTCACGTTCGCGGGCCGGCGCCTGGCCGGTCTCGGCGGGATCATCCCGGTTGACGAACCGCCGGGAAAACAAAGGAGCCCCTCACGGCGAGGGGCTCGTCTGGGTCGAACTAACTAGGTCCGAAGACCCTTACATCATGTCGCCCATGCCGCCGCCCGGCATGCCGCCGCCGCCTCGCTTCTCCTCGGGAACCTCGGTCACCATCGCCTCGGTGGTGAGCACCATCGCAGCGATCGATGCCGCGTTCTGCAGCGCCGAGCGAGTTACCTTGGCCGGGTCGACGATGCCCGAAGCGAACATGTCGACGAACTTGTCGTTGAGGGCGTCGTAGCCGAAGCCCGGCTTGCCCTTGCGGACTTCCTCGACGATGACGGAGCCTTCCTTACCGGCGTTGGCGCCGATCTGGCGAAGCGGCTCCTCGAGCGCCTTGCGGACGATGTTGACGCCGGTCGCCTGGTCGTCCTTGAGGCCGAGCCCGCCATCGAGCTTCTTCTGCGCGTTCAGCAGCACGGTGCCGCCGCCCGCGACGATTCCCTCTTCCACCGCGGCCTTGGTCGCGCTGAGCGCGTCCTCGATGCGGTGCTTCTTCTCCTTCTGCTCCACCTCGGTGGCCGCCCCGACCTTGATCACGGCGACACCGCCGGCGAGCTTCGCAAGGCGCTCCTGCAGCTTCTCCTTGTCGAAGTCTGAGGTGGTCTCCTCGACCTGGGCCTTGATCGACTTGATGCGGCCCTGGATGGCCTCGGGCTTGCCCG
>WNGN01015520.1_pt1 | contig 10446 bp, 9 predicted proteins | sample 5400561 | NCBI WGS metagenome assembly WNGN01 (sample SAMN13153379, study PRJNA577476) | soil metagenome | isolation source: 115 cm soil or saprolite under Garry oak tree replicate 2 | place: USA:California | collected 2016-06-15 | reverse complement strand
AGGGCACTATGATCAGCCATCATAACCTGGCTACCAATCATCTCCAATTCACTACTACCTTCCAGATCACCCCTACCGAAGTTGTGCTGATCTTCTTGCCGATGTACCACATCTATGGCGTCGTCCTGACGGGCGCTTTTCTCGCTGGAGGAGCCACGCAGGTCTTGATGGAGCGCTTCGACCTGCTCCAGTCGCTGGAACTGTGCGAGAAACACGGCGTGACCTACTATTTCGCCGTCCCTCCGATCATACTTGGCCTCGCCAATGCCCCGGTCGACCTTGATAAGATGAAGACCGTCAAATATATCTTCTCCGCCGCCGCTCCCTTACCGCTTGACCCTGCTCACAAGTTGATAGATAAGCTGCAAGGGAAATCAAAGGCTCAACTCATCCAGGCTTATGGCATGACAGAAGCGTCTCCCCTTACACATGCCCTACCGCGTGATCCCGCGCTCAACCGCCTGGACAGTGTCGGTATGCCCGTCTGCAATACCGAACAGAAGATCGTAGACATTGAAACCGGTGAGCGCGAATTGCCTCCCGGCGAAGATGGCGAGATCATCATTCGCGGCCCCCAGGTCATGCAGGGCTACTGGAAAGCGCCCGCAGAGACCGCCAATGCCCTGCGCAGCGGCTGGCTCTACACTGGCGACATCGGCCACGAAGACGCAGACGGCTACACCTACATCGTCGATCGCAAAAAAGAGATCTGGAAGCCTTGCTGATGGAACATCCCGCCGTTCTCGACTCCGCCGTCATCGGCGTGCCAGATGACGAGGCGGGCGAAGTGCCCAAGGGCTTCGTCGTCCTGCGCCCCGGCCAGAGCGCCACCGCAGAAGCGTTGATTGCCTTTGTCAACGGCAAACTGGCAGGCTACAAAAAGCTGCACTACGTGGAATTCATCGATGCCATTCCCAAAGTTCCTTCGGGCAAAATCCTGCGCCGCGAACTCAAGGAGCGCGAGAGAGTGCTGCGCGCCGGGGGACTGCCATAGCTCTCCTGATGAGAGGAAGAAAGGTATCGTTCCCGCCAGAGGAGCCAGGTTTGTGTCTTCCATCAACGATAGCACGAAATTGACAGTTTCTCGCAAGGTCTCTCCTTTGTGGCGCAATCGCGATTATATGCTCCTCTGGAGTGGACAACTGGTGTCTTCTATTGGGAGCGGTGTTTCAGGAGTGGCGTTTCCTTTACTCATTTTAGCAGTCACCGGCTCTCCTGCTCAAGCAGGAATTGCCGCTGCTCTGAGCGAGCTCCCTTATCTCCTCTTGAGCCTTCCCGCCGGAGCTCTGGTAGACCGTTGGAATCGCAAGTACGTGATGATCCTGTGTGATGCAGGACGCGCACTCTGTTTAGCCAGTATTCTGCTCGCACTCCTGCTCGGGCTGCTGGGAATCGTGCAAATCTACCTTGTCACCTTGCTTGAAGGAAGTTTCTTCGTCTTCTTCAATATCGCGCAAGCTGCATCCCTGCCTTCTGTCGTTGAAGAACAACAGTTACCGGCTGCTGTAGCGCAAAATATTGCGACATATGGGATTTCTGGACTCCTTGGTCCATCGATTGGCGGAGCACTCTATAGCATCATGCAAGGGCTGCCCTTTCTGGCAGATGCCGTTTCTTACCTCGTCTCTGTCTTCTCCCTGTTCCTCATCAGGGTACCATTTCAGCCAGGACGGGATTCTGCTCTTCGTCCACGTCAACTGTATCACGAGATAGGAGAGGGGCTGAGCTGGCTTTGGCGTCACCCGCTGATCCGCTTCTTAGCCTTGAAGTCCTTCTTAGGCAATCTGACCCAGTCTGGCACCACGCTGCTCGTCATTATCATAGCCCAACGTCAACATGCGTCATCTTTTGTCATTGGCTTGATCCTGGCCTTCGGGGGCATCGGCAGTCTCCTGGGAGCCTTATCCGCCAGTTCGATGCAGAAGCGATTGAGCTTTGGGCAGGTCATTATTGGCTGTTCATGGATTGTGACGGTGGTGTGGCCTCTGTTTCTCATCGCTCCTAATGCATTTGTGCTGGGTGGTCTGATGGTGATATATTCTTTTGCATTGCCGATCCACAACGTGGTGTTGATGAGCTATCGGCTGGCCCTCGTCCCGGACTCGTTACGAGGGCGTGTGACCAGCGTTTTCCGTTTAATTTCTTATGGAGGATTCCCTTTAGGATTGGCATTAACAGGCGTGCTTATTCAGAGGGTTGGAGTGACGCTGACGATTTTCATCCTTCTGGCAGGCCTTCTCACTTCAACAGTAGCAACGACGCTGTATCCTGCTGTACGTCATGCACCTGCACTCACTCAAACCACATAGCAGACCTCTTCAGTATCTCAGGATGTGATTCGTTCCGTTATTTTGAGGCTATGAGTTGACCCTTGTGGACGCCGTCCGGGGGACGGTGTGGCCCGGCTGACTAAATAGAACCGCTATTACAACCCCATCAGGAACAATCCCCTTGCCATCGCCTCTCCCGCCAGCGCGCACACCACCACCAGGTAGAGCATACCCGTGGCCGACTGGAATGAGCGGTCGCGCACCAGCTTCCAGGCCAGCCCGCCCAGGACCAGTGGCAGGATGAATCCCAGCAGGATACGCAGCCAGCCGAGCGCACCTGTGCTCAACGGCGTAACCACCGGTACATTGGGCGGCTTGGTCGTCGCGTGTACCGTCGTCGTAGCTGCCGGTACCGTTGTCGTGGCAGTAGCCGTGACGCTTGGCGTCACCGACTGGCTGGCCCTGGCCGGTATAATGCCCGGACCTGTGCTGAAGGCGAGGACGATCTGTATCAGCACCCCGAGCAGTACAAGCGTGGTCGCAAATAACAACGGCCTCTCCGAAAGCGCGGGCGTAACCAGGTACCAGTGTCCAAGCCACATCGCCGTCATCACCCCCCCAAGTGCCAGCGCCGCTGCGAAGAAGCTCGCGACCGTGAAGACCCCTCCCAGGTTCGCGGCGGCCAGGGGCCGGTAGATCATCGCCAGCACGAAGAGCGTCGCCAGTCCCGCCAGTGCTACCAGTCCCCCGCTGATCAACCGCAGCAGGCGCAGCCGTGAGACTTGCACCTCCTCCTTCTCCCTGCCACCTACTCCCGCGTTGCGGTCGAGCCAGAGAAAAAGATTATAGGGCAGCATGAGCAGCAGGAACAGCAGCAAAGGCAGGCTCAGGTAACCCGTCCAGCCTTTATCGAGCTGCGCGTACGTATTGAGCAGTTCCGGCGACGAAAAGCCCTGCTGGAACAGGTACGTCAGTCCCGTCAACACCAGGTAAATAAGCGCATACGTGATGAGAAAGCTGCGCTTGACCTCGTTTCGCCAATCGAGCACAAAAAGTACGCTAAATGCCCCTACCGAAAGCTCTGCCATCACAATGAACAAGATAAGTGGAAGCGTCAACAGCATAATCTATCTATCCCTCTGATCGTATCAATCAAGCAAGCAAGCAAGATATGGGCGATGCAGCCTGGCATTGCCGTAACAGATTATACATCCGTTCGCACTGCCTGACAAACAGGATAATTGAATCGTGCGCTGCCGCTCGCTGGCCTTCTCAAACTGCTTTACGATAAGCGAGCGGCGATACAGCACGCCGTTTTTCGAATGGTTTTGCCTGCTGTTTTGGCCGTCAAATCGAACAGATTTTGGGGTCTCAAAGTGCATCTCGGAAGCGGGTGCAGTGTGTTGAAGAGGTCTTTTGCAAAGCTCAACAAGAGCATGTTTCAACACGCTGGTTTTCCTCAGGACAGGGAAGTTTCGCGCTCGGCAGCAATCCGTTCTGCCTCGGCCTTTATTCTTCCCCGTTGCTCCTCTGAGAGCTGTTGTAGGGCAAGCTCACGGCTGATGACTTCTAAAAATGCAGCCGTCTGTAATCCTTGTTGATGAGCAAGTTCCTGAAGCAGAAGAAACGCCTCGTGGGACAGCCACCACGCACGTTTATCTTTATGTATATGTGTTTTCATGGGTATCTACTACTTCTATAAAAACCAGAGGGATACCAGCAATCTACCAGTAGTAGATAGGGTTATGTAATCTTAACCTGACTAATCTATTTATAATTGTATTTTTACCAGTTCGCAACTCACTCGTAACCACTGTCTGCTAAACTTGTAAAGGTTCCAATAGGAGAAGATCATGGCACAGAAAACACAGAAAGGAAAGATCATGGCACATACTGTACAACCATCGCAACATGCTACCAGCCGCCGTTCCTTTTTACGCACGGGACTCGCGGTAGGAGGAGCAGGAGCCATCGGCGCCGCCCTCGTGGTCAATGGGGTACCGGCCTTCGCTGAAGAAAGTAGTGGCGGTCTCACACCGGGAGACGCGGCCATTCTCCGGTTCCTGTCTGCGGCCGAAATCCTCGAAACCGATTTCTGGCAACAATACAACGAACTGGGAGGCATCCAGGACAGCGAAGTCCCAGGGGGGAGCGGGAGTGCCGCCTACACCGCTGCCCTGAAAGTGCTCGATGGGGACATGGACCAGTATATCCACGACAATACCGAGGATGAGTTCACCCACTTCACGTTCATCAATGCGTACCTGGTTTCCAAGGGCGCCGATCCCGTCAATCTGGATACGTTTCGCACGTTGCCGAGCAGTAAAGCCACCGGCGCCCAGGACATCGGGCGGCTCACCAACCTCATGCAGCTCACCGTGGACACCAGTTACTGGACCAAGTACCGCAGCCGCACCAAGAACCCCGATTTCGGTGACACGTTCCCACCAGCCGTCCCGGGTTTGCTGAAGGGGCAGTTTCCGGCCATTCCCAGAGACGATACCGACCTGTCCCCTGCTGACCACATCCAGGCGATCGCCAACACGGCGGGCTTCCACTTCGCGTTCATCGAGCAAGGTGGCACCAGCCTCTACCCATCGCTGGCGCAGCGGGTCACCCATCCGGAGGTTTTGCGCATCTTGCTCAGTATCGGCCCCACCGAGACCATGCACTTTCAGACCTGGCAAGACAAGGCGGGCAATGCGCCTGCTCTGACCGACCCTACCAATGGGTTGGTGTTTCCGGACCTCAATGCTCCACCTTTTGGCGGGGAGGACTTCCAGACCAACCTGATCATGCCCGAGCCCACCGTCTTCCTCAGCCGCAAGTTCCCGCCCGTCTCGATCATTCGCCCGACCGAGACCAAGGGGGCAGCCATGGGCGCGCTCAAGGCCTTGACGGACGACGGGCTGTTCATCGGCCAATCACCGGAGTTCTTTGCAGTCCTACACGACCTGGCAAAGCAAGCAGATGCGGCTCGACACGGGGGGTAAGCGACGAGCGAGTCAGCCGCCCACGCACGGACGAACGAGGAGACTGGAGCAGCCCATTGCCTCTGCTCTCTCATGATCCGACACCAAACGCGTAGACGGGCCAGGCAGGGCCGGACTGCGGCATCCCGCCTCCCGAACCTGCCTGCACCATCGGGAGCAAATCCCGGTTATGTGCCTGGACTCTGCCGTTCCGCCGAGGGGGAACCCGCCTCCTTCTGAGACTCCACACGTTTGGTGAGAGATAGAAAGGCGGCCTGGTGATTTATGACCAGGCCTCATTTAGATGGGCCTGTAGAACAGTAGATGCTAGAACCTGCTATAGCAGGCTGTTATGTTTGAGTCTTAATATTTTTATTTCTATCCTAAAACCAGGCTTTAAAGCGTTTTGCGAACGCCGCTAACCAGTTCGCCCACGGCCGCGCGAGATGGCAGCTGCTCAAACGGCCAGGGGTCGGCAAATTGCGCCTCGTGCGTTTGGATCAGCGTCTTCAGGAGCTCATAGAGGGTTGCGGGATCTTCCATGATGCGCGGGATGCCATAGGCGTGAACCGTGGCATAGTTCCACGTGGGCACACTCAAGGTCTCCTCATACCACGAAGGGGTAACATAGGCGTGCGGCCCCTGAAAAAGCACAAGCACCTCCCGGTCCTGCCGGAACGTGCGCCACTGCGGATTGCCCAGCGCCATATGAGCCTTGAGCGTTCCATAGGGTGCTGGCTCAGACTCCAGCAGGAAAGGCAGGGGCGTGGCGATGGGCACACCTTCGTCTGTTGTGCTGACCAGAGTAGCGAAGCTATACTCGCGCATCAATGCCTGCAGGATTGCCAGATCGTCCTCGCGGAAATGGGCAGGAATATACATGACACACCTCTTCTTAATAGCCTATTACCCTCGCTCACTGCCTGTTCAAGAAATCAAGCACGACACGGTTGAACTCCTCCGGCTTTTCCATGTTGACCATGTGCGCCACACCTGGAATGACCACCTGCTGCGCGCCTGGAATCTCGTCTGCCAGCTTTTGCGCCAGCGCGAGCTTGTCAGGAATATCATAATCGCCGACGACGATGAGTGTTGGCACGCTCACCTCCTCCAGCTGTGTAATGGCCGGTGGCTGCAGCGCTAACTCCTCCGCTGCTTCGGGTATGGGAATCGTGAAAGCGTGGTACTGCATATCATGTACGCGCCTGCGTACGCTTGCATTTACCTGCTCTGGTGTGCGTTTCGGCCCGTCCACCCACATGAGCAGGTTCAGTTCCGTCGCGCCTTCCAGGTCGCCGCGTTCAAGCAGCTCCTCCTCTTCCTCGCCGAAGCGCACCACGTCCTCCGATGGTTTATGGCCACCCACACTGGGAGCCACCAGTACAAGTGAGGCCACCATCTCGGGATGGACAAGCGCGAAATCGAGCGCAATTTTACTGCCGAACGATATACCAATAACGTGCGCCTTCTTAATGTTGAGGAATTTCAGCAACGCTGCCGGATCTTCGAGGTTTGCGAAGAGGCCAGCAGGGAACTCCGACTTGCCGTACCCGCGCAGATCATAGCGTATGACCTTATACCGCCCGGCAAAAGCGTGAAACTGCTCATCCCACATGCTGCTGTCCGCTATACCAGCGTGGATCAAAAGCAAGGGATGACCCTGGCCCGCAACTTCATAGTATAGCGGCGCTCCCTGCGCGTTCAAAAAACCTGTTTCTGGTTGTAATTCTGCCACAATAAACTCCTTCTTAATCAGAGTGCTCTGCCGGTGGTGAGCCACTCAGCCCAATCAGAGCGCTGGTTGCCGCGTGCTACCTTGGCCGCATACTTCCAGTCATAAGGAACCTGCACATGCTCCACCTGCCAGGAGGGTAGCTTCCTGCTCAGAATTGCATAGCGAGCGTGAGGGCTTCCCGACTCCATCGCATAGGGAACGGACGTCTCCATTGTGTAGGCTGGCAGACCGACGCTGCCAGGATTCACAATCAGCTTTCCCTGTGGAAGAAAGACCGTTCGAGGCAGATGGCTATGCCCGCAGAGGATGACCGGTTGAGCAATGTCGGCTGCGCTGGCTTCGATAGCACGAGTGCTTCTCAAACAGACGCCGGAAGCTTCCACCTGTTCGAGCAAGTATGCTGAGTCGAACAAATCACCATGGCAGACAAACACTTCATCTGCGATCACGGCTGTTGCCGGTAATGCCCGCAGCCAATTGAGGTGAGCCGGGGTGAGCTGTTCTCGTGTGTACCTCTGTGAAGATGAAAGCTCCTCTCGAGGAGCGAACAGCACGCGATCATCGTTGCCGCAAATGCTCAGCATGCCGCGTTCGATCAGGAAATCGGCCGTTCCTGCTGGATCAAGCGGACCGGTCAAATGATCTCCAAGATTGACGATCTGCTGGATGCCTCTGCGATCAATATCCTGCAAGACAGCTTCCAGTGCCCAGCGGTTCCCATGAATATCGGCAATGACAGCAAAAGAGATGTGCAAGATCGTTTCTCCACTCATGGCTCTCCTCTTTCCAATAGGGGATCGTTTCAGCAGAGTATAGCATATTGAGGTAGGACCAGGATTCGTGCAAAAACTGATTTAACACTGGCTTAACCTTGCCATAATCTTCCTGTAATACTGATGGGTTAAGTTTAAACTAGTAAATGTTGTATTGAACAAACTTATCCTTAAAGCAAGGAGATCCATCTTTTATGGTAGCTGAAGTAAACGATCCCCATGCCCTTTCTGATGGACATGCTGTATCTTCAGCAAAATCTGTGTTAGCCGCGTTAGACGATAGTGACCTCTCAGGGTTTCACCTGAAGGCAATGATCACCTCTGGTATGGGCTTTTTCACCGATGCCTACGACCTCTTCATCATCGGGGTCGTGCTGGCCATTCTAACCCCCATCTGGCATCTCAGCGCGCTTGAAATCTCGCTGCTCGGCAGCACATCGTTGATAGCGGCGGCGCTTGGCGCGGTCATCTTCGGTCGGCTGGCGGACCATATAGGTCGTCATGCGATCTACGGCTATACATTGATTGTCCTGGCTATCGGTGCTCTTGCCTCGGCCTTTGCGCCGGGTGTCATCTGGCTGATCGTCTTCCGTTTCATTTTGGGGCTGGGCATTGGCGGTGACTACCCGCTCAGCGCCACGCTGATGAGCGAGTATGCCAACCGGCGTGATCGCGGCAAGCTCGTTACGATGGTCTTTTCTATGCAGGGGCTTGGCCTGGTGCTTGGACCCCTCGTCGCCATCGTCCTGTTGCTGGTCGGCATGCAGCATGACCTCACGTGGCGCATTATGCTGGCGCTAGGCGCTGTTCCTGCCCTGGGAACCTTCTACCTGCGCCGTCAGATTGCCGAGACGCCTCGCTATGCACTGACCATGCAAGGTGATGTTGCTGCTGCGGCTCGCACTGTGAATGTGGTCACCAAGAAACAGCATGGGGATGTCGCCTCTATAGGTGGAAGTGCATCAGCAGACTCCTCGACACCAGGTAATGCTCCGATTCAGGGTATGCGTCGTCCGAAAAGATCATGGCTCTACCTGCTGGTCACACCGCCCTACTTGCGTTGGCTCATAGGAGCCGCGGGCGCCTGGTTCTTGCTGGATGTCGCGTATTACGGCACGACCATCTCCAGTCCCCTGGTGCTCAAGTCGCTGAACCCCCATTCCGAGCTGGTGACCAACATGCTCTATACGCTGCTCATCTTCGTCGTGGCGGCGCTGCCGGGCTACATCGTCGCGGCATTTACGATTGATCGCCTAGGCCGGAAATGGATCCAATGCGTGGGCTTTGGCATGATGGCGCTGGCCTATGGGCTGCTGGCCGTTGCTCCCGCGTTAACGACAATTACCCTCTCCTTCTTGCTGGTGTATGGCGTAAGCTACTTCTTTACAGAGTTTGGGCCGAATGTCACGACCTTTGTGTACCCGGCTGAAATCTTCCCGGTGATGGTGCGCACAACGGGTCATGGGATCGCCGCCGCGGTTGGCAAGGTTGGCGCCTTCATCGGCGCCTTCATCTTCCCCTTCCTACTGCACAGTTTCAGTTTGCCAGTAGCTATGGGGTTTGCCGGCATCATCTCGCTAGCAGGCCTGGCTCTCACCGTCTTCACACTGCCTGAACCCAACCAGCGCTCGTTGGAGGATATCTCTGATGAGCATGCCGTGAAGGCCGCTCACGAAGAGCGCGAACGTGAACTCGTCTTGCAGTAAGAGGTAGGACCAGGATAGTCAGAAACTTTCTCTTCAATCAAGCCGGCATGGTTCTCGCGAGCGCGATCCTCATTAACAGCAAGCTGGGCAACCCGGTATGGTGCTGGAAACGGAGAGCATCCAGGAGCTGTGTCGGTTACATCAGAAGTCAGAGCAGGGTGCCAGGCCAGTGTTGCGTCCAAGACAGCTGATCCGGCACTGGAACAGTTAGTCAGCGCTGCATGGGTAGATGGACCGAATTCAGCAGCGCAACTGAAAAAGGAACATTGACCGCGGTCGCCCTCTCTTGACAACCCCCGTATCCTCCAGTATACTCTCTATAGAAGTTAGTGTATCGTTAACACCTTCTCTTTTTTTGACACGTTACTTAGTGTATTTTATACACTATTATTGGAGAGGCCTTATGGTGCATCGTCTTCTTCAAGGCATCGTTCCTGGGCGCAGCCACATCCTGGATGCCAGGAACTGCCAGGATGCCCTGTCCAGCATTACTTTTGAGATCAATGGCAAATCATATGTTGCCGGCGTGGTTGCCGACGGCTGTGGCGGGGGCAGGCATTCCGAGGTTGGAGCGCAGCTCGCAGTTCAGTTCATCCCTCGCGAAATCCATCGACTCGTCAAAAATGGCCTGCCGCTTGAGCCTATCCCCAATCTCCTGTTCGAGCATCTTATACATTTGCTCAAAACCATCGTTGCTGCCTACAACTTTGCCGACCTGGTCGAGCTTGTGCATTTCGTCAATCACCACTTCCTCTTCACCGTTCTCGGCTTCATAGTAAGTCCAGAACAAACACTGGTATTTGCTGCAGGCGACGGGATAGTGATCATCAATGATGACATACACCTGCGCGATCAGCATAATGCGCCAACATACATCGGTTACCACCTGGTCGACCGTCGCTACCTGGGGGAAGATGCCACGCCCCTTGCGCGTGCATTTGACCTCTACACCGTTCCTACTGAAACCCTGAAAAGGCTGGCTATCGGCAG
>WNGN01003672.1_pt1 | contig 10446 bp, 7 predicted proteins | sample 5400561 | NCBI WGS metagenome assembly WNGN01 (sample SAMN13153379, study PRJNA577476) | soil metagenome | isolation source: 115 cm soil or saprolite under Garry oak tree replicate 2 | place: USA:California | collected 2016-06-15 | reverse complement strand
GCGCGCGTCTGGCGCTCGAGCTCGCGAATGGCCGCGGGCTTGAGCGAGTGCGGCGGCAGCGAGCAGGCGGAATCCCCGGAATGCACGCCGGCTTCCTCGATGTGCTCCATGATGCCGGCGATGTAGACGTCCCTGCCGTCGGCGATGCAATCGACGTCGACTTCGATCGCATCGGAGAGATAGCGGTCGATCAGCAGCGGCCTCTTGGCGGAGACGACCAGCTCGGAGGGCCGGTCGAGATCGGCGGCGAGCCGCGCCACGTAGCGCTCGAGGTGCGCCGGATCGTGCACGATCTCCATGGCGCGGCCGCCGAGCACGTAGGATGGCCGGATCACGACCGGATAGCCGATGGTCTCGGCGATGGAATGGGCCCGGGCCGGGCTGGTTGCGATGCCGCTGTGCGCCTGGCGCAGCTCGAGCCGCTCCAGCAGTTTCTTGAAGCGGTCGCGGTCCTCGGCGAGATCGATGGCGTCGGGCGAGGTGCCGAGGATCGGAATGTTTGCTCGCTCCAGCGGCTCGGCGAGCTTGAGCGGCGTCTGCCCGCCGAACTGCACGATCACGCCGTGCAGCCTGCCGTTGGCGCGCTCGCAATCGATGATCTCCAGCACGTCCTCGGCGGTGAGCGGCTCGAAATACAGCCGGTCCGAAGTGTCGTAGTCGGTCGACACCGTCTCCGGATTGCAATTGATCATGATGGTCTCGAAGCCGGCTTCCCTCAGCGCGAACGCCGCGTGGCAGCAGCAATAGTCGAACTCGATGCCTTGGCCGATGCGGTTGGGGCCGCCGCCGAGAATGACGACCTTGTCGCGCGCCGACGGCGCGGCTTCGTCGCTCGTCCGCCCGGCGAACGGGGTTTCGTAGGTCGAGTACATATAGGCGGTGGGCGAAGCGAACTCGGCCGCGCAGGTATCGATGCGCTTGAACACCGGGCGCACGCCGAGCGCGCGCCGCCGCGCCGACACCTCCTCGGCGTCGAACCCCGTTAGCCTGCCGAGCCGGGCGTCGGAGAATCCCATGCCCTTGAGCTTGCAGAACGTAGCGGCACTCGCCGGCAAGCCTTTGGCCCGGATCTGCGCCTCCATGTCGACGATGCCGCGGATCTCGGCCAGGAACCAAAGATCGATCCGGCAGGAAGCGTGAATCTGCTCGTCGGAAACGCCGAGCCGCATCGCCTGCGCGACTTTGAGCAGGCGGTCCGGCGTCGGGGTGCCGAGCGCGGCGCGGATGGCGTTCTTGTCGTCGCCCTCGCCGATGCCTTCGATCTCCATCTCGTCGAGCCCGGTCAGCCCGGTTTCCAGCGAGCGCAGCGCCTTCTGCAGGCTCTCCTGGAACGTGCGCCCGATCGCCATGGCTTCGCCGACGGATTTCATCGACGTGGTCAGGATCGGTTCGGTCCCGGGAAATTTCTCGAATGCAAAGCGCGGGACCTTGGTGACGACGTAATCGATGGTCGGCTCGAACGAGGCGGGCGTGGCGCCGCCGGTGATGTCGTTGGCTACCTCGTCGAGCGTGTAGCCGACCGCGAGCTTCGCCGCGACCTTGGCAATGGGAAAGCCGGTGGCCTTCGAGGCGAGCGCCGAGGAACGCGACACCCGCGGGTTCATCTCGATGATGACCAGGCGGCCGTCGGCGGGGTTCACCGCGAACTGCACGTTGGAGCCGCCGGTCTCCACCCCGATCTCGCGCAGCACCGCGATCGAGGCGTCGCGCATCATCTGATATTCCTTGTCGGTCAGCGTGAGCGCCGGCGCCACGGTGATGGAATCGCCGGTGTGCACCCCCATCGGATCGACGTTCTCGATCGAGCAGACGATGATGCAATTGTCGTTTCTGTCGCGCACCACCTCCATCTCGAACTCTTTCCAGCCGAGCACCGATTCCTCGATCAGGACCTCGCTGGTGGGCGAGGCGTCGATGCCGCGCTCGACGATCTCGATGAACTCCGATTTGTTGTAGGCGATGCCGCCGCCGGTGCCGCCGAGCGTGAACGACGGACGGATGACGGCGGGGAGCCCGATGTCGTCGAGCGCTTCGAGCGCCGCGACCAGGGTCTTGACCTGATGCGAGCGCGGGGTCGAAAGCCCGATCCGGTGCATCGCCTCGCGGAACCGCTCGCGGTCCTCGGCCTTGTCGATCGCCTCGGCGGTGGCGCCGATCATCTCCACCCCGAATTTCTGCAGCACGCCCATTTTGCGCAGGCTGAGCGCGCAATTGAGCGCGGTCTGGCCGCCCATGGTGGGAAGCAGCGCGTCCGGCCGCTCCGCCTCGATGATCTTCGCGACCATCTCCGGGGTGATCGGCTCGACATAGGTCGCATCCGCCAGATCCGGATCGGTCATGATCGTGGCCGGGTTGGAATTGACCAGCACGATGCGGTAGCCCTCGGCCTTGAGCGCCTTGCAGGCCTGGGTGCCGGAATAATCGAACTCGCAGGCCTGGCCGATGACGATGGGCCCGGCGCCGATGATCAGGATCGAGCTTATGTCGGTGCGTTTGGGCATCGCTGGCTTGCCATCCGGGCACAAAAAAAGGCGGCGTCGAACGCGCGCCCTTCGTCAGCCCCGCGCCGCGGATTTCGCGCGGCGGCGCTCCCTTAGCCCAGAATCGCCGCAGAGGGAAGGGTTGTGCTCCGATCCACGGCTCGCGGCGTCGTTCCGGGACGGCCCGAAGGGCCGGACCCGGAATCCATGGCCACCAGGATCGAGCGGCGCGCCTGCGGTACGGTGTTCATGGGTTCCGGGTTCGCGGGCTTTGCCCGCGCCCCGGAATGACGTCCGCGATTCATCGCGGCCTTGCCACGAAGGTCATGCGGGTCTGGTTGTGGCCGATGTTGGTCTCGGCGCGGGCCGCGAGGAAACCGATTTGCTCGAGCTTGCGGATCATCTCAGCCTCGCTGTAGCGCGAAAGCCCGAGCCGCGAGCGCAGCCGGCGGTAATCCGAGAGCGCGGTGCGAAGCAGGCCGCCGATGGCGGCCGCGAGAAAGCCGTTGGCGGCGGCGAAGTTCAGGAGCGCCCAGGTATCGGTCAAGAGCGAAGTGTGCGGCGGTACCGCGTCGCCGATCACCAGCAGGCCGCCCGGCGTCAGCAATCGCCGGAACAGCACGAGCAGCGCGCTGAGCTCGGATGACGTCAGATATTGCGCCACCGAGTTCACGACCGCGAGGTCGACTGACCGGTCGGCGAGCCCGCGCACGTCTTGGGGCGACAGTACCTCGATCGCCGGATGATCCTTGAATCGTGCGGTCAGGCCGGCGCGTACGTTCGGCGCCGCTTCGACCAGGATCAGCTTCCGGGCCGCGGCGGCGATGCGATCGGCATGCAGCGCCTCGCCACAGCCGTAATCGAGGACGACGGCCGAAGACGATGGAATGTACGCGGCAATATCCTCGGCGATCGTGCGATAATGCGCGTCGCGATGCCGGGCGCTGACGTAGAGAGAGTGCTGGGAATCCCAGAAGGCGACCCAATCGCCCATGGCGTAGCTCTTGGCGGGTGGCGGCGGGCGAATATAGGCGAAGCGTCGCTGTGCGCCAGGGCGTTCTCGGCTCCATCAGCCCACACCCTGCTCGGCAGCGTCCTATCCGCGCCAAAACTTCAGTAGCGGCCCGTCGCTGCCGTAGACCGGATCGGCATCGGGAAGGGGAACCTTGGGAATGAGCGCTTTCGCCCGGGCGTGCTCGGCCGGTGTGGCGCGGCAAAGATCGTAGGTGCCTTGCGCCGGATAGGCGCCGACGACGAGGAAATCGCGGCTCGCCGCAAGGCGCTGGTGACCGGTCCCGGCCGGCAGCACCGCGACGTCGCCGGCTTCGATCTCGAGTTCCTCGCCGGCCTTGCCGCCGAACCGCACGCGGGCGCGGCCGGCCGCGACGCCCAGCACTTCATGGATCATCGAATGGAAATGCGTGAACGAATAGATGCCGTTGCGCCAGGAATCATCCCAGCCGTTCCGGGCGAAGATGCGCTCGATGCGCGCCGCCGGATCCTTTTGACCCGCGACGTCGATCGCGCCGCGATAGACGAGGAGCGGCAGCGTCGGATTGTTGGGAACCAGGCCGTCGTCACCGAACCGCATCGCGACGGGGGTGACCGGATCGCTCTTGTGCGCGGCCTGCGGCATGGGGTGAACTCTCATAGATCAATGGCGACCGGGCGACACAGTTCCAAGCGTCATCCCGGGGCCCGAGCGAAGCGAGGGAACCCGGGATCCATGGCCACGGGCCGTGCTCTCAGCACTCGGTGTGCATGGGTTCCGGGTTCGCGCCCTCGGCGCGCCCCGGAATGACAGCCCGGAGATATTGGCTCAAGCCTTGTGCGCGCGCATCAGGTCGACGAAGCGCGCGAACAGATAATGGCTGTCGCGCGGGCCGGGCGAAGCCTCGGGATGATATTGCACCGAGAACACCGGCCGGTCTTTCAGCGCCAGCCCGCAGTTCGAGCCGTCGAACAGCGACACATGGGTCTCGGTGGCGTCCGGCGGCAGGGTGGTGCGATCGACCGCAAAGCCGTGGTTCATCGAGGTGATCTCGACCTTGCCGGTCAGGAGGTCCTTGACCGGGTGGTTGGCGCCGTGATGGCCCTGATGCATCTTCACCGTCTTGGCTCCGACCGCGAGGCCGAGCATCTGATGACCGAGGCAGATGCCGAAGGTCGGGATGCCGGCGTCGATCACGCCGCGGATCGCCGGCACCGCGTATGCGCCGGTCGCGGCCGGATCGCCGGGGCCGTTGGACAAAAACACGCCGTCGGGTTTCAGCGCGAGAATGTCCTCGGCCGAGGTCTGCGCCGGCACCACGGTCACCTTGCAGCCGGTGCCGGCGAGCAGGCGCAGGATGTTGCGCTTGATGCCGTAATCGACCGCGACCACGTGGAATTGCGGATGGTCCTGGCGGCCGTAGCCCTGGTCCCATTGCCACGGCGTCTCGTCCCAGGTGAAGCGCTGGCCGCTGGTCACCATCGGGACCAGGTCCATGCCGACCAGCCCCGGCCAGGCGCGGGCCTCCGCCTCGAGCGCGGCGCGATCGAACTTGCCCGACGGCTGATGCGCGATCACCGCATTGGGCATGCCCTTCTCGCGGATCCGGCCGGTGAGCGCCCTTGTGTCGATGCCGCAGAGCCCGATGATGCCGCGGCTTTTCAGCCATTGGTCGAGGTGCCGGGTGGCGCGGTAGCTCGACGGCTCGGTGATCGCGGTGCGCAGGATCACGCCGCGCGCGCCCGGCGTCGCCGCCAGATTGACGGTCTCGATGTCCTGCTCGTTGGTGCCGACGTTGCCGATGTGCGGGAACGTGAAGGTGATGATCTGCCCGGCATAGGAGGGATCGGTGAGGATCTCCTCGTAGCCGGTCATGGCGGTGTTGAAGCAAACCTCGCCGACCGCTTGTCCCGTGGCGCCGAGCCCGAAGCCTTCGAGCAAGGTGCCGTCGGCGAGCACCAGCACGGCGGTCGGAATTGCCTCGACCCAGCCGGAGTTCGCTTGCCTTTCGGTCATGGGCCCTTACTTGCGTATTCTATCCGGCGAGGCAAGGGCCCGATTGGGGCCGTTTTTTTGGGAAGGGCGATCGTGCTGCGCGACGACATCAACAATGCCTTGAAGCAGGCCATGAAGGCCGGCGACAAGCGCCGCGTCTCGACGCTTCGGCTGGTCAATTCGGCGCTCAAGAACGCCGACATCGAGGCGCGCGGGCACGGCAAGGGACCGCTGTCGGACGAGGAGCTGCTCTCCCTCTTGCAGAAGATGATCAAGCAGCGCCAGGAATCGATCGAGCTCTACGAGAAGGGCGGCCGGGCCGAGCTTGCCGCGCAGGAGCGCGAGGAGATCGAGATCATCGCCTCCTATCTGCCGCAGCAGATGTCGGAGGCCGAGATCCGCGCTGGGGTCGAAGCCGCGGTCGCCGAGACCGGCGCCGCCGGCTTAAAAGACATGGGCAAGGTGATGGCCGCGCTCAAAGCCCGCCATTCCGGAAAAATGGATTTCGCCAAGGCGAGCGGATTGGTGAAGGCGCGGCTCGCGGGGTGATCCCTCCCCGTTCCGGGGAGGGTGGCTCCCGCGGCGCGGGAGCCGGGTGGGGCTCTTTCGTGCTCTTTCACCCCACCCGGCTCGGACCTGCGGTCCTCGCCACCCTCCCCGTTCCGGGGAGGGATAAGCGCGTTCACGCCCGCTTCTTGCGCCTCTGCTGCATGTACGAGCGCAGCACCGCATTGATGCGGCGCTGATAACCGACACCCTCCTGTCTGAAGAAGTCGAGCACGTCCTCGTCGACCCGGATCGAGATCGCCTTCTTCTTCGGCGGGATCACCAGCACCGCCTCGGACCAGTGGGCATCGTCGTAGTCGGCCCAGGCCGGATCCTTGGCCATCGCGGCCTCGATCTCCTCATCCGTGAGCTTGGCGACCTTGGCCCAATCGGTCTTGCCCCGCCGCGGATCATCGCGGGAGACGAGCGTGATATCTTTTTCTTTCATCGCGCCTCGCTCTACGCGCCGAGATGATCCGGCAGCTGTCGGCACGGAAGGTGCAGATGACGACTTCCTCTTGGTCGAGGAAGCCGTAGACCATGTAGCGGATTTCGCCTTTGCGGTCCGATTGCCGGATGAACGTCGCGCCATCGATTACTCGCCGTGCGTCTTGAAAATCGATGTCGTGGTTACGCAGATTGCTTTCACGTTTTCTTTCGTCCCATTCGAATGCGCGAATGTGGGCGAACAGCTCGGCGGCGGCGGGTTCGGCCATTGCCGTCCTCGCGCAAATAAATGTTGCGTCCCATGAGTGTTTGCCTCTTCGCGCCAGGGTTACGTACACGACGTGTATACACTTGTATATACGGACCAGTCAAGCCCCTGGCCCCGGCTCTCAGTGGCGCATCGCGCCGCGTCCGGGGAGCGCAGGCTCCGCCTGTGGATAGCCGGGACAAGCCGGTCGGCATCGGGCCGCCGCCGCATTCGCCGTATAATCAGAGCGGTCCTGCTGAGTCGCCCGAATCGCCATGCGCTTTCCAGCCCAGTTCCTCGACGAATTGCGCGCCCGGCTTCCGGTCTCGGACGTCGTCGGCCGGCGGGTGAAATTGAGGAAGCGCGGCCGCGAATGGGTCGGCCTCTCGCCGTTCAACCAGGAAAAAACCCCGTCGTTCACGGTCAACGACCAAAAGGGCTTCTTTCACGATTTCTCCTCGGGCAAGCACGGCAACATCTTCGATTTCGTCATGGAGAGCGAGGGCGTGACGTTCCCGGAGGCGGTGGAGCGGCTCGCCGCGCTCGCCGGCGTTCCGGTCCCCAAGCTCTCCAAGGAAGCCGAGGCGCGCGAGGAGCGCCGCAAGACGCTCCACGACGTGCTCGAGCTCGCGGCGAAATTCTTCGAGTCGACGCTCGCGTCGCGGGCCGGCGCCAAGGCGCGCGGCTATCTCGCCGATCGCGGCATCGAGCCCGCCGCGCAACTCAAATTCCGGCTCGGCTACGCGGGAGCCGAGCGCTATGCGCTCAAGGAGCATCTCGGCGCCCACCGCATTCCGGTTCCGGACATGATCGAGGCCGGGCTGCTGATCGCCGGCGACGATATCGCCGTCCCGTTCGACCGCTTCCGCGACCGCGTGATGTTTCCCATCGCCGACTGGCGCGGCCGGGTGATCGCCTTCGGCGGAAGGGCGATGGAGAAGGACGCCCAGGCCAAATATCTCAACTCGCCGGAGACGCCGCTCTTCCACAAGGGTTCGACCCTCTACAACGGCGCCTCCGCGCGCACCGCCGCCCACCAGGGCGCGATCGTGGTGGCGGTCGAGGGCTATATCGACGTGATCGCCATGGTGGCGGCCGGCTATGAGGCGACGGTCGCGCCGCTCGGCACCGCGCTGACCGAAGACCAGCTCGCGCTGCTGTGGCGGATGAGCGACGAGCCGGTGCTCTGCTTCGACGGCGACAAGGCGGGAACGCGCGCGGCCTATCGGGCGATCGATCTCGCGCTGCCGCAGCTCAAGCCCGGCAAGAGCCTGAAATTCGCCATCCTGCCCGACGGCCAGGACCCCGACGATCTCTACCGCTCCGGCGGCCGCGCCGCGATCGAGGACGTGATCGGCGGCGCGCCGCCGCTCTCGGACCTGCTGTGGCTGCGCGAGACCGAGGCCGGCAGCTTCGACACGCCGGAGCGGCGCGCGGCGCTGGAGCGGCGGATCGCCGAGGTGACCGGCACGATCGGCGATGAAGCGGTGCGCAGGTATTATCGCCAGGATCTCGAGGCCCGCCTGCAGCGCCTGCTGGCACCGCCGCCGGCGCCGGACCGGGGCCGCGGTTTTGACCGCGATTTCTCACGGCGCGGCACAAACCGGCGATCGGGATCGCGCCCGTGGCAGTCGGGCTTTCGCGAAATCTCGGGTCCGCGCAGCCCGCGCCTCGCCACGAGCCCGATCGTGCGCGGTTTCCGCACCGGGTTGCCGCCGCGCGAGGCCCTGATCCTGCTGGCGGTCATCAATCATCCCTGGCTGCTCGAAGCCCATGCCGAGGAGCTCGCCGAGCTCGACCTGCGCCATCCCGATGCCGACCGGCTGCGCCGCGCGATGCTCGACATCATCGGGGCCGCCGTGCACGACACCGACACGATGCGCGCGGCGCTGGCCGCGCTCGATCTCGGCGGCGTGCTGGCGCGGGTCGAGAAGGCGATCACCCACGGGTCGGACTGGCCGGCGCGAAGCGGGGCGGCCCCCGAGGACGTCGCATCCTTCTGGACCCACGTTCTCACCTTGCATCGAAGGACCCGCACGTTACATAAGGAGCTCAAATCGGCAGAGCAGGCCCTGGGGAGCGAGCCCAACGAGGAGAATTTCCTCCGGCTGCAGGACGTGCAAGAGCGGCTCGCGACGATCGAGGGCACCGAGGCCCTGATCGAGGGGTTCGGCGCCTATTCGGGCCGCCCGGCGCGCAGCTTGTAACCGGGCCCGTCCGGCGGCCGGGCACGGGAATAAACGGGGCCCTGCCGGCGTATCGGGCAGGGTTGATCGGGGCTTTACGGGGTCCGGACGAGACTTGGACCGGATTTGGACCCGATTCGGACCCGATTCGGGACCCGGGGCTGGTGCGGGCCACGGCGCTGCCCTTTTTGGTGTCGATTGGGTGCCCGCGAATGCGGGTCCGGAAGCGGCCGGCAGGCACAGCCGGGGCAGGTGCGGAACTCCCATAGGGTAGGGGACCAAAAAAGTTCCGGGTCGGGGCCAAAAACCTGAGCTGGGGTTTTCGGACGACACCGGGACGGGCCTCCGACGGGTCAGGGAAGCAATGGCAGCCGGGCCCGCCAATGGGCCTGCAACAAAAGACGGCTCGAATATTTAGGATGCGGTGATGGCTGGCACGACGGCGACGAAGGATCGAACCATGGCAGCGAAGACCAAGCGCTCCGCCCCCGACAAGCGCGCCGCCGCCAAGGCGAAGCCGCAGCAGGCCAAGGACGAGGCGCCCGAGAAGGAGACTCCCGAGACCCCGGACAGCCCGCTGCTCGACCTTTCCGACGCCGCCGTCCGCAAGATGATCAAGAGCGCGAAAAAGCGCGGCTACGTCACCTACGAGCAGCTCAACGCGGTGATGCCGTCCGAGGAGGTCACCTCCGAGCAGATCGAGGACACGTTGGCGATGCTCAACGAGATGGGCATCAACGTCGTCGAATCCGAGGAGACCGACCCGGAGGAGACCGAGGAGCCGCGCCCCGAGGAGCCCGAGGAAGACGAGCCCGACGGCGAGCTCGTGGAAGTCGTCCGCACCACCCCGGCCAAGCCCGAGAAGGCCGAGCCGACCGAGCGCACCGACGACCCGGTGCGCATGTATCTGCGCGAAATGGGCTCGGTCGAGCTCTTGTCCCGCGAGGGCGAGATCGCCATCGCCAAGCGCATCGAGGCCGGCCGCGAGGCGATGATCGCCGGCCTGTGCGAGAGCCCGCTGACGTTCCAGGCGATCATCATCTGGCGCGACGAGCTCAACGAAGGAAAGGTGTTCCTGCGCGACATCATCGATCTCGAGGCGACCTATGCGGGGCCCGACGCCAAGGCGGTGCCGGGCGTGCCGGGCGTGGCCGCGCCCGGTGCGCCGGGTGCGCCGGGAACCGAGGTGCCCGCGCCGGCGGGCGATCCGGGCGCAGCGGCCGCCGGGATGACCGGGGCCGCCGCAGCCGGCATAGCTGCGCCTGCTGGTGCGGAGGGCGCTCCCATCGTGGCCGCAGCGCCCGCGGCCAATCCGCCGCCGGCCGCCGTGCCGCCGGCGATGACGGCGCCGCCCGCCGCTCCTGCCGGCCCGACCCCGTTCCAGGGAGCCGAATCCGGCAACGGCGCCGCGGGCGAGGAAGCCCCGCTGAGCGAGGCCGAGCTCGACGACGACGATCTCGAGAACTCGCTGTCGCTTGCCGCGATCGAGGCCGAGCTCAAGCCCAAGGTGCTGGAGAGCTTCGACAAGATCGCCGACACCTACAAGCGGCTCCG
>WNGN01003669.1_pt1 | contig 10451 bp, 8 predicted proteins | sample 5400561 | NCBI WGS metagenome assembly WNGN01 (sample SAMN13153379, study PRJNA577476) | soil metagenome | isolation source: 115 cm soil or saprolite under Garry oak tree replicate 2 | place: USA:California | collected 2016-06-15 | reverse complement strand
CTGTTGACGGCTGCCAGTTCAGTGCTGCTGAATGCGCTTTCAAAGGTCCCATAGCTGACGCTTAACACCTGCACTTTGTGGTCGGTTGCGACGCGGTTAAAGACATCAACCATCGACTGGGCAAAGGAGGTACTCTTGCCATCAGTCTGATAATCGAGGATCTGCGCCTTTGGAGCGAGGCCTGCAATAAGTTCAAGATCCATGATCGCCTCGCCCTGCCCCGAACCGGCCGCGAGGTGGCCGTCAACATCAATATTCTGAACATTCGGCGCAGCGATACCTACACAAGCAGCATAGCTTGCAAGGTCCTGGGGATTGTAGGTATCACCAAACTCGGCCACACCGATGGACATGCCCTGCCCCTGGTACCCCTGCTGATAAAGCTGATTCACCTGATATGCCGCCGCAAGTTTGTTGCGAGTGAGCGTCTGTTTTGCTCCGTACTTGCTACAATCGCTGGAAAGAGATGTGGCATCTCGTGTGGCAAAACCAAACGGCGGTTGGAATTGAGGGAGAGCAAAGTTATCCAGGCCAATAACCGAAGAGACCAGCGAGGAAACAGGCTCTGGAAGCTTCGGTTCACCCTCCTGCAAAAAGAACTGGTAGCCATTAATCGTATATGCATTGAGTCTGATATTCAGGGTTCGTTCGATCGTAGCGACCGTAGCATGGACTTTGATCGAGGTGTGCAGAGCATCGGTTGAATCAACAGTATAACCATGCTGTGTCAACCAGTCTATTGCCTGCTGCTGTTGCGCATCCGAGAGAGCATAGCGTTGCACAATCTGATCAGGAGTCAGATACTGGTGGAACGTGGCAGCGCCAGGCGTATACATTTGTGCAACATCCTGCTCCATCGCCGCATCATTGTAAACGAGAGTAAAGGTCAGCGGTTTGACTTCATTCTGCGGTAATGGTGTGCCATTGGGAAGTTTTCCAGTGCCAGATGGTTGACCTGCCACTGGATGAGTAGATTTTTTTGAGGTTGGAGTAGGCGTTAGTCCCGTGGTTCCCGCGGTTCCCGTGGTTCCCGTGGTCTTCGTAGGTGTGGTTGATTGTGCTCCTGGCAGCGAACACGCACTGACCAGGAAGGCAATGATGGCGATACCTAAGGTTAACTGAAGAGGGAACCAATTGGTAATGGTAACTTTATGATTCACAAACACCTCCAAATCGAGTTCATAGGCAAAAGCTTCAGCGGCGGAAACTCTTCCACTATTGAGTATCCATAGTATAGCAGGATTTATTTACCATAGTATAGAGTTTTTGTCGCTGGAATGCAGTGAACAGGGCAATATTGTCATCGTGAGGCAGGTCACACCTTATTGTACAGTTTAAGAGGGGTCAGATGACCTTCGTTTGAGACGGCACAATGTAGAGACCGCACTGTCATGCTGAGCGCAGCGAAGCATCTCGTGTCAGATGACCTTCGTTTGAGACGGCACAATGTAGAGAGACTCTCTATCACAAAATGTTCACAAAAGAAAATCAACCCCCTGCTCAACAGCATAATGGACACTTTTGTCAGATTTTGGGATGGACAATCCTCTTTTCGTATGGTATAATCAATCCAATTACAAGGAGATTTCCAAGTTTGCACGTTCAGCCTATATTTCCTGGTGTTGGTCATATGGGCATTACATTCGGCTCTTTTCTCGCCGGGTGAGGATGATTTATATAAACATGGATTCAGTCTCATTGGCATCACAGGTTACATCACTGAAAGAAGCGGTGATTACACGCGGTGGCACATAACATACACACTGGGGAAATTTTGCCCTGGTGTTTTTTATTTCGCACAATCTATTTTTTACGCGCACTGGATGCCGGGATCATCGATTAGTTTTCATTCATTGTCGATGGCCATCGAGTCTAGTCAGGAGATTAGACAAGTATTGCAAGAGGTCTAAGCAAGCTAACTTGCAGAGAGGAAGGAGGTAAGAACACTACCTTTTTGAATGGAACATCTAGCCTTTGTGCTGGATGAGAGGAGTTTGAAACACACAAACCAGGTGCGCGACATAAAAAGATACGCCTCTATAAATGTATAGAGAGTGCAATTGAACGAAGATGTGGACACGGAGTGGTTGCAACATATAAAGGAGAGTACCGATCATGAACTCAAGTATGATCAGTAAGATCGCAAAAGCCAAGCGTTACGCGGAAGAACCAGAGCGAATACAATTTACTCGCTTTGAAGCAACGTTCCGGGGCGAAAATGATATACACACAACCATTTTTGATAATGGTGAGTGGATATGTACCTGCCGTTTCTTTCAAGACTGGGGCGACTGCAGCCATACTATGGCTATGCAGCGAGTATTGGGCGTCACTATTCCCGCGGCCCATCGACATGGGATTCCAGCAGGGTTAGGTACCAGCCCACTCGTACACTGAGCTGGTCAACGCATTCATGGCGTTGAGGGCTATCCGGCCTCTATACAAAGCCACCCGAAACAATAAAAAGAAGCACTGGAAACTGAAACGAAACAGACCAGTGCTTCTTCTATTGTATTGCTAATGGCCAATGCCCGGTACGAAGCTCAAGATGATAATAGCAGAAAACATAATGGTAGCCAGTATGGCGATAAGCCTTAAATCCTGACGCACATAGGCGTAGTGTTCTGCGGTGACCAGGGTAGCAGCGGCCCGCTGCTGAGCTTTTTGCGTTGCCTGGCGACGAGAGGCTACTCGGGCAGCGGCGCTCCCCTTTGGAGGGGCTACAGCGGTAGCAGTCGTGTCTTTCGCCTCGCTCTGCTTTGTCTCGCTACGTTTGGCTGTACTTTGCCTGTCTTCAGCAGGGGCTGCGACAGCCGTTACGCTGGCGGCAGCAGGTTCAGCATTACTGGTGTCCTCAAGCTCCTGTTCAGCCGGGACTTGACGCACCAATTCAATATTTTTCTGTACTTTTGGCCTATTACGCTGTGCTCCACCCCGCGTGGACGTAGTCTTCTTTGGCATCCTTCATCACTCCTTGCCCATAAGATTTACTTACATTGAGGTCATTATACACGAAGGAACAATATCAGTCGAGGGGGTAACTGATGAGCAACCTTGCAGTATATCCACGGCTGAACCAGATTGCCTGAGCCCTGGCGGATTGGGAGACCGGAACAGACCCCGTTCCTACTGGAGGGTTTTCGCGACGGGTCCTTACGTTGGTGCGTGCCCATTGTACTTAACAGATGACGGTATTCTACAAGCCGACGCAATAACCTTACCTCATCGAGTTCACAATCAAGAAAAGGAACGGCTTTCTACTATACTGTTATGCGCCAGCAAAGGTCGACAAGTGGAACGTTCAATCAACTCGACTGGCAGCGTGATGTGTGTCGGCGGCTTCTCTGGTTGCTGAATACGTTCGAGTAATCGAGTAATACATTCTTGTCCGATAGCCGCAATGGGCTGCGCTATCGTGGTGAGGCCTGGTTCAAACGCTGAGGCGTAGAAAATATTGTCATATCCAATAATGGATATGTCTTCAGGAACCCGAATTCCCTGTGCATGAAGTGCGTTAATCGCACCAAGAGCCATCATATCATTAAAGACGAAGACGGCTGTGAGATCAGGACAGCGCTGGAGGAGTTCTTGCATGGCCTGGTAACCGCTTTCGTAGCGTCCATTCCCCATGGCAAAGGACTCCGTGGTCAGTTCGATACCAGCTTCAGCCAACGCATGTCGAAAGCCGACAATACGCTTCGCTACGTAAGAATGGGGTGGGGATATGGTGATGCACCCGATGCGGCGGTGATTCAGGCTTACCAGGTATTGCCCGGCCAGATAACCACCTTGATGCTCCTCGACCAGGACCTGGTCAAGGGTGGGCAGAGGGATATCGCTATTGGCGAGCACGGCGGGGACATTTTCCGCCAGGATACGTTCAAGAGTTTTGAGTGGGGTGGATGTCTGGTGAATGAGTATCACGCCGTCTACTTTATGTGATAAGAGCACATCGACGTAGGCCAGTTGCTTCTCTTCCGACAGATCTGAATTGCAGAGAATAACGCTATATCCAGCGGCGAAACCTGCGTCTTCGATAGCACGGGCGAGTTCGGCATAGAAGGGATTTGAGTTGTCAGGAATAATCAAGCCAATCATGCACGTGTTACTCTGGCGCAGTCCCCGTGCCAGAAAGTTCGGTCGATAGTCTAGCTCCTCAACCGCTTTCAAAACGCGCTCTCGAATGTCTGGATGAACGGGGCGATTGCCATTGACGACACGCGACACCGTCGCGATCGAGACCTCAGCTTTGCTTGCCACATCACGGATAGTTACCATGTTTTTCTTTCCCACTGTGCTCTCATGCTCACTTAACCACTGTTTCCTTTGCGTTATACACCAAAGGGAAGTACTGATTTCGGCATCTCCCCTCTAACCATTCTATCATAGCATTGGCGTGCTTCGCAGGATAGCAAGAACGACGAAAACTCCCCTCTCAAGAGGGCCAGCGGGACGTGGCCGTGAGGGTGAAGGTGGCCGATGCACGAATATCCTGTGACGATGCACCCACGAGGACCTCGAACTCCCCGGCTTCGGCAACCCACTCGTGTGCCAGGTCATCGTAGTAGGCGAGCGCGTCGCGACCGAGAGAGAGCATCACCGTTTTCCGCTCGCCCGGCTCCAGTTGCACCTTGGCGAACGCTTTGAGTTCTTTTTCCGGGCGTTGCAGGTTCGCCTGCTCGTCTCGGACGTACACCTGCACGATTTCTTTGCCTGTTCGCTGCCCGGTGTTGGTGATATCAATCGACACCTGCAAAGTATCGTCCGGGCCGATCTGCCTGGCACTGAGATGGAGCGAACTATAGCTGAAAATCGTATAGGAGAGACCGAAGCCAAAGGGGAACAGCGGGGCGATTTTTTTCTTGTCATAGGAGCGGTAGCCGACGAAGAGTCCTTCCCCATAGTAGACCTTGCCGTTTTCGCCCGGAAAGTCGAGGTAGGCCGGGTTATCCTCCAGGCGCACGGGAAAGGTCTGAGGCAATTTGCCTGAAGGGTTGGTATCTCCAAAGAGTACATCGGCAATGGCATTGCCGCACTCCTGACCGGGATACCATGCCTGCACCACTGCCCCCACCTTGTCAAGCCAGGGCATGGTGATGGGTGATCCGGTGTTGAGCACTACAATGGTGCGCGGGTTCGCTGCCGCTACCTGCTCAACGAGCGCATCCTGCTTGCCAGGCAAGTCCATATTTGCCCGATCGGAGCCTTCGCTCTGCCATTCACCGCCAAACCCCACACAGACGATGGCCACATCCGCGGCCGCCGCCAACGCTACCGCCCGCTCGATGGTATCGGCAGGCTCAGGTGGGAGGCAGCCCAGGTGGATAGCGCCCAGAGGTACGGCCTCGCTCTTGGCAAGTTCGAGTGTGAGCAGATAGGCACGTCCAGCCTCCAGGGTGACGGTGGCCTGGACCTCCTTGCCACCCATGCCAAGGAAATCTCCTCCATGCGTCTGCTCTATCCAGTTCTCGATCACCTTTTGCCCATCGATGGACAAGCGGCTGCGTCCTATGCTGATCAGTCCAAAGGTGTAGGCCCCGCTCTCCTGGGGGGTAAAGCGGCCGGTCGCACGAAGCGAGAACTGTTGCGGGTTGACTCCTGCAGGCATCTCACCGAACCAGGAGAGTTCGGATTTCGGTTGGATTTCCCTTTGGACGGGAGGACCCTCCAGATCAAGAGTATTGAAAAATTCGATGGCAAGCCCATGTTCTGTCCCTTCCGTGCCAGCCAGGAGCAGCTCACTATCGAGAAGGGGCAACAACTTGTAGTTGGTACAACCTTGTTCGTAGCGCACAGTCACGTGGTCTCCGACCTTGGCCATAATGCTATCCAAGGGTGTGACCGCATAATGCGCATTGACTTGTGCACTTCCCCCACCCATGATCTGCGCGACCCTTGCATTAGGACCAATCATCGCCAGCGAGGTAAAGTGCTCACGCTGGAGTGGAAGAAGATTGCGCTCGTTCTTGAGCAGGACGATACCTTCCGCGCCTGCTTCCCGAATCAGTGCACGATGTTCCGGCAGATCAAGGGCCTGCTCTGGCACTTGCTCCGTATGCTCGAAGAGGCCCGCTTTGGCCAGCAGTTGCAGCAGGCGACGGACGCTGGTATCAATGGTGGTTTCCGTAACCTCGCCCCGCTCGACGGCCTCAAGCAACTTCTCGCCACGCCAGCGTGGCGACGGCATCTCCAGATCCAGCCCAGCATTGACGGAAGCGGCGGTGCTCTTGACCGAGAAAAACCAGTCGGAGACCACTACCCCATCAAAGCCCCACTCCTGGCGCAAAACCTCGGTTAATAAATAGGAGTTTTCCGAGGCGGGAATGCCGTTCACCAGGTTATAGGCGGCCATGATAGTCCACGGCTGGGTCTCGCGTACAGCGGCGCGGAAGGGCAGCAAATAAATTTCGCGCAGCGCCCGTTCGCGCACCTCGGAACTGATGCTGAAGCGCTCGAACTCTTCGTCGTTACAGACATAATGCTTGATCGATGCTCCCACCCCTTCTCGCTGTAGCCCCGTGATGTAGGCCACCGCCAGGCGAGCAGACAGGTAGGGGTCTTCGGAGAAACATTCAAAATTGCGTCCACCGAGTGGGGAACGCTGGATGTTGACTGTGGGGGCCAGGAGCACCTGAGCACCCTTCATTTGCGCTTCCCGCGCCAATGCCTGCCCAATCCGTTCAAGCAGGTCGATGTTCCATGTCGAGGCAAGTGAAATCTCTGCCGGGAAGCAGGCAGCCTTCACACCGCCCGTGAAACCTCCCGCTCCACGGGCTCCATTGGGGCCGTCGGTCATTTTTAAGGAGGGGATACCCAGTCGCTCTACCGGGACCGTATACCAGTCATGCGTACCAGCAAGCAGCGCGACTTTTTCCTGGAGGGTCATCTGACCAGGCAGTTCTTCTACATCAGGCATAGTTTCTTTACTCCTTACGGCTATTTAGCCCAATCCATGGGGGCCGGCTGTGGAAACTCCGAGGTGATCTGCACCCGACGCCCTTCGCGAAACGCCGTCTCAATGCCACAGACGATATCTACGACATGCGCGGCTTGCGCACCGGTGATCCGTTGCGGGCGATTTTCTTGCATGGCCTCGGCCATATCCAACACGCCGCGACTCCATTCTACACCAGCATGAGGGTCTTCTGCAGTATTGCCAGCATAGGGTTCTTTCACATAAGGAAGCGGTTCGTATGTGCCGCCAAAATCCGCATACTCCACCGTGCCATTAAAGTCATGCCAATTGCTCAAAAACAGCGAGCCTTTGTCACCATGGAACTCAATCCCCCGTTGCTTGCTCTGAAAGCTCACATAGAAGTTGGTCGTCAAGCGTGCCACCGCTCCATTGGCAAATTCGATCGCCGCGATGGAGAAATCGGGCGTCGTAATGTGGAAAGGAACTCCTTCTTGCGTGACCCGATCAGGGTAGAGGACCTTCCCAAAGGCGGTCACACTACGTGCAGGACCGAAGATCGTCGTCAGAATGGTCAGCGGATAGACCGCGACATCGAAGAGCGGACCGACCTCGTAAAAAGGGCCAGGTGCAGGGTGCCAGGACTCGATGCGCCCCCAGTTGACCTCCGCGTAGGCCACACGCACTGTGCCAAGCAGATCATCGCGAATAGCTTTCCATACGGTCTGCTGCCCTTCACCCAGCATCGTGATAGGAGCACACCCAAAATAGCGGCCTTTTTCCTCTGCCAGTGCGACCAACTTCCAGGCTTCTTCTGACGTGAGCGCAATGGGCTTTTCGCTGTAGACGTGCTTGCCTGCATTCAGACATTGTGTAATCACGTCAACGTGCGCATGGTGAATGGTCAGATTGATGACCAGCTCGACTTCATCATCCGCTAAAATCGCGTCGAGGGAGGGATACACCTTGCCCCCAAAGATGGCAACAAAGTCCTCGGCGCGTTTGAGCGTACGAGATGTGGCTCCCAGCAATTTCAGTTGTGAATAGGGCTGCAATGTTTTTCCGTAGGCTTCGGCGATATTGCCACAGCCGACGACCGCAATGTTGAGGGGTTTGTGATCCATGCTTGCTTTCCCTTTCTCGTTTCCATTTCGGACTTCTCTGTTATTCGCGTAGTGCGTCGATAATCATCTCAAAGAGATCAAGATCGTTCAGGAAATCCTCAGCTGTCGTCTTGGGTTGCAAGTTCTGGCTGACGACCTCATGGAAGTGGAGCAGTTCTACAGTGTACGCATCGGTGAAGGTCGGTCGAATCTCGCGCTCTTCAAAGGCCTCGCCCTGGGTCTCAGTCAGAAAAAGTCGGGTGGGCAGCTGGCGAATGTAGGGGGTGTCATATTGGACACGGATCTCTTTGGTCTCACTATAGACGGTGAGATGGGCATCGAAACGACGATTGTGATCGATGCCGGTTTCAAAGCTGACCGTGAAGTTCTCATACTCAAAGAGCGCGGTCAGGAAGCTGCCCCACTGTCGTGCTGCAATGACCCTCCTGGGCATACCGAGCAATTCGCGCATGGCTGAGAGATCATGGCTGCTCAATCCACAGAGCAGGCGATAGGTACGCACCAGCTCTGGGGGAGCCTCGCCAATAGCAGCCTTGACCAGTCGGCTGGCACGCTCGGCCCGATCACGCATGGCCTCCTGCGGAATATCCTTTGGGCGCAACACGACACTGGACTGCTCCACAATTTGGGTGTTCTGACCAATAATGTCGCGTACCCTGGCATAATTGATCTTCTCAAGCGCACGGATGTGCTCCGCAGCCTCGACAAAGGCGGGTGCAAAGCGGCGCATGTAACCTACCATTACCTGCACGCCCGCCTCGTCGCGAGCTTTGATGATGGCCTCCGCCTCCTGGCGCGTCAGACACATGGGTTTCTCAATCAGAACATGTTTCCTATGTTGAAGAGCCGCGAGGGCAGAGTCGGTATGATATTCATCGCTATTCAAGACCAGGAGAGCGTCGAGGTCTCCCTGGGCAGCGATGTCATGATAGTCCGTGTAACGGCTTTGGGAGACAACATTATAACGCTCCCCCAGCGCAGCCAGCAGTTCCTGTGAAATATCACAGAGGGCCGCAATCTCAAACTTATCTGAGTATTCCTGCAGAATGGGCAGGTGGACGATCTGGGCGATTTCGCCTAACCCGACCAGTCCTACTTTGATCTTCGTCATTGTCAATGCTCCATCCCTTTCTCATGAAATGTGACGTGTGTGCCTGACCATTTTCGCATCCCCTAGCCTTTGACCGCTCCTGCCACCACGCCCTGCACCATGTATTTCTGTACGAACAGGAAGAAGATAATGGTAGGAATAGACGCCAGGCTGGCCGCCGCCATCAAACTTCCCCAGTCGGTAGAATACTGCGACATGAACATCTGGATCCCCACCGGAATGGTCATCGTATTGGGGTCGCGCAGGAAGATACTGGCGATCAGGAACTCATTATAGCATAGTAGGAAAGTGAAGATGGTCACGGCAGCCGTGCCCGGACCCGAGAGCGGCAGCACGATCCGGGTGAGGGTCCGAAAGCGTGAACACCCGTCTACAAAGGCTGCCTCTTCCAGTTCCCGTGGAATGGCATCAAAGAAGCCCTCGAACATCCAGGTCGCGAATGCCAGATTGAGCACCATGTAGACCAGGATGACCCAGTGGGTTCCAACAAAAATGTCGGCGTTATGCTAAATACTGCCTACGAATCTGTCGGCGCTCTTCATGACGAAAAGATACGACTTCACAATGGAGTGTTTTGGAAAACGTTTTCCAAAGTATAACCGAAAAAAACCGCTTTGTCAAGGGTTTCGATGACGAAAATTTCATAGACGTTGCGCGTCACCTGGAGGGGAGTCATCACGTGGATCACATCCTGCCTGGATGCGGAATACAGTGAAAATATCGCGTGAAGGACTGGACTTGAAGAAGGGCTACTGTAACAAAGAAGCGCTCAAAGGGTGCAAAAAGCGACGGAGCATCAAGTACGTGCGAGCAAGCCGAACCAGAGGAGCAAGGCACCAGCCACTATAAGCGTGAAGGCCAGTTGAATGACGATCCCATCCGAATCACGGGGCAAGAGCAGGAAGAGAAGACCACAGAGCAGCACGCTGAAGCCAATGCTCAAGAGCCGACCAAGTTGATGCTCGAAGGACCGATGAGATACGATCCTGTTGCAGTCCTCGCAAGAAGAACGTTGCAGGTGCTGAAAGCAGAAGCACTGCAGACAAGCCGGACAAATGGTGCCGGGCTGAGAACAACTTGGTGCCTCACACATACACTTCTCCTCTTGCTGGTCCATCGGCTTCCTCTCTGCGAAATGTGCAGAAACTTTCATTTTCCAGGCTGGCTATCGTCTCTCGTCCATCAGTATGGTAAACTTGTATTATTATATGACAATAGAGGTCAGTGTCGGCTAAGCATGTCATAATTCACCTGTTTCACTACAGCTTGGGAGCAGAAATATATATTTTCTCTAGTACGAGAT
>WNGN01012799.1_pt1 | contig 10453 bp, 6 predicted proteins | sample 5400561 | NCBI WGS metagenome assembly WNGN01 (sample SAMN13153379, study PRJNA577476) | soil metagenome | isolation source: 115 cm soil or saprolite under Garry oak tree replicate 2 | place: USA:California | collected 2016-06-15 | reverse complement strand
CTTCCAGATTGTCTTGGCTCAGCTCGTTGACGAAGACGGTTGATGTGGGGCCGTAGCTCAGCCTGTCCGATAACCCTTCACGGGGGAAACTGTGTCCGACCCAGTTCTCCGAGACGACGAGTCTTCCGTTCTCCTTCCACTCGCTAAAGTGAGATTCGTGCTGTGACAGGTTTCCCACGAGCCATCCACTACTGGATGCGCTGATTACGACTCTTGCGCCGGAGTCAATTAGTCCCTTGAGCGTTGACGAGAGAAACGAGATTGCTCTCTTTCCTGAGTCGTGAAGTATCAGGTATCGATGCCCGGGCTTGACGATGCTCTCAGGAAGAAGCTGTCCTGATGAGAATCTTACGGTGCTTAGAGTGAACGCGTCGGTCGTCGACATCAGGAAGAATAGTACTGAACCGGTGATGAACGCTATCTCCCATCCGTACGGCAGAGATATCGGGAGGACTGAAGGCTGTGCGCCGAGTGTGAACAAGACTGTGCCTACTGTTACAAAGAGGGCCCATGTTACCGAGAGCATGGCCAGGGAATTCTTGACATGAGACGGTTTCGCTCGTCTACGAGCAGATAGGAATAGGCTTGTTGGGTAGACCATTGCGGCTGAGAGTAAGACTATGGTGAAAGGGAGGAACAAGACGGGAAAAGATAGGTTTAGCCCTACCCAGGTGAAAACTACTCCTTCATAGACGAGAATCGATCTGCGCGATTTCAGCTTTGACCAAGCTTCTCGAAGGGTATTGCACTCCGGGCAGAAGTAGAGGCTTGCAGCGGTTAGCCCGATTACTGCGAAAACCAAGCCGGAACTGACTTGGCTGCCGTAGTTTGCCCACGCGTAGCCTAGGTTGCGAAATATGTCGAAGGTGACAGAAAATAGAAAGTAAATGTTGAGCCGAACTAGGTTTCCCGCTCTTACTCCAGTTATGGATGCTTTGTGATGGAGAAGGCGCCAGAGTCCGATAGAAGGAAGAATTAGCGCCGCAACGTCAAGGTAGACTTCGATGTACGTCGGGCACTACACTCCATTTGAGAGATTGTAGTGTTACGGACGCCTGCTGGCGGTTTCAATCTGGCGTAACTGTCAGCACTTGTTGAACGGTACTGTTCGACGAAGAAGACGATCTACTTGCTATCTTTCGAGCTGAGATTGAACTTGTTTCACAAGGCTCTCGTACTCTTCTCTCATCAGCCTTTTTCTGCGTCTGGACCCTGTCCATATCGGTCGTCCCCACATGGGGTCTGTCTTGTATCGTGGAACTAGGTGCCAGTGAAGATGAGGCATTCCATTACCAAGCAATTCGTAGTTCATCTTGTCAGGATTGAAAGTCTTGGCGAGGGCTGTTGCTACTCGGGACATGTCTTCGAGGAAGCTCCTTCGATTCCTGTCTGTCAACTGGTAAAGCTCTTCCTCATGCCATTTCAGAGTGACAAAGGAATAGCCTTTGAAGAACTGGTCAGGATTGATCTTTCCTACAGACGTGTGGGTTTCGAAGAAGACTAGATGTGCTGGTTCGCGTAGGGTTTTGCAGATCCAACAATCTTGTCTCAGTTCACGCAATGACGATCCCACTGCTCCTCAATGATTGAATAAACATGCTCTGCGACAATGGGGATGCCTGAATATACTAGCGAAAAGGGGGCTGGTCCAATTCTTCACTGGTCGGGATTAGGTCCACTTGTAGGTTCCACTGCGTCTAACGGACCTAAGTCCGTATTCAAGGGCAACGAGCCCTATGATTAAGAGAATCATCGCGTAGATGGCGAAAATGGCAAGCAATTCGACCGGTGATCCGACACTCGCTCCCAAAGCGAGTCGTATGCCGGTGAAAAAATAGTATTGGGGCATCGCAAAGGATGCGACCTGCAAAAGCCCAGGCAGGATCTGCACGGGGACAAGCATGTTTCCTATCATGCCAGAAAGCGAGTAGAATACCCAGGATATCACATAGGTTTGTTTGTAGACTAACCGAAAGCCAAGACCGATAAAGCCCAACCCGATGGAACTCAAAATGCCTAGAGCGATTACCAACACGAGTAAAGGAATATGATAAGAGTAGGTGAGCCCGAAAAGGACGATGCTTAGGCCGAATAGAAGAATTGAGCCTGCCAGAGCTGTGAATATCTCGAAGAACGAGGATAGAACTAGGAACTCCCGGAAATTCACTGGCGTAACTAAGACTTCTTCGATCTGCGATTGGTTGCCATGCTGATAAAACATGGCGAGTCCGTTATTCACAATGAGGCCGAAAGCCACCCCGGACACGAGGAAAGCTGCAAGGCTCATTCCATATGTTTGTGTTGTTGTTGACACTACCGCAGCGTTGCCCAGGAACCCATAGGAGAGCAATCCGGCTACAGCATTGACTACTGTCAGTGTGGCTGTCATGCGATAGGACATACTGATCTTAAACTCTCTTTTGAAGAGGACGAGTACTCTTTCAAAGACGGGTCCAAGCCTCAACAGCTTAACTCCTCCTTAATCGCGGATTCTGAGAGTACCCCATTTTCAAGTCTGAATACTCGTCTGGCCAGAGCACGGGTTTCTGTGAGACTGTTTGTGGTACAAAGGATCGTCTTGCCTGACATCACATAGCTTCTCAGCTGTTTGTGGATCTGCTCCATGGTCCACGGGTCAACTCCGAGGGTAGGCTCATCGAGCAGCAATATCTCCGGATCCGATAACAATGCTCTCGCCAAGGCGAGCCGCCTTCTCATGCCGGAAGAATAGCTCTGGATCTGATCCGAGCCTCTGTCCGCAAGCTGCAGATCCTGAAGCCAGCGTTGAATTCGCCTGTGAGCTTCTTTCTGTGGGATGCTGTATAGAGCCGCGTACCATTCTAGGTTGGTAAGCCCTGAGGTCCGAGGCTGAAATCCCGTATCCCCCGCGTTCAGCATCACCCCGATTCGTCGTCTTACTTCCCGCCCCTGCTTGACGACATCAAACCCACAAATTCTAGCCTGACCATTATCCGGTTGAACGAGTGTAGACAGAATTCTCATTAGCGTCGTTTTACCGCTACCGTTTTTTCCAATAACGCAAACACACTCTCCAGATTCAACTTCGAGAGTCACATCTTTCAAGACTGCTCGACAGGCTCGCCTTGCCCTCAACAGGCCGGTTTCCGCTTTGCGAGCAAAAGCTTTGGAGATGTGGTTAAGAATGATTTTCGGCTCGTTTACCGTTCTGCCGGAAAAATCATGCCGGACAGAAATCATAGAAAGAATGATAGATGGAAAGTCTTTTATAAGTTCTATAAGTGGAAACCTCCTTTCCGAGGAACAAGCGAAAAATGTTCTTCCCACAACAAGCAGAAGTCGAAACATTTCAACCATGCTGCAAATACTGCGTCGACTGCACATGCCCTCGTTTCTGCGGTCCGTGTCCCTGTTAGGTAAGAAATAATGTCCGACTTCCGCGAGAAGGGTCCAGTCCTCGACTACCTTCTCAAGGAAGTCTCGCTCAGCACTTGCGACAACAGTTTCTTCGGCGAACTAGAGAAGGAGATGCTAGTTCCGAACAACATCAACATATACGGAAAGATAACTGGGGCAACAAGTAGTCTTAATGACTATGAACTTCGGCTAGAGTTTCCAGGCGAAACAGCGATCGCCTACATCAAGCAACCGTCTTCGAATACCATCGAAGCCGACAGACGAGTCCTTACCTACCCTCTTAGCGAGCTAATCAACTTCGATGATTATTGGTGGCTTCCACTACATGGAGAGACCGAATTCTCGTTGACGCTCAATCTACTTCCACCATTTCCTCGTCTCAACCCATTGGACATTGAGATCTCTTGTAGGCCAGATATCGCTGTCGGACTCGAAGCCAACGTAACAACCACTGTTAGACTCCAAGCCGAGGAACGCATCGACAGTCTATATGTAAGACATGCTATTCCAAGGTTCGTCAATCCGGGTATGTCCATTGCCATAAGCCATTATTCTGGCGGCGACGACGCAATTGGACCTGGGCAAACATTGACCATACCCAAAGAGAGATTCCCATATGAACCTCTACGACTCGCACCAGGTCAGACAGCCGAGTACAAAATAGACACGAAGATAATTGCGAGTCCAAAGAACATGACTTTCTTAAAATGCCAGCAAAGTATTCTCACATCAAAGGTCGTCGCCTTGACCGACTCTACGCCTCGCGACCCTCCCTGCAGCATTAGCATTAGGGACTCAAATGGATTGGAAATGCCAGTCAAGAGAACCCTAAGGTCGACAATTCTCCAAGCTAGCGCTGAAATAATGTACTCTCCTTTTTCAGTTCAGCGAGACATCAAGCCAGCAAACCCACAGGTAATAGTGCAGGCAGTAGCATAGAAAGATCCCCCCTCCCCTTTTTTTGGACCTGTCATTTCAGGATCCAGGCCGACGTTTATCTAGCTCTAGTCCTCAAAACAAAACTGTCTAGTTGGGTACAGAGGGAGCGCCTCCAGTCTGCATCAGGAACTCATCCATCAAGGCACCCAGATATTGTATGATCAGTCGGGTCGGGCACAATCGAGCTTTTGGCGGGTCTGGTGACAATTTACAGGCGAATCTTTAGTGCGACCACAGGCTTGTGGCAGTACGTCTACGTATTTCCGTCCGATGCCGGGTGAATAGGATCAAGGATATCACGAGTGCTGCCGAAGAAATCGCCGCAGCTATTGGTAGCAATCCAAGAAGACTTGTCTCAGGCACCTGTTGAATGCTCGAGACGACATATATCAATGTCACAGAGTGCGACAGTGATCCGCTAGTACCGGTCACGGTGATGTGAAAAGTTCCTTCCACCGGAAAATTGCACGAAAGTGTTGTATTGCCGTTGGTCGTCTCGACTGGCGCGGCGCCGCAATAGGTGTTGTTGATGGTCATGACAACAGTTCTAGCGAAGTGATTGATTGATGAAATGCGAATGCTGGAAGCTCTCGCTTGGTTGACACTAGCATGAAATGCTGTCGAGTTCGATGCTATGGTGAAGTCTTGAACCTGAGCTGTCAGCTTCAGAGAGTGAGTTAGTGTGTTGCTGGTTGCGGTGACATTGGCAGTGTAATTGCCAGCTTCTGTAGCACTAAAGGTTAGGGTCGCGATGCCTGAGCCTCTAGCGACGCTTGAGGGTGATACTGTCGCCGTGAGCCCAGTGGAAGCCTCGACCTTGACCGAGACCGTCCCACTGAACTCTTCCAATGGTACGATCGTAATTGTGGGAGCGCTTGTTGCACCCGCGTCCACAGTCAGTATCGTTGGGTCGGACGTTATGGTGAAGTCCTGAACGCTGTAGGATACGCTCGAAGAACGAGATGTAACTCCATTAGTCCCGGTAACGGTCGCAACATAAACGCCTGCGCTGCCTCTGCACGAGAGCGTCGCGGTTCCACTTGCACCCAACGTGATGCTTGTAGAGCTGAGTGTACAGTTGAGACCCTGTGAGGTTAACGCTGACAGGTTCACAGTACCGGTGAATCCATTTATCGATTGGAGAGAGATGGTGGAGTTTCCTGCCACGCCTGCGAGCATAGTTATTGAGTTGGGGCTGGAAGCAACCAGGTAGTCAGGTACTGCAACGTCGAAGGTCACTATGACTGAGTGGACTAGAGAACCATTTGTGGCAGTTACGTTGACTACAAATTGACCAGAGGATGCAAAGACGCACGACAGGGTCGAGACTCCGAGGCCCATTAACACAGTGGGACTGATAACGATTTGAGCAGGCACTATGGGTGGGTCTGCCGTGGTCGTAAAATCTCCAGCTTCGATTGTTACGTTCAGAGAGTGCGATATCGGACCACTCGTCCCGGTTACGGTCGTGGTGTAATTGCGAGAATTGAGCGCTACTATGGTCAATGTAGCGGTTCCGGAGGCACCACCTATGCTTGGAGGACTGATGGTAGCTTGAAGCCCGCTGGAGGCTGTGATGGATAAGTTGACTGTTCCGGTGAACGAGAACAATGGATGGACCGTGATGGTTGATGTTCCCATCGTTCTCACGGTAGTCGCAAGTGAGGAGGGAGCAGCAGACAAAAAGAAGTCCGGTCGAATCACGCGGATCGTCCCGTACATTGAATATGGATGGTAGCGGCATTTGTAGGTCCAGTTGCCCGCCGAGGGAATATTCTGCCCAATGGTCGGAGTGAACGTGAAAGGGAGCGCTTTGGTGTTCGGCGAAAAATCCGGAGAACTTGTTTCGTTGGTATCAGGTTGGGAGTTATTGTTAACATCGATGTACCAGTTGTGACTCAGAAAGTCAGTTGCGTTAAGGAGCAGGTTGACTGTCTCTCCGCTCACTACGGTAATTGTCGGTCCCGGACTGGTGTCGGTCCAGCCCGGGCGTGGGCCGACAGCGTCGCCGTTCAGCCAGATGTTCACGTCGCCGCTGGATGGGGAAGAGGGCGAGGGTCCCGTTTTGGAGTCGGGCGCGATGCTGACCATCGTCATTAAAACAATCAGAATAGCCAATGGTAGAGGATTGGATAAGAAGCGATTTTGGGAGCGAAGGCGACCAGGATTCATCTATTCATTCGCGACAAATTGCAGTTAAGAACCTATCGTTGTAGTGAGTAAACGGGCTAGCTCCCTTGCGGCTGTAATGAGATCCCCATGTGAAACGCCTTGCCTTCAATCTGCCAGTCTTCTTCGAGTTTTGCCTCTGGTTTTGCTTGGTCAGGCCTTAGGAGAAGAAGCGTCTTGGCCCGCAGTTCACCCATTAGGTAATCTTTCTCGTCCTCCAGCCATTCGAGCCGTTCAGGGTCGGCGATCGAGATGAATGCGTCGACAAATGCGTCAACCGGAAGATCTAATCGCTTTCTCATCTCTTGTAGTCGTCGCATTATCTCTCGCACAAAACCTTCTCTCATGAGTTCACTCGGAATAGTAAGGTCGACGTAGACGCGTCCTTCATCGAATCTTCCAGCGGCATGATTCTCCGGTATCTCCTCTTTCAAAGAAATCATTTCACTCGTAATCTTCTGTTCCTTCCCATCCAGAGCAACGTCATAATGCCCTTCTTCCTTGAGGGCCCGCATTAGCTGTCGACCGTCTAGTGAGCGGAGTTTCTCGGCGATTCGATTCGCTTCTCCTCGAAATGCTGGGCCGAGGGCTTTGAAATTCGGCTCAACAATCAGCTTCTTCAATCGCTCTTCCTCAGTCAAACTAACTAGCCTTACGTCTTTCGCGTTGGTCTGTTGAAGCAGAAGCTCGCGGAGTGTCCTGATTGAGCGTTTCACTATCGGCTTGTCAGCGACGATAAGAATCGTCGAGACGGGTTGACGGAGCTTGATCTTCTTCGACTGACGTGCCGAAGCTGCGGCGTCGGCAATGTGCTGTACGATACGCATTTCCTCTTCTAGTCTTTTGTTGATCCACTTCTTGTCCGTGCTGGGCCAGTCGGTCATGTGTATGCTTTCGGGATTCAAACGTTCAGCGCTTCTGAATGCTTCTCGGTAGATTGTCTCCGTGAGAAATGGCATCGCGGGTGCTGCGAGTCCCAGCCAACTCCTGAGGGCATGATAGAGAACAGCGTAGGCGGCGAGCTTGTCTCGGCTTGTCTTCTCTAGCCAGAATCGTCTACGGACGAGTCGAATGTACCAGTGGCTGAGGTCTTCAATAGCAAACTCTCTGAGTGCGCGAACTGCCAAGTGAATCTCTAACCGTTCTAGGTATTTCGAAACGTCTCTCACCAAGGTCTCCGTCCTTGAGAATAGCCACTTGTCTTCCGGGTGGAACGACTTCGCTAGTTTTCGTACTGTCGATTTGTTACTGGTGAATTTGTCGAGGTTCATGTAGAGGGTTGCGAAGGAGAAGACGTTCCAGACAATCTGTAGATCTCGGGCAGCAGTCTCCACCGCGTTCCACGAGAATCGGAAGTCGTCCCAGACCGTGGTCTGGAGAGTGTAGAATCGGAGAGCGTCTCTGCCATGCTTTTCGATCACGTTTTCTGGGCTGACGAAATTGCCTTTGGACTTGCTCATCTTCTCTCCTTCAGGGTCTAAGGTGTGTCCATGCATCAGCACCGCTTTGTACGGTGACTTGTTGAACACTAGAATGCTGGAACCTAGCTGATTGTAGAACCAGCCCCGAGTCTGGTCGTGAGCTTCGACGATCGCGTCAGCTGGCCACCATACTCGCAGTTGTTTGAGGTTAGGTGGATAGTCTAGTCCTGCCCATGAGGCTACGCCTGAGTCGAGCCAGCCGTCGAGGACATCGGGCTCTCTTTTCGTTGTGCCGCCGCATTTGCATTTTGTTTCGATTTGGTCCACGCCGTTTCTGTGGAGTTCGAATTTTCGTGGATGTCCAACGGCTATCTTCTCTAGTTCAGCTCTGGAGCCTACAACTGTATGTTCTCCGCATTCTTGGCATGTCCAGACGGGGAGTGGGGTTCCCCAGTAGCGCTGGCGGCTGATGACCCAGTCGCGAGCACCAACAAGCCATGTGTGGAATCGTTTGGACCCTGCCCATTCCGGGGTCCATCGGACTCTCTTGTTCTCCTGGATCATTTTCTGCTTGAACTTGGTGACTTTGATGAACCATTGGTCCGTGGCTCGTAGTATGAGCGGAGTTTTGCAGCGCCAGCAGTGTGGATACGAATGTTCGATTGTCTCTTCTCTGAAGAGCAATCGCTTAGTTTCAAGGTCTTTGACAATTACCGGGTTTGCGTCTCTGACGTAAAGTCCGGCGTATTTTCCTGCGTCTGACGTGAAGTGTCCCGATGCATCTACGGGAGACAGTATCGGTAGGCCGTTTCGCTCGCCTACCTCAAAATCTTCTTCGCCATGTCCAGGAGCCATATGGACTAGGCCAGTGCCGTCGGTCATCGTAACGTACTCAGAACTCAGGAATACTCTGTGAAGTTTCCCACCCGTCTTCTGATGGGTCTCTTCTAGCAGTGGCGGGACGTAGGAGACTCCTTCTAGGTCCTGACCTTTCATCTCCTCAAGGATTTTGTACGGTTTTTCCTTGAGTACTGGTGATAGTCTATCTTTGGCGATTATCAGCTTCTCGCCGTCGACTTCTACGACTGCATAGATCATGTCGGGGTGAATCATTACCCCTTCGTTCGCCGGTAAAGTCCATGGAGTAGTGGTCCAGATTAGGAGGAATTCTCTAGGTTTGCCGACGATGGGTAGTTTCACGTAGATGGAGTAGTCTTTGATGATGCGATACTCGTCGGTGACTTCGTATCCTGCTAGGGCTGTTTCGTCGTGGGGGCACCAGTGGACGACTCTCAATCCCTTGTAGAGCAGTTTTTTCTGGTGCGCTTGTTTGACGGTCCACCAGACCGATTCGATGTATCTGTCGTGATAGGTGACGTATGGATGGTCCCAGTCCATCCATATACCTAGATCTTTGAAGACTCGCGTTTGAGCCTCTATGTTCACGTCAGAATACTTCTTGCATTCAACGATGAAACGGTCAATCCCGAATACATTCTCAATGTCTTTCTTTGATGTGAGATTGAGGCTCTTCTCAACCATCAACTCTACAGGTAGTCCATGACAGTCATAGCCGGGTTGATCATGAACACTGTACCCGTTCATTCGGCGGAACCTTATGACTACATCCTTCAGCGTCTTGTTCCAGCCGGTTCCCACATGGGGCGGATTGGTTACGAACGGTGGGCCGTCTAGAAAGTAGAACTTGGGCTTTTTCAGGAGTCTTCTTTTTGTCTTCTCGTAGGCTTGGCTAGTCTTCCACCAGTGGAGAACTTCTTCCTCGGTCTTTGAGGGTTTGTACTCGCGGCTGATCTTGCCTACGGTTTTCGTCGTCAATTGTTCTCCTTCCTCGGGAAGGAGTTTCTGGAATCGAAGATCTCCGGCCTCGCTCTCGGCCGACGATTCATGTTCCCTAAAAAAGTTGAGGGAAGTAGCTCGATCGAATTTGATCAGAATTATGAAACTTATTACCGTCTCAAGAACGCTCTGAGGTGCACTGACGTTGATTTCGCTAACGCTTCTCAAATCTACTGGTTACGGTGCACCTGCTCAGACTGTGAGTGTCTTTCCTGATAAGGTTCAGGAAGGCGAAATGCTCTGGGTCGACGCTGAGAGTCCAACAGCCAAGGAGCTTGCTGATCTAAAGAGCAGATTTGACCTAGACGAGTACGCCATCGAGGATGTTGTTCACAAGAATCAGAGACCGAAGCTCGAGGAGTATGGGAAAAATGTCTTTGCAGTAATCCATGTGCCTGACGTAAAGAGTCACAAGAGCGGAATAATCGAACTCTTCGTCTTCTTCCAGAAGAACTGGATCATAACCATTCATTCAGATGATTCGGAATTGATCCATTCAATGGATTCAAGGATTAGAGCCAGGGGTCTCGCGCCACTGACAACCGCCCCCTCACCTGACCTGTTCTTCTACGTCTTTCTCGACTTCGCAGTTGACGCCTACTATCCAATTTTGGATGAGGTGGAGGAACGACTTGAGGATCTTGACAAACAGGCAATTACGACCTTCAAGA
>WNGN01006421.1_pt1 | contig 10453 bp, 8 predicted proteins | sample 5400561 | NCBI WGS metagenome assembly WNGN01 (sample SAMN13153379, study PRJNA577476) | soil metagenome | isolation source: 115 cm soil or saprolite under Garry oak tree replicate 2 | place: USA:California | collected 2016-06-15 | reverse complement strand
TACGCACTGACACGCCGCGTCCTCTTCCATTAGGGATAGCGCGTCGATTAAATGGTTGGCCCAGTCCCGAACCTGACCTTGAAACTCGCGCGGGATACCCTCTATCGTTTTAACATGATTAACCAGTAATCGCAACCATTTCGCCTGACTTTTAAATTCTTTTGTGCTGATTGAATCATTCCAACCCGCGTTAATCTTATCCAGAACGAGATCGTTACTGATTATGTTCATGGGAGAGCTGTTCCTGAATCTTTTTAGATGCGTATGGCAGGTATTCTTTGCGCTCTTGCGGCGACATCTGTTGCAGGAAATGTGTTTGTAGCTTTGGGCTAATGTTTTTGAAATGCAGTTTGCCCGCCGATATGCTCTTTTCTTTATCCATCTTATCAATGGCCGCGTCACTCATCCCAAGGTCGTGTAATTCTTTTCTGATACTCAAGGCCGCATGGCCGTCATTACTAAGCAACGCATCTTTATATCTAGCCCGCGCTTCAGATTTCTTTTGTGCTTCCTGAGTTTTTTCTTGAGGCAAAGTCTTGTACCACTCGGCTAAAATATCGTTATCAAGATCGGACCTCCCAGTCCACGCCGGCGCTGACGGCAACCCCAGGACCGGAAATAATTTATCTCGCCAATCCGCTCCGGGTTTAGGGTGCAAAGTCGGCTCCCAACTCATGGGCAAGCTCTGCGTTAAGACATACCCTGTGAATTGCCCCATCTGATTCGCGAAATTCTCATGCGGATCAACGATTTGTGTTCCGCGATAATCCTTGTTCGTGCGAAATAGATCGTCAAGCATCACTAAATCAGGTTGAAGCTTATACTTGAAATCATCGAATACCGCCTGAACCCAATTCTTCTCATGCATGGCGTGCCATAACGAGTACGGGTCCGTTGAGAAAAACGGCATTTTTAGGCGTTCATCTTCGCCATTCTTCTTTTTGCCAATTCGAGGATAAAACAAATCCCTAATCGTTATCAGGCCGCCGCCGAACGCCGCCGTGATTATGGCGTTCTTCATGAACGTGCTAGCCATGTAATGAAACCAGTACATGGTATTGTTCGTCAGGAGGCGCTGCGCTACCGGTCTCCCACCTTCCAGCCTGAACTGCTTGATTAGTTCGTCAGCGTGATAAACGTTATTTGTCAGATCGTGCACCATCGCGGCGTGCGTTCTCCACGCGCCTATCCTCCACCCCAGCGACGTAAACATTGCTTGGCCTATTAGTTTCGCGTTTTTGGGCCAGAAAACGTTGTCGTAAAAGACCTCGCCAAACCGTGTATCAACCGCGCGCCCGATCTTACGAAGTTCTACCTGGCGCTCCATGCTGTTCTCGGGTTTCATCAATTCCGGACGGCGATCGAATAAGTTAGCGATCTCTTTATCCGCAGCGTACATCTTCATTGACGGAATCCAGCGTTTGAAAAGACGCTCCTGGAAAGGGGACATCGTGGCCACCTTATAGAAAATATCATAGGCGGGTATTACCGTGCGTTTGGCGATTGGTGCGGTTTCTTCAAGCCAGCGCGCTACTTGTTCCCGGCGTTCCTGACTCACAACCGGAGCTATCCCGGATTCCCTGTGATACAAAACCTGTTGCTGTTCTTCGGGTGAAAGATCTTTCCAGCCGACACCTTTATCTCCGTTGTAGAAATCCAGGATGTGCGAGTATTTACCCAACGTAGCCTGCAACGTTACCTTGATGCCCCCGGTTGACACGTTGGCGAGCGCGTCCAGCAAATCTTTCCCGGTACCCTTACTGGCCAAAAACTTCTCAGTTGTAGCCGCCAGCTCGTTCCCGAGCGAAATATCCAGCATATGAAATGCGTGGAATGTTGGTCCTCCCAAGCGCAGCCCGACCGTGTTACGCTTCAAGGTATTAGCCCATTTAAATGGTTGGCCCCATAGATTGTCATACAGCGTGGCCCGGTCCCAGGCCCGGTGAAGCATGAAATCAGCATCCTTATGAACCATGAACATTGCACCATTAGGGGAACGGACCCGAGTGAATTCGCCTGATTCGGTAATCTCTTTCTGAAACTTTACCGGCATCGATTTTAGTTCTTTTGTCGGGATAGCTAGCCCTTCTTCGGTGAACCTGTTTAACGCACGTACACGAGCCTGCGCTTTCAAGGAATCGTAAAGACGCACCTGGAACATGCGTTCAAAATTGTATGTCTGAAGTTCAATACCCAACCTGTGAAGCGTTACCAGATCAGGGATTGCCCTGTGTTTCATAAAACTCGGGTCGCCCCATCGGGTGCGTATGTACGATTCGACCCTTGCCATGTCCGCTTTATTTTTGATTGCGCGCGGAATGTAGGTATCGACAAGATCATAATGGATATCGTTTCTTTCATCCATTCTGGCTGTTGCGTCAGCTATCGTGCCATACGTTTTAAGAAGAAAATCAGCCTGCGGATTTCCGGTTGATTTCTTTTGTTCCCGAAGTTCCGCCCAGCTCTTGAGCGTTCCGTCATCCTTTGAATTCCAGAACGCATCTCTGCGATCGGCATGATGACTGAATTGCAAATCGTCTTGAACCTTCTGACGAGTGAACGTGATATTCATTAACCGCTGACGATCTGCAGCCATCTCAGTGTTTTCTCGTGCTATGATGGCACCGGCTTTTGTTGCCCGTTCACTGATAGATTCCGGTTCCCAGTAACGCCGCCAGCTTTCAGCAAATTTCGATACACCTGTCTTTTCTGCCGCTGTCTCTAATCCGGCGCGCACCTTCGGCATGGTATCCACCAGAAAATCCGCAAGCATTTTGGGAGCGCCCCCAAACCCGAAATAGAATTGGGTACTCACCTGATCTTTTGCGGCGTCCGAAATTTTCGGGAACCTGATCAGTAAGCGCGGCTCGCCGTATTGCTTAACAGCCGAGGTGCGCTGCTCGTCTGTAGCGCTCGGCCAATGCCCAACATCGAGCACAAGGTTGCCTTTCCTGTTCTCCTTATCTATCCAGGAATGCAAGTCAGTGACCGACATCCCGGTCTTCTTCGCTAAATCGGAGATGAAAACAGCGCTACCCTGCTGATTCTTCAATAATCCTTTATACGCGTCATGAATCAGCGCGGCGGGATTAGTCGCGACCGGGCTGACTTCAGGCTTTGTCCGCCTCTTTGTCTTGAGCGAGTCAGGTTGCAGGATAACAGGACCGCTTGGTTCGGTTGGGGTAACGCGCTCGGCCCTGGGAGTTGGCAGTTCTGGCGTAGGCGAATCCTTCATCGGGATAACGTCATCTCGCCATTTCAGCATCAACTGCCCGACCTCAGCCTTTTGCTTGTCCGGGAGGAACAGCATCGCTTGATCGGTTAACTCTAGAGCTTTCTGGATATCGCCGCTCTCACGCGCCTGAAACGCTTTATCGATTGATTCGCTAGCCGCTTTGGGTAAACGCTCTCTGCCGTGCCCCATCATCGCCCCAAGAACAAAATCAATCGCGCCAGTTGCCGCCGTTTTGTCGAGGTCATTATCCTTGTTGCCGGACAAGAACCGTTGTGCCTGCTCTTCTCCCATCCCAATAGCGGCATTCCATAAACCGCTAATCAGCCAGCCACGTGGATTATTCATCATCCATCGCATTACGCCAGCGGCCCCTCCTGCAACTAATCCTTCCGGCGTAGAGTTCGGATCTTTAGCTTCCTTGGCATCTGCCTCCGTACTTACCCCTGCGGAAGCCATCGCCCAGAGAACTGCTCCGGTGGGGGTAAGATTTGGCAAGAAGGTTACAGCCGCTTCCGGGGTTGATCCGATTGCTGTCCCTACAGCAGCCCCGAGATGACCAGCGATCCCTTGCGGCTTTGGTGCCTGAATAGCTTCGCCTTGCGCTTTTTGCTGTTTACCCCAGTTAAACAGCGCCGCGGCAGTCTCGCGGAATCCTTTATCAATTTCCCCGTAGCTTTCCTGCAACGCGCTTCCTACCGCATCAGCGTGCAGCGCTTTGGTTATTTGACCGAGTCTATCATTTATCCATGCATCGCTGTCAGTGAACGCTTTTTGCATTTCCTCGTTCTTCTGCCCGATGTTTTGCATCTTTTGCGCAACATCCCCGGTTGATGCGTACCAAGATTTAACTAGATCCGGGATTAGGGGTTTTAGGAAATTCTTTGTAGCCCCGGAGACGCCCGTAGGCGGTGTCATCCGATCTTTGAAATCGTCTGCGCTTTCATTCGGATAATACTTTTTACGGATTCCTTCAGTAAATACCGTGTCACTCTTGTCTTTGTACTCCGGATACAACGCCCGGAGTTGTTCAAGGGGCGCTTGATATTTCTTTACGAACTTCTCGTAAACGGTCTGGCTATCGGCCTTCTCGTACTGCGGGTACTGACTCTTGATCCGGGATGTAACCGAGTCAGGTGAAAGGATATCGTGCGGCTTATCTTCAGCGCTCGTCGGGTCAACATAATCCTGGCTTGATGCCGGGGAGATCGCCTGACTCAGATCGTATGGCGGATATTCTCGTACCGACGCGCTGAGGCCAAGGTGTGACCCGCCTGTATCTGGTGGATGCGATGGAGCATAAACATCAATGCGCCGATTCCCTTCAGGCGCGGTATCATCGTCGCGGTACGTGCGCCCGCCATGCTCGAACACTTGACCCGTGGATGACCCTGATACGCCAAACCGAGCCATGCGTTCAGACTTCGTTAACGCAACGGAAGTAAGTTCAGGGGTGGCGACTAACTGATTATCGCGATCCCCGATGCCGAGCGCGCTATTAGTGTCCGGGGTTGAATCGCCTTCGTATCCGTAATACGTTATTTGTGGATCGTTATCCGCCATTTTACTGAATCCCTAATTCCAGAGGATCGTTACTGCTGGAACTCTTCTTCTCTTCCTCGATCTGCTTAGCATTCTCTTTCCTGTCTTTCAGGAACTGACTGAACGGATAGAGTTCATACGCTTTCTCGCGTTCGTCATCGTTTCTCGCCGGATCAACTTCGCCCTTGGATTTTTCAAGGATCATCTGCCGCCACTCCGCCAGCGGCCCGGATCTGTAATCCTTGGCGGTCTTCCCCACTAACCCGTTTACAACTTTCTGCTGCGCCTTGCGCTTTGCTTCCAGGTTTTTCACCAGCCCGTTTAAATTCTTTTGTTCTGCAACGGCCTGAAGCTCATGGTCATGGTGCAGCGCCGCCTTCATGCGGATAAGATCCATCTGCTGCGACAAATCCAAGCGCTTGTTGGCCAGGGTTTCACGATAACTTGCAAGTCGATCGGCATTTTCCTTGTTCTTTATCTGCCACAGCTCATGAAACTTTTGCGCGTTTTCTTGCGCTTTGGCGTGGCGACCTTGTGCGATACCGGAAAACAGCGATCCCAGGCCGCTCATCATGGCCCCTTGCGCATACGGATTCCCGCTTTTCCGGCCAAAGACCGTAAACGCGATTGCAGCGATTGTCGCTAACCCTGCCACAGTCTGGGAAATTCTGTTCTTGGTATCCTGCGGAAGCTGCGGCATTTGCTGGTTTTGCGCAGGCGGCGCGGTCGGTTCCTGCATCTGCTGCGTGAAATGATCTACAATAGGCTGCATCTCGGCACGATATTTCTCGTGCTCGTCATGCGTGCGTTTGACGATGTCTTGCTGCAACTTGTTGTACTCATCATCCTGCTTCTCTGCCGGTACGTCTTCATTTAGCCCAGCCGCCAGCGGCGAATCAGCCGGAACATTAGGATCACTTGGGGTATCAACCTCAACCCGGGAAGGGTCTGGAGCGGAATCGTCTTCGGCCATCAGCAATTTTACGCTAAAATACGGTTAATAACTACTTTCAAATATGGCGAGATTGCGTCCTTACTTAATGTGGTGAATGGTTCACCTTTAAATGAACGCGCAAACTCAATTGCTTCCAGAGCATCAGCCTTTTTCTGTTCTTGACATAGGGCGGCTTCGGTTAATGGTCGATAGGTATTGGGATCGAATGTCATTGCCACCAGGGCATCGTCTTCTTCTCCATCCCGGTACATCTCAAAAATGCGACCAACCCCAATTACCCCGTACCGGTGCATCTCGGCGGCGCGTAGGGCTCCCATTGAGGCCGCGCCTATCACAATTGTTCCTTCAAGAAGAGCGTAGACTATTTCCTTATGCCAGACGGCGAGAGACTGATGGAAAACGCCGTCCAGTAGTACAATTGCCCGAGGCGCAATGGTAATTACGTCGCGCAGGATGTCGCCTTGCGCGGCTGGTGGTCGCCACAGCTCGCCTGGTAAAGACTCCGGCATTGCTCCGAATAAGCTTGGGCCAACGTAATAAATCGTGTGGGTTTCCATAGTGCGCTCCTTGGCTGCTCGAGCGTCGGGATAATCGCCTTGACCGCGTGCAAATCGCCTAGCGGGACATGCTTAAAATATAATTGTTCCCTGAACTGCCCCAAGCGATCAAGCACGAGACTTAACTCGTAATCAATCTCAAGGTCTGTGGTCGGTTTCGTGTTCATTTTGTGATGAATCGGTAAGCTATTGAATTTCGCCATGTCGTCACGCGAATCGCGCGCCTTGGACGCCGAGTAATCCCGGCGCAACACATCGTCGCGCGCCCCTGAAATAAACACTACCCGAGATTGTATCGCTTCCAGGCAGGCGCGCTGCGCTGCGCGCCCAGGGTCGAGGTCGCACCCGAGCCCGGCAAACGCGCCGGTGCCGCCGAACTCGTCAAAGAGAATCGCCCAGTAAACAGGGATCGGGATATCTACCGTGCAATAGAGCAAGTAGAGTTCGAGCCCGGCGCTAGCGCAAATCTGGTAAAGCTCTGAATCTTCAATTCCGACGCGTGGCGGGAAAACCCCGAATCTGTCCCATGAAGCGTATCGCAACGTTGTCGCGTCGCGCTCTACTAACTCGTAAATCCCCTGGATAAAGGCGTCCTCGAAACTCCCGCCGACAGCTTGCCCGCTGGACGACATTTGGAAATCGACTTCATGTTTCTCGAATCGTTCCGGGGTTCTCCATGCCATCCAGACCATGTCACTCGGAGCAATCGCCTGGCTGTTGTCAATCCATTTAGTGATAAACTCTTGTGCAATCGGGGTTTCGGGCGTCCATTCCGAATCCTTGGCAACCGCGAAATCGAGTTCATTTCCGAATGGAGCAACGCGGAACTCGCCTACAGGATTTTCGAACGTTGCAAACTCGATTCCCTCTGCAATAGCCCCGGCTCTAGCCATTTCCGGCGCGCGAGATTTACCGGCATTTACGCTGATGACGCGCGCAGCCGGACGGCATGTCGAATACACAGGGACGCCCACACAATCAAGCCCGGTAATATTCCCGATTCTCGTTATTTGGAACCGCTTAAACAGCTCATCTACGGCGAGCGAGTTTAGATATTTCCCTGTATCTTCCCTGTACCGGGAGCGCGTCATTTCAAGGCGAAATTCATCACGAACCTGAAACAATATTTGATTATCGGTCGATTCCTGATTGCCCGAGAAATATCCCAGGCGTGCCGCACATAAAGTTTCCTAAGCCATTTCGGAGCATTGAAAAGCATCCAGCCCCGGAACTCTATCCAGCGCCTGTCCTGGATTCCGTAAGCTTCGCGAGCCAGCGCGCAAAAGAGAGCCCCTAACGCCGTTAACGCAGTACCGACCCCGGCGAGCAAACTACCACCCCCTGCCGCCGCTCCTGCCCCTGCCGCTACCCCAGACGCATCTATGGCTGTTACTGCACCTACACCCGCTGCGCTAGATGCTCCAGCTACTGATCCTATTCCGCCAAATAACCCGCCTAACCCTCCCAACAACCCACTTCCGCCGCCGCCGCCACCGCCGCTTCCGAGCAATTGACCCAAGCCCCCCATCATGCTTGACATGCCTTGCTGCTGGCTTTGCGCGGCAGCAATTTGCGCTTGTATAGCAGCGCTCGCGTTTTGCGTAATCGCAGCTTGTTCGCCAAGGGAAAGTTCCTGGCCTGCCAGCGCAATTTTCTGGCTCGCTTGCCCAAGGTTGTACTGCTGTTGCGCCTGGCTTTCCTGGCCGAGGCCGACTTGCTGCTGTTCAAGGCCGACTTGCTGTTGGCCAAGGCCCAATTGCTCTTGAGCCTGAGCCGCCGAGATATTGCCCTGGACGAGTTTTCCCGCCTCCGCCGCGCCTGAAAGGTCAGCCTGGCCTTTCATCTGTTGCAGCATTGTGGAAGAACCCAAGCCTTCACTGGCGAGTTGAGCTGCTAACCCGGTCTTCTGGCTTTGCACGGCCTGGTCAACAAAAGCTTTCTGAGACGGGTACAACCCTGCACCGGTTGTAGCGTCAGTCAGCATTCCCTCGCCTTGATTAAACACGTTCTGACCCTGTCCCACGATTGAGCGCCCGGCTCCAAGCAGCCCTTGACCACTGGAGAGTAGCTGATCCCCCTGCCCCATGAACCTGTTGCTTTGCGCGGTAGCTGCATTAGTGAGCCCCTGGGTTTGGTTCATGAGCCCAGGAATCATGTCGGTGGCCGATAATTCCCTGCCGATTGTATTCCAGGCGTTTGAAAGAAATGGCCCAAGCAAATTCGCTTGCTGTTGAGCGGCTGTGGGGACCCCAAATTGCTGCGCTACCTGGTCCGGCGTTAGTCCTTGCGCTTGAAAAGAGTTTATATCAGCTTGAGATAAGCCCGCCTCCTGCCCTACCTGTTGCCAGGACGTACCGCTTGACCCGCTTGATCCGGCAGTTGGCATCATGCCAATCCCCTCACTGACAAGCTGTGAATTAGGGTCTATCATTTGCCCTGGCTTGCCCACCCATTGTCCATCCGGGGATCTAATCAAAGAATACCCGGCTGTTTTCAACTCTTGCAGTTGATCCGGTGACAACGATCCGAAGCCGCTGCCGCCTCCTGTTCCCGGAGCGGATCCGGCTCCGGGCGCGCCGGCTGACTGTACACCGGGCGTTCCTCCATACCCTGGAGTGCTAGAAAACCCTGGGAACTGTGCTGCAGGCGTTATAGCGGAACCGCCTGTGTACTGGTTCCATGCGTTGTACGCCGGCGTATTCCCGAACCCGAGGTACGAACCGCCCTGCATGGCGTTACCGCCTGTAGCGATATCGCTGGCCCAATTGGCCATCCCGAGTATGGACGGCAAGGTCGAAGCCGCGTAATATCCCATAGGGTTAAAGTTATTGTACGCGAGGTCGTTTACACCTTGCGGAACCTTTACCTGTGGAACTGAACCGCCGCCGCCGCCTTTCTTTCCCATGATTAGTGACCGATTAAAATGGTTGGAACAAATCTTACTCGATAATTGCCCGTGGATAAAGCGATTAGAGGTTTCCGGGAATGAACAAATGACGCCGGCTGAATGGTTGCGGCTATGGATTTCATGGGGCGCGCCTAAGGAATTTTTCTGGGTCCTGGGACAGCCTGACCCGTTCGCCGCAATCGTCCTGCGGCCAATAGCGCACGATATGGTTGAGCGGATCTCTAACGATTATTTCGGAACAATCTGCGAGTACGATCCGCGTGGTGAAATCACGATGGTAGATTACGCGTATGGGCCCGGACACTATGACATTCTCTTGGCCGTCGCCCGCGCTACTGATCGCCGGTTGCTCGCCTGGGAACATCGAAACAGGGTTCATGTCGTTCATATGGATGAAATGCCTAGGTCCCGGCTGCTGCTCGGGCGGCCAGCTCAGTAAAGTACGGAGTTAAACTCGCGTACAGGGATTGGAGCGTTACAACCTGCGGATTTAAGGCCGAGGGCGAAATCTGGTTCAATGTCATCTGCGTTATTAACCCGGAACAGGTTTGCGCCTGGGCGAACACCGGGAGGGCCGCTTGTTGAAACAACGCTGCGAATTGCGCGTTGGTAAGCAGAGCGAATGGATTTGTTCCGTTAGCCATTTTACAGACTCAAAAGAAATAAATTCGTGGTCAAAGCCTGGCCATAAAAATATTGCGTAGCTCCGGCTGCGATACTGAATCCGGCTGTTGTCATATTGGTTTCAGCTCCAGCCGATGCAAATACCGCCAGAACACTGGTAAACGTAGTGTTTGCAGCATTGGTTCCTCCCAACTTTAAAACTAACGCGCCGCCGCTTGTGTTCTGGCACCGTATTAAAACCGGCACCGACACAGACAGGAACGTCAGGTTCAGGGTTATTGCCGCCGTGATTGATAAATTGACCGTGACGCCAACCGCCCCGGAACAGCTCACCGTCTGGTTTGTGGACACCGACCCCAGGCTTGTCGCTACGCTGGACAATGCCCCCGCTGGAAGCGAGCCCGACGTTTGCAGTATTGCCGCCAGACCGTTTGGTGTCATCAACTGATTCATCATGATCGACAACTGCTGCACAAATACGCGCGCCTGATCTTTTTGCGTCAGATCATAGGTTTGAATCTGCTGCGGATTGAAAGGGAAAGGCATCGTATTATCTATGCGGACAACGCCAGAAATCCGTTTCCTGTCACTCCTGTGTAAATAACCCAGGAACCAGCGGTACAGTTTAAATTACC
>WNGN01010903.1_pt1 | contig 10454 bp, 6 predicted proteins | sample 5400561 | NCBI WGS metagenome assembly WNGN01 (sample SAMN13153379, study PRJNA577476) | soil metagenome | isolation source: 115 cm soil or saprolite under Garry oak tree replicate 2 | place: USA:California | collected 2016-06-15 | reverse complement strand
ATCATGAGTTGCCCAAAGCTAAAACGTTTTTGTAGCAGTGGTACGAGAAACGCGCCAAGTATACTACCGATACCTCCACAAGCAAAGATCACACCAATCGTAAAAGCAGATGCATGTTGGCTCTGCGCTATAACAATCAAGATCAGGCTATAGCCTATAACCGGTGCAATCATCCCGCCTGTGAGTAATGCTAAGAAGCGTAATAAGGGTTGCTTCCAGAGCCAGCTAAGACCCTCTTTAATATCAGCCAACAAATGCAATGGCGCAAGGTCCCGCTCTTCCTGAAACTGCACCTTAATCAAAAACAACGATACAACCGAGGCTCCGTAAGAAATCGCGTCCGTCAAGAATGGAATAGCTCGCCCAATACTATAGAGAACACCACCAATCGACGGACCAATCAATTCCGAAACAGAGTCAATCACCATACCCTGCGCCGCCGCAGTCGGCAGTTGCTCTTTTGATACCACTTGTGGCAGACAAGCTGTCTCTGCCAGGCTAAAGAAAGTAAACAATGTACCCTCTACTAGAGAGACAATATAAAGCTGTGCAATTGTCAGATGGCCGAGTATGAGCGCGACTGGGATGCTTCCGAGCGCAATGGCACGTCCAATATCGCAAAGGATCATCACACGCTTGCGATTCCAGCGATCAACCAACGCTCCTGCAGGCAGGATAAGGAGAGCATAAGGCAGCGCACGCATGGCTCCTATCAGTCCTGCTTGTGCTGGTGAATGGGTAATTGCAAGGACTAACAGCGGAAAAGCCAGCATCGATACGCGTGTACCGACAGAAGAAATCATCTGCCCGCTCCAGAGCAGCATGTAGTCGCGGTTGCGCCATAGTGGGACAGGACGCCTGGTGTCTGCCGTTGGCTCAGCTTCCTTGGGCTCTTCGATTGATGTTACTTGTACCTGTGACATTGTAGTTGCTTCCTTTTGTACATTTTCATAAGTGTTTTTAGATTGGCATAGTAGAAGAAGGAATGAGTTTAGTTGGGTGAGCAGGCTCTCATGAATAGATGCGACAACCATGCAACAAAGACAAGCAATGAAGCTGGTCGATTAGCAATCAGGGGAGAGATGCCCGGCGATGCACGCCGAGGGTAATAATGCGAAGGAGGAAAAGGAAGTAGCTACATAAATGCGTTGATAAATTCACCAGAATTAACTACTTATCTCATGAAGATGCTAGAGACAAGTCGATGCACGAGGTAGCGCCATTTCCTGCCGCGTAAGCCCGGCGTGTACGCCTACGCGGCTGAGTGGCTCATTTGAATATTCATGATGATAACAGCCCACTCGGACAATCTGTTCGGTTCAGAGTGGTGTGGCGATTGTATTCTCATGTGTAAATGCTAACATTACCTCTAGCGAAAAGTCAAGCATAACAACGACGTATCTGTAGGGGCGGGGGCTGCTGGGATGATGGGTGGGGACGCTTGCGTCGCCCTTTGCTGGAATCATCACACCAGTTCCCCTCGCAATACCGTGACCGCTTGTCCTCCCAAATAGACACGATCCCCAGCATAGCGAACTTTCACTACTCCGCCACGTGCAGAAGCTTGATAACCAACCAGTTCGTTCTTACCAAGTCGTTTACTCCAGAATGGACTCAAGCAGCAATGAGCAGAACCGGTCACAGGGTCCTCATATACACCCACATTTGGAGCAAAGAAGCGCGACACAAAATTATACTTATCAGAATCGGCAAGACTGGTCACAATAACCCCTCGTGCAGCCACTGACAGTAATAAGCCAAAGTCAGGATTGATGTTGCGTACTATATCTTCAGATTCAACCTCGACAAGATAATCAAATTGGTTTTTCCCGACATACTTCACTGCAACACCTAGAGCTTCAATCATCCCGGAAGGAGCGATAGCCGGTTCCTCTATTTTGGCCGGAAAATTCATTTCGATCCATTTGCCTTTTCGATCAGCAGTCAAAAGCCCGCTCAGTGTGTGAAAGATCGCCTGTTCACCTGGTTCCATGAGCCCAATTTCCCACAAAACGTGTGCGCTCGCAAGGGTAGCATGCCCACAAAGTTCAACTTCGACAGCGGGAGTAAACCAGCGCAGATTGTAACCCTCAGCCTGTTTGTGCAAGAAAGCTGTCTCGGACAGATTCATCTCTCGCGCCACGTTTTGCATCCAGCCCTCGTCCTGTACATCCGTAATACAAACCCCTGCGGGATTGCCAGAAAATGGTGTGTCTGTAAATGAATCTACCTGATAAATCGTCATTCCCATAGATTACCCTCCTTCATTACCTGAACATGAAGCTACTGGATATCATCCTGAAAGCTGTTTTGATACTGGAATACAGCATAAGGTATGAAGAAAGTATCAGTAAAGAGCCAATTATGCACATCTCAAGTTCAACCAATCAGCCATGCGAATTTTTCAATGGAAGGTAATCTTTAGGAGGAAAGAGAAATTCACCTTTTGGATCATGGTCCTTATAGCGCTCCAATGCCAGATCTCTCTGCTGTACTGCATAGCAATACACGCACCCATGAGGGCAGGTATCATACTCCCCAATATCTTTTGAGGCAAAACAACCGCACTCTTTGCGATTGCCCCTTAGCTCAACTCTATCCACAATTGTCTTACCGGAAACCTTCTCAAGGCGTTCCGCGTCCACACACCTTGCCTCAGCGGTTATTCCCAGAGTGTGAAAAGCTTTCTGCGAGCAGATTTTCAAATGCATACCGTGAGATCTACTTATTTCAGCCAGCTCACTGATCAAATTACGTACCGAGCCTATTGCCACCGTCTCATGTTCACTCCAGGTGAAATTATACTCGTGTGCGGCCCAATCCATATTCCTTCGGGTCTTCTTATATACCTGAGCAAAAGAGACGACCACTTCATCCGTGGTTCCCTTGAGAGATTGAGCGAGTTTCTCAAAGTTATGAAGATGCCAATCTGAGGGAGTTAAGGACGAGATTACAATAGGATCATAGCGCCATACGGCTACGTGAGGCCCATACAAGTCAGCTAAAGTCCTCATATGATCGATAGTATGTGAGAAGTCAATTACTCGATATTCCAGGTCCCGTGGATAGCCCGTGATGGTATGCTGCACAATGAACGGATATCCCATTCTCTTCACTTCTAACAGATGTTTGAGAAATGGCCCAACATTCTTGGTCCAAAACACAAACCCCTCCACGCTTTCGGGAGTCAAACTGACCCTGTAGATGTGCTGGCTATAGGGATTGACCATCTTGCAATAACCAGCTTTCAAACGGTTCATAAACCATTCGCCATAGAAGGTAGGTATATCTGTTTTATAACTTGCTGAGATAATCATGGATCGAACTTTGCACCATCAATCACTTACTCAATTTCGCGTTTCCTACTTACTTCATAGCTATGCTCAGTCATTAGAAACTTACGAATTTTTGCAATTTTCTGTCACCAAATACATCTAAAGTCCGTTACACTACATTATAATACTCTTAATGCTTCATAATACTCTTGGGATTTAAAAAACTGGTCAATTTTTCATCAGAAAGGAGTGAGAATGTCCCAGCAAGTCATTCCACCTGCCGCCCAGACGTTGCGTAGTTCTTCTATTCTAATCGTTGAGGATGATGAAAATGTAGGAGAGTTTCTCCAGCAGATCATTGATGAGCTTACTCCTTATCACACAACTGTTGTATACGATGGATTTGATGCACTGGAAAGAGCCAGGCAAATTCAACCTTGCCTTTTGCTCTTAGACTATAAACTTCCTGGGTTAAATGGGCTAGAAATCTACGACCGCCTGCAAAGTATGGAAGAAACACGTGGTGTTCCAACAATCATGATGAGCGCTTCACTCCCCGTTGAAGAACTCCAACGCCGAGGCATTTATCAACTGCGGAAACCAATGGATATCGGTAATGTCATACGTATGGTAACACATGCTCTGGCAACCTTCGAAGAGCACCGATTGAGTGAAAACCAACCATCCATTTGAAAAGCACAGGTCTAACTATCGCTTCCTGAGCGAATCTGATACAATACAACATGAACGTTGATCTATCATTACTTCCTTACATTCAGTCAGTACGAAGTGTATCTGCCTTTCGTTCTGCATAAGTTCGAAGCGCTAGATGTAAAGCAACGTTGGCAGAACAGATAAGAACAACCACAGCAGTATTTCTGAATGTTCTTGGGAACTATGAGTTCAAAGGAGGGACTGTACCTTGGCAAACAAAGAACAGAAAAAAGTGCAGAAAGCACCACCAAAATCAAACAAACAGAAAAAAGAGATGCAAAGGGAGAAAAAAGCCGCTAAGTCATCTGGTGGCGGTATCACTTTAAAGAAAGCCTAAAGTATCAGTAGATGCACAACTGTGGCAGAGGTAATGTCTCTGCCACAGTTGTGCATGCTCTTGACACCATTGATACAATGCGCTTAGGATGCCATCCTAAATTGTGCTATGCCTCTCGTTATAAATTGACAGTAATGTAACAAATGTTGTTACTCGATGTAAAGCCAAACGAGAGAAGAAAGGGGATCGTGTGCAGTCGAATTCTCATGAAGATGCGAACAAACGCGAACAAACCCCGCAGTCTGTTTCAGGAATGTCACATCAATCTGGTTTCGAAATGGATGAAGGCCAAGTAGATCAGTGGGCCGTTCTTCGGCACGAGGCAGAAGATATCAATCACCACGCAGAACCTGTGCAGTCAAGTTGGAATCAGCGAGACACGGAAGATGATGACAGGGCCTCTACTCCTCAGGAGCACTCTCAATCCCAGTTTATTGAAGAACAAACACCCAATCACGTAGATATTGTGGTTGCTGGTATTGGCGGCGCTGGCATGAACGCTGTTAACCGCATGATTAACACTCGAGTGCGAGGGGTGAGGTTTGTTGCATTGAATACCGACATTCAGGTACTCTCACGCTCAGAAGCATCAGATCGTATCTGCCTGGGGCAACAATATATGAAAGGACTGGGGGCTGGAGGTAACGCAGCAGCAGGGACCAGAGCAGCCCTCGAAAGCACGGAAGATATTCGCAACATTCTAGGAGATGCCGACCTGGTTTTCATCGCCGCTGGTATGGGTGGTGGTACAGGAACTGGTGGTGCACCAGTTGTTGCCTCGGTTGCTAAAAAACTGGGCATGCTCACAATTGGCATTGTAACCCTACCATTTACGTTCGAAGGCTCAAGACGTCGGCGTACAGCCGAAGAAGGCCTTAAGGCCTTGAGTGCTGAAATCGATGCACTTATTATAGTCCCCAACGATCGCCTGCTCTCCCTCACAGGACGTGATCGTAGCCTGTCAGATGCCTTTAAGCTTGCCGATGATGTCTTGCGTCAAGGCGTGCAAGGTATCGCGGAGGTTATCAACGTTCCCGGTTTAATTAATGTAGACTTCGCTGATGTACGTAGTGTTTTACGCGATGCAGGCACAGCATTGATGAGCATTGGGCAGGGCCAGGGTCGCAATCGTGCGCAACGCGCTGCTGAAGAAGCTATAGCAGGTGGTTTTCTCAATATGCCTATTCGTGGCGCCCAACGCGTCCTCTTCAACATTAGTGGCGGAGAGGACATGACGCTTTATGAAGTCAACGAGGTAGCAGAATATATTGGCACAGCTATTGATAATACTGCTGATATCACTTTTGGCGCTGTCATTGATCCCTCGCTTGACGACACCATACGTGTAACGTTAATTGCTGCCGGAATGCAGGATTCACCGACCGGGCGCATCCCAGTAATCCACCTTGAGCAAGCCAGCATAGGATCCGCAGTGCCATTGCCTCCAAAGCCGTATGATACGCCAGCTTCGCCATCACGAAATGCCGATAATTTCGAACAGCCTTTGGCAAAGTCACCATCTACACCTGCGCAACCCATGCCAGCAGAACAAGCTGAAGCGGGTTCTCTGCCACCTACACGCCTGTCTACAACACCAGCACGCCCACAACGCAGTCTTGATGATCTGCGAGGACTGCGTAGCATGGGTCGCCGACATGACGTGCCACAAGCACCCCAGAATGGTCTTGAAGAAGAGAATGCATTAGACGCCGAAGAAATTGATGTGCCACCGTTTTTGAAAAAATATACGTGAGACCAGAGATCCGTAGGGGCGCGATAATCTTTGGGCGAAGCAGCGGCCCGCCCGCGCTCACCGCCTTTTTTACCAATTTTGGAATAGAATTCAGAGCCTTGCTTGCGTTTAGTAGACTCGCCGCCTTTTTTGCCAATCTCAGCGTAAAACTTAGGTCCCCGTTTCTCCTTTACGGTTTCACCACCCATTTTGCCAATTTTGGAATAAAATTCAGGCCCGTACTTCTCTCGCACAGCTTGACCGCCATGCTTAGCCTTTTGCGATCCCGGTTGTGGTCCGCGTTTGTTATTCGCCATTGAGTATCCCGCCCTTCTGAAACTCGTACTTCCACTTTTGCCCAACATACAATATATTGAGACATTCAAAATACTGAACATCTCGCTGCTTACCTACCGTGACTGATGACCTCGCGCGAGCGCCACTCTATTGGCAATCATCGCTGCCGTGATACCTGCTCCAACACCATTATCGATGTTTACCACAGAAAGACCCGGCGCACACGTTTGTAACATTGATAGCAACGCCGCAACTCCTTTACCGCCCACTCCATAACCAACCGACGTGGGTAAGCCAATTACAGGAACAGGAACCAATCCTGCCACCACCGATGGTAACGCGCCATCCATACCCGCTGCTACAATGATTGCATCAACCTCTTTGGCAAGGAGATTCCGCAAAGGTTCAAATAAACGGTGCAATCCTGCGACACCAACATCATAGATGCATGTCACCTCGCATCCCATCTCTTCCGCTATAAGTGCAGCCTCCTGCGCAACTGGAACATCCGAAGTCCCAGCGCTGATTACGCCAACTTGTCCTCCCGTTCTACGATGTTCATAGTCAGGTTTGTAGATTACTACTGCTCGAGCGGTTCCATGAACACGCACATTATACCTGTTAAACACATCACGTAGTACCTCTATGGCTTCGGTCGGCACTCGACTGATAATCGTTCTTCCTGTTTCATTTAGCATCTTACGAGTCACCGCAACGATCTGTTCAATATCTTTTGTCTCGCCATAGATGACCTCAGGCACCCCTTTTCGCTGCTCACGATGAAAATCAGGACGAATCTCGACTACCTCTGAGACATGATTACTCTCAGAATTCTGCAATTTCTGCTGACTACTATTGCTACTGTGCTGGAATGGTTGCTGGTTGAGCAAAAAATTAAGCGCTTCTAATTGCTCGTCAGCGTATTGACCCACAGAAATATACATCCTTACTAGAGACTACTATAAAAATCTCATCTGAGAGTTCTCCAACCAGTCAAAGTTTAACATAGTTCTACAGATTGAGCAAGGTCAATTGATCTTGCAAGCACAACATTTAGAACATCTACTGTAGAGCTTGTTACCTTACTTACCCTCCTCCGTTTTTACAGATGAGAGGTATATAAACCTCTCACAAAAAGGCTCTTAGATGTATGTTTTGCTTGTAATGCGACAAGTAGTGCGTTTTTGTAGTGTGGCATCTGTAGATTGGCCTTGTAAAGATTGTATTATTTGATGGGAGTCAAGTTTCTTGGCTCCCTTTTTCTAACTTCTTCGTGAAAAGATACCAGTCTCGGAACTTCCACAAAACACTTTCTGCTTATGTCCGCTGCTTCTGTTATCCCACCCTAATTTCCTCTAGTGTAAAATGGCCGTATCCATGCGTATTATATTTACATACATTCAGAAATTTTTATAAAGTCTCTCTAATATCCTGGAGTACCTGGATGAAGCCCTCTACTACACACTCCAAAATACCCTTTCCGTCACATCAGAATCGATCTATTCTACTATTCCTGATTTCGCTCACTATAGCTCTCATGAGTGGTATATTGCTCTTTAATCCCGCTGTGATTGGTAATGTAAGCTCTGCAATTATTGGCGTTGGTCTTGATCCATTACGTGCTCAACTGATTGCTGCGCTACTACTAACCCTGGCAACAGCCTTTTTAGGAGCAATATTCGGGCGTAGAAAACTTGGAGCAATACTGGGTGCCTGGGTTGTATTCTCATTTGGATACCTCAATATCTTTGTTCAACTGGAGATGCAACCCACGTATGATCCCGGAGGGCTTCTGGAACCGTTAGATATGGGAGCGCTTATTCACACTTCAATCACCATGAACGCGCTTGCACTACTAAGTGCATTTAGCGGAGCAGCTATAGGTGTAGCGCTCAGTGAAGTGCTGCTTGATCCACTCTATCGGCTAGTTCAGTCTCTATGGTTTCGTTACTCGCACAAAGAAGAAGAGACACAGCAGTTATATGCCGCAACATCTCAAGCAACGGCTTTCACAACCATCGGTGCCTGGCTAGTCGCTATCGCGATGATTGGGTTGATTGTGCTCGCCAGCAGCGCAACTGAATTGTTCATGTATTCCCCTGATACTGGACTGCATACAGTGCCCCATATTGTCAAACCTGCAATCACCCCAACTGGTACTTCCACTGCAACTGAAACGATACCTTCATTCGGCACCAGTGTTACAGATAGCCTCGTCAGTCCCACCCTTGGTGGCCAGAAACGTACACTTGTAGTGTACCTACCACCAACCTATAACACGCATATTGGACAGAATAAACGCTATCCTGTGCTTTACCTGCTGCATGGTTCGCCCGGGCAAGCTCACGACTGGTTTACCGCGGGCAAAGCGAATCAATCTGCCGATACCCTGATCGCTTTGGGTAAGATTCCTGAACTAATCATGGTGTTGCCAGATGGGAATGGACGACCGGGGGCCACTAGCGAGTGGGCTAACAGTTATGATCAACGCCAACTGATCGAATCATACGTGGTCAACGACGTAGTGAAGTATATTGATTCGAAGTACCGAACAATACCTGATGCAGCCAATAGAGCCATCGGTGGACTATCAATGGGAGGGTTTGGGGCAATGAATATAGCAGTACATCATCCAGATATCTTTGGCTCTGTCATTTCGCTCGGAGGATACTATTACGCAGAAGGCGATATCTGGGGTAATAATGCCGCTTATATGCAACAGAATAGTCCCGCTGACGTACTCCCTTCGAAAAAGCAAGCCTGGAAACTGCTTTTCTTCTTAGGAGCAGGCACGCAAGATCAGCCATACTATGCAGACGCTCAACAATTCGCCCAAGAACTCGACGGACTACATATTCCATACCATCTCGATATACAGCAAGGCTATCACTCCTGGACAATTTGGCAGACACAGATGTACAACGCCCTACTCTGGCTGCACTGGGGTCAGTGAGCTCCTGGCAACCGCAAAAGCTCTATCCGAAGCATTCGGCAAGCACGATTCAGGTTTCGTCGGTGCAAGTATAACACACATTCAGCAAGGGGTCCCAAATGGCCGTTACAGGCTCATCTGGAACCCCTTGCTGAAGTAAAAATGTTAATAACTATGATCGATCGATCTAGGTGTAAGAATCTCTAATGTGCCCGTTGTAACCTTCTCTTTGATTGTCTCATAGCCCTTGATCCATCCTTTGAGAGATCCGCGTATAGTTCTCAGTAGCGTGGCATCTTGTTGATGGGCTTTGTACAGAGCCCAGCCAACCTTAGGTAGCGTCAGGGTATGAGAGAAGACCAGGTAACGGCTCTCCCATGTAGGCTGAAACTTCTTTTTGAAGTTAAACAGCGATTGACTGTCTTTCAGATTGCCAAAACGGTGAGTCAATAAATCAATGCTGCTGTCCAAAAGAGAAGCATCTTCGTTATTTGCATTGCTCAATGGAGCTAGACCCAGGCTGACCATCTCCGCTCCACAACTCTTCAAGAATTCAATCGAGCGAGCAAGCAAAAGTTCCATCGTCCCTGGTGCGCATCGATCGGCTCTGCGCATCAGGTCAAGCCCCCATCCCTTACGCCCATAGATAGGTATGAATGTAACGAATGCATGCACACGATTATTGTTATCGATCGCCAACGCGGTCATTTGTTCTGGATCTCCAATGGAATCGAATTGACCCATACTAAAACCCATCTCTGATCCGCCTTTTTGAGCCACCCACCTCTGTGAAATTCTCTCCATCTGCACGAATTGTTCGACATCCTGGACGTGTCCGTAATAGAAAACTACCTGTAGTCCTTCCTTTTCAGCACGCTTGGCGCTAGAACGCACATTTGCCATCGCCCCCCCTTTAAGGGTAAAGGTCTGAGTGTTGATAACTGCATCTTCACCGATCTTTAGCAAGTGCATGCCAAATGTATGATAGAGGTCTACAAGGTCATTGCGTACCTGCCAGAACACCATGCTCCAATCCTGCTGAGAACAGAATGCTTTGAATTCCTGGAGTGCTCCAGCAAGTTCACTCTCTGGCCCAATTGGATCACCGGCAACCACTGCTACGGTTCCTTCTAATACGTAGGCGATAACTACTTTCCTCGATGCCGA
>WNGN01007296.1_pt1 | contig 10454 bp, 13 predicted proteins | sample 5400561 | NCBI WGS metagenome assembly WNGN01 (sample SAMN13153379, study PRJNA577476) | soil metagenome | isolation source: 115 cm soil or saprolite under Garry oak tree replicate 2 | place: USA:California | collected 2016-06-15 | reverse complement strand
TCACGGGTCTCGCCATCTCCGACACCATCGTCCGCACAGGTCAGGGGTTCGCGGTGCCGCAAGACTTGCCGTTCCTCGACCCCGGGACCTACGTAGTCCTCAGCGACGACCATACGACGCTCATTCGCTCGGGCCCACAACAAGTGCGTGTCGCCGGCACGAAGAACGGCATCACGGCGTTCACGGCGGATTTCCTGTTCGACGCACCGAACGGCTGCCATGTGCGGAAGCTAGCCGGGCCGAGCACGGTGGTTGTAGGGAGCTGAGCGCCGCGCGGCGGCGTCATTGACCCGCCCCGCGCTGCTTGCTTAAGTTGTTGTCCGATGCCCACCTACGAGTACCGGTGCCCCAACGGGCATGCCTTCGAGAAGTTCTACCCCCGCATGAACGACCGCCGGCACCTGCCGTGCCCGACCTGCGGTGCGACGGCCGAGCGCGTGATCTCGGGCGGCGCGGGGCTCGTCTTCAAGGGGTCCGGCTTCTACGCCACCGATTACAAGCGGGCCGGGGAGAAGCCCGGGACGAAGGAGGGCGACTCCAAGCCCGCCGAGGGGAAGACAGGGGAGTCGAAGGCGCCCGAGTCCAAGACTTCGGAGAGCTCGAAGAAGAAGCCCGCCAGCGACAAGTGAAGCGCCATCAGCCGCTGATCGACGCGCTCGCGCGTGCGGCGCGGCAGCTCGGCGCGTCCCCGGTACCGGAGTTCAGAGTCGAAGCGCCGCGCGATCCCGCGCACGGCGACGCCGCGACGAACCTCGCCCTGATACTCGCCCCGCTGCTCGGCCGCAAGCCGCGCGACGTCGCCCAGCAGCTGCTGCAGGCGCTCGAGCTCCCGCCGGGTTACGTGAAGAAGGTGGAGATCGCGGGGCCAGGGTTCATCAACTTCTTTCTCGCCGAGGAGCAGCTCGCGGGCGTGCTCGACGAGATCCTTGCGGCTGGCGGGCGCTACGGGCGGAGCGACGGGGGGCGGGGGCTCAAGGTGGACGTCGAGTTCGTGTCGGCCAATCCGACGGGCCCGCTGCACGTGGGCCACGGACGCGGGGCGGCGTTGGGCGACGCGCTGGCGTCGCTGTTCGAGTGGACCGGCCACGCGGTGACGCGTGAGTTCTACGTGAACGACGCCGGGGTCCAGATCGACAAGCTCGCCCGCTCGCTGTGGGCGCGGGTGCAACAGCAGGTGGGACGCGCGGCGGAGCTTCCCGAGGGCGGCTATCAGGGGCAGTACCTGGTCGAGCTCGCCCAGGCGGCCCTCGCGCGCGAAGGGCGCGCTTTCGCCGACCTGCCGCCGGACGAGGGGGTGCGCCGCTGCCGCACAATCGCCTTGCTGTCGCAGCGGGCGGAGCAGGACGAAGACCTGCGTGAGTTCGGCGTCAAGTTCGACGTCGTCTTTGCCGAGTCCGAGCTGTACCGCGAGCGGCTGATCGAGCGGGCGCTCGCGGACCTCGCGGCGCAGGGGCACACATTCGAGCAAGACGGTGCCCTGTGGCTCCGGACGACGGCGTTCGGGGACGACAAGGACCGCGTGCTGCGCAAGTCCGACGGCACGTACACGTACCTGCTGCCGGACATCGCCTACCATCGCGCCAAGCACGAGCGGGGATTCGCGCGGGCGATCGACGTGTGGGGCGCGGACCATCATGGCTACGTGCCCCGCGTGCGCGCGGCGCTGCGTGCGCTCGGACTGCCCGACGAGTTCTTCCACGCCGAGATCGTGCAGCTGGTGCGGGTGATGCGGGCGGGAGAGGAAGTGCGCTTCTCCAAGCGCACCGGCGAGATCGTCACCTTGCGGGAGCTGTTCCAGGAGACCGGCGTGGACGCCGCGCGGTACTTCTTCCTGATGCGTCGCGGGGACTCGCAGCTCGTCTTCGACGTGGACCTGGCGAAGAGTCAGACCGAGGAGAACCCGGTGTTCTACGTCCAGATGGCGCACGCGCGCATGAGCGGGATCTTTCGAGTGGCCGCGCGCGAGCCCGACGCCGTTTCCGCGGCGGGCGTTGACCTCAGCGTGCTCACGGCGCCGGAGGAGGTCGAGCTCCTGAACGAGCTTGCGGCGTTTCCGGGGATCGTGACGCGGTCGGCGGAGACGTACGAGCCGCACCGGATCACAGGGTACCTCGAGGGGCTGGCCCGGATCGCGCACGCGTGGTATCACAAGTACCGCGTCCTCGCCGAGCCCGAGGAGGCCGCGCGCCTCGTGCTGGCGCGCGCAGTGCGACAGGTGCTCGCGAACGGCCTCGCGATCCTGGGGATCCGGGCCCCCGACAGGATGTGACCGATGGGCCTACTCGTGGTGGGATCGATCGCGCTCGATTCCGTGGCGACCCCGTTCGGCGAAACGGCGGACGCACCCGGGGGCTCCGCCGTGTTCTTTAGCGCCGCCGGGGCCATCCTGCATCCGGTCCAGATCGTGGGCGTCGTCGGGAGCGACTATCCCCAGGGTGTGCTGCAGGCGCTCGAGGCGCGGGGCGTGGATCTGGCGGGCGTGGAGCGGGTGCCGGGCGAGTCGTTCCGCTGGAAGGCGAAGTACTCCTACGACCTTTCCAGCCGTGAGACGCTCGAGACGCGGCTGGGTGTGTTCGCCCAGTTCCGTCCCAAGCTCCCCGACAGGTTCCGCGACGCGCGCTACGTGTTCCTCGGCAACATCGATCCGGACCTGCAGCTCGGGGTCCTCGACCAGGTCCGCCGCCCCACGCTCGTGGCGTGCGATACGATGAACTACTGGATTCACTCGAAGCGCGATCTGCTGCTCGAGCTGCTGCGGCACATCGATATCCTGATGATCAACGACTCCGAGGCGCGCGAGCTCTCGGGGGACTGGAACATCTATCGCGCGGCGCAGTGGGTCCTGGCGCGCGGGCCCCGCATGGCGGTCATCAAGCAGGGCGAGCACGGTGCGCTGCTCGTGAACAGCGAGACCACGTTCAAGGTCCCGGCGTACCCGCTCCAGGAGGTGTTCGATCCCACGGGGGCGGGCGATGCATTTGCGGGAGGGTTCATGGCGTATCTCGCGTGCACCGACGACGTGTCGCCCGCGAACCTGCGGCGCGCGATGGTGTACGGCGCCGCCATGGGGTCGTTCGCGGTGGAGGCGTTCGGCATCCAGGGGCTCGAGCACGTCATGGCCGCGGACCTGCGCGCCCGGGTGCGTGCGTTCAAAGAGCTCGTGCACTTCGACGTGGACGAGGGGGGACAGACGCCGTGACCGACCGCTACGGCGCGGTTGGCGTGCATCTCGATCTCGCCGAGCAAGCCAAGCGCCGGATCGGAGAGCTCGCACGCAGCACCCGCACGGCGCTCGCGCTCGGGCAGATTGGCGCCTTCGGCGGGATGGTCCGCGTCCCGCCCGGGCTCGAGCGGCCGGTGCTGGTGCTCTCGACCGACGGGGTCGGCACCAAGGTGCTCGTCGCCGCCCGCGCCGGCATCCACGACACGGTGGGCGAAGATCTCGTCAACCACTGCGTCAACGACGTCCTGGTGCACGGCGCGCGCCCGCTGGCGTTTCTCGACTACATCGCAACCGGAAAGCTCGAGCCGGACGTCGCCGCCGCGCTCGTGGCGGGAGTGGCGCGCGGCTGCCGCGCGCACGAGATGACCCTCGCGGGAGGCGAGACCGCGCAGCTCCCCGACCTGTATCAGCCGGGCCGCTACGACCTCGCCGGCACGATCGTTGGCGTCGTGAACGAGCCGGACGCGTTGCATGGCGACCGCGTCCGCCCCGGTGACGTGTTGATTGGCTACGGGTCGAACGGACTGCACACCAACGGGTACACTCTGGCACGGCAGATCGTGTTCGAGCGCCTCGGTCTCGACGTCGCGGATCCGTTCCCCGACAGTGACCGGTCTGTGGCACAGGTGTTGCTCGACGTGCACCGCAGCTATGCCGCCGCCGTGACTCCGGTGCTCACGCAGGTCCACGCGCTGGCTCACATCACGGGCGGCGGCATCGGCGGCAATCTGGGACGCGTGATGCCTGATGGTTGCGAAGCGGTGGTGAACGCGGGCGCATGGCCGTGGCCGGTGGTGTTCCGCGTGTTGATGCGTGCGGGCGGCGTGTCGCTCGGCGAGATGCGGCGCGTGTTCAACCTCGGCGTCGGCATGATCGCCGTGGTGGCGCGCGACGACGTCGAAGCGATCTGCCGCGCGGCCGAGCGGGCGCACGTGGCGACGTGGGTCATCGGCGAAGTGCAGGCGGGCCGGACCGGCGTGCGCTTCGCCGAGCGGTAAGGAGGATCTATGCGTTGCTTTCCCGTGGTGATCGTTCTTTTGGCGGTCGGTGCACCGCTCGCGGCGCAGACCGAATGCGGTGCGCAGGGCTACAGCGGCAGCGCCGGCCGGGCCTGCCAGGCCTTCGTCGATGCTGCGAAGCAGTTCCATCCCCTGGCGGGGATGATCGTGAGCGGTGGGAACCCCGTCCTCGGCACGGGCGAGACGCTCCGCGGGGTCGGGCATCTCTCCGTGTCGGCGCGCGTCAACATGATCAAGGTGTCCGTCCCGAACCCCGACAGCGCCAGCCGCACGAGCGTGCCGTCGAGCTTCTCGGGGTTGCTTCCGGCACCGGTGGTCGAGGGAGCCCTGGGCCTGATTCAGGGTGGCCGCACCGGCTTCCTCTCGGTGGACGCGCTGGCCTCGGCAGCGTTGCTGCCCACGAGCGGCGTCAGTGACCTCTCGGTCGACCCGGGCGCGGCCCGGGTCGGGCAGGTGGCCCTCGGGCTGGGCTACGGGGTGCGCGTGGGGGTGTTTCACGGCGCGTTCGGCGTGCCGGCGGTCTCGGTCAGCATCATGCGGCGCCATCTTCCCCGGCTCCAGTACGGCGATGTCACGGCGGGGGACAGCGTGCAGTTCTCGACCGATCTCGGCGCGACCAACATCCGGGCGGTGGCGAGCCTGCGGGTGACCTTCCTCGAGCTCGCGGGGGGCGTGGGGTGGGACCATTACAGCTCCACGGCCGAGGTGGCGTTCCTCGATCCCACGCGCCCGCTCACCAACCCGCAGCGGATTCCGCTCGACCTCCACAACTCTCGGGAAGTCCTGTTCCTCGATGCTGGACTTGACCTCGCGACCGCCAAGCTCGTAGCTGAGCTGGGCTATCAAACCGGCAAGGACCAGCACCTCACGACCAACTTCACCGGCTTCGATCCCAAGGCGGGCCATGTCTTCGGAGGGTTGGGGCTCCGCTTCACCTTCTGAGGCGGACGCGATGCGCCGCGCCCTCGAGCTCGCGCTCGGGGGTTGGGGACGCGTCGCGCCCAACCCCCTCGTGGGCGCGGTGGTGCTGCGGCAGGGCGCCATCGTCGGGGAGGGCTTCCACGCGGAGTACGGCGGGGACCACGCTGAAGTCGTCGCGCTCAAGGCTGCGGGTGCTGCCGCGCGGGGCGCGACGCTCGTCGTGTCACTCGAGCCGTGCGCGCACCACGGCAAGACGCCGCCCTGCACCGAGGCGATTCTCGCGGCAGGCAGCACCCGTGTGGTAGCCGCGATCCGCGATCCCGACCCTGAGGCCCGCGGCGGTCTCGAGGTGCTGCGGCGCGCTGGCGTAGACGTCGTGCTCGGACCGATGCAGCAGGAAGCGGCGGCGCTCAACGCGCCGTTTTTCTTCGCCCGCCTGCGCTCCGAGCGCCCCTTCGTGGCGCTCAAGCTCGCGACCTCCGTCGATGGGCGCATCGCCGACGCGGCGGGCCGGTCGCAGTGGGTCTCCGGCGAGGCGGCGCGCGACTACGTGCACTGGCTGCGGGCCGGGTTCGATGCCATCGCCGTGGGCGGCACCACGGCGCTCACCGACAATCCACAGCTCACCGTGCGCGGCAGCGTCACGCCCCGCCGGCCGCCGGTGCGCGTCGTGTTCGACCGCCGCGCCATGCTCAACCCGGGGGTAACGCTGGTGCGTACCGCGCGCCAGGTGCCCACCTGGGTCGTCGCGTCGCTCGAGGCGCCGGTGCCGAGCGTCACCGCGCTCGAGCAGAACGCAGTGCGCGTGTTCCGGCCCGCGTCGCTCGCCGCTGGCCTCGGGCAGCTGCGGGAGGCCGGGATCCAGTCGCTGTTATGCGAAGGGGGAGGGGCGCTCGGCACAAAGCTCCTCGTCGACGGTCTGGTGGACCGGCTCTACTGGGTCCAGTCGCCGGTGTGGCTCGGGGAGGACGCGGTTCCGGCATTTCCGGGCGTTCCCGGCAGGCCGCTCGCCGAGGCGCCGCGGTGGGTGCCCGTGGAGCGCCGCGCCATGGGCCTTGATACATTACTAGTATTGGACAAGCAGCCATGTTTACCGGGATCGTGAGCGCCGTCGGGCGGGTGGCGAAAGCCACACGGGACGGCGGACGGGGGAAGGGGGAAGGGCACGACGGCCTGGTGCTCGAGATCCGCGCGCCGTACAAGGGCTTGAAGCGCGGTGAGAGCATTGCCGTGAACGGCGCCTGCCTCACGATCGAGCGCTTGGTGCGGGGCGGCTTCACAGTTCACGTGGTGGAGACCACACAGGGCCGCACGCTCCTGGCGGAGTACGCGCCGGGGCGGCAGGTGAACCTGGAGCGGGCTGTGCGCGCAGCGGACCGGTTGGGCGGCCACTTGGTGCAGGGGCACGTGGACGGCGTCGCTGAAGTGGTGCGGGCAGGGGTACAGGGGGACGCCCGCCTCTACGACCTGCGCGTGCCGTCGGCAGTGCGCGAGGTGTCGATCCCGCAGGGGTCGATCACGGTGGATGGGGTGAGCATGACGATCAACGCGCTCCCGGGGCCCGAGCTGGTGCAGATATCGGTGATTCCGTTCACGGGGACGCACACCACGCTCGGGCAGCTGGCCGTGGGCGACCGCGTGCACGTGGAGGCGGACGTGCTGGGAAAGTACGTGAGGCAGCTATGTCGTTCGGAACGGTAGAGCAAGCGATCGCGGACGTTCGCGCCGGCAAGCTCGTCATCGTCGCGGATGACGAAGACCGGGAGAACGAGGGCGACCTGGTCGGCGCGGCCGATCGAGTCACCTCCGAGATGATCAACTTCATGGCGACGCACGGGCGCGGGCTCATCTGTCTGACGCTCATGCCCGAGCGGTGCCAGGCCCTGGGGCTCACGCCCATGGCCGAGCACAACACCGAGGCGCACGAGACCGCCTTCACAGTGAGCGTCGACGCGGCGGCGCGGTTCGGCGTGACCACGGGCATTTCGGCTGCGGACCGAGCCGCCACGATCCGCGTCGCGATCGATCCCGCGACGATCCCGAGCGACCTGCGCCGGCCGGGGCACGTCTTCCCGCTGCGCGCGCGCCCGGGAGGTGTGCTCCAGCGCGTCGGCCAGACCGAGGCGAGCGTGGACCTTGCGCGGCTCGCCGGTCTCTACCCGGCGGGCGTGATCTGCGAGATCCTGAGCGCGGACGGCACCACGAGAACAACGTGCTGGTGCGCATGCACTCGAGGTGTCTCACCGGCGACGTGTTCGCCTCGGGACGCTGCGACTGCGGGTGGCAGCTGCACAACGCGATGCGGATGATCGCCAAGGAAGGCCGCGGCGTGGTCGTGTATCTCGATCAGGAAGGTCGCGGCATCGGCCTGCTGAACAAGCTCAAGGCGTACGAGCTTCAGGACGCCGGTCACGACACGGTGACGGCGAACGAGAAGCTCGGGTTCAAGGCCGACCTGCGCAACTACGGCATCGGGGCCCAGATCCTCCTGGATCTGGGGCTCTCCTCCATCCGCGTGTTGACCAACAACCCGATGAAGCTGATCGGCCTCGAGGGCTATGGGCTCGAGATCGTCGAGCGCATGCCAATCGTGCCCGAGGCCTCGGACGAGAACCGGTCCTATCTCGACGTCAAGCGGGACAAGCTCGGCCACCTGCTGACGCACTGAACGTGGCCCACCTCCAGGGCTCGCCCCGCGCCTCCCGTGCCGGTCGCGTGGCCGTCGTCGTCAGCCGCTACAACGAGCTCGTCACGAAGCGCCTGCTCGAGGGTGCGGAGCGGTGCCTGCGCGAGCACCAGGTGCCGGAGGACGCGGTAGACGTCATCTGGGTTCCCGGCGCCTTCGAGCTCCCAGTGGCCGCGGAGACGGCGGCGGCGAGCGGCCGCTACGCCGCGATCGTCGCCCTCGGTTGCGTGATCCGTGGGGAGACGCCGCATTTCGAGTACGTCGCGGGCGAAGCGGCCCGCGGGCTCGGCAACGTCGCGCTCGCCCACCGCCTCCCGGTGGGGTTCGGCGTGCTGACGACGGAGTCCCTCGAGCAGGCGATGGCGCGCGCCGGGGGCGAGGCAGGGAACAAGGGTTACGAGGCGGCCGAGGCGGCGCTCACGACGGCCAGCGTGCTGGCCCAGGTGACCCGTGCAGCGCCCCGAGACTAAGGCGCGGGTGCGCGCCCTCCAACTCCTCTACGCGTGGGACCTCTCCGGCCGGCCGTCGCTCGAAACGGTGGTGGCGCGGGTGGCGGGCATGTACGGCGCCACGCGGGCGGGCTACGATCGCGGCGCCGATCTCGCGGCGCAGGCGATTGCCGGGCTCCCGGAGTTCGACCGCCGCGTCGCGGAGGCTGCGGAGCACTGGCGGCTGGAGCGGGTCGGGGTGGTGGAACGCAACGTGCTGCGCCTCGCGCTCGCGGAGCTGGCTGAGGGGGCCACGCCGCCGCGGGTGGTGATCGACGAGGCGGTAAAGCTCGCCCACTGGTTCGCCGGGTCCAAGGCACCGGGGTTCGTCAACGGCGTGCTCGACGCCATCGCCCGGGAGCTGGGCGCGCTGTGAGAATCCTGCTGGTCAACTGGAACGACCGGGAGAATCCGTACGCGGGAGGCGCGGAGATCCACTTGCACGAGATCTTCGGCCGCCTCGCAGCCCGCGATCACGCGGTCGACCTGGTGACGAGCGGGTGGCCGGGCGCGGCGTCGCGCGCGGAGCTCGACGGCATGCAGGTGCGGCGGTTCGGCGGCCGGCACACGTTCGCGCTGCGCGCGCGGCCGGCGCTGCGGAAGCTGCTGGCGTCGCGCCGCTACGATGTGGTGGTCGAGGACATCAACAAGCTGCCCCTCTACCTCTGCCGGCTGACGAGGCTGCCCTTCTGCGCCATCGTGCCCCACCTGTTCGGGACCACGGCGTTCGTGGAGGCGAACTGGGTCGTGGCGGCTATCGTCTGGGCGGCGGAGCTCCCCCTGCCGCGCGGTTACCGGCGGGCGGCGTTCCACGCGATCTCCGAGAGCACGCGCGACGACCTGGTGCGCCGCGGCGTGCCCGCCGAGCGCATCGCGGTGATCTACCCCGGCGTGGACACGGCGTGGTACTGTCCGGATGACGCGACGCCGCGCGCCGCGCGCCCCACGTTCTTGTACCTGGGCCGCCTGAAGCGTTATAAAGGAGTGGAGATCGGGCTGCGGGCCCTGGCCGCGGCGTCCCGCAGCCGGGCCGACCTGGCGCTCGATATCGCGGGGCAGGGGGACGACCGGCCCCGGCTCGAGCGGCTGGCGGGCACGCTCGGCGTGGCGGACCGGACGCGCTTCCTGGGCTTCGTGTCGGCCGAGGAGAAGCGCCGCTTGATGCGCCAGGCGTGGGCTGTGGTGCTGCCCAGCCCGAAGGAAGGCTGGGGCATCACGAATGTGGAGGCCGCGGCCTGCGGCACGCCCGCGCTCGCCTCCGACAGTCCGGGGCTCCGCGAATCGGTGCGGCACGGGAAGACGGGCTTCCTGGTGCCGCACGGCGACGCCGCGGCGCTCGCGGCGCGCATGCTCGAGCTCGCTTCCGACGCTGGGCTCGTGGCGCGGCTAGGTCGCGCGGCGCGCGCGTTCGCCACCGGTCTGTCGTGGGAGCGTGCGGCGGGGGCAACCGAGGCGCACCTGCAGCGCGTCATCGCTCAGGGAGCGGGAGGCTGATCATGCGCATCACGATTACCGCGCGCCACTGCGACATCCCTGACGAGCTGCGCCAGCGGGCGCGCGCGCTGCTCGAGCGCCTCTCCAGAGTCGCCGCCCGGCCGCACGATGCCCAGGTCATCTTCGGCGCGGATCACGGGACGCCGACCGTCGAGGTTCGCCTGCATACCGCGCGGGGCCGGATCCATGTCGGCACCGCCGGTGGCGCGGACCATCGCTCCGCCCTTGACCGGGCGGGGGCGAAGGTGCGGCGGCAGCTCGACAAGCCGCCCCTGCGGCGGGCCCGCGCGCGGGTCCGGGGGCCGCGGTGACGCTCCCCAAGGTTCGCGACCTCATGGAGCGCAAGGGGAATCTCTTGCAGCTCGAGGCGCTCACCGGCGACCTGGGTCTGGATCGCGAGATGCCCACGCCGGAAGCGTCGAGCCCGGGATTGGTTCTGGCCGGCTTCACCAAGCGGTTCGCGCAGACGCGCATCCACGTGCTCGGTCAGACCGAGATCACCTATCTCGCCGCGCTCGACGCCGCGGCGCGCCGCCGCTCGCTCGAGACCTTCTTCACCTTCGACCTGCCGTGTGTGGTCGTCACGAAAGGGCAGGAGCCGCCCTCCGAGCTGCTCGAGCTGG
>WNGN01047871.1_pt1 | contig 10460 bp, 9 predicted proteins | sample 5400561 | NCBI WGS metagenome assembly WNGN01 (sample SAMN13153379, study PRJNA577476) | soil metagenome | isolation source: 115 cm soil or saprolite under Garry oak tree replicate 2 | place: USA:California | collected 2016-06-15 | reverse complement strand
CAAATCTACCTCATCACCTGGCCTCCCGGTCCGCCGGCGGTTGAGGTACCCTACGGCTCGTCATCCGGGCGGCCTCGCCGTCCCGTCCACCGAGAGAGAGGAACGCATGGACCTCGATCGCCCGCTGCCCAATCCCATCACGCCCGAGGCCCGGCCCTTCTGGGACGGCCTGCGGGAGCGGAAGCTCCTCCTGCCCCGCTGCCAGGCGTGCGGTCACGTCTTCTTCTACCCGCGCGTCCTGTGCCCGCGCTGCCACGCGCGCGACATCACCTGGATCCAGGCGAGCGGCAAGGGCAGGCTCCACGCGTTCGAGATCGCCTATCAGGCCTTCCACAAGGCGTGGAAGGTCAAGCCGCCCTACGTGCTGGCCATGGTCGAGCTCGCGGAGGGCCCGCGCCTGATGTCGAACCTCGTCAACGTCGAGCCGGATCCCCGGGCCATCAAGTGCGACATGCCGGTACGGGTCGTGTTCTCGAAGCTGACCGACGAGGTCACGCTGCCACTGTTCGAGCCGGGACGGTGACCGCCATGGCTGATCTGAACACGCTCTCCAATTCGGTCTGCGTCGTCGGCGTGGACGAGAGCGACGAGATCGGCAACCTCCCGGGGAAGAGCCAGCTCACGCTCCACCTCGAGGCGATCACCAACGCCGTCCACGACGCCGGGCTCAAGGTCACCGATGTGGACGGCATCTTCACCGCCGGACAGCACTCGCCCGCGCTGCTCGGCGAGGCGCTCGGCATCACTCCGCGTTACGTGGATGGCACCACCGTGGGCGGGTGCTCCTTCATCATCGAGGTCGGCCACGCGTTGGCCGCCCTCCACCACGGCCTCTGCCACGTGGCGGTCATCTCGCACGGCGAGTCTGGCCGCTCGGGCGTCGGCGTGAGCCCGCGGCGCGACACGAGCCTCACCGGGCAGTTCGAGGCACCGTTCGGCTTCGGCGGGGCTCCGACGCTCTTCGGCATGATCACCACGCGTCACATGCACGTGTACGGCACCACGCTCGAGCAGTGGGCGCAGGTCGCCGTCTCCACGCGCCAGTGGGCGATGCTCAACCCGAAGGCGCTCCGCCGGGAGCCCATCACGGTGGCCGACGTCCTCAACTCGCGGCCGGTCGTCTACCCGTTCAACCTCCTGAACATCTGCCTCGTCACCGACGCGGGCGGTGCCGTCGTGCTCACGCGCGCCGATCGCGCCAAGGACTGCGCCAAGAAGCCCGTGTACGTCCGCGGTGTGGGCGAGGCCACCGAGCACGTCATGCTCACCCAGATGCGGGACCTCACGTTCAGCGAGGCGACGCATCTCGCGGGGGAAAAGGCGTTCCGCATGGCCGGCGTCACCCCGCGAGATTTCGACCACATCATGCTCTACGACGCCTTCACCTCCGGGCCGCCCATCATGCTGGAGTCGCTCGGCCTCGCCGCGCGCGGCGAGGGCGTGCACTTCTTCGCAGAGGGCCGCGCGACGCCGGGCGGCAAGCTCCCGATCAACACGAACGGGGGCGGTCTTTCCTACACCCATTCGGGGATGTACGGCATCTTCCCGATCATCGAGGCCACGCGGCAGCTCCGCGGCGAGTGCGGCCCGCGCCAGGTGCCGAACGTGAGGCTCTCACTCGTCAACGGCATGGGCGGCATGCTCTCCGCCGCCGGCACGCTCGTCCTGTCGAACGAGAAGACGTGAGCGCTCAGGCGTTTCCCTGATTGACAGGCGCGGTCGGGTCCGAGAAGTTCCGAAGCCGTAGCACCACGGACTACCAGAACGAACGGAAAGGGGGAGAGAGTATGAACGCTTCCGCTCGACGGGTCGGATCAAGAGGTACCCGCTGTGGCGGCGGACACTACCGGGCGGTTCGAGATCCTGGTCAACAAGGACGCCACGGCTGGCGAGTACACGCTCCGCGTGAACAGCGGCGTGCGGGTCACCCAGTCTCACTTCCACTGTGGCCCGGCCGGCGTCAACGGCCCGGTCATCGTATTCCTCGCCGGCTTCCGAGGCGAGGGGTGGGACGTCGACGGGAAATGGGTGAGCAACGCGACGATCACCGACGCCAACGTCATCCTCACCACTACTTCGTGCGGGGCGACCTTGTCACAGATCCTCGAGGCGGCCCGGAACGGCAACGTGTACGTCAACGTCCACTCGGTGGCACATCCGGGCGGCGTCGCCCGGGGTCAGCTCGAGCCAGCCAGCGCCAACTGACCGCCGCTAGAGCAACGCCGCGATCGCCCGACCGACCTCGGTGGTCGACGCCCGACCACCGAGGTCGCGTGTCAGCGTCTTGCCTTCCTCCACCAGACGCTCGATCGCCGCGACGACCGCGCGCGCCGCCTCGGCGTGGCCCAGGTGCTCGAGCATCATCGCGCCCGTCCAGATCTGCGCGATGGGATTCGCGATCCCCTTGCCGGCGATGTCGGGGGCGGAGCCGTGCACGGGCTCGAACATCGACGGGTACTCCTTCTCGGGGTTGATGTTACCGCCCGGCGCCAGCCCGATGGAGCCGGCGATCGCGGGTCCGAGATCGGAGAGGATGTCGCCGAAGAGGTTCGAGGCGACGACGACGTCGAACCAGTCTGGATGCTGAACGAAGTGGGCGGCCAGGATGTCGATGTGGTAGTGGGCGGTCGCGACGCTCGGATACGCCGTCGCGATGGCGGCGAAACGCTCGTCCCAGAAGGGCATGCTGTGGATGATCCCGTTCGACTTGGTCGCCGAGGTCACGTGACGGCGGGGCCGCGTGAGGGCCAGCTCGAACGCGTAGCGCACGACGCGGTCACAACCCCGGCGCGTGAAGATCGCCTGCTGGACGGCGAGCTCCTCCGGCGTGTCCCGGTAGAGCCGTCCGCCGATCTCCGAATACTCGCCCTCGTTGTTCTCGCGTACGATCAGCATGTCGATGTCGGCCGGCCCTCGTCCGGCGAGCGGTGACCTCACGCCCTTGAGCAGGCGCACCGGACGAAGATTGATGTACTGACGGAAGCCGCGGCGGATCGGGATCAAGAGCCCCCAGAGCGAAACGTGGTCGGGCACGCCGGGGAATCCGACCGCGCCGAGAAAGATCGCCTCGAATTGCCGGAGCGCGTCGAGACCATCCTGGGGCATCATCCGTCCGGTCTTCGTGTAGCGCTCGCAGCTCCAGTCGAAGGTCGTCCAGGCGAGGTCGAAGCCGAACCGGCGCCCGGCGGCGTCGAGGACGCGCTGGCCCTCGGGCACGACCTCCTTGCCGATCCCATCGCCAGGAATGACGGCGATCGTGTGTCTCATGCGGTCTTCATCTCGGCGAAGACGTTCTTGGCCGTCAGCAGCGCCTCTCGGATGATGGGCAGCCCCACGTAGCCCGACAGGTGGAGCAGCACCTCGGTCAGCTCGTCCTCGGTCCAGCCCTGGCGCAGCGCCATTCTCACATGGATCGCCAGCTCGGGCTCGCGCCCCGTGGCCGCGTCCGACACGACGCAGACGAGCGTGCGCGTCTTGAGGTCGAGCCCCGGTCGCGCCCACAGGGCGCCGAAGACGGTCTCGGTGGCGAGGTCGATGAACTTGCGCATCGTGGGATCGTTGTACGTCGTCCGATTCGCCTGCTGCACGTAGTCGTCGCCCAGCAGCTGGCGGCGGATCTCGCGGCCCCGTCGGTAGGTCTCGCTCTCGGCCATGGCGCCTCCCTCCTGAATGAACGGCGAGGCCCTAGCCTACGCGAAGCCACCGACAAGTCAAAACCGGCCCGCCGGACGGTTGCGCGCCGCGACCGCGAGCCCCGCGATCGCGTGTGCGTCCGCAGCCGGGGGTTGGGTGTCCGTGTCCAAAGGGCTGACCGGATGGCACCACTGTGTCGGGCCGCTGACGCCTGGACCCCTCGAAGCCGGCTCAACGATCGCTAGCTAACTGGTCGAAAACGTGTCGCTGGTTGCCTATTGGTCGGGTCTGGCACCCCCATTGCGTCCCCTCTTCCTGGCTGTATGTGGCTGTATTCATATCCATCCATACTACTGTCTACCAGTCACCAGAACGGAGGAGCGGTCTTGGAGCAGTGGGGGCCGGTGAGCCAGAGTCCCGTGGGGCAGGAGGTGACATCCCTGCGCACGCGTCTCTCTACGCCGCCCATGCTCGGGCTCGCCGTGCTGGTGCTCACGATCGTCCCCGCGTACCTGCTGTCGCGGCCGAACGCCACTGACACCGCGCGCACCGTCGTGAGCATCGCGCGCAGTAACGATTCCGCCGAGGCCGCGACGGACGAGTTCACCGCGGTCGAGATCGAGGCGCACATCAGAGCGGTCGCCATCCGCTATCGCATCTCGCCCCTCCTGGTGGCGGCGATCGTCGAGGCCGAATCCGAGTTCAACCCTCGGGCGGTGTCGCGCAAGGGCGCCCGCGGCCTGATGCAGTTGATGCCGCTGACCGCCTCGAGCCTCCGGGTGGAGGACACCTTCGATCCCTACAAGAACATCGGCCTACAACGCGGGCGAGCAGGCGGTCGCGGTGTATCGCGGAGTCCCGCCCTACCGCGAAACCCGCCGCTACGTCGCCCGCATCCTGCGGCGCATCGGCCACAGGGAAGCGAGCCCCGTCGGGACGCGGGCCACAGGAAGAGCCCCCGAGGTGGTGACCGTGGCGAACCCTGACAGGATCGCAGGACCGGCGCGCGAGGCGCTCGAGCGGCGAACCCGCATGGAGATCGACCGCAGACCCGCGGCTCCGTCCAGCGGGGGCCGGCAGAGCGGCGACGACCAGCCCGACGCGGCGGCCTCCCACATCGATCGCCCAGGGCTTCAAGGCCCCTAATCAAGGAGGACTCAGATGATTGACCGGCTCATCGCCGCATTCCCGGAGGCGTGGCGCGGGGTCGCGGAGCTCGCCGCGGCGCCGATCGCGTGGCTTCCTCGGCTCCAGCAGATCCTGATCGGCTTTTTCCTCGACTCGGCGTCCGGCTGGGCGGTGGCGGCCAAGTGTGTCCTGCTGCTCTTTCCCGTGCTTCTCGGCGTCGCGGCCGCGTGGTGCACGGGGCTCGCCGTCTACACGCTACCGTTCCGATCGGGGCGGATCCACTTCATCTCGACCCTCCTGATGGCGTGGTGGGACGCGGCGCGCGCGGTCTGGATGTACTGGGTCGGGATGATCCGGGTCGGGGCCGTGCTGGTCGGCTGGCTCGCGACGCTGGCCCACCTCGCCGTGAAGCTCGTCTTCGGCGCGGCCCGCCAGCTCGTCACCCTGCCGATGGCGGTCACGGGCCGGATGACGGACCATTACTTCCGGCCCGGTGTGCCCTGGCTCGCCTTCGTGATGCTTCTCTTCTGGTGCGCGCTCGAGGCCACGATCTTCACGTTCACGCTGATGCCGACCCTGTCGCAGGTGCTCGCCGACCTCGCCGGCAGCGACCAGGTCCCGAAGGCGACCGGGGTGCTGCTCTGGCTCTTCCTGCTCTTCCTGATCATGGGCAGCTTCGCGTGCGTCCAGGCGCTCGTCGACGCGGTCAAGAAGCGGGAGGTCAAGTTCATCGTCCAGATCGTCCTGGTCGAGCTCTTCGTCATGTTCTTCGAGGTGATGTTCCTCTACCGCGAGATGGTCGACGCCATCACGCCCTGGATCGTCCAGCAGACCGGGGAGAAGTTCCACCCAGGCCTCGTGTTCACCTTGGGGGTCGCGACGTTCGGGTGGGTCGGCATCCGCGGCATGACGTGGTTCCTGTTCGGCCAGTACGGAACGCCCCCGCTGCTCGCCGTCATCTCGCGGCAGCCGATGGAGACACCTGAAGGTCGACCGGTGAAGGTCGCCGCCGAGCCGGCCTGGTGGCGGGAGCCGCTCGCGGATTTCAAGCGCGAGATCGGCTGGCTCCACGAAAAGAGCGACGAGCTCCTCGAGTATCTGGGCCTGCCCGTTCTGCACCTTTTCGCCGCTGCGCTGAACTTCGGCATGGTCCTGGCGACGGCCCGGCCGGTCTTCAACCTGCCGTTCAAGAGCCTGAAGGAGATGATGGAGGCACGGGAGGCGCTGACGGCGATGCACCTGCAGCCGAGAAGGCAGGGCAACCTGTGAGCCGCCGCTCCTCGCTCAGCGTCGCGCTCCTCGCCGGCGCCCTGCTCGCGACGACGGCGATGGCGCAGCCGGCGACCGATCACAGGTTACGGGAGAGCTTGTTCGTCGGGGTGGACACGAGCGGGTCCTTCGTCCAGGCCGGGGACTATGGCCCCGCCATGACCTTCCTCGGGTACTACCTCTATGGTCACCTCAACGGCCTCGGCGGGCTCGGCCAGCCGCGCGAGCTGTTCGTCGCCGCGATCGGGGGCAAGGAGGCGAGCGAGCCCAAGGCCTTCCACCCGATCCTCGACTTCGCTGGCAAGGACATCACCCAGATCGAGGCGGACCTCAAGCGCTGGTTCCCGCCCACCGACACGCTCACGGACTTCAACGTCTTCTTCGCCCAGGTGGCCCGGATCGCCAAGGAGCGCAACCTCGTCTTGAGCCCGATCACGGTGCTGCTGGTGACCGACGGTATTCCCGACGTGCCGGTCCCGGGCGTCAGGCCCGGCTCGGCGGCGATGTACCAGAGGATCGACCTCGGTCCGCTCGAGTACCTGTCGAGGAACCTCACCGTGCGGCTGATCTACCCGAACCCCAAAGTGGGGGAGCACTGGCGGAAGGAAGTCCCGCGGCAACGGGTCAAGCTCTGGACGACCGAGTCCGAGGTGATGAAGGGCTGGCGCGCTCAGCTTACCGCCGGGGTCGAGCCGGGCGACCAGACGCGCCTGTGGAAGTGGGTGCGGGACAACGTCGACTTCCGGGTCCGCTTGCGCCCGCTCTGAGCAAGCCATGACGCGTCAAGGAGGCGCGCACACTATGAAATGGCCCCTGCTCCTGCTCAGCGTGATCGCTCTGGTTCTCTCGCCAGGCCTGACCCTGTCGCAGTCGAAGACGACCACCGAGCCCAGCGCAGCCAAGGCCAAGGACACCCGCGGTGGCGGCCACTTCATGAAGGACTCGTGGATCACGACCAAGACGAAGACCAAGCTCATCGCGGACGGCCGCACGAAGGCGCGGCGCATCACCGTCGACACGACGGACGGTGTCGTCTCGCTGCTCGGCAAGGTGGGCAGCAACGAGGAGCGAATCGCCGCCGAAGAGATCGCGAAGAACGTGAAGGGCGTGAGGGGCGTCAAGAATGCCCTGCAGATCGTTCCCGACACGGCCCGCAAGACGGTGGACGCCAAGGACGACGAGATCGAGAAGGCCGTCATGGACCGCCTCAAGAAGGACCAGCCCCTCAAGGAAGCCGACATCAAGGTCCGCTCGGATGCGGGTGTGGTCACCCTGATGGGGAAGGTGCCGGACGCGCGGGTGAAGAAGCTCTGCGAGACGGCTGAGGGGCGGATCACGATGCGATATCATTTCTCCGGCGTCGCCGGCGCCGGGATGAACCCGCTCGCCTCCCTGGTGCGGGCGCGCGGTCACGACGTCCAGGGCTCCGACCGCTCGTTCGACCAGGGGAAGAACCAGGACATCGCCGCGCGGCTCCGACTGTTGGGAATCCAGCTCGCGCCACACGACGGGACCGCCGTCACGCGAGCGATCGACCGCTTCGTCTATTCGGCGGCGGTCGAGGCCGACACACCCGAGATGCGAGCGGCGGGCGCGCTCGGCCTCGACCGCGTCTCCCGCTCGCAACTCCTGGCCGAGGTCGTCAACGCCGGCGGCCCGGGCGTCGCCGTCGCGGGGACGAGCGGCAAGAGCACCATCGTCGGTATGGTGGCCTGGCTCGTGCGCGAGGCGGGCGTGCCCGCCACCGTGCTGGGCGGCGCCGCGCTCGTGGACGAGGGCACGGGCGGCTGCTCCATCGCCGGCCCCGCCGAGGGCCCCGTCGTGGCCGAGGCCTGCGAGTCCGACGGCACGCTCGTCGGCTATCGGCCCGCGCTCGGTCTCGTCCACAACGTGAGTCGCGACCACGCGGAGCTGGACGCGCTTCGCCCTCAGTTCGCGGCCTTCGCCGAGAACTGCGGCCGTCTTCTCGTCAACGGGGCGTGTCCGGAGGCGGCCGCGCTCGGGCGCCGATTCAAGGCATCCACGTACGGTGTCCCGCCCGGCGTCGACACGCGCCTGTGGGTCACCAGCGTCGGCCCCCGCCGCGCCACGGGCGTGCTGCGGGTCGAGGGCAGCAACGTCGTGATCGACATCCCGCAGCCCGGGCTCCACAACCTCGAGAATGCCGCCGCCGCCACGCTGGTCGCGCTCGAGCTCGGCGTCGATCCGCTCAAGGTCGAGGCCTTGCTCGCACGCTTCCCCGGCGTCGCGCGCCGGTTCGAGGCGGTGGGCACGACCGCGAGCGGCATCCGCGTCGTGGACGACTACGCGCACAATGGCGAGAAGATCCGCGCGGCCGTCACCACGGCGCAAGCCAGCGCGCCGCGCGTCGTCGTCGTCTTTCAGCCCCACGGGTTCGGCCCGGCCCGCTTTCTGCGCCCCGAGCTCAAGGAGCTCCTCCCGAGACTTCTGCGGCCTCAGGACCGCTTCTGCTACGCGGAGGTCTTCTACGCGGGCGGCACGGTTGCGAAAGACGTCTCGGGCCGAGTCCTGGCGAGTGACCTGCCCGAAGGCTTGCGCTGTGGATACGCCCGGGACCACGACGCCGTTCGCCAGTGGGTGCTCAGCGAGGCGCAGGCCGGCGACACCGTGCTCATCATGGGCGCGCGGGATCCCGACCTTTCCCGCCTCGCGCGCAAGGTGTTCGAGTCACTGTCGGTCTGGGCGTCCTCGACACGAAGCAAGGTGCCGAACCGGCTCTAGTACATCGGCGGGGGGGCTTCGCCCCCTTCCGAAGCCCTGGCGGCGCGGGCGCGACGCTCAGGCGACCGCCGTTCCCGGGCGGCGCCGTCCCCGTCCACCCCGTCGCCCTCGCCGCCGGCGTCGCCGGGTCGCCGGCTCGGGCTCGCGCCCCTCGCCCGCCGCCGCTGGAATGGGCTCCGGGAGCGCTGCCGCCCCCTCCTCCAGCGCGATCATGCCCGTCGGGCTCACGGAGAGCTCCTTGATCCGCCGGAGCCGCGTGACGAGGCGAGGCGACCCGGGCGGTCGGCTGAAGCCCCGCGCCTTGAGCGCCCGGGCCACCGTGTCGAGCAGGACGGCGCCATTCGGCGAGTGTTGGGCGAGCTCGCGGACGACCTGGACGAGCTCGTGGGGCGTGCCGGTAAGCGTGCGATAGGAGAGCCGGCGGAATGCGATGCCGAGCGCGGCCGCCACGTCACCCACGGCGTCGAACGCGCGGTCGTCCGACACGATCTCCAGCACGTCGCCGGGCCGAGCACCGGCCAGCCACACCCCCGCGCTCACCGCGATCCGCAGGTCGCTCCAGTCCTTGACCCCGGTGGAGGGCGCGCTGTGAACGAGCTGGGCACCATGCCGGGCGAGCAGGCGTGCCGTGTCGTGGCCGATCACCCGCCAGTTCCCGACCGCCACGAGCTCGGTGCGCCGTCCCACGCGATCGAGGGCGAGGTGCTCGATGACCCGCGCGATGTGGACGGGCTGGCTCGCGTTCTCGACGTCGTAGAAGATCGCGCGCCGGGTCGTCGGGCACGGCGGCTCCGGCGCGGGCGGCGGCACACGCGCGGCGAACTCGCGCTCGGGCGTCGCGAGCGGGACGACGGGCTCGTGCTCGATGACGGGCTCGAGCTCGACCCCCGGCGTGGCCTCGATGGCGGGCGCGTCGATCACGGGATCGGAGACCGGCGTGATGTCGGGAGCGGGGCTCGTCTTGGCAGCGCCGCGGCGGCCGTGCCGCCGCGCGCTCAGGCTTTCCATGCGAGCATCATAAACCGTCACGCATCGAAGCGTGCGCGTTGATCGAGCGCCTCGCTGATCCCCACCAGCTCCTCGTACTCCTGCATCCAGTAGCGATGGTCCCGGAAGTTCGGGAAGGCGGGAGGGAACGCGGGATCGTCCCACCGCCGCGCGATCCAGCCCGACATGTACACGATGCGCAGCGCCCGCAACGGCTCGCAGAGGGCGAGGGTCGAGCGGTCGAACTCACGGAAGAGCTGGTACCCCTCCAGGAGATCCTCGCGCCCCCGGCGGGCCTCCTCGGAGTCGCCGCGCGCGAGGAGCCAGAGGTCCTGAACGGGCGGGCCGACGAGGCAGTCGTCGAAGTCGACGAGAATCGGGGAGTCGGAGGTCCAGAGCATGTTGCCCCAGTGCAGGTCGCCGTGGATGCGCTGCGCGCGCGTGGCCGCGAGCGGCGCGGCGACGGCGTCGGCGATGTGGAGCGCCACGTCACGATAGCGCGGCGCCAGCGACCCGGGGATGAAGTTGCCCTTCATCAAGGTCTCGACCGGCTCGCGGATGCGGCTCGTCACGTCGAGCCGCGGCCGGTGAGGCGCATCGCGCGCGGCGCCCACCGCGTGCATCCGGCCGATGGTCCGGCCGATCCGACGCCGGCTCTCCGCATCGAGCTCATCGAGCGTGCGCCCGCGGACCTTCGGGAA
>WNGN01004277.1_pt1 | contig 10465 bp, 10 predicted proteins | sample 5400561 | NCBI WGS metagenome assembly WNGN01 (sample SAMN13153379, study PRJNA577476) | soil metagenome | isolation source: 115 cm soil or saprolite under Garry oak tree replicate 2 | place: USA:California | collected 2016-06-15 | reverse complement strand
TGCCAGCTTCGGCTTTTTCTCATACGGCGTTCTCAAGCATTTGAATGAGGACTCGTTGCGACACTCGCCGCGACCGCGAGCGCTTGGTCGACGCACGCCCCGATCGACGGCCCGCGAAGATAGTTTCCGGAAAACCAGAGCCCCGGGCAGGCCGCCCGGCGTTCCTCGAGCCGAGCGAGTCGTTCAGCATGGCCCAGATTGTACTGTGGCAGTGCGCGCTGGTAGAGATGGACAATTGAGAACACCGGCGGCTTCCGGATCCCGAGAATTCCGGAGTTCTCCTTATGCGCGAGCTCCCCGAGTGTCTTGGCGCCGAGCGCGACGGCACTCGGATCAGTCGCGCCCCCCACAAAGCTCGTCAACAGCACGTGGCTATCGGGCGAGCGCCCCGGAAAGAGAGAGGAGTTCCAGACCGTCCCCAGGATACGCATGCCCGCCGACCGTGGCGCGAGAAATCCAAAGCCGTTGAGCTGGTGGGCCACGCTCTCGCGCGCATATACGAGCGAGACCACCGCCACGGGCGCGAATTCTATGCCGCCCAGAATGCGCTCGAATGCTGGATCTGTTCCAGTGAGAAGCTGCGCGGATACGTTAGGGGGCGTTGCGAGAATGAGTTGCTCCGTTTCGAGGGTGTCTTCGCCGGACGTACTTCTCGCCCTCACCGCGAACCTGCGGGCGCCAATCCGCTGAATGGAGATGACTTCCGCGGCGCACCGGAGCGCCGGCCCGAGCTTCGCGGACAGTGCCTTCTCGAAAACTAAGAAGCGTCGGCCGCTCGCGCGGCCCCGATTTGGCCCTTGCCGCGGCGATCATTCCGCGGATGACGCTTCCCTTCGTTTTTTCCGCCTCGTACAGCTGTGGAAATGCGCTGCGCACGCTGAGCCGTTCGGGGTCTCCCGCATAGACGCCGGAAACGAAAGGGCTCACGAGTCGGTCGAGCAGCTCAGTCGAAAATTTTCTGCGGGTGAATTGCGCGATCGATTCGTCGGCTGCCGGCGGACGCGTTCGCCCGATCGCGTCTCGCAGAATGCGCCTTCTTGTTCCCCAACTGAGCAGGGAAGAGGCAAACAATGCGAGCGGGCTAAGAGGGACGGGCGTGAGCTTCCCGTTCACAACGACATAACGCGGTGCGCGAGGATCCGCATAGACAACTTCGCTTTCGATTGCCAATTCCTGAAACAGTCCGCGCAACGCCGGCGTCCCGCTGAGGCTTTGCGGCCCGTGCTCGATGAGGAAACCCTGACACTGGCTGGACCGAATCAATCCGCCCGGGCGATCGGCCGCCTCCAGAATCAGCACGTTCTTCCCCGCGCGCTGAAGGGCGTACGCACATACTAAGCCCGAAATACCGCCACCGACGATCGCGACGTCAATCGCCGCAGTCACGGCAGCTTCCTTTCCGCGGATGGATTCACAGAGTCTTGGAGAAAAGCGGCTTCGCGCTCAGTTGCTGCTTTTCCAGGTAGGTATCGAAGACCATCGCCACATTGCGAATGAAGATGCGTCCCAGCCAAGTAGTCCTGATTTCATCGGCGGTGACATGAACTAGCCCATCTTCCTGAAAGGGAACGAGTCGCTTTAGTTCCGCCCCGAAGTATTCATCGAACATTATGCCGAACTCTGCGTTCACTTCGTTCTTAGGGATGACAGTGTGGCAAAGTAGCCGGCTGACGACCGCGCGCCGGACGCGATCATCAAAAGAAAGCTTGTACCCGCGCATCGTGGCAAGCCCGCGCTTCTCCACGGCCTCCTGATAGGCCGGTACGGCGCGATGATTTTGCGCGTAGGTGTTTTGAATCGAGCTGATCGCGCTCACGCCCATGCCGTAGAGATCAGCCCCGGCTTTCGTCGTATAGCCCTGAAAATTGCGGTGCAGCGTGCGATTGCGCTGCGCCACGGCCAGCTCGTCATCCGGCTTTGCAAAGTGGTCCATCCCGATATACATGTACCCGGCGTCGAGGAAGCGTTCGACCCCGGTTCGGAAAATCGCGAACTTCTCAGGCCCCTCCGGAAGATGTGGCGCAAACGAGCCCTGCTGTTTCTTCAGCCAGGGCACGTGGGCATAGCTGAAGAGAGCGATGCGATCCGGCGCTAGGCTGACAATCTGGTCCACGGTATCTTCAAATCGCTCGGGCGTTTGGAAGGGGAGCCCATAGATCAGATCCACATTGATGCTGTCAAAGCTGAGACCGCGCGCCTGCACGATGAGGTCGCGAGTCATGCCAAAGGGCTGAATTCGATGGATGGCGCGTTGCACTTCCTGGTTGAAGTCCTGAATGCCCATGCTGAGGCGGTTGAAGCCCAGCCTCCGCAGGATTGCGAGGTGCTCGTAAGATGTGACGCGTGGATCGATCTCCACCCCGATCTCAGCGTCGGGCGCGAATCGGAAACGCTCTTTTGTGAAGCCAAACAAATCTTCGATCTGCTGGGGCGTCAAGTAGGTGGGCGTACCGCCGCCCCAGTGAAACTGCACAATGGGTCGTGCGCGAGAGACATTGCGGCTGACCCGGTCGATCTCCCGCTTCAGAACATCCAAATAGGTCACCGCAACTGTCTTGTCCTTCTGGATAACGACGTTGCACGCGCAAAACAGGCACAGGCTTTCGCAAAAGGGAATGTGCATGTACAAGGAGACGGGCGTGCCAGCGCGGTCAGCCTCCGCTTGCGCGAGCTCGAGATCGGCCAGCCCATAGGACTCATCCCAAACCGGTGCGGTCGGATAGCTGGTATAGCGCGGTCCGGGCTTTTCGTACCGTGCGAGGAATTCTTCGCTCACTTGCAGCTCGCTCAGCATCCTGTCAGGAGAGAGGTTTTGGGCGCTCACTGCGGCTGCTCCTAATCGGCCGGCACGGCAGGTTTTTCGGCACGCATGACCGTAGTCTGCGCTGCTTCAATGAAGGCGTGCGCGTTTTCCACTGGAGTGTTTGGCAGTATCCCGTGGCCCAGATTCAAAATATGGCCTCTGCCACCCAACTCTGCGATTGTTTCCCGCACGGTGCGCTGAATCATTTCCGGGGAACTCAGAAGGATCACCGGGTCCACGTTTCCTTGTAGGGCGACGCCCGTGCCCAGCGTTGACCGAAGTTCACTCAACGACATGCGCCAGTCCACACTGAGAACGGTGGCCCGCGTTTTTGCGATCGCGGCCGTCAAGTGATGAGAACTCTTCGAATACAGAATTACCGGCACGCGCTGCCCGCCCAATGCTTCGATGACCTGCTGCGTCGCCGGCAGCGCAAATTTCTCGTAATCGTGCAAGCTCAACTCCCCGCACCACGTGTCGAAGAGCTGTACGGCTGCGGCGCCCGCGGCGATCTGGGCTTTCAGATACTCGGCAGTGACTCGGGCGATTTTCTCAAGGAGCGCCCGAAACACCCTCGGTTCTTCATACAGGAATCTTTTCGCTGTGGCGAATCCGTCCCGCGTTTGCCCCTCAATCATGTAGCAGGCCAGGGTCCACGGTGCTGCGGCGAACCCCAGCACCGGCACGGCGGGTCCCAGTTCATGGCAAAGCTGCCGAATCGCACGCATGAGAAAACTGGTCTCCCTCTCCGGATCAAACACTCGCAGCGCTTCCACTTGAACCGCACCGCGCACCGGATCGGGTAGTTTTGGTCCCGCGTCCGTCAGCTCCAGTTTCATCCCCATCGCCTCGGCCGGAATCAGAATGTCCGAGAAGACGATCACCGCGTCCATCCCGAATCGGCGAAAAGGTTGGAGCGACACCTCTACGGCCAGCTCGGGCGTCTTGCAGACTTCCAAAAAGCTGTATTTGGCGCGGATATCGCGGTATTCCGGCAAGTACCGGCCCGCCTGCCGCATCATCCAAACGGGCACGCGCTCGACCTGTTCGTTTCGGCAGGCGCGGAGAAACAATTCTTTGCGAGTCCGCGCGCCCGCTCGCTCGGTCACGTTATGAGGAGAATACATATGACCTGCTCTCAAAGCATAACAAAAGAAACGTGTTTCTGCTGAGGAGCGGTTTCGCTGCCCTCAGTTCTCACCGTGGGCTATAATTTCGAATGGTTGTCGAGCATCACAAAGATCGTTTTGCGGGGAACCTCGCGGTCAGGAAGTCAGCAGACCGTTCAGCGGAAATGACGACGATTCTTACAGTTCTTACGGTTTTGTGCTATGCGGTTAGTTGGGGGTTCTATCTCCGATTGCTCTACGGGGCCCGGCCGGTAACTGGCCGCGCGGCGACCGTACTTCTTGCGCTGGGCATTGTCTTCCATTATTTCGCGCTCCTCGAACGCTCGCGGTGGGTACATTCGGTCCCCTACCAAGACCTCCACGGTGCGATTTCGCTGTTCGCTTGGCTCCTAGCACTTACGTATTTGGGTCTTGAACTGTTCCACCGTCAGCGTTCTGTCGGCGCGTTTCTATTGCCCTTTGTATTGATCCTGCTGCTGGCGGCGACCCTGGCGCATCCGGCGGGCCCCCCCCGACCACCTCCGGCGCGAGGCTCGGTGTTTGCCTTGCATGTGACGCTCAGCGTCTTGGCGTATGCCGCGTTTGCACTATCTTTTGTCCTCAGCTTCATGTTTCTTGCCGAAGAGCGTCTGTTGCGGAGCCATAAACTCGGGACCATCGTCTGGCGATTCCCCGCGCTCGAATTGCTCGAGCGTATGAGCCGGAGCAGCGTCCTCGTCGGGCTGGTGGCCATCGTGGTTGGGATGTGTCTGGGCTTCGTTTCGATTGACCGGCTGACCGGTCGGGTTTGGCGCTACGATCCAAAATACCTGGTGACACTGCTTGTGGTCTTTCTGTACGCAGCCTATCTGTACTTGGGGCGCACGACAAACTGGCGAGGGGCGCGAGCGTCCAAGCTGTGCATCTTCAATTTCTCGATTGTTTTACTGAGTGTGAGTGTTGTGAATCTATTTCTCTCGCGGTGGCACCGCTTCTTTTAGGAGCGCGGAGAACCGGATGGAGATTGTTCTCGTCGGATTGAACCATCGCACAGCATCCGTCGAGGTGCGCGAGCGCGTATCGTTCACCGTGGAACAGGCGCGCCGCGCAGCCGAAGAGCTTCGCGCGCGCGGCATCCTGGAAGAGACTCTTGTCCTCTCTACCTGCAATCGAAGCGAGGTTTATGGAGTCCCTCCGGAAAACGCGCAGGAGAGCGCCACCGCCCTTTCGGTGTTTCTGAGCTCGTTCCACGCCATCCACCCCGACGAGCTGCACGGCTCGCTCTATCATCATTATGACCGCGACGCCGTCCGCCATCTATTCCGCGTCGCCGCCGGGCTGGATTCGATGATGCTCGGCGAAGCCGAAATCCTCGGCCAGGTGCGCGAGGCGTACCGTGTCGCACAGGAATTCGGCGCCACCGGGCCCGTGTTGAACCGGCTCTTTCAGGGCGCACTCGAACTGGGCAAGCGCGTACGCGCTGAAACGGAGCTTGGCGCACGTCCGATGTCCGTTGCTTCGGCGGGCGTGAAGCTTGCCGAACGCATCTTCGGAAAATTGCAGCAATGCACTGCCCTGGTTCTAGGGGCCGGTACGATCAGCGAGCAAGTCGTTAGCCAGTTGCGCGACCGCAAGATCGGGCAGCTCTATGTTGCGAATCGCTCGCGGGAACGGGCTACGGACTTGGGGGAACGTTTCGGAGCCAAGGCCGTCACCTGGGAGGAGTGGGGCAGGGCCCTGACGACCTCGGACATCGTCGTCTCATGTGTTTCCGCGGTGCAAGTCGTTCTTCGCCGAGAGGACGTCGACCGTGTGATGGCCGCGCGAGGAAACCGCGCCCTGTTTCTGATTGACCTCGGCGTTCCCCGAAATATCGAGCCTTCGGCTGCAAACCTTTACAACGTTTATCTCTATAATGTGGATGATCTTACAGAAATCGTGGAACAGAATCGCCGTGCGCGGGAGAGCGAAATTCCCCGCGCCGAAGAGATCGTGAACGAGCATATCGGCAAGTTTCTGTCCTGGCAGGCGAGCGTTGAGCTCGGTGCGGTTCTCAACGCGCTCCGTTCGCGTCTCAGGGAGGAGCGGTCGGCGTTTCTGCAATCGCGGCTAGCGCAGATGAATCACATGAGCGCCGAGGACCGCCAGCGTATCGAGGTGTTAATGGAGGAACTCCTCGAGAAACTCCTTCTCGAGCCTGCGGAACATCTGCGCGGCGAGCGGCACCTCCGCCGCAAGATCCAGAACGTCGAGGCACTTCGCGATCTCTTCTTGCCCCGCCGGGAGAAGCCGTGAGACCCGTGCGCATCGGATCACGCGGCAGCCTGCTCGCCAAATGGCAAGCTGAATTCGTCCGCAAACAGCTTTTTCACGTCACCGACGTGGAAGCTGAAATTGTTCTCATCAAGACGTCTGGTGACAAACTGCAACACGCCTCTCTTACACAGATCGGCGGGAAGGGAATCTTCATCAAGGAATTGGAAGAGGCTCTCCTCGAAGGTACGATTGACCTTGCCGTCCACAGCGTGAAAGACATCCCGACGGATACGCCTCCCCGCCTGTTCTTTCCTGCGGTCTGCCGCCGTGAAGACGTGCGCGACTGCCTGGTGGCCTCCGGCGGCGCGACCTTGCAATCCCTGCGCAAAGGTGCGCGTGTCGGCACCAGCAGCCTGCGGCGGCAGGCCCAGTTGCGTCACGCGCGGCCGGATCTTGATGTACGGGACCTGCGCGGCAATGTGGACACGCGTCTTCGCAAGGTTGAAAGCGGCGAATACGATGCCGTCGTAGTCGCTAAAGCGGGGCTCGACCGCTTGGGCTGGAGCCAACGCATCAGCGAGATACTTTCCCCCGATGTTTGCATGCCGGCCGTCGGACAGGGCGCCATCGCCATCGAGGCTCGCGCTGCTGATGCGGAGATCGGCGCTGTTCTCGGCAAATTGGACCATTCGGAAAGTCGCAATGCCGTCATCGCCGAACGCGCTTTACTGGCAGAGCTTCAGGGTGGATGCCAGGTTCCCATCGGGGCTTGGGCCCGCTTGGAGAAGCAGGAGATGATTCTGGAGGCTTGCGTGGTTTCGGTGGACGGGGCGGAATATGTGCGTGAGGGCGCCACGGCTTCGCCTGAGGAGTGCGCTGAGCTGGGCAAATACGTGGCAAGGCGCTTGCTTGAAGCTGGCGCCTCGCACATTCTTGAACAGATGGGGAGGCAGCGTGGCTAACGCGACGGGCTCTCCTCTGGCAGGAAAGCGAGTCGTCGTCACGCGCACTCTGGAGCAGAGCGAACTGCTCTCGCGTGAGCTGGAAGCCCGCGGCGCAACTGTGCGCCTTGTGCCACTCATCCGGTTTGCCCCGCCCGAAGATCCAGCTCCATTCGATGCCGCCCTGCGCGCTCTCGGCAAATTCGACTGGCTCCTTCTCACGAGTCAGAATGTTGTTCGCGTGATTGTCGATCGGTGCAAATCATTTAGCTTGTCATTTCCGCCCGAGCGAATGCCTCGTCACATCGCTGCAGTCGGCTTGGCCACGGCTGCCGCAGCGGAAAAAGCCGGGATGAAAGTTGACCATATTGCACGGGGTCAGCGGGGATTTGCTCTCGCCGAAGAACTGGCGCCCCAACTTCCGAACTGCGCGGTTTTACTTGCTCGCAGCGATCGCGCCAATCCTGATCTTCCGGAAGCGCTGCGGCAGATTGGCGCGAGCGTCACCGAAGTAGTTGCCTATCGCACGCTCCCGCTGGCTGGGGCCGCCGAGCGAATTCTAGATGAAATCGTTCGCGGTGAAATCGATGCAGTGCTTTTCTTCAGCCCGTCTGCCGTAAATCATCTGGTGGAAAAAATCGGAAAGGATCGGCTGCGGCAAGTGTCCGCGCGCGTGACATGCGTGGCGATTGGGCCCGTAACGGCCTCGGCTTTCCGTGCCGCGGGAGTTGAGCGCATCATTGTTTCCCAGCAAGCCAGCGTCTCCGGTATTCTGGAGGCGCTCTCGCAGTGCTGGTCTCAGGAAATGCAGTTGGGAGTGAAGTTGGGATGAGTTTTCCCACACAGCGACCACGCCGCCTGCGCCGCACCGAAGCGCTTCGCGGTCTTGTCCGCGAGACGCGTCTCTCGCCCGCTGGGCTAGTCTATCCCATGTTCGCCTGTGCGGGAACAAAACTGCGCCGGGAAATCAATTCGATGCCGGGAATTCATCAGCAGTCCGTGGATCAGATTGCTGAAGAATGCCGCGAGGTGGAATCGCTCGGGATTCCTGCTGTGATCTTGTTCGGACTGCCTGAAACGAAGGACCCGCGCGGCGCGATTTCGTATTCCGCGACCGGCGTAGTCCAGCGCGCCATCGAAGCCATCCGCAAGGCGCAACTCCGCCTCATCGTAATAACAGACGTGTGCCTCTGCGAGTACACCGATCATGGCCATTGTGGCGTGATCGAAAATGGAGAAGTGGCCAACGACGCGACGCTCCCGATTCTAGCCGAGCAGGCTCTCTCGCATGCGCGCGCCGGCGCGGATATCGTCGCGCCGAGTGACATGATGGATGGCCGCGTGGCTGCCATCCGCCGCAAACTCGATGAGAACGGCTTCCAGGACGTGGCAGTCCTCTCCTACGCCGCGAAATACTGTAGTGGCTTCTACGGGCCTTTCCGGGAGGCGGCGCAGTCGGTGCCGCAATTCGGCGATCGCCGCAGTTACCAGATGGATCCCGCCAACGCGCACGAGGCGCTGAAAGAAGTTGCGCTCGACCTTGAGGAAGGCGCGGACATCGTGATGGTCAAACCCGCGCTGCCGTATCTCGATATTATCCGCCGCGTGCGCGAGCGCTTTGACGTTCCCGTCGCAGCTTACAACGTCAGCGGCGAGTACGCCATGGTGAAGGCCGCGGCGCAGAACGGGTGGCTCGATGAAAAGCGCGTCGTGCTCGAGCTGCTCGTGGGAATTCAGCGCGCAGGCGCAACCCTTATCCTGACGTATCACGCAAAAGACGCCGCGCGCTGGCTCAAACAGTGTTGATCCGGGCGCGCGAATCATGAGCGCAACACGTCCCGCGTTGAACAAAGAGCGCCGCCGCTGCCGTGAAATCTTCGAGCGCGCCGAAAATGTCCTCGTCGGCGGCGTGAACAGCCCCGTGCGTGCTTTCCGCGCTGTCGGCGGTGAGCCCCTCATCATCGCGCGGGGCGCCGGTGCGCATCTTTATGACGTTGACGGTAACGAATACGTCTACTACGTGTGCTCTTGGGGCGCGATGCTTCTTGGCCACGCACATCCGGCGGTCAGCGGCGCACTCGCCGCCCAGGCGCAACGAGGAACAAGCTATGGCGTGACCACGGAGCTCGAAGTCGAGCTCGCTTCGCGCATCATACGCTCCGCCCCATCCATCGAGAAAATTCGCTTTGTTTCGAGCGGCACCGAAGCTACGATGAGCGCCATCCGCTTGGCGCGTGCGTTTACCAAGCGCGAATTGATCCTCAAATTCGAGGGTTGTTATCACGGCCACGCGGACAGCTTTCTCTCGCAAGCCGGCTCCGGGCTTGCGACGCTTGATATAGCCGCCAGTCCCGGCGTGCCGCAAGTGTTTGCCGAGCTCACTTTGAACGCGCCTTACAATGACCTTGATGCAGTGGAGCGGTTATTTGCGCGGCATCCGGGGAAAATCGCGGCCGTCATCGTCGAGCCAATCGCTGCCAACATGGGCGTGGTTCCCCCGGAGCCTGGATTTCTCGCCGGTTTGCGCGATTTGGCGCGGAAATACGGAACGCTCCTGATTTTCGATGAAGTGATTACGGGCTTCCGGCTGCATTTTGGACTGGCACAGCAGCTTCTTCACGTCGAAGCCGACCTCACTACGCTCGGCAAGATCATCGGCGGCGGGCTTCCAGTGGCAGCCTACGGCGGCCGCGCCGAAATCATGAATCAGGTTGCACCGCTCGGCGCTGTCTATCAGGCGGGAACGCTTTCGGGGAGTCCTCTGGGCATGTCCGCGGGCATCGTGACACTCGAGGAGCTGAGCCGCCCCGGTCTCTACGAAAAGCTCCATCATTTCTCGGAAGAACTCGTGACGGGGGTGCGGCAGGCCGCGCGCGAAACGAGCATTTCCGCGCAGATCAACGGCCACGGGTCCCTGGCGACGATCTTCTTCTCGGACCGGCCGGTGCGGAACTACGGCGACGCCAAACGCTCCGACACGAAACTCTACGCCCGCTTTTTCCGCGAGATGCTGGATCGGGGCATCTTCCTTGCGCCGTCGCAATTCGAGGCGGCATTTCTCTCCCTGGCGCACACTGCGGAGGATGTTCGCCGGACCATTTCGGCTGCACGCGAGAGTCTCGCCGCCATCGCATCCGGAAAAGAGTAGCTCTGCGTAAGCATTGCCGCATGTCCTCATGTCTGCGGAGCTGCTTCTCTGCCGCGCTCCGTCGCCTACAGCCGTCGCAAGGAAGCTTCCCAGCTTCCGCTCAAGCCAGTCTGGGGTGTTTGCGGTGCCAGTCGGAGTGTTGTTGGAACATGCGCGCCGCTTGAATTACGGCAAAGTCGTCGCCCGCACGTCCTACGAATTGTAGCCC
>WNGN01022641.1_pt1 | contig 10467 bp, 8 predicted proteins | sample 5400561 | NCBI WGS metagenome assembly WNGN01 (sample SAMN13153379, study PRJNA577476) | soil metagenome | isolation source: 115 cm soil or saprolite under Garry oak tree replicate 2 | place: USA:California | collected 2016-06-15 | reverse complement strand
TGCGAGAGCATGGCTTCTTCGATTCTTCCCCATTCGCCTCCCCCAAACAGCCCGCGATACCTCAGACATTTCCCTGGTTCGAGATGGGTCTCAAAGAGGACAGCGACGGCTTCTGGGTAGCAACCGTGGAAGACAAGATAGCGGGAATAACGTTGAGCTGGGTCCGAGGATCACTATGGTATCTTGCGCACCTGTTCGTCAGTCCAGAGTATCAAGGTCTTGACATCGGTCGAAATCTCATGGAGAAGGCAATGCGCCACCGTAAGACAGCACCAATCACCAACCGGGCCCTGGTGACCTTCGCCTACAATCCAGTCTCAATCTCCCTCTACGCCCGTCACGGGATGTATCCTCGAGAACCCATGTACTACATGGAATGCCCGAGCAGCCAAGTGAAAACCGGATCCTCAAACACTAAGCTGAGAAACGAGAGAATCACCGATTTCGAAAAGAACAAGAACATTCTCTCCCGGATCGACGAGCGCACTCTCGGCTATCCCCGTGAGAGGAACCACGAGTTTCTCTTCAGCCTCCCAACAGTACGATGCCACCTCTATTCCATTGCTAACGAACCGGTTGGATACGCCTACGTCTGGCAGAACGGGAGAATAGGCCCACTAGCCACAACGTCTCTTCCAATCTTTCAGGACCTGCTGAAATCTGCTTTCAAGCTGGCAGCAGCCGAAGGAGCCGCGAGCGTGGCGTTGCTGGCGACAGGCTCGAACGACAAGCTGATGGAGGTCGCCCTAGAACAAAAGATGAGGATACTGGACAACTGGCTCCTAATGTCTGCAAAACCCTTCCCGAACTTCTCCAACTACGTGATCTACCCGACAGGCGCAATGCTCTAGAATCATGAGCCTACTGACTGCAGGTCTCTTATGGAAGGCCGCAACGCCTCGTGCTTATTGCGAAGTCTTAGAAACCGTTTTATCACGCTAGAATCTTCCCCGTCGAGGATTCGAAACTTGCAGGTTGTCACTTCTAGAGGGAGGTCCGATATTACTGAAACAGCGGTCAAAGAACTGAAGGGAAACATTCGGGGAGAACTCCTCACATCCGACTCGCCCGGCTATGACAAGGGGCGAACAATCTGGAACGCCATGATAGACAAACGGCCAGCGATCATTGTCCGGTGTGCTGGAGCTGCAGATGTAATACATGCCGTGGATTTTGCTAGAAAGAACGATCTACTGGTCTCCGTACGCGGTGGCGGCCATAACATCGCCGGAAACGCCGTATGCGACGGAGGACTAGTGATCGACCTCTCGCCGATGAAATCGGTACGGGTAAATCTGAAGGATAAGCGCGCATTTGTTGAGCCAGGCGCGACCCTTGCGGACTTCGATCACGACGCCCAGGTCTTTGGGCTGGCCACTCCTCTTGGAATAAACTCGACTACCGGCGTGGCCGGGCTCACCCTCGGCGGCGGTTTTGGCTGGCTCAGTCGAAAATACGGAATGTCAGTAGACAACCTCGTATCAGCGGATATGGTGACAGCCGACGGAAAGCTGGTCCGAGCAAGTTCGAGTGAGAATCCGGACCTGTTCTGGGGAATACGCGGTGGCGGCGGGAACTTTGGCGTTATCACATCCTTCGAGTTCCAGTTGCATCCCGTTGGTCCCGCTGTGTTCAGCGGGTTGATTGTTTTTCCCTTCGACCAGGCCAAGACGGTCCTGAAGAAATACCGGGAGTTTGTCGAAAATATTCCGGACGATCTCTCCGTCTGGGTGGTCTTGAGGAAGGCGCCACCCCTACCATTTCTACCGGCTGAAGTTCACGGAAAGGAAATCGTCGTGTTCGCCATCTTCTACGCTGGTGATTCGGCCAAGGGCGAGAAACTGATCGCCCCCATTCGGAACTTCGCAAGAATCCTTGGTGAACACGTAGGCTCCCAGCCTTATGTGATGTGGCAACGCGCCTTTGACCCCCTGCTCACCCCTGGCTTCCGTAACTACTGGAAGTCGCACAATTTTTCGACCTTGACCGACCCAGCGCTCGATACTATGATCGAGTACGCGAGCAAACTCCCAACACCCCATTGCGAGATCTTTATCGGCCTCATAGGAGGCCAGGCCTCGCGGGTTGCAGCGGATGAGACGGCCTATTCTCAGCGGGACGCCAAGTTCGTATTGAACGTACACGGCCGATGGGAGACACCGAACGAGGACCAGAAGTGCACCTCCTGGGCCCGCGCATTTTTCAAAGCGTCCGCACCATATTCCACAGGCGGGGTCTACGTGAACTTCATGACAGCAGAGGAGACCGATCGAATACAGGCGGCCTACAAACCAGCAGTGTGGAAGCGTCTCGTAGAAGTGAAAAACAAGTGGGATCCGAAAAACCTCTTTCACATGAACCAGAACATCAAGCCCTCGGTCTGAGAACATCGACGGCGTGTCAGACGACTCGATCAAAAGTCCGCGCATCCAGTCCTTAGCGGTTCGAACACTGTTTCGCCGCAGTGCTCGCAGACAAGAATTTCTCCGATGAACTCGTTGTCAGAACGATATCTCGTTTCATGAATCGTTGGAGTGTTACATGTCTGGCAGAACAACGGGGGTTCGAGACCACGATCCATAGGAGAGGTTATCATGAAAAGTGAGGATAAGCGATAGAGTACAAGAAATCTAATGGCTGGCGTCGGTCCTACTTCAATCCATTCTCTCTATCGTCCTTGTAATATTCCCCCTTCTTCTCTGAACCTTTGAGCACCTGGGCCTGCGAAGATGTAGATTCCCAACCTTCTATAGTTCTTTCGTAACCAGCCATCTATTGACTCGAACCATTTCCTAAATTCCACAGGCTTCTGAGCCAGATCCTGCTTGTCGCTGTCAATGTAGGTCATGTCAGCCTGTATCCCTCCCGGCAGCATGACCTGCGACACCATCCAAGAGCGCCAGAACTCGATAACAGGCGACTGAAAACCGTCAACCACATAATATTCCTTCTCCGGATCATGCTCTGTAACAAGGGGCATCCCGGCCCCGGTATACTGCAACCAAAACCTCCGAGTCGACTCATCCTGTGAAGGTTCGGGAAAACCAATTACAGGCGCGAAATCAGAACTAGGAGAAGTAGCCGGCAGAATCAGCAGGTTTCCAAGAGACCGTACATATTCTAGGAAATGATCCTCATCCTCTCTGGACATGTAAAGAACCAACAGCTTAGGCAAAGCGCAGGACTCCTTTATCCCGAATCGTTTGAAGCTGCATGGGTCATTTCGTTACTTGTCAATAATGGGATCTTACTATTCCAATAGTCTTTTATTCATAACCCAGCGCAACGCGTGACTCTGAAGATACACCATGAACAAGCTAGTATTTCTCGCAACTGCAACATTGATACTTCTATCACCAGGACTAATCATTCCACAGGCTCTAGCCTCCCACGTTGATGGGTACGCCTTCCCGCTCAACCGCGCTATCTCACCATCCAGCGCAACAGTCGTGGGCCTTACCCCAACCCAAATACGACAATTCTACGGTTTCAACCTGTTGCCCTGTTCATTCAGCGGAACATTCGGCAGCTCAACTCTGTGCGGCAATGGCCAAACCATTGGTATTGTAGACGCCTTCTTTGACCCCAACATTCAGAGCGATCTGAACACCTTTGACACCCAGTTTGGTCTTCCTGATTGCAACACTTCCAACGGCTGCTTTACCGTCGCCACCCCCCAGGGAATACAGCACACTGATCGTGGCTGGGCCTTGGAGGTCTCCTTGGACGTGGAGTGGGCTCATGCTATAGCTCCTGGAGCCAAAATCCTCCTTGTCGAGTCCAAGACGAACAGCTTCGCAAACCTCTTCGGTGCCGTAGACTATGCCTCTGCCAGAGCCAACCAGGTCTCCATGAGCTGGGGAGGTTCGGAGTTTTCCAGCGAAGCCAGCAACGACTTCCACTTCCAGGTAACAGGCGTCACATTCTTTGCCTCGTCTGGAGACGGTGGCCACGGCCTCATCTACCCCTCTGCATCTCCCTTCGTTGTTTCGGTTGGCGGCACAACCCTCAACATTGACAGGTTCGGCAACTTGGTCAGCGAAACGGCTTGGAGCGGTAGCGGCGGCGGAATCAGCGCCTTTGAGAGTGAGCCATCATACCAGACCAACTACCCCATACCTAGCACTGGCGGCTTGAGAGGCAACCCGGACGTGTCGTATGATGCTGATCCGGCCTCGGGCGTAGCGGTCTTCGACAGTCTAGGCGATCAAGGCTTCAAGGACTGGATACAAGTGGGTGGGACCAGCGCGGGCTCGCCACAGTGGGCAGCTCTCGGGGCCATCGTCAACGCAGGAAGAACCTCGAAGACAGCATACAGCACCAACTTCAGGGATATCACCTCGGGCACTAACGGTAGCTGCGGCAGCGTATGCACAGCAGGCACGAACTATGACTTCGTCACCGGGCTTGGAAGTCCTCTCGCGAACGCAATAGTGCCATCGCTCCAGAAGGCCTGATAGCCGGAATCACCTAGTCGTTCCCCTCCCCTCTTTTTCTAATTCCTCGTACAGCAGGACTAGCGAATATTTTCAGTTCCTACCCAGAATTAGCGCTGATATGATAACCCAGAGGTTGTTGTACCAGATCCAGCCCACGTTAACCATCGAGGCCAAGGACTGGTTCGTAACCATCGAGTGTAAAGCGACAGCCGCTCCCAGAGCGACGAAGAAAAAGTGGAATCTTAGGCTCCGGAGGGCTGACCCAGGCCCTATCCGTCCCTTGCCATCTTTCCGAGTGACCGAGAAAAGCTGCTTCTTTCTCCTCAGCGAGGAGATGAGTGCTTTGACGTAGACATCTCCAAGCGCCAGTGAAGCTGCCTGAGCAACCAGGGTCTTCCGTATCGACCTGGACTCCAAGTAGACCGGGTAGCTGGTCAACAGCCAGCTCAAAGCGATAAGACTCATGGTAAGCGATAGAAACTCTGGCAAGGAGTCATACCGGAAGAACTTCACCCCCAACGCTGTCGAAATGGGGAATATGTAGAGGAAGAATGTGAAGAGCCCGCAAAGATACCAGCTGATAGATAGGGTATAGTCCATTCGCTGGTGCCAAGTCAGCCTCGGCCATGCTTTTGGAAAGATTGTCTTTGCGACCTTGAATGTTCCGGAGCTCCACCTGTACTGCTGCCTCCGCCACGACTCGAGAGTGTTCGGGGCCAACCCGAGCGCCAGCTTCTCGTCGATGAGGTCGATCTTGAAGCCTTTGGAGTGCGCGATCAACCCGGTCGCAAGGTCTTCCGTGACCGTTGACTCATCTAGACCGCCGAGACCTCGAAGACTTTCAGTCTCGACGATCCAGTTCGTCGTAACGCAAAAGGCTGAGTTGGTCACGCAGCGACCGAGACGGTCGATCCTATAGTCTACCAGTTGTTTCAGAGAGCTTGAAGCAGTGACACTGTTCTCGTCCTCGTTTCGGAAGTACTGTGGAAACATGAGGAAGTCGGCCTGAGAATTCAGCTTCGCGCTCACAAGTCTCCTGACCATATCGGGCTGGGGAACATGGTCCACGTCGAGCATGATCGAATACTTGCTAGTTATCCGAGGCAGTACGTCGTTAATCGCGCCGGCCTTGAATCCCCGTCGGCTAGCCCGCGTGCAATAGTGGACTCTATCTCCGCCTTTCTCCAAGCAAACTGTGTTCGCGGCAGCTCTCTGGGCGGGGTCATCAGAATCATCACAAACATACATGTCCAACGCGCTGGCGGGATAGTCTATCTTCACGAAGCCTTCGACCATCGCGCTTAGAACATTGATACTTTCCCGGTAGACTGGGACGACTATCGAGACACTGGGAAAAGTCTCAAGGATCGAGTCCTGAACATTATTGGGCCTGCGGCTTCTCCGGTGAATCGAATACGCATACCCCAAGTTCCAAGTTAGGAAGAAGGTGGAAGTAAGGAAGAAGAGGCTGGAGAGAACAAGAGAGGGCATTCCCACCCAGTTGAGGTGTGAGACGAGGTAGACGTATAGCGAAAGGTTGACCATCGCCAGAGATAGCCCAAGCAATCTGTCGCGTCTCAAACCTAGCTCTAGCTCCTATGACTGGACAAGGGCAACCCAAGGGCAGTAGGGTACAAGGACCACAGCGGGCCCCTATTCAACCAACGGGTTTGAACAGCGACAAGAAAACGGTTGAACCGTTCTTACCACGTTTGGGAACTGAGAAGGGATTCAGGAGACATAACGAAGCTAAGCAATTGGGAAATGCCCCTGTGGGTGAGTACCTGGTTACAACGCTGGCTTATACCGGCTAAGGAATCCTAAACCGGTTCAACGGTGGCGTCTTCTAGCACAGGTTCCAAGAGCGTGTGGCGTAAGCGCCTGCCTTTTCTGATCATCGCCATTGCTGTTGTAGCGTTAATCGCGCCTGTCGTCGCATATGGTGGATTCATGGTCAACGTGGCCACTGTAACCTTCAGCGAGACCACGGGTTCGTTGACAGCCACCACCCCGCAGTCCTCAGTTGCCTCTGTCACCGTCTACAACTACATGGCCGCCAAGGCAGGAGGGACGCTCCAGACCACCGACGGGAGCACAACCACTACCGAAGTCGCGAAAATCACCATCTCTCTAGTGCTGACAACTCCCTCAGGAACAAACGTGACCGTTACCAATTCCAACATTCAAGGTGGAATAGGAACAAGATCTCACACGGTGGTGCTTGGACCTGGAGAGGGGGTCCGAGAATCAGGTACTTTCACTCTCACCATTAACATTAGCGTGAACATAACCACTCCAACAGGCGTTTCCGTCACGTCTCTATCTCTGACGATGCAGAAGAGCTTCACAGTATCCTAAGCAAGCCTCAGACTGCGCTCGCTCATTGCCTTTCCGAAGCCAAACCGATGATAGCTCGGGATTGAATGTTCTACCTGTGGAGTCTCGCGTGGACCTTTTTCCTCGTGAAGTGATTTGTGATAGGCGCGTTCAAAACTCTTGATTCATATGCCATGAGACCACTATCTCCTGTGGGAAAAAGCATGAAATCGAAAATGCTCGCTCTGCTAGCGATCACATTAGTCGCTGCAGCATCGCCAGCAATGATAGCTCTAGCGTCAGGCGTAAGCCAAGCAGCCGCGCACGCCAACCATTCACCAGGAACCGCGCAATGCACCTTCACCCATCCAACCTCACTCCCCAGCCAAGCATCACCAAACGCCACAGACGCACTAGCTGACCGGTCATCTCATTGTCCCCCAACAATACCTACACAATAGCCGTCAGCAAAACAACCTTCCATTGCTTGATCGCTCTCTTTCCCACATTTTTTTCTTTGGACCGGACATGTACCTAGACAAAATCCTGATTCCAGGTTTTCAACAGTCCGGTCCACAAGGCGCAGGCTCAAGCCTAACGACACCTTAACGCGTCTCGTTAATGAGCTGTCGAAAATCAGTCGTCACGGGCCTCATACTCGTCTGTTATGTTCAGGTTAGAACAGATGGAAAAACTCGCCCAGAATAAGCCCTGTTCGGCGATCTGGGAGGTCATTTCAAGATCACCCCTAGATTCGTTCAGGTCAATCACGTTTTTCGCCAAACCAACTAAGCCCATAATTGCGTTCAGAATCGCCTGACTCGCCCATTATCGCTGCCAGACAGCGGATGTTCTAGAAAATAGGGGGTCTTAGCGAGTGAGTCTCGCGTCGCATGTCCGGGAGTCCGACCAACATTGGCTGATTTCTTAACCGGTTCATTCAGCAAATACCTCTAAGGGTTTGCGGATTTTATCTGGTCCTTCTTGTCGAATCTGACTCTTCTCAGTCGGTTCGGACCCCACCATGCTCTCTGGCCCAGGACTGACATGATTGCTGGGACGAGATAGGTGCGCACAACCATTGCGTCCAGGACAACAGCCAGAGCGATCGCGAAGCCGAAGCCTTCGAGAAGACGGTTAGACGAGAGCAACAGTGAGCCCAGTGCTCCTGCAAGGATCAATGCTAGAGCGGTTATGATTCCGCCTGTTCTGTCAACTGCATCGACTACTGCCTGACGGGTCTCTTTGCCCTTCTGAGCTTCCTCTCGGATACGGGTTAGAATGAAGATGTTGTAGTCCATCCCGATCCCGTAGAGCAATAGAAACAGTACGAGCGGGATGATGAAGAGAACCCCTGACTGTAGGACGTTGTTGAAGAAGAGAAGTGTAGCGGCATAGGCCCAGGTTATGCTCAATCCGATCGAGAGGATGCCGGTTATCGCAAGAGGATACGAGCCGAGTACGACTAGCAATACTAGGAATATGGCTGAGACAGTCAGAATTCTCATCGTGTTAAACTGACCTACCGTCTCGCTGGAAAAATCCAGGGTGGACGCTGAAGCGCCTCCGACGAGTATTATGTCCTGGGCAAGCGACGGGTCCAAGGCTCGAAGCGTCCCGACCAGGCTTCGAATCTGACTAACAGTATCGAGAGATCGTTGCGTGAAGGGCTCGTCAACGAATAAGACTGTCACCAACGCGGTCCGATTGTCCTTCCCGATATCCCCGAGAACCGATTGTCCTTCCCGATATCCCCGAGAATCGCAAGCCTGTCCTGCGGCATCACCGCTCTCATGTTGGTCGCGTTGACCAGAACCCCGTTGGGACGAGTTGGTCCGGTGACGACTTTCACATTGGACAAGTTCCCAATGCTCTGGCTCAGCGTTTCCAGGTTACCTTGTGCAACCTTCGTCAGATTCCCGTTAACGAGAATTGTCCCAGGAAACTGCACGAGCACTTGGGTCGGGCCTATCTGACCAGCGCCGAAGCTCTTCTCGAGGACAGCGAGACCATCGACGCTCTCAGCGTGCGTAAGACCCGCTGTAAAATCGTACGAGGTGGATCCGGTGAGTGATATGTAAATGGCCGGAATGGATATGAGAACAGTGAGTCCCAAGACTAGGGCTGGTCGTTTGACGCTGAAGCTTGCGGCCCGCCTGAAATATCCCGGCCTCTCAGATCTCTTCTTCCGCGCCTTGACCGCATAGCTCTCGAACCGCTTCCCTGATCTGGGCCAGAATATTCTATCCCCTGCAACAAGGATGAAGGACGGAATTAGCGTGAGACTTACTAGAAGTGCGATTAGGACACCGAAGCCGAGGCCGACGCCAATAGATTGGAGGAGGGTGAAGCTGCTAATCGTCATCGCTCCAAAGGCAATGATGACAGTGGTCGCGCTAGTAGCGATGCTTTCCCCGGACCAGGTCACGGATGTCTGGACAGCGGCCGCTTTGTCGTGTGCTTCGACCCGTTCTTCCCGATAACGAGCCATTAAGAAGATGGAGTAATCGGTTCCTACTCCGAGCATTATCGTGAACAGGAAAGTCGTTGTCGTGTCCTGGATGGGAATGATGTATTTGCCGATGAGGTAGAGCCCCCCTTCCGTAATCAACAGCGCCATTCCGACGATTGTCAGAGGAACGAAGGGAGTGGCGATTGCAAAGAAGAACAATCCCGCCAGAATGAGTATGGCGCCAACTGTGACGGGTTCGATCAGACCGAGATCTCTCTCGCTTCCCAGAGAAGAGTCGGCGGTTGTAGCCAGATCACCTGTAACGTATGTCTGTGAGGGTCCGCCATCGTCTGCTTTCAATTGAGAGATGATATTCCGCATGGTCACGACATTCTTCAATATCGGGTCAGTGTTCGCTGAGCCGAACGAGCCGGGGGATTTCGAGAAACTCACAAGAACGATCATGACCTTGTCGTCGGGGCTGATGAAATTCTGAAGAATCGCCGGTGGAAGTTTTACTGGATAGGTGGAGAGAGTGAGTGCCGTTAGGTTCTGATTGGCACTTTGTTGGGCGGCTACATACGAATAGCCCAGCTGGAGGTAGTATACGGTGAGGAATGTTCTCTCTAGACTGTAGACAGATGTGACATTCTCAACACTGTTGAGCGCTACCTGCGTGAGAAGGCTTTGTTCTAGGTCAAGAGTGAATCGCTTGGTCGCGTTATCTGTAACATCGTTTCCTTGAAGGAGAATTATCGCGCTGGTGTTGGCCTGTGGACGCGGAAACTCTTGAGCCATAAGGTTCTGGGCCTTCGCAGACTCAGAGGTGCCTGACTGGCCGCCACTGGTGCTTGAGGTGACAACCTGAGAGAGTTGCTGAGATAAGGGAAGACTTACTGCAAAGAGCAGAATCCAAAAGACAATTATTAGCTTGTATCTTCTACCAACAAACGAACCGATTCTAGCGAACACTGGAACATGAGGTCCAGATGTCTTGGCCACACCAAGCTTCTTCGAAACCAGGTAAGCAACCCCAGAGGCAAATATGAGAAGGCCGACTGTGGTAACGACCGTCGCGCTGAGATTATCGGAGACGTATTGGCGGAGGTAGAAGTTGTTCTGATAATTCAGAATCAGAGCCGCGAATTCGCCAAGAGATACAGTGAGTAGGAATACAATGACTCCTATCCAGCGAGCTTGGGAAGAACCAGTCTTGCTCATCAGGCGCACTCATTGAAGTTGAGATGCAAAGGCTCGCTT
>WNGN01008864.1_pt1 | contig 10472 bp, 8 predicted proteins | sample 5400561 | NCBI WGS metagenome assembly WNGN01 (sample SAMN13153379, study PRJNA577476) | soil metagenome | isolation source: 115 cm soil or saprolite under Garry oak tree replicate 2 | place: USA:California | collected 2016-06-15 | reverse complement strand
ATCCAGCGGGGCGCCTGTCTTCGCCTCCCCGAATGGATATCAAACGCCGCTCCTACGCCCAGCAGAACCGCAGCCTGCAAACAGCCGCGGTGCCGGTGCATCCATTGCTCCTGTTTGGGCGTGCCAAGACCAACCCAAACGACGTCCGGGGCGGCCCGATTGATGGTGGCCACGAGTTCTTCTTCTTGCGCTTCGGTCCAGGGTTCGAACGGAGGCGAGCATGTGCCCGCAATCACAAGCCCGGGAAACCTGCGCTTGAGGATGGTCGCGAGTCGGTCCGCGACGCCGGGCGCCCCGCCAACCAGGAAATGACGACAGCCCGTGGAAGCGGTTTGCCGGCACACCTCGAGCATGAGCTCAGGCCCGTAGACCCGGCGCGTGAGCGGCCGTCCCCGAAATCGGCTGAGCCAAACCAGAGGCGTGCCATCGGGCACCACCAGGTCGGCGGCGTTAAGGATGCGCTTGAAGGCAGGATCGTGTTGCGCCTCCATGATCCCGTGCATGCCGGTCAGTGCGACATAGCGGCAACCGCGCCGGTGCTCGATCCACTCGCGGACGGTTCGACATGCTTCCGGAAGCTCCAGCGCGTCCACATGCACACCCAGGACTTCGAAGGAGAGCCTCCGTACTTCCACTCCGTTCCTCAATTCACTCGCCAAGGGAGGTCTTCCTGCCGCGATTCGATGGCGCGTTTATAAATGGCCATGAGCATCTCATAGTTTCTGTCGGCGGTGTACTTGGCCACGAACTCAGCGCGGCCGGCCTGTCCGATCTCTTCCATATCTCGCGGATGAGTCCAGACCCATTCCACCTTGCAGGCCAGGTCCTCGGCATTACCCGGGACAAAATGTATCCCGGTGCGTTCGTCTGCTACCATCTCTTGGAGGGCTCCGAGTCCCGCTACGATGGTTGGGGTACCGCAGGCGTAAGCCTCCGTGACCGTCATGGGGAGATTCTCGTAGCACTCGCTCGGCACAACCAAGAATCGAGCACTCTTCATTGCCGCAAAAACCGCTTGCCGGTCGAGGTGACCGAGAAACTGCACCCGAGCAAGCCCCAGCCTCTCGACCAGAGCTTCGAGCTCACCGCGCATGGGGCCATCTCCCACGATCCGCAGAGGAATCTTGCTCCCGAGTTGCTTCCAAGCGGCGAGCAAGGTTCCCAATCCTTTTTCCGGGGAGAGACGACCCACGAACAAGGCGTAGTCGGAAACGTCGCGCTCGGCGCCTGGATCAGGATGAACAAAATTGGGTTTGACGACAATTTTTGCTGCGGGCAGTCCGCCAGCGATGAACTTATCTCTGGCAAAATTCGACAGCGCGACATACAAGTCTACCCTCTTGGTCCAAGTGCCGAGAGCCCGGTGGATCGCGAGCATGGCGGCAACGGTTCCGCTCGCCGTTCTATTTCCGCGATAGCAGGCATAGCGCACCGCCGGCCAGGCAATCCCTTTCCCGAGGCAGCACTCGCAGGGCTTCCCGCCGCGCGAGAGCGTCGTCCCGGGACACACGAGGCGATAGTTGTGAAGCGTCTGCACCACGGGAATCCCCGCCAACTGACAAGCGGAATAAGCCGACGGGGAGATCAAAGGAAAGGTGTTGTGGAAGTGCGCCACGTCCGGCTGGTGGTTCAAGGCAAAGTGCCGGACCTCGGCAAGGGTTTTGTTCGACCACACGGTCGTCAAGGGCAAGGCCGCCTTTTCAACGATCGTGAACGGCTCGATTTCCGCATTGTTCCGACGGTAAGGGAAAACGGCATGACCGCGGGTCGAGAGCAGTTGTTCTTCGGATTCAACCGCCAGGTCTTCCCCTCCGCGCTTTTTATATCGGCAGTGCAGCATGAGCACTTTCATCGGTTGTCCTTGTTCGTTCCCATACGCCGTATCAGCCCCCCTGGCGTTCTCGAGATGGTCGTTCACGGGACAGCAAAACGGGGGCTGGTCCGATGAAAACGGTGGAAGCGGGACTTAAGGAAAGCTGTCTACCGGACAAATCTCTCTCCTCGCTTACCGTCCACGCCTCGGGAATCTTGAATTCCACGGTTCGGGCCGGATTCCAAACGACCCACGCGCGATGATCCGGACGGCTCAGTTCGCAAATCCAGGTGCCACTCCGATCGGGAAGACAAGAAACCATGCGCGCGTCAACCAGCCACTTCTCGGTTTCCGCAAAAGCGGTTGCCGGAGGTTTCAAGGTCTGTCCATCCGCTTCCGTCAATCCGCCGACCTCGCTGTCCCAGGAATAAAAGTAAAATCGTCGGACGCCCATGGCCCAGTTCAGCAGATAGGAACGCGCCACATAGGCGGAGGCTTCCTCGAGCGTCAGTACCCTGCTAAAGGAGGAGTTTTGCGGCGTGACCTTGCTCAACCGATTCTCGATGAGCCAGCCCGTTTCGGTGTTCCACAGGGGCTTCGTCGCCAAATGGTTTTCCTCTAGCACGGCGCGCAAGCGCTCGCCGAGCTCCAGCATGGCTTCCGGTGCGCCCGGTGTGACATAAAAGTGAAACCCGATTACGTCGGCGTACGCGCCACCCCCCATCTGCAGATAGTGTTCAAGCCATGCGATTCCCGTTTGCCCGGTGGCGGACGGCGAAACGACGAGAACCGTCTCGTCCACTTGCTTCAGAACGCCATAGGCTTCGCGGGCCAGTTCGAGCATCGTGTCCGGTCGGCCAGAAAAGAAATCGCTCAGGTTCGGTTCATTCCAAATCTCGTAGGCGTGGATGCGGCCTTTGTAACGCGTGGCGACCTCGCGAACATACTCGCTCCAATCGGAAATATTCCGAGGTTCAGCAGCGTTGCCGGGTTCATAACCTGACTTTTCTTTCGGCCGGCTAGAAGCCCACGCGGGTGTTAGCCCGAGGGGCAACAAGATCTCGACACTATGACTCTCCGCCAGAGAGATATAACCATCGAGGTGCGAGAAATCCCACTGCCCTTTTTGCGGCTCCACGTTGGGCCAGACTACATAGGCGTCCCAAAGGCGCCAGGAACCGAACGAGACTCGAGGCCAGGGTGTCGGCTGCGGGAGATGGTGTATGTGCAGGCCGAAGAAGGAAAGTGGAACGGGCTCGCTCGGAGGCACGAGCCTCGTAGCGCGCGCCCTACTCTTCCACAACTCGACCGAGACCGCAGCCAGGACCAGCAACGCGAAAAGGTGCAACGCAGACCTCGGCGCCGTAGACATGCTGCGCGTCCTCCTTTCGAATGGTGGCGTCGGCTTCGGCTCCCTTCCTCTCGCAGGGGTCAGGTGTACCAGATCTTTGCCGCTCCGCGAGCGGTATCCGACGGATTGGGCTGGGAGGTGGTTGAAAAGTCGGTTTCGGCGCTGGCTCGCGAGGTGTGTCCGGAAGCGGCCGACCCGAACTCATATAATAAGCGTGTCGCAGGCAACAGCCAAGAAATCCGTTTTAAAGACGTGCTCTCTGGTGCAAACTCCTGGTAGAAACGGACCAGCCTCCAGCCTTCCACTCCGCACTCCCGCAGCAGGCCTTCGGCGCCACTTCGCGTATAACTGCGATTATTCCCGAAGTTTTGCGGCAGCAGGCCGAGCCGCCGCAGCGGGTTGTGCCACCAATGATGAAAGTCGACGATGGCCCGGCCCTCGCTCGCAGTGGCTCTCTCGATCTGGTTTAACAGAGCCTTCTCATGGTCTTGCCCGCGAATCAAGGTATCCAGACACAGCAGTCGATCGATCGAGCTACGAAAGGGCAGGGCAAAATAGTCCACGCGCAAAAAGAAGACATTCTGAAGACCCATGCGGCGGGACCTTGCGAGGGCGTAACGCAGGGCGTCGATCGACAGGTCGCAATGGAGCACCCACTTGAAGTGCCGCGCGTAGGAGAGCGTGTAATCTCCTACACCCGCAGAGACATCGCCAAGGATGCGATCCTCGAACCGGGCCTCGTCTCTTCTCAGCATGGAAAGGACGGTACGCACCTGCCGCTCGCGATGCCGCCTCCACGACGGCGACTGAGTTTCACGGAGGCCCCACGGGTTCGCGCCTTCTCGAGGTTCGAAGGCTCGGTAAAACTCGAAATGGTAATAGGCTGCGTATTCCGGGTTGGCCGGCGATCCCGCAGGCTTGCTTGGAAGGAGGTCGAGGATCCCTCCTTCCCGGACCGGATAGACTCTGCCGCAATGGCAGCATCGTAGAGTTCCGTCGTTCGAGCGCAAGGATCTCTGATCATCGGGACAGCAAAGACTTCCTGCGATTTCTTCCGTACTAAAGCGCATAGGATCCCAGCTCTGAGTTCGTCATCGAGGTTACCTTGTCTTTGTTTGCCGCAATCGTTGCCAGCAATTTTTCGAGCCGGTCCCATTGGTGTTCCTGCTCAATTTCCCAGGAGTGTCCCCAGAGGTGAAAAACACCCCCGTGACGGAGAGTTCGCTCGAGCAACTTCCCTGCGAGTTTCTGCCAATCGCGTCTCGACAACAAAGCCCCCGTCCGAAACAGGTTTACCAAAGACCACCGCTTGAGGGCATTCCTGGCATAGGCGACGGGCGAGTGAGGGTAGGCTTGCACGGTGGTGGGAATCAGTGCGAGCCCCTCGACACGGCGTGGCAAGTCGGTTGAGAGGAATTCGATCGTTCTTGCCGACAGATATCCCGCTCCTCGCACCAGGGGCAACTGTGCTCGCCTGTATTTGCCTGCGGGGAAACAAAAGACTCGGCAGGGCTTCCCCGTGACATCTTCGATCCACGCGCGCGACCCCGACAACTGGCGCAGCACTTCGCCGTCCGCAGCTCGGTTGAGCGCGGTGTGATCGAGCGTATGGGCGCCCACTTCAAACCGCGAACCGAGCTGGCAGATCTCGCCGGCAGTCATCGTTGGCCAGCCCACGTTGCGGGGAATGTAGAACGTGCCGGTTAAGCCGTATCTCGCGAGCAGGTCGGCAATGCGCAGATCGAGAGGATGCCCATCGTCCCAACTCGTGGTAACCAACGAAGCGGCGTGGTTTCCCGTCACGGCTCCACCGTCGTTCCGAGTGCGAACTCGAGACCACGTGCAAAGCCAGCAGCTTGGGCGTCGTGGCTCCACTCGGCGATCACTTGTTTTGCGGCGGCTCCCAGGCGCTGCCTTGCGGCGGGATCGTTCACAACCCTCTCGAGCGCGACGGTAATCGCTGCCGAGTTCGCCTCCGGCACGACGAGACCGTTTACCCCGTCCCGCACCAAGCCTCCTGCAACTGCTCCGACCGCCTCGGTCGCGATTACGGGCACACCCTGGTTGAAGGCCTCATTCACGACCAGCCCCCAAGCCTCCTTGGCCTGCGGGGTGGTCACCGAGGGAAGTACCACGACGCTCGCGAGAGCGTAGTACGCGACTGTTTCGTCGACCGGCACATAGCCTGCAAAGCGGACTCGCTCGTCGATGCCCAGGCGAGAAACGAGCTGCTCGAGAGTCGGGCGCTCCCGACCGGCTCCGGCAATAACGAGAACCGCGTTCTCGAGGCACGATGCCGCAAAGGCCTCGAGAAGGTGTGGGATTCCCTTGACCGCCTCGAGGCGTCCGAGGTACAAGACCACATTTTGTCCCGCCTGGATGCCCAGTTTGTTTCTGAGCGCCTGCTTCTCGGAATCCGAGACCAAGCGGGAGTAGAACGCATTGTCCACCGCGTGGGGAGCCACGAAAATGCGCTCCGCTCGCACGCCTTCCGAAACAAGATAGCGTTTGACATGCTCGCCGTAGACGACGACCGCGTCGGCATGGCGATAAAGAAAGCGCGTAAGCGCGAAGATCCGCCGGTGCAGCGGAGTGTCTACTCTAGACCAAAGGCCCGTCCAAAGCAGAAACGGCACACGTTTCGATCGCGCCACCAAATAAGCGGCCGGGAGGGCGAATCTGCCGTCGATCGAGCTCAGAATGGCCCGCGCAGGACAACGCAAAAGCTTCCAAGGAAGCGCGGGTGCAATGCGGGCCTTTCCCAACCGGAAACCGCCAAGGTACTCGTGGGGAAAATCTCCAGAGCTCACTCCATGCTCGGCTTGCCAATACCATTCCCGACCGTCGGAGTAGAAAAAGTATTGCGCGTCGAGACGTTCGGCCAGACGGGTGAACAGCCCAACCGTATAATGCGTACAGATAGGCTGGACAAACGCAAACCTTCCTCCGGGAGTTGTAGGGAGTTGCTTTGGACGCCTCGGGAACGGGGAACGTGTCGCGGTTGACGTCGGCGCGGGAACAAGAGATTTAAACCTGCGCTGCGAACCCGCCTCTTGCAGCACCCTTCCGTACATTCCCTCGAGTTTGGCGGTCTGCGTTACCAGATTGAACGAGGCGTGAACCCGCCTCCGGCCCGCCTCGCTCATGGCCCTCCAACGATGGCGATCTTCGAGAAGGGTGAGGATATGGCCCGCAAGAGTGCGCCAATCTCCCTCCTCGGCCAGCAATCCGGTCTCTCCATCCTCGACAGCTTCCGGCACTCCCCCCGAGCGAAAACCGGCCACGGGAAGTCCCATCGCCTGGGCCTCCAGAAAGACCATTCCCAATCCCTCGGCATCCCCGGATTGCGCACGAACGCTCGGCACGGAGAAAACGCTAGCTCGATTCATCCACTCGCGCACAACAGTGGGGGATTGCACTCCCAGGAAGGAGTAGTTCCGCAGGCCCCGGCTGGCCATGTCCTCCAGTTCCTCGCGAAGCTCTCCATCGCCGATCACCACGAGCTTGGTTTCAGGCGCCACCGCCTCGACCTCATGCATCGCCTTGATAAGATGCGCGCATCCCTTTTTCTCCGTGAGCCTGCCGGTAAACAGAACCACCGGCTCTCGCGCCCTGTGCCGGTCGGGCTCAAAAAACTGCGTGTCTACTCCGATGTAGTGCACTACGATGCGCTCTTCGGGAAATCCCCGGGCGATCATCTCCTTTCGCAGAAACTCCGAGACCGCGAGGTAGAGCGCGGTTGCTCGATAATGAGAGCGGATAAGATCCGCGTCGTTGACCGTGGCATCGTAGCCATGAACGGTGACGACCAGTGGCACCTTCAGCCAGCGGGCCAGGGGAAGAGCGGTAAGCCCGGCCGGGGCGAAGTGCGCATGAACTAGGACGGGCTCATGCTCCTCGACGCGCCGGAAGAAAAAGGGCGCGTAACCGAATACCTTGAAGGGGATCTGCTTGAGCCGGTTCCAGACTTGCGGTGCCCGGGGATTATCGCACAGCAGGACGGCACGATCGGAGGGAAACGGAAGGCTCGGAGAGGCCCGCTGGGGGCTGACATACAAGGCCGTGAACTCGGTAAGCGCGGAAGCCTGTGCGCGGATAAAGGTCATGCTTGGCGCCAGAAGTGGCTCAGCAAAGATGACCACGACTGGCTTAGTCTCGAGACCGCTCATAGTCACAGCTCGCGCTTGCGCGTCCGTGAGGTCGGGCGAGATCGCTGGACTCATCCTCATGCGGTCTCCTCACGCGAGTCCTCGAAAAGCCCTGCGGGACGCTTCTGGCAGGCAATGATCTCGGTTGTGGGGCTTTCGTCGAAGATCTTTGTCAGGAAACATTCGAGCGGATAAAGCAGCGCGCCGAGGACGAACCCCGCAAGCCCGCTGTGGCGGGCTGGGTAGGTAGCCAGTTTCCAGAGAAAACGGTAGACCGAGCTCCGAGAGTCTAGGGGTTCTTCCATGAGCACGAACATGGGTACGCGGCGAAGCACAGCAAACCCCGTATTCCTAAGCAACAGCTCCACTCGGTTGAGGCTGCGAAAAGTCACATGCTCGCCCGAGAGGGGGCTACCGTGGACCAGCAAGTCCGAGAAAAGAAACAGGCCCCCAGGACGGAGCAGCGCATGCACGTTCCGAATCGCCTGCTCGTAACGCTCTTCCTCCACGATGTGAAACAACACGTCGAAGGCCGACACAAAGTCATACTCTTCGCGCGCGGAAGGTAAGAGAGCATCGCTGATGTCCATTTCGAAAATCCTGCTTGAGGTGAAACAACACGTCGAAGGCCGACACAAAGTCATACTCTTCGCGCGCGGAAGGTAAGAGAGCATCGCTGATGTCCATTTCGAAAATCCTGCTTGAGGGAAACGCGCTCCGCAGACGCGACACGGCGATCGCCGTCAAATCGCATCCGGCGATCGAGGAAACTCCGAGTTCCTTCCATAACTCCAGATAGAAGCCCGTGCCCGATCCAATGTCGAAAACCCGCGCTCGGCTGAAATCCGTGCTTAAAGATGCGAGGAGTCGCAAGAATACCGCGCGCCGGACTCGGTATAGCCACTGGATGTACGGTTTGCCCATGCGCGTGTTTCCCACACCGCAAAGTCCCGGGTGTTGTCGCAGCCGTGTTTCCCAATAGGACTTGGCATCAAACCGCGCCTTCGACGCGCCGGTCGGAGAAGCAGCGGCAGGGTGACGTGCGATCACCTTGCACCTTCTTCCGATCGCCTTGCGGTCACAAGACAAACGCGACAGGAGATCGCTACATAAAGGATCCAAAGCACGTAGTTCGGCGAAAGAAGAGCGCTCTGTGCGAGATTCACAAAGAAGAGAAAGCTCAGAAACAAGAGTGGCCAGGCGGCTTCCCACACACCCTCCCGAACAAAACACTCGACCGCTTTCCGGAAATGGCGCGCAAATCCCAGAAAGTATGCGGCTAACCCGAATATTCCGAGATCGAGCCAGATTTCCAGGTAGCCATTGTGCGCACTGGGTACGTCCCACCCGGCAAGCTTGCGAACCTCTCCGGAGGGACCCTCGTCACCGAGCCAAAAGGCATTGAACCCATGACCGATCCAGGGATGATCCATGCCCAGGATCAGAGAAGCTCCCCAGATGGTCGTGCGGCCGGTGAGCGTGACGTCCCGGTCGAAAAAGGCGGCCACGGTGGCGAAGTGGTAGGCCACAAAATAAAGCGCGATGGCGGTGACGCCGGCGCTAGCCACGAGTATCCGGCGCACTCTCGCTGGATTCCGGCGCATATACCGCAACAGCCACTCCACCACGAGGACCGCGCAAAGGCTCAGAAGGCCGGTCAGAGAACCTGACAAGAAAATGAGAAGGAGGCTGAGGCCGGCCCAAGGATAAGCCCTCCATTTCTCCTGTGGTTCGAGACGGCTCCACAGAAGGAGAACCACGGTGCTGAGTGCCATCATCATCCCCAAGGCGTTTCGTTGCGTGAAGATCCCGTACCACGGCTGGCTCCATAAATTGAAGATCCCTTCCAGAGGCAAAACGTCAAAGAGAATGCTGAGCAGGCTATTGCGCTCGAGGAAAAGGCCGTTCATGCGCCCGCTCAGGTTGTCGACCGAAGTCCCTAGCTGAAGGGCCCCGAAAATGAGGCTCAGCACGATCGAGATCTTGGCGAGCGTCACAAGAAGTTTCAGCTGTTCTTTGAAGGAATAGCGGATTGCCAAATAAACGCCGGTAACCGTCGTCGCCACCAAGGCCAGGCTGCGTCTCGCGGTCAGTCCTTTGGCGTCGGACCAACTGATCGAAAGAAGGCAGATGGCCAGGAGCAACAAAAACGGCCACCCCCGAAGGAGAAGACGCCAAAACCCTCGGGCCTCTTTGATCAAGAAAAACACGACGAACAAATATAGGCCGGACCAGATGACCTCCATGAAAGGCATTCCCGCATTCGCGTCAAAACGGAATTTGCCGTGTTTTAGAAAGAGATTCAGGAATGCTCCCGTCGAGAGAAGCAGGAGAACAATGGCGAGGCCTTTCTCGAGTTTGCCCGGTGCGTTCATGGCTTTTCCTCTACTCTTTGCCCCCCTCGGGCCATCCCACATCAAGCGTTCGCAGATCGTCCCAGACATAGGCGATGGCACCGGCTACGATCACCGCACTCAAGATGGCGGCCGCAAGAATTCCGCCCGTTCGGCTGGCCAATAGCCCCAAACGAGACGCAGCGAGAAGGAGGACGCATGGAGCGCAGGCGATGAGGAAAGGTTTCTTTTCATAGTGGAGTGGGTAGTGGCGCTGGCCTATCGAGGCCGTAAGCAAGGTGATCACCACCCAGGCGCCGAGCCACGCCCAAGCGGCCCCCAAGACTCCAAAACGCGGAGTCAGAAGACGGTTCAGCAAGAAGCTTACGAGGATGCCGCAGGAGAATATGGGCGGTAACCACCGCGTGGCCGATCCGAGATACAAGCCCACCGAAGACGGGTACTGCAGCAGGGCGGTCGCCTGGACCAGAAGCAACCAGGGAACGCATCTAAGGCTCCGAGAGTATTCTCGCGTAGCTAAAAGGCGCAGAAAAAGAGGCGAGAAAAGAGAAAGCACGATCGCGATCGCGACCGAAGCAACCACGAGATAACTCATAAGCTTTGAGTAAATCAACGGTGCTCTTGGCCTCTTGGCGATCTGGAAAAGCAACCCGCCCCAGGCGGCCCCGAAAGGAGCCACGACGAGCAGGCGCATGACGCCGGAAATTTTGACGGCCACAGAGTAAAGCCCTACCTGTTCAAGGCTCCCGTAGTGGTCGAGGAAAAAACGCCCCGCGCCATCCAGGATCATCATGATCAGAGCGCTG
>WNGN01019672.1_pt1 | contig 10474 bp, 10 predicted proteins | sample 5400561 | NCBI WGS metagenome assembly WNGN01 (sample SAMN13153379, study PRJNA577476) | soil metagenome | isolation source: 115 cm soil or saprolite under Garry oak tree replicate 2 | place: USA:California | collected 2016-06-15 | reverse complement strand
TCCCAAAGTGGATGAAGGCAAACTCAAGGAACTTGCCGCTGCGAAAAAGAAGTTGTTGAGCAAGTAAGCTTCGGCGGCTTCCTCGCGGCGCCTGCCAGCCCAGCTTGCCCGCCGTGGTGGGCGAAGGATTGCGGGGGTAGTTCGATTTCACCAGGGCTGGTCATCGGAAAAGTTTCGGCTAGTCTGTCGCTCGAAATTTTCCTGACCAACGGATCGGCAGCAGGACAGAATGGCCAGACTTTCTCTAGCAAAACTTGAACGGCATCTCTACTCTGCCGCGGATCGATTACGCCAAGAAGGTCTCGATGCGGCAATTTACAAGGATTACATTTTTGGATTGCTCTTCTTGAAGCGCTGCTCGGATGTGTTTGATGCCGAGAGAAGCAAAATCGTCGCCCTCAAAGTCGCAGAGGGGATGACGGAGGAAAAAGCGGAGGCTGCTTACGGCGAGAATCCGGACTTTTACGACAGCTTCTTCCTCCCGGAGCGCGCACGGTGCTAGGAAAGCGTGGGACTAAGGTCTAATATGCCAGTGGAGCCTCCAGCGACAACACTTTACACCTATTAAACTATGAAGTTCGTAGCCATTCTCGCTCTTTCCATCGGTCTCCTCACCGCATCTCAGGCGATGGAGAAGCCTTCGGCTCACACCAAGGGCACACCCACAGGGAAACCAACCGGCACGCTCAAGCCCGGCGAGTATTGGTGGCATCCGGAAATCTCTCCCGCGGGGCCTCTCATGATCTTGGTTAGTGTCCCGGAGCAGATGATGCACGTATATCGCAACGGCATTCTGATCGGTCGCTCCACTGTGAGCACTGGTTCCAAAGGTCACGATACACCCGGTGGCGTATTCACGATTTTGGAAAAAAAGGAAACCCATCGGTCGAAGAAATACAACAACGCTCCGATGCCTAACATGCAGCGGCTCACATGGACCGGTATCGCGATGCATTCCGGCCAACTCCCCGGCTACGCTGCGAGCCACGGCTGCATTCGGCTTCCGTATGATTTCTCGCAATTGCTGTTTGCCACGACCTCCCGAGGCGGAACGGTCATCATCGGTGATGGCAAAACGCCAGTACCGCGCCTTGCCTCAAATCCGGGTCTGTTGCTGGCGCCGAACGATTTCTCTCCGGAAATGCTCCACCCGCTCGGAAAGAACGATTACGACTGGCACCCGGAGCGCAGCCCGGAAGGTCCGATCACGATTGTTATTAGCTCGGCCGATAAGGCGATGTATGTCTATCGTAGCGGCGATCCGATCGGACGCGCGTCCGTTGAACTTAGCGGCAAAGGCCTAACCGGACGCGAGAAGCTTGGAAACCACGTATTCACCATGCTTGAGGGAACGACTGGAAAGCCTAGCCGATTCACCCCTAAACACGAAGAGGCGCGATGGATGCGGGTAACCAGCGAAGGGCGCCCTGTCGATGCCGACACTTTGGCGTCGAGATTGCGCTTCAGTCCCGATTTCGCTGACAAGCTCGCTAATGAAATGAAACCGGGCACGACCGTTATCGTCACCGATTATCCCGTGGTCCGGAATCCCAAAGCTGATTCCACATATTTCGCCGCCAAGTAAGGGCCAGTTGGTTGCCGCGATTCAAAAGGTCCCAGGCTCGTTCGTACGAGCCGGAACTTTACCAATAGCGGTAGTACCCGGGACGACCGCTCACAGTCGCAACCCACGCTCTATGCCGATAATAATGGTGACTATAGTGATACGAATAATAGCGGCCGTGGTAGCGGTATGGGTAGTAATGGCCACGATAAGAATAAGCAGGTGCCGAACCGGGAATAAGACAGCCAGCGCACAGTAGCACCGCCAGCACTCGTGGAAACAGATACTTCAGTAAATTCATCGTTTGAGTTATCGATTGATCATGCATTTGAGCCGGAAATAAAGATAAACGTTGTAACGCTGTGAGAACATACTGACAGAAATCGTGTCAGCTTGTCAAGAATGAACGTTTCGCAATCCGATCTCGCGATTCCAGTTCGACAAAAGCTCTGTTATCTTTTCACCCGCTCCCAAAACCAAAAAATTTCCGTCGCCGCGATGCGCGTCAGTAATCGAGATCACGCCTTAGTCAATCCACTGCGGCGGAGCCAGACGCAATCGGCAATGCAATCGGATACGCGAAGTTTCGAAGCCGGCCCAAATGTCTCTCAACGTGCTTACGTTGAAGATATCCGTTCATATAACCATTCCGCAAAATCACGAAAACCCAACGTCATTATCGCAAGAATGATTACCGTGATGACCTGACCCATAAGTTCACCTAATGCTTCCATGTTTCCTTTCTTCCTTTCTAAGATTTGCGGATCTCTGATTTTTGATCTCCACTGAGGTACTTCGGGAGATCCGGCGCGATATTGCAGATAATTTAGGAAAACGAGGGAGGGGCGATCACAGCGCGCAGCGCCTGCTTCTTGAGCGCGATCGCATGGCGGCAGCGACGCACGACGCGGGGATGAAATGGAAGCGCAAGACCATTATCGGGATGGAAACCCTCGTGAAATACGCAGGCAAACATCCGAAAGCCCAAGCCGCCCTGGACGAACTCGCCCGTCAGGTGCGCCACCCTTTCGATCCGAGTGAATCCGACCGAATCAAGGCAAATTGCCAGTGGAGACGACAACTTTGGCAGATCGCGGTGCACGGTTAACGCTCGCTCCGACGTAGGTCTAAAGTCCAATATCGAGATGATGCGCTTTCGAGCAATTGTGCTTGCGGGAAGCAGAGAACGGACGCAAACCTATCGCCGCAACTCGCGCGTCTCGACAAAACGAATTGCGAAACTTATACAGCAGTAAATAGCAATCCGATGAAGCGTGAAGTGCAAGGCGTAGCGATCCAGTCCACAAAAACACGGTACCTGCGTCATTGCAGGATTCTCGTTCCGTTCATTGCTTTCTTAGTACTGCCGTCTCGCGCTCACGCCTCGATTTTTCACGGTGAGACGCTCGACTCAATTGCCAATGGCATTTCGTGGGTCGTGCTGATCATTGCGCCGATTATTGGCATCGCCGCTTTCTGGCTCGTCCATATTTTGCCGGAAAAGATTGCCCACAAAAAAAAGCATCCGCACTCGCTTTGCTTTGGCGGGCTGCTGTGGCCAATCGCTTGGCTCTGGGCTTATACCAAGCCGGTCCTGCACAAAATGGCTTACGGCACCGATGTGGATGAATCGCTCAGCCACGTTGGCCACGAGGCGACGGAGGAGGACACAGAAATCGAAAAGCTCCGAACTCGGATTGCGGAACTCGAAGCGAAACGCAGCTCAGTGAGAGACAAGGTTTAATGGAACTCATTCTCCTTATCATCTACTCGGTCATCGTCTGGCTGATCTTTTTCAAGTTCAAGCTCCTGCCCTGGAACATCACCAGCCAGGTAATTGTCGTCACCATCCCGATCATCGCGCTTACGATTCTGATTTTGTTTATGAACATCGTGTGTCCGTCGTCGTCCGACGTGCGGGCGCAAAATTATGTAATCCCGATAGTGCCGCGTGTGACCGGTCAAGTGACCGAAGTGCCGATCGAGCCAAATCGGCCGATCAAAAAAGGCGATGTTCTTTTCAAGATCGACCCAGTGCCTTTCGAGGCGGCGGAAAAAGCCGCCGACGCCACGCTGCGCGGAGCGAAGGATCAACTCAACAACGCCACGAACAAAAAAGCCTCCCTGACCCCGCGTATCGACCTGGCGAAAAAACGTGTCGAACAGTTCACGACGCTCGCTGCAGCCGGGGCCGGGAAGCGGGCCGACCTTGAGCAGGCGCAAAGCGATCTCGGCAATCTCCAGAGCGAATTCCTTGCCGCCGATGCGACGGAGTCGCAAGCCAAAGCGCAGATTAGCAAGTCGGAAGCGGATCTGATCAATGCGAAATTCGATCTCGACGGCACGACGCACCTCGCGCCGGCCAATGGCCGCGTAGCGAATCTCGCACTGCGCCCCGGCGTGCGTGCGACACAGTTTGCGACCATGCCGGTGATGAGCTTCATCGAGGAGGATAACCCGTGGTTGCTCGCTTTTTATCGGCAGAACGAGTTGCGCTATGTCGAGCCCGGCGACGAGGCAGAAATCCACATGGAGACGTATCCAGGTCGCATCATTAAATGTACGGTGGATTCCATCCTGTGGGCTACCGCACAAGGGCAGATGCCGATCAGCGGGAACTTGCAAAATACATTACCGGTAGCCGCACCGGAACAGCGCATCGCGGTACGCCTCGTCCTTGCGCCTAAGGACCGCGATCTTTTCCTCGCTGCTGGCGCGCGGGGCGCAGGCGCCATTTACACGGAGCATGGCAAAATGATTCATATCGTCCGCAAGGTCTTCTTGCGAGTCTCGGCGAAGCTGGACTGGTTTGTTTTCAAGCTCCACTAGGACCCGCCGACATGAATAGCCGAGTCCTTTTGGGCGCTGCGTGCCTCACACTCGTCAGCTGCGCGCTTAAGCATCCGCCGTTTGGCGCGGATATCATGCCGGAATCGGCTCGCGCGCAAATCCCGGGAAGTTGGGCCGGGCCGCATCGCAGCGGAGCCGTGGTGCCGAACTGGATTCGTACCTTCCACGATCCGGAGCTGACGGCGCTCGTTGCAGACGCTGTCGAGCGAAATCCGGACCTCAAGGCCGCCGCCGCGCGCGTTGAAGCATCGCGCGCTGCTGTGCGCATTGCTGCAGCATCGCTCTATCCGCGGATCGCGATGAAGGGACTGGGCGAGCGCCAGGGGCAGCATCTTAGCGGCGACCTCGGCCGCGGTATCAATCCCCCCGACTTCGGTGGCTCGGGAACTGAGAACAGCGGCGGCGCCGGTCTGGACACCAGCATGGACGAAACATCACAGCGCTGGGTTTATGGCCTCGCTAGCGGCGCAGCATGGGAGGCCGACGTGTGGGGCCGCATTCGCTCGAAAAAAGCTGCTGCCAAGGCTGAAAGCGAGGCGCTGGAAGCCGACTACGAATTTGCCCGGCAATCGCTCGCCGCCGCCGTGGCGCGCGCGTACTTCACCACCATCGAGGCAGCACAACAGGAAGCCAACGCGCAGGAAACGCTCAACATCTATCAGGAATATTCAAAACTGACCGATGTGCAAAAAACGCAGGGGTTCGCGAGCGATTTCGACGTGTCGCAGATCACCTCGCGCACCGCCAGTGCGCAGGAGGCACTCTACACTGCGCAGCAAGCGCGGGCACAGACAATCCGCGCGATCGAAGTTGTCACCAGCCGATATCCGGCCGGCAAATTTGACGTGCGACGTTCCTTCCCCGATCAACCGAAAGCCGTGCCCGCCGGTCTGCCCGCGCAGATTCTCGAACGCCGGCCGGACCTCATCGCGAGCGAGCGCCGCTTCGCCGCCGCCTTTCATCGCGTGAACGAAGCTCGCACGGCACGCCTGCCACGCTTTGTGCTCAGTGCCGTCAGCGGGCTCGGAACCGCGCAACTTGATTCTGTCGGCACGCTCGATGCCGTCGTCTGGAGTTTTGCGGCCGGGGTCACTCAACCGATTTTCTTCGGCGGTGAGCTCCAGGCTGCGCAAGATCTCCGCACTGCCGAGCAAAAAGCTGCCGCCGCGAGCTACGTGGGCGCCGCGTTGCGCGCGTTCGAAAACGTAGAAGACGCTCTGGCCGGCGATTACTATCTGCGCAAACGCGAGGGCGCCCTGGCCGAGGCGGTTTCGAGCAGTGGCGAGTCAGTGAAGCTTGGCGGAAAGCAGCTCGAGCAGGGCCAGATCGACATGTTCACCGTCTTGCGTCTCTCAGGGGAAACCGGGGAAATGAACTTCTCGAAACCAACATAAGAGCATTAGCTAATGCGCACGATTACTAACAACTATCGAGATGCTCATCTCTTAAACCTGGGCTCCGGCGGCGACCGCGGCCCTTATCTCGTGACTCAAACGGGCGCTGCCCCCAACGATTCATTAGCAAAGGAACGAATGTTTGTGTTACGCCCTGATGGACGCTGGGTCGATTTCAATGCTTACGCATGCCAGGGCAAACCCGAAGCCATGGACGAGATCGTTTTTTCCACCACGACAGAAGTGATGGCGATGTTCGGTAAATTGCTCGGCCGCCCGCAGGTGCTCGACCTGCCGATTGATGAGGCGGGACTTAAGGCGTGGCTGGAGCGTCAGAAAAGCGGCGACACCTTGCAAGCGGCTCGCGGCTGGGCAGTCGGATACCAGGAGCGGCATCGCAAAAAGCGACGTGGCTAAAGCGACTCGAGACTATGGGCAAGGAGATTGCCGCGACGAAAGAGACCGCGCTCGGTTTAGGACCGACTGGTTTTGAATCAACCACCACCGGTCCGCCGTTGGTAATATAAATATGTTTCCGGCCTTAACATGGCTACGCGCCTACCAACCCAAGTGGCTGCGGGCAGATTTAATCGCCGGTGTTACTCTCGCGGCCTATCTAATGCCCGCTGGGCTAGCCGATGCTTCGCTTGCTAATCTGCCTCCAGAAGCGGGCCTTTATGCCTGTCTCTTCTCCGGTCTTGTTTTCTGGTTGTTTTGCAGCTCGCGGCACACAGCTATCACGGTCACATCTGCTATCTCGGTGCTTGTAGGAGCATCGCTCGGCGATCTCGCTGGAGGCGACCCCTCACGATTTTGGGCTCTGGCGTCGTGCACGGCTTTGATTGTCGGCGCGTTGGGTTTCATCGCGTGGCTGGCCAAGGCAGGAGTAATAGTGAACTTCATTTCTGAAAGTGTCCTCGTCGGGTTCAAATGCGGTATCGCTCTTTTTATAGCCAGCACGCAGTTGCCGAAGCTCTTCGGATTCAAAGGATCGCATGGCGATTTTTGGGAACGCTCGGGCTACTTCTTTTCCCACCTGTCTGAAACAAACATGGCGTCCCTCCTGCTCGGTCTCGCGACGCTCACGCTGTTACTGTTAGGCAAACGATTTCTCAAGAACAAGCCGGTGGCCCTGTTCGTCGTAATCGCCGGCATTATTGCAGCCGCGAGCATGGATCTCGGCAGCCTGGGCGTGAAACTCCTGGGCCAGGTGCCACAGGGGCTACCGCCATTTGGACTTCCAGCAATTCACGTGTCAGACCTGAACGACCTGCTGCCCCTGGCGTTGGGTTGTTTTCTTCTGGGCATGGTGGAAACGGCCGCTCTTGGTCGCATGTTCGCGGTGAAGCACGGCTATCGTTTCGACGCTAATCAGGAACTGCTTGGCATCGCGGGCGCAAACGTCATGGCCGGACTGGGCCATGGTTTTCCTGTAAGCGGCGGGATGTCACAGTCGCTCGTAAACGAAAGCGGCGGCGCGCGCACGCCGTTGTCGGGCTTCATCGCTGCCCTGCTAATGCTGTTAATCGTGTTATTTGTGTCCGGTGCCCTGCGCTATCTGCCGCAGCCCGTCCTCGCAGCTATTGTGCTTATGGCGGTAACGGGTCTGTTCAACGTAACAGCACTCAGGCATTTCTGGCGCGCAGACCGGACTGAGTTCGTAGTGGCTATCGCTGCGTTGTTAGGCGTGCTTGGGTCTGGTTTGTTACGTGGCGTGCTCATCGGCGCGATCATTTCGCTGGTGCAACTTCTGCGGCGTGCGTCGCGGCCGCATGTCGCGTTCCTCGGCCGCATTCCAGGGGCGCGGCGATTCTCCGACATGGCGCGCCATCCAGACAACGAAGCTGTTCCCGGCGCGCTTCTCTTCCGCACCGAAGCCAGCCTCCTGTACTTCAATGCCGATTATGTGCGGGATGCGGTCATGAAATGGGTTGGCGAGATCGGCGACGGCCTGCGAGTGGCGATTTGCGATCTCTCAACCTCCCCGCATGTGGATCTAGCCGGCGCAGAAATGCTAGCGGGTCTCTACGACGCACTCGCAGCGGTGAATGTGCGTCTGCAAATTGTCGAAGCCCGTGCTTCCGTGCGCGATCGGCTGCACGCCGAAAGAGTGGAGGACAAAGTCGGCCGCATAGGAAGATTTAAGTCTCTGGCTGATGCCGTCGATGATTTCTTGAATTCAAATCAGAAAGCGTAATAACCGTGTGATCACGAAGGTATTAATTGCCTCTTGCCTTGTAGCGACGACCGTGACAATTCACGCCGCCGGTCTGGGCATGGTATTAAGCCACGTGTCGCGCTCTACCGTGCGGCCGGCGGATACACGCTTCTGGCCAATTACATGGCTGCTAATTCGTATCGCATGGTTGCTGATTGTCTTTCACCTGCTTGAGGTCGCGGTCTGGGCGTTGTTTTTCTGGTGGGAGAACTGTATGCCGGACCTCGAGTCGTCGTTCTATTTCTCCGGCATTACCTATCTCACCATCGGTTACGGGGATTTGGTATTGCCGAAAGAATGGCGACTGTTCGGACCGATCGAAGGATTGACCGGTATTCTAATGTGCGGCTTGTCCACGGCGCTTTTCTTCGCTGTGGTCAGCAAAAGAATTTTGCTGCGCATGGGCGGCAAGGAAACAGGTCTCACGGAATGAGCGTGCGATCTGATCCGCCGGCTGCGTCAAATCAAGAACCGCGGGAAAAGAAAAAGTGGGTCGAGCCTGTAGCAGCCTTGCTTATGGCGCTGGCGACACTAAGCACGGCTTGGTGCTCATATCAGTCAGCGGCGTGGACTCGAAAGAGTAATCGGCTGATGAATGAATTTAACACGCTGGAACGCAGGGCGGGTGTACTGACGATCCAGGGAATGCAACAGACGACGATTCACGTCGCGATGTTCATGGAGTTGCTTGCTGCGCAACAAGCGGGCAACGAGAAGTTGGTGAACTTTTACGTTGAACGTTTTCCGCCCGACATGCGCAAAGCTTACGACGCATGGATGGAGCAGAAGCCTTTGGAAAACCCAAATGCGGAGCCGCATCCATTTGTGCCGAAGCTCTATGAACCGCCGGGGACGCGCGAAGCCGCTGATGCGAATGCCAAGGCTGCGACCAGTCAGCAGCAAGCCGGCATTGCAGGCAGCGTTTCCGGCCAGTACCTCGCGAATACCGTTTTGTTTGCCACAGTGCTTTTCTTCGCCAGTGCGTCGGGAAAGTTTGAGCAGCGCAGGGTGCGTCTGGTCGCTTTCGCTTTCGCCACGGGGGTATTCGTGTTTGCGGTCGTGCGGACGGCGATGTTGCCGCTATAATGTAAAATGCGAGGTCGCCTGGGGAGAAACTAACGTCGGAAGCAAAGTTTGAGCGATGCCAATTAAAAAAGAAAAACAAAAGCAACATGCTTCACGAAACGTCAGCGAGGACGATCATATGAATTCACCCGAGGCAGTCCGCACCGGTCTGACGGTGGACGAAATCAAACGCGCATTCCGCGACAATCTCTGCTGCGGACTTGGCCGGATCGAGCGCTACGCGACAAAGCACGATCTTTACGTCGCGCTCGCGCTAACTGTCCGTGACCGGCTCTTCCAGCGCGCCGTAGAAAGCATGCAAACCTACGGCGGAGCCGACGCGCGCCGGGTCGCATATTTGTCGGCGGAATATTTGCCCGGGCCGCATCTTGCGAACAATCTGCTCAATCTCGGCATCACTGAGGTGACGCGTGAGGCGTTGCGCGAGCTTGGCTACGATCTCGATGAGATTGTCGCGCAAGAGGAGGAGCCCGGCCTTGGCAACGGCGGACTTGGCCGGCTCGCATCATGTTACATGGATGCGCTTGCGTCGGTTGAAGTGCCGGCGATCGGCTACGGCATCCGCTACGAGTTTGGGATTTTCGATCAAATCATCCGCGACGGCTGGCAATGCGAGATCACGGACAAATGGCTGCGCAACGGCAACCCGTGGGAAATCGCGCGCCCCGAGATCAAGTATCCGATAAAATTTGGCGGACGCACGGAAACATTCACTGACAAGCAGGGCGACTCTCGCGTGCGCTGGATTCCAGAGACCGAAGTGAAGGGTGTGGCCTACGACACTCCGATCGCGGGGTACCGCGTCGGCACCTGCGACATCCTGCGCCTGTGGAAAGCCGAAGCCGTCGAGTCGTTCGACTTCGCTGCGTTTAATCATGGCGATTACTACCGCGCGGTACAGGACAAGTTGGTGTCAGAGAACATCACGAAGGTTCTTTATCCCAATGACGAGGTCGATGTTGGCAAAGAGCTTCGGCTCAAGCAGCAGTTCTTTTTCGTCAGCTGCTCACTGCAAGACATGCTGCGTATTCATGCGCTGCTCGGCGGCAAACCCGCGACGTTTCATGAAAAATGGGCGGTGCAGCTTAACGACACACACCCGGCGATAGCAGTTGCCGAGCTGATGCGACTGCTCGTGGATGAGCACGGACTTGGCTGGGATGAAGCCTGGCTGGTGACGCGCGCGACGTTCGCCTACACAAATCATACGTTGCTGCCCGAGGCGTTGGAAAAATGGACAGTCGAACTTTTCGGCTCATTGCTCCCGCGGCATCTCGAAATCGTGTACGAGATTAATCGCCGTTTTCTCGATGAAGTACGCGAAGAATTCCCGGCGATTAATCTCGAACACGATTTCGAGAT
>WNGN01005906.1_pt1 | contig 10480 bp, 8 predicted proteins | sample 5400561 | NCBI WGS metagenome assembly WNGN01 (sample SAMN13153379, study PRJNA577476) | soil metagenome | isolation source: 115 cm soil or saprolite under Garry oak tree replicate 2 | place: USA:California | collected 2016-06-15 | reverse complement strand
CGTGGGCAACATCATCAGTCCAGCAAATACGAACGGCGTCGTGATCGTCACGCAGCTCGAGCCGATTTCGCTGATATTCACGCTGCCGGAAACCGTTCTGCCGCTAATTCAGCAGCAGCAGCAGCAGCAGCAGCAGAAAACTCAGGAACCGCTCGCGGTTCTCGCCTACAGCCAGGACAACACGATGAGGCTCGCTCAGGGCACGCTCGGCCTCGTCAACAATGAGATCCTGCAGACCACCGGCTCGATCCAGCTCAAGGCGAATTTTCCCAACAAGGCGCATAAGCTTTGGCCGGGCGAGCTCATCAACGCGCGGCTGCTGCTCGACACGCGGCATGACGGCCTGACCGTTCCCGCATCGGTCGTCCAGCAGGGCCCGAAAGGCGCCTACGCGTACGTGGTCAATCCCGACAGCTCGGTGGCAATCCGCCCCATCAAGGTCGCGCAGGTCAGCGACGGCCAGGCGCTCATCGATTCCGGCCTGACGGCCAACGAGCAGGTCGTGGTCGACGGACAATACAAGCTGCAGCCCGGCACGCATGTCACGATCCTGCACGGCCAGGCGGCCGAGGAAGCCGCCGCCCAAAGCGCGCAGCAGGCGCCGATCCCATGAACATCTCCGCGCCGTTCATCCAGCGGCCGATCGCGACCGCGCTGCTGATGGTTGGATTGCTGGTCGGCGGTCTGGCCGCCTACCCGCTGTTGCCGGTGGCGTCGCTGCCCAACGTCAATTATCCGACGCTCCAGGTCACCGCGCAGCTGCCGGGCGCCGACCCGCAGACCATGGCATCCTCGGTGGCGACACCGCTCGAGCTGCAGTTCGGCGAGATCCCGGGCCTCACCCAGATGACGTCGGCGAGCGCGCTCGGCTTTACCCAGGTCACCCTGCAGTTCGACCTGAGCCGCGGCATCGATGGCTGCGTCAGCGACACGCTCTCCGCGATCAATGCCGCGACCGCGAACCTGCCGCCGAACATGCCGTATCCGCCGACGATCCGGAAGGTCAACCCGGCCGACACGCCGATCCTGGTGCTCGGCGTGACCTCGGACAGCCTGCCGCTGACCACGGTCGACGCTTATGCGGAAAATATCCTGCTGCAGAAACTATCGCAGGTCCCCGGGGTCGGCCTGGTGGGCATCGGAGGCCAGCAGAAGCCGGCGATCCGCGTACAGGTCGATCCGGAGGCGCTGGCAGCTCGCGGCATCAGCCTCGAGGACGTGCGCAATGTGCTCGGCCAGGCCAATGTCGATCTGCCGAAAGGCACTCTCAACAGCCCGCGCCAGACCTACACGCTCAACACCAACGATCAGTTGCTCAAGGCCGACGACTACGCCAATCTGGTCATCGCCTATAACAACGGGTCGCCGGTCCGCGTACGCGACGTCGGCCGCGCCATCAGCGCGCCCGAGAACGATCTGATCGCCGGCTGGTTCAACACGCAGCGGGCGGTTCTCCTGGTGATTCAGCGCCAGCCCGGAGCCAACGTCATCCAGACGGTGAACCGGGTGAAGGCCATGCTTCCGGTGCTGGAAGCTTCGATCCCTCCGGCCGTCAAGGTTTCGGTCGTTTCCGACCGCACCGAGACCATCCGCGCCTCGGTCGCCGACGTGCAGTTCACGTTGATGCTCACGGTCGCGCTGGTGGTGATGGTGATTTTCGTGTTCCTGCGTAATTTCTGGGCGACCATCATCCCGGCGGTCACCGTGCCGCTGTCGCTGGTCGGCACCTTCGCGGTGCTCTACGCGCTCGGCTACAGCCTCGACAACCTCTCGCTGATGGCCCTGTCGATCGCGGTCGGCTTCGTAGTCGACGACGCCGTCGTCGTCATCGAGAACATCGTGCGGCATATGGAGGACGGCGCCTCGCCGTTCGAGGCGGCGCTCAAAGGAGCGGGCGAGATCGGCTTCACCATCGTGTCGATCACCCTGTCGCTCATTGCGGTCTTCATTCCGCTGTTCCTGATGAGCGGTTATGTCGGACTGCTGTTCCGTGAGTTCGCCATCACGGTGAGCGTCGCGCTCATTCTCTCGCTGCTGATCTCGCTCACCCTCACCCCAATGATGTGCGCGCGCCTGCTCAAGCCGGAGACTAAGGAACACGGGTGGCTCTACCGGGTCTTCAGCAAGCCTTGCTCAGTGCCGTGATGCGGGATCCCGCAGTCGCGTCGGTCGGGTCGGCGGTCGGTGCCGGCGGCGGCAACACCACGGTCAACAACGGCCGCGTCTACATTGCGCTCAAGCCCCAGAATCAGCGCCCCGGCGTCGATCAGGTAATTGCGCGCCTGCGGACCAGCCTCGCCAAGATCCAGGGGATCACGCTTTATATGCAGGCCGCGCAGGACATCACCATCGGCGGGCGGGTATCCAAGACTCAATACCAATATACGCTCGATGATGCCGATCCCGGTGAGCTCAACCATTGGGCGGCGCTGTTCCTCGACAAGATCAAGGCCATCCCGGGCATCACCGACGTCGCCACCGATCAGCTCAATGCCGGACCGAAGCTCGACATCACCATCAAGCGCGAAGTCGCTTCGAGCTACGGCATCCTGCCTTTCACGATCGACAACACGCTCGACGACGCCTTCGGCCAGCGCATCGTGTCGACGATGTTTACCACGCTGAACCAGTACCATGTCGTCATGGAGGTCGACCCCAAGTTCCAGTTCGGGCCCGAAGCGCTCAACGGCATCTACGTCAAATCATCGAGCGGGCAGCAGGTGCCCTTGTCCACGCTGGTCGACAGCGTCGTGAAGGTGGCGCCGCTCGTCGTCAACCATCAGGGCCAGTTTCCGTCGGTGACGATCTCGTTCAATCTCGCGCCCGGCACCGCGATCGGTCAGGCGGTGAGCGCCATCCAGCAGATCGAAAAAGATCTGGGCAAGCCGCTCTCGCTGCAGACGAGCTTTCAGGGCAACGCCCAGGCATTCGGAGACTCGCTGTCGAGCATGCCGATCCTCATCGCCGCGGCGCTGTTCGTCATCTATCTCATCCTAGGCGTGCTCTACGAGAGCGTGGTCCACCCCATCACCATCATCTCGACCCTGCCGTCGGCCGGCCTCGGCGCGCTGTTGCTGCTGATGGCGGTGCACTACGACCTGACCGTGATCGCCCTCGTCGGCATCATATTGCTCATCGGCATCGTCAAGAAGAACGGCATCATGCTGGTCGATTTTGCCATGCAGGTCGAGCATAGCGAGGGCTTGACCGCGGAGGAATCGATCTACCGGGCCTGCGTGCTGCGCTTCCGGCCGATCCTGATGACCACGATGGCGGCGATGCTCGGCGGCGTGCCGATGATGCTGGGCACCGGGGCCGGCTCCGAGCTTCGCCAGCCGCTCGGCTACGCCATCGTCGGCGGCCTGGCCTTGTCGCAGGTTCTCACGCTCTATACCACGCCGGTCGTCTACATCTACCTCGACCGGCTGCAGAGCTGGATGTTCCGGGGAAAGAGCAAGCAGGCGGCCTCCGGCCACGCCGAGCCAGTGCCCGCCGAATGAACGGCAGCCGCTCGGGTGGCCGACGAATTCGGCAGTAGCGGACAAATCACGGCAATCGGCAAAGAGCTATTTTTGGTGCAACCATTATTTTCGATGAGATCTAGCAGCGTCTACTACCCGCAAGCCAACCCGTTGCTCCCGTTGGCACGCCACGATGCAAAGAGCAAAACCCCGGCGGCGAAATCGATCCCGGTTGTGGTCAGACCACAATGAGGGGATGGGCAACGTATGTCATGCGGAACCCGCTGGACGGGCTTCGTCCCTCCGCTCGAGAGGAGTCAATGGGTCATGATATCGAGACGCGAAGTACTGGCAGCGACAGCCGCTGGTGCGGTTATGACTGCCGCCACGGCGCGCGCGGCCTCGTTCGGCAATCCGGACGAGCCGCCGCAAGGAGCGATCAACGCCAAGAACCCGGGGAGCGTCACCGATCCGGGCCCGCAGAATCCTGCGGTCGCCGGTCAGTTTCCCTCGGCGGTATCTCCGCCTCCGACCGACGTCGGCAGCCTGCAAATGGACTGGGCCTCCTTCAACAATTCGCCGCGGCGCATTCAAGACGGCGGCTGGGCGCGTCAGGTAACGCAGTCCACCTTCCCGATCTCGGACACGATCTCGGGCGTCAACATGCGACTGTCGGCCGGAGGCATCCGCGAATTGCACTGGCACCAGGCGGCCGAATGGGCGTTCATGACCTACGGCAACTGCCGGGTCACTGTTCTCGACACGAACGGCCGGCCCTATGTGGCAGATGTGAAGGAGGGGGACATCTGGTATTTCCCCGCCGGCTACCCCCATTCGTTGCAGGGGCTCGGCCCCGACGGATGCGAGTTCGTCATTTGCTTCGACAATGGCGCCGCGAGCGAGTTCAACACCCTTTTGGTGACGGACTGGTTCATCCATACGCCTCCGTCGGTTCTCGCCAAAAACTTCGGTGTGCCGGCCGAGACGTTCGCGAAAATGCCTCTGCACGATCTCTGGATTTTTCAGGGCAAAGTTCCGGGAGAGCTGTCTGCTGTCAAAAAGGCGATGACCGGAAAGGCGGGCGCTCCGCCGTACCCGTTCACGTTCTCTCTCGGATCATCGGCACCCGTCAGCGAGACCAAAAGCGGCAAGGTGCAGATCGCCGACAGCAACAATTTCAAGGTGTCCACGACCATTGCGGCAACGCTGATAACGATGCAGCCAGGCGCATTGCGGCAGATGCATTGGCATCCGAACGCCGACGAATGGCAATATTACATCAAGGGTAAAGCGCGCATGGGCGTGTTCGATACCGGGCCCAATGTACTCACGATGGATTTCAGCCCGGGTGACATCGGTTACGTCAAGCGGAACTTTGGACATTACGTGGAGAACGTCGGCAACACGGAGCTGCAGTTTTTCGCCGTGTTCAGGACGGCGCAGTACGAAGAAATTTCGTTATCGGACTGGCTCAAACATTCGCCGCCCGAGATGGTCGCCGAACACTTGAACATCGATCCGGCCACGATCTCGGAATGGCCGGACGATGGGCCGCTTATCCGGCCCGGGTGATCGGATCGGGTGCGCGCCATGGCTTTTGCGGAGATCGACGTGCCGAACTTGCCGACTGCGGTCGCGTGCCTGCCGCGCACCGCGGCGCGCGCCGGCCACCTGGTAGGGGGCGAGCGGCTCGTTCCCGAGGAGACCGCGATGGTCGTCCTGATCTTCTTGGCGGCCTTCGCCACCCTGGCCATCTCATTCTGGCGTACATGATCCCCTTCGTCCTCACCATCGACGAAGCGGCGGCGCCTCAATCGAGGTTCATGTTCTGGGGCGAGAGCCTGTTCGTCTTCCCGCTGATGCTGCTCTACACGATCATCAGCTGCAGCGTCTTCGGGGGCAAAGTCGCATCCACGCCCGAGCACTCTGAGACTGCTCAGGTTCGACGGACAAGAGAGGCGGATTGTGCGGGGCCAATTGAACAATGGCGGCAACATCGGCACGACCACGGCAATACGCATCAAGCGTTTTTCCGGCATTCGGATAGGCTTCCCAGCTCCCGCATGCCCAACTCAGCGCCTCCGCAGGTGCGCCGGGTACGGACGCAAACTGGGCTTCACTGATCATTCGCAAGGAGCAGCCGCATGAGAAAGAACGCACTGAAACCGGTTGCCACTCACGGCGTGCCGAGCGGTCAGCCCCGGTTGCACCAGCGCGGCAGGGAGATCCAAGCGTTTGGGACCGTGCGGCGGTCTTTGCTCGGGCTATCTGATGAGGCGCGGCTGTATTCCTGCCAACGGCTCAATCAGCTCTTGGCCGACACGCACATCCTCCACGCATTGTACAAGAACCACCATTGGGTGATGCGAGGACCTGGCTTCTATCAGCTGCACTTGCTGTTCGAGAAGCATGCAGGTGAGCAGATCGAGCTGGTCGACGAGATCGCCGAACGGATACAGGCCCTGGGCGGAGTCGCGGTGGGCGATCCCCGGCACGTCGCCGAGATCACGAGGATCCCCCGGGCACCGAACGGCTGCGAGGCGGTGCCCGCGATGCTGTCTCGGCTGCTGCAGGCGCACGAGCTGATCCTGCTCGACGGACACGACGCAGCTACGAGCTTCACCGAGCAGGGCGACGATGGCACAAAAGACCTGATCGTCTCCGAGGTGATCCGCATCGGAGATACCCAGGTTTGGTCCCTCGCCGAGTATCTCGCCAACGCCCCGCTCGTCCGTGGCTGAGACTCAACCGCGCGATTTGTGCTCGATGGCACGACCTATGAGGAGAAGAGGCGCACGATTGTGCCGAACGGCCCGGCAAGCAGGTTGCCTCGAATAATCGATAAAGGTATGGCTTCTCCCATGATGACACGTCGGAGCCTGCTGGGCACGGCAGGTCTAGGCGGGTTGGCACTCCTATCCGCACCTGCCTGGGCGCAGAGGATGATCGATTTGCCGCTGCCCGGCGGTCCCGACGCGCGATCGATCACGACCCAGTTTCCCCAGAAGGGTTCAATGATCCTGCAGCGGACGCGACCGCCGCTGCTGGAGACGCCTTGGGATGTCTTCGACACGGGTGTGTTCACGCCGAACAACCAATTCTATGTGCGTTGGCATTGGGCCGGCATCCCGACCTCGGTCGATATCGATACCTTCCGCCTGACGGTGCACGGTCATGTGCAGCGAACCGTGTCGCTGACGCTCAAGGATATGCTCGATGGGTTCTCACGCGTGGAATTGGCCGCCGTGAATCAATGCTCGGGCAATTCGCGCGGATTCTTTGCGCCGCGGGTGCCGGGCGCCCAATGGGTGAACGGCGCCATGGGAAACGCGTTGTGGACCGGCGTCCGCCTGAAGGACGTGCTCGATCGGGCGGGTGTGAAGGCCGGCGCCGTGCAAGTGCGCTTCAGCGGCCTCGACGAGGCGGTTGTGCCGGACGCGCCGCGCCTGATGAAGTCGCTCGACGTCGACCACGCGCGCGACGGCGAGGTCATGATCGCCTATGCGATGAACGGCGAACAACTCCCCTTGTTGAATGGCTTTCCTTTGCGGCTCGTCGTTCCAGGCTGGTACTCGACCTATTGGGTCAAGATGCTGAACGACATCGAGATTCTGGACCAGCCCGACACCAACTATTGGATGAAGACGGCCTACACCATTCCGGATACGCCGCACGCCAGCATTCGGCCCGGCGACACCGGCGTGAAAATGGTTCCCATCAACCGGATGGTTCCCCGATCCTTCCTCACGAACATCAGCCCCGGCAACACGGCGCCTGTCGGCGCGCCGACACCGGTGCGTGGCATAGCATTCGGCGGCGACTGCGGCGTTGCGAAGGTGGACATCTCGAGCGACGCAGGCAAATCCTGGAACCCGACTCAGCTCGGAAAGGACGAGGGGAAGTACGGCTTCCGGCAGTGGGAAACCCGGATCACGCTGCCGTCAGCAGGCAGATACACTTTGATGGTCCGCTGCACGAACACCAACGGCGAGGCCCAGCCCGATACCCCCAATTGGAACCCTGCCGGCTTCATGCGCAATGTCATCGAATCAGTCGATGTCATCGCGGCCTGAGAGGACTGGCCGTGCTCCGGACATTCATTGCCGTGGGGGTTCTCCTGGGCGCTGCGCTCGCGCCGTTCGCCGCCTGCGCCGCCGCACCTCTCGAGTTGAAATCGGTCACGGTCGACCTGCCGGACAGCGACCGGACATTCCCCCCGGGCCCGGGATCGGATGCAGTCAACAACAACTGCCTCGCCTGTCATTCCGCCGGCATGGTGCTCAACCAGCCGGCATTATCGAAGGCCGCCTGGAGCGCCGAAGTCAACAAAATGATCACAGCCTACAAGGCCCCCGTGGCGCCGGAAGACGTCGGCACAATCGTCGAATACCTGACCAGCCTCCCAAGCGCCAAATAGAAAAGGGACCTGGCCAAGGGTCGCTCATGGCGGCTTCACCCCCCGAATGTCGTGCCGGAGGGCGATGGCAGGCAGTGGCTGCAGCCACTCGGCGGCGCCCGCGCGGTCGCGCACCTCTCGCTTGCGCCGGCCGCGCACGGCGGGATCGCGGACAGGAAGACGACGCCCAGCACCCCTTCCAGTGAGAGCTGCGGACTACCGCCTGAAGCGAGACCAAGGGCTCCAACGCTCGGACTGTTGAAGTTCCGATTCCCATGATCATATGCTCCTGCAATGTTTTGAGCGATCACGATGTACGCAGAGTAATGACTGCGGCCGCATCACAGCCACATACCGCCAGCGATCTCTATGGTTGCCTCGGCTGCAGCGCGCAGTGCGGGCGCTGCGCGCGCACCATCAAGCGGATCATGGACGAAGCGCTCTCGGCTTCCAGCTGTTGTTGCCGTAAAACGAGTCTGCCTCCGGCTCCCATGATTCGCGCCGGAGACCTGTGCACCGGGAGCTCCTCATGGTCCGCATCGCGACACCGTGGAAATCGCTCGGCACGCAAGCCCGGGAGCACAGGGCCCAACTGGGGCTCTCCCTCCGGGTGACGGTCGCCGCTCTGTTGAGCTTCGTACTGTCACACTTGCTGCATGTTCCCCTGCCATTGTGGACGGTGCTGACGGCGGTGATCCTGACGCAGGTGAGCTTCGGCAAGTCGCTGAAGGCGACCATCGACTATCTGGTGGGTACGCTCGGGGGCGCGGTTTATGCCGGCGCCGTCGCCGCGCTGTTCCCCCACGCGAACGAAATCGCGCTGGCAGGCGTGCTGGCGATTGCGGTCGCACCCTTGGCTCTGCTCGCAGCGATCAATCCCAGCTTCGGCGTCGCGACGTTCACGGGGGTGTTGGTGATCCTGGTTCCTGAAATCACCCATGTGAGCTCGATCGCGTCGGCGTTCTATCGCGTGCTCGAGGTCGCCCTTGGAGGTCTCACCGCCGTAGCGGTGTCGTTCCTGGTGCTGCCGGCGCGTGCCCATGCTTTGGCGATCGAGGCCGCGGCCCAGATGCTCGATCTGATGGCACGGTCCCTGCCTGAGTTGCTCAACGGTTTTATACAGACGCACGATGCAGCGGCGATCAGGCACATACAGGACGGCATCGGCCAAGCCTTGGCGCGGTTGGAGGCCCTCGTCGCCGAGGCAAGACATGAGCGGATAAGCCTTCTCGCCGCGGAGCCCGATCCGGGGCCACTGCTGCGCACGCTGCTACGCCTGCGTCACGATCTGGTGATGATCGGACGAGCGGCTGCCGTTCCGCTTCCCGAGACGTTTCAGCGACGGTTCGGACCGCTGCTCGCGCAAGTCGCGAATAGCGCAGCCGATTACCTTCGCCGGAGTGGAGAAGCGCTGGCCGCCGGGCGCGATCCGCCGCCGCTCGATGCCGCCGAAGCAGCCCTCGACGACTACGCCGATGCGTTCACCGCTGTTCGGCGCGAGGGCCTTACACGAGATCTGCCGATCGACACGGTGGAGCGCATCTTCGCGCTGGGTTTTGCCCTTGACCAATTGCGCCAGAATTTCCGCGACCTCGAACGCTGGGTGAGGGAAGCGGTAGCTGGGCGGTAAATGCGGCCACTTCGGCGCAATTTCACGTTACACCCGGCAAAATCGCGATAGCGCTATTTTCTCGGCAGCATACATCCCGGCAGAACCGGCCGTAGCAGGCGTCGACGCTCCTTGGGCTGGGCCGGCTATTCAAGATCAGGAGTTGACCATGAGAGTCCATCGTCCATTGGCTTTCCTCGCAGTCGTATTCTTGCTGACCCAGCCTGCGTGGGCGGCACCACGATCTGGAGGATCCACACCGCATCCGGCCCTTGGGGGGCTGAGCGGCGTTCCGGCCGAGGTGCCAAATCCTATCACACCACAATTCAACGATCCGGGTCCGCAGCTCACCCCGGTACAGCCGGGCAATCCGGTGCAGCAGCTCTCGCCCCTCGGCAATTCGGGGCAGCCGGACTCGCTGGGAATCCGATAAAGGACGGAATTTGTTGAAGACAGAAGTCCAACTGGTTGGGCGGGCGGGGTCGGCTCCGCCTACTTGCCGTTGCTTGGCGCGATTTCCGGCGGTCCAATCGGAGGCAGCGCGCTGTTTTTTGGGGAGATCGAATCGGCCGGGTGAACGGAGGTGAAGCGCGACTTCTCCTCGGCAGCTTGGTTGTTGCCAAGTGATCCACTCCGGCTTTCCGCATAGAATCCGGACCTCGACAGTCAGGTCAGGGCAGCGATGCGCGACCAAACGGCACGGCTCGTGCCGGCGTCGGCACGCCATCGCGCCACCACAGCATCGACGCGCCGATAGTCGGATTGCCGCAAGAAGCAATAAGCACCAGCAAGATCGCGTAAGCAGCCGCGACGCTGCGTATTACCTGTCCCTTGCGGTCCACCGATCGGATGTTGGCACTTGAGACGACCGGTCGTGAACCGTTCACACCAGTAGTTGACGCGCGGCTCGCGTCCAAAGGAGAATGTCATGTTGCGCAAGATGATGATGGTCGCGGCAGCGGTTGCCGCTCTTTCCCTCGTCGCCACCGATGGTTTCGCGCGCGGTGGAGGCGG
>WNGN01009074.1_pt1 | contig 10486 bp, 2 predicted proteins | sample 5400561 | NCBI WGS metagenome assembly WNGN01 (sample SAMN13153379, study PRJNA577476) | soil metagenome | isolation source: 115 cm soil or saprolite under Garry oak tree replicate 2 | place: USA:California | collected 2016-06-15 | reverse complement strand
CCAACCGGATTCTCTCGTTCAACGAAAAGTCGCGTAACATGACCAACCCCGAGCCGCCACACCCACCTCGTTCAACATGCTACGGGACATTGCCCTTTAAGCTCGGCTCTCGTTCGAGAACTTCTCTAACAGACCAAACTTGTGCCCGGTCCTCGTCCTCCCGCTCTCCCGAGTCACACAAGAACTGCCACCCGCTGTCTTCTTCGCTCAACGGCTCGCCTTCACAGCACGAAGGATCGCCCGACCTTTAGCAACGTGAGAGCAAACGATTGCAGCACCACTGATGTCGACTACATTCGCGATCGGCAAAGACGTCCTAATTTTAAGATCCGCCCCAGATTGCCCCCTACGTCAGCTCTTCTGATTCAATATCTAGCCCTGTCATCTTAAACGCTCGCGCCGCCTTCTTAATGAAGTCCTCCGCTTCAGGAGGAATCGGGGTTGTAGAACTGATGTTAACCGTTATTCTTCTCTGGTCAAGATCTGGATACTCTTTTTTCATCTGGCCGTCTAAAAAATAAGAGCAATAGTTGTTGAGCTTCTCTTGAAACTTATGGCGGAAGTCGTCGGTGTCTTCCCAAGACTCATCGGCAACGATAATCAGAACGTATTCACCGCTCTTTTTCTTGGAGACGAGATCTACCTTATCAATTGCAGTGATGCTCATCTGCGATTTGTCGTGCACTCAATCCCCTTCATTGTCTATCCAGCTCTGTATTAAACTTGACCGGACCGGCGATACCAGCTCTCTCCGCCTTTTTTCCTACAGCAACGCCCCCTTCTGTCGCAATAGCCTCATCCCCCGCCCGTTGACTCGGTTTATATGGAGATTTACCGGTCTTAACTTCTACTCCCGTTAGACCGGATTCTCCGGGTTTTTTCGTTATCAGGTCAGTGACCCTACGTCCTTTACTGGTGTTGATTGATATGTTCTCACCGACAATAGTTTCACCGCGAGCTTCTCTCGCCGCCTTCGCGCGCTGGACACCAGCCTGACCTTGTAACACGGGCTCTGCGCCACCCGTAGCTGCTCTCGGTTCAGCCCCAGATTTTGCGCCGCCAGCTGCAAGACCTCCGAAGAATCCCAGCGGCACGCCGAAGTTAAACCCCATCTGGAAGCTCTCAGCGAGATCCGGGTCGTTCGGATAAACGGCCGAACCAAACTCCGTGTGCATCATCTGCGGGTTTTCCATCTCCGCACCCGGGATGAGCAGAATGAGCCCCGTAAATACGACAGTTGCTTCACCTTGTGCGGTTGCCCCAACGCGTTGCCAATAGGTCGCCTCCATCCCGTCGGGATCGATGAACCGCAGCGGGTTGACGCTGGCGTAGGCGTAAAGAGACAGCGTTATTGGCTTGTATACGCCGCCTTGATTTTCTCGACGGTCGAGGTACTTCCCAAGTATTGGATCGGGTGACTGCCAAACACTGGTACGCGGGTCGTAGTACCTCGCCCCGAAGTAGTACAGCCCGGTCTCCTCGTCCAGCTCCTTCGCCGTGAAGAGGAACGGCGTCCTTTGCTGGTTGGAGTTTTCTTCCACCCACGCCTCCCCGAACGGGAAGTACTCCAGGTGCTCGTAGAGCTTGCCGTTGAGATCGGTGACGTAGTTCGTGCTCCCGATGTGATCCGGGTGGTAGAAGAAGAGGTCCTTCTCGAACGGGGTGTTGCCGTTCGGGTTCGAGTTCGGCGTGTCCTGCCTCAGGAGCTTCGAGGCGATCCGCGTGGTGCCCGCATAGACATGCTTGGTGCCGTTCGCCCCCGGGCGGTCGGTGAAGAACTGATTGACGTACACCGTCTCGCCCTGCGGCCCGCGCTTGATCATGCGCTGCCCCTGGTCGTCGTACTTGTAGTCCTTGGTCTGCCCGTTGTCCGCCACCGACTGGATGCGATTCTCCTCGTCCCAGGTGATGGTGCGCCGCGTGCCGTTGGTGTCGTGCGTCCAGCCGGTCTGGTTGCCGTCCAGGTCGTAGGTGTAGGTCCTGAGGTCAATGTGGGTCGGCGCGTGCGGCCGGATGCTCGTCGCCCCCGAGGGGTTGTAGGCGTAGGCGAAGTTGTAGCTCGTCTTCTTCTGCGTGATCGCCTGCACCGAGGGCTGGATGATGGTGTGCAGCTGGTTCTTCAGCGCGATGTTGTGGATGGTGTCGTACACCATGTCCATCGCATAGGTGTGGCTCTTCGTGGGCGAGAACTGGAACGTCCCGTCGGCGTGCGTGAGGCGGTACAGGTCGTCGTAGACGAAGTTCTGGTTCGTCGGTCCGCCGAAGACGTTCGGCGGGGGCACCGCGACGTTGTTCGCCAGGCCCAGGATGTTCCCCACCTTGTCGTAGCTGTAGCTCAAGTTCTGGAAGATGTTGTTCCCCTGCCGCACCGCGTTCAGGTTGTTGAGCCTGCGCGTATTGGCATCGTAGCTGTACACCGTCTTCACGCCGTTGCCTTGCGTGACCTGCACGCGCTGCTCGAACTTGTCATACAGGAGGCTCTGCAGGTACTGGTAGCGGTGGTTCTGCCCGCTCGCCGCCACCGCCTTCACCCCGCTCGCGTTGGTGAGGTTGCCGCCCGAATCGTAGGTGTTGGTGACGATCTCGCCGTCGGGATAGGTGATCCTCAAGAGCCGTCCGAAGGTCTCGAAGAAGAAGCGCGTCTCGTACACCGAGGGATGCAGCGGGTCGGTGAAGGTGGTGACCGTCTTCTTCTCATAGACCGTCTCGCCCAGTTTCCCGTACTGGCGTTCCTCCGTCCCCATCTGCGAGGTGATCCGGGTGATGCGGCCGGCGGTGTTGAACGCCGCCCCCGGCAGTCCGTACGTGTAGGTGACGTTGTTCCCCGGGAAGTTCGGATAGGTGATCGCACTGAGCCGGTTGATGTCGTAGCTGTAGTCGATCGCCTTCGCCTGCGCCTGCAGGTTCGCCGTGACCTTCTTGGTCACGTTGGAGGCGAGGTCGTACTGGGTCTCGGTGCGGCCCGTGTCGGGGTTGTTGATCACCGTGCGCCGGCCGAAGTTGTCGTAGCTGATGCTCGTGGTGTTCGACAGGTTGTCGACCACCTGGGTGATCTGCTTCAAGGCGTCGTAGCCGTAGGAGGTCCAGATCACCTCGGTGCCGGACTTGTTCAGCTCCTTCACCGCGGTGATCAGCTCCCTCACGTCCCGATAGGTGCGCTTCACCGCCCCCTTGAGACCCGCGTTGACGTTGGCGTCGGTGACCACCGTCTCGAACTGCGTCACCCCCGAGCGGTCGGGGCCAAAGCCGTAGGCGATGGTGGTGAAGCTGCCGTCTGGGATCGTGGTCTTGGTGTTCCGATCCAGCACGTCGTACTCCATCAGGGTCGGTGCGACGGTGTCCGCCACCGCGTTGAAGACGCCGTTCACGACGTCGGAGGCCTTGACTTCGGTCGTCGGGTATCTCTGCGCGGTCGTTCGCCCGAAGGCGTCGAAGCTCACCTGCCCTGAGACGATCATCTTGTCCTGCGCGGCGTTGGCGTTGCCCTCAAGGACAGTGGCGTCCTTCTTCGTCTGGATGACGCGCTTCAGCCCGTCGGTGAAGAGGATCGTGTCGATCGTGTCCGGCTTCGGGATGCCGTCGGCGTCCTTGTCGACGTGGCGCGTAATCGCATAGGGCACCGCGCCTTCCGGGTGGTACTTAGAAATTGGTCGTCTGGTTGCCGTTCGTGTCGAGGGTCGTCTCCACCTTCCCGAAGGAGAGGTTGTAGGTCGCCCGCGAGGACAGGCCGAAGCTGTCGGTGATGCTCGCTACGTGCGTCGCCACCGTCGGATCGTACGTATAGGTCAGGGTGTAGCGCTGCCCGGTCTTGTTCACGGGTCCTGTGACCGACTGCAGGTTGCCGCTTGGCAAGTTCGGCGGATTGTTGCCCGAGAAGTAAGTCAGATCGGTCACCGCGGTGCTGCCGTCGGCGAGCGACTGGCGCACTTGCTTCACGTTCCCCGTGAGGCAGTCGATGTCGGCATCGCGCAGGCGCATCAGCGTGCCGTTGCCGCGCACCTCGATGTGGTTCGGCTTGATGATGTAGGCCGGCTGGCAGTTGGTGTAGGCGATCGTAGCGAGCACGTCGTCGGCCGCGCCCACGTCTCCCGCGTCGGTGAAGGTAGCGATGTTGCCGAAGGCGTCGTAGCTGTTCGTGGTGAAGGTGGTCTTGCCCGGGCTCACCTGCCCCTCGAAGAAGCGCCGGTCGGTGCGCGTGAGCTGCGGGAACACCGTCGCCGTGGTGCTCGTGCCGTCCACCGGCTCGACGTTCAGGTCCACGTCGCGCAGGACGTAGGTATTGTCCGTCTCGGTGAACGGCCGCCCCAACGCATCGGCCGTTACCTCGGAAGCGAGCAAACCCTTGGTGTAGTAGCCGTCGGTGCGGTAGCTGCGCGTGATGGTGCGATACAGGGCGTTCAGGTTCTGCGTGTCGCGGTGCTCTTCGACGACCGAACCGTAGCCGTAGAAGTCGCGCTCCAGGCGGTTGTACTTGGGGCTGGAATACCGGAACGTCGTGACCTGGGTGTCGGCGCCCTCGCCCACGTGGCCGTCGAACACCGTAGTCTTCGTCATCGTCCAGCGCGATTGCGGCAAGTCGAAGGTGTTGCCATCGCGCGTGTACTCGAGGTTGATCGTCGCGCCCATCGGCCGCGAGACGTGCTTGAGCAGATTGGTGCGGCCGATCGGGTTCGCCGCGACCTTGAGCTCGCTGTCCTTCGTCGACAGCACGGCGTCGATGTAGCCGTCGCCGTCCATGTCGCGGAAGCTCGCTTCCGGCCGGCCCATGCTGGTGGAGAAGTTGACGCCGGGGTTGAAAACGATCTTGATCGGCGGAATCGGGATCGTGAAGCCGAACGTGATGTAGACGCCGCCGCCGAGCGAAATGTGCTTGTCCTCGGCGATCTTGCCGTGGCCGCCGGGCCAGGCGATCGCGCCGGTGAAGCCGGTGCCGGTGTTGAGGCGCACCGAGCCGACGGTCACCTTGTCGGGCAGGCCGTCGCCGTTGATGTCGACGTAGCTCTCGTCCGAATGGCTGGTGCCGACGTTGAAGTTGAGGCCGCCGGCGATGCTGTGGAAGTTGAGGTTGAAGCCGAGGCTCGCCCCGGCGTTGATCGACTCGCCGTCGTTGATGATGCCGCCGCCCCAGGGCTCGGCCGCCGCGAAGCTGTAGCCGAGGTTGAGGGACACCGTGCCGTCGCGGAAGACCTTGTCCGGCAGGCCGTCGCCGTTGACGTCGACGAGCTCGTACTGCGTCTTCGACGTGCCGCGGCTCGCCTCGGCGCTGAAGGTCGGCATGTCGGAGCCCTGCTTGCTGGTCGGCCCCGGCCGCGTGCCGAAGGGCGAGATGCCCGCCCGCATGTCGCCGATGGCGGTCGCCATGCTGCCGGCGCCGCTGGTGCTCAAGCCGACGGTTTCGGTATCGCTCGAGCGCGCCATGCCAGCGCCCGAGCCGCGCCGGCCGGCCTCGAGACCACCGACCGCGCGCGTGAACTGCACGCCGCCGCCGCTCAGCACGTCCGGGAAACGGTCACCGTTCAGGTCGAGGAACTCGAGCTGGCTGTCGCTCGTGCCGTTGCTCGCGCTGATGCCGATCGACACCGACGTGCTGCGCGAGCGCGAGATGCGCGCCGGCGCCGACTGCCCGGCGAACTGCTCGGAGCGCGGCATGCGGATGTCGTCGAGGCCCAGGCGCGAGGCGCTCGAGGCGCCGGCCTTCACCCAGGCGAATTCGTCGACGCCGCCCCACATCGCATCCGCCGGGCGCGGCGCATACGCATACGCGCGCGCGTTGTTGGGATCGTAGTTCTCGTTCAGCACCAGCAGCGACTGGTCGATCGGCGTCGCATCGCGCGGGCTGTTGCCGTTGTAGCCGGCCGCGCCCCAGCCGCGATAGGGCTGTGGGAACAAGTTCTCGACCGCGGGCGTATGCAGCGCCGCGGGCACCACGGTGGACGCAACCGTCGGGTCGGCGTTGTCCCTTACCGTGGCTTCGAAGAAGCTCAACTTCGCGCCGAAGAACAGGTCGCGCGAGCTCAGATCGAAGAAGAGCTGATCGCCTGCCGTGACGGCAACCTCCGCGGTCACGCTGACATTGATCGGCACCAACGCTCCGGTGGCGTCCACTTCCCCGGTGCCGGTCACCGTGATCGGCCGCTTCGCGAGCAGCGCGCCGCGGCGCTTGACGGTGAACACCGCCTGCTTGACTTCACCCTTGGCGAGGTCCGTGAACTGCAAGCGCGCCTCCACGGGCAGCGGCGAAGTCGCGGGCGTCGGCACCGTGAAAAAGCCCTGCGGCGCGGTGAGCGCGCTCGCCGGATAAAGATCCATGCTGTACGGCGGGATCACCCGGACCACGAAATTGCCCTGCTCGTCCGTTACGCTATCCACGCCGTCGGCCGCGGTGTAGAACGCGTCGGGCGTGAGCCGCACGCGCGTGGCGTCGATCGGCGAATCCACGAGGACGCGCCACTCCAGGACGTCGAGCTGCGAGACGACGAGGTCCTGCGCGAGCGCCACGCTGGCCGTCTCGGCGAACCCGAGCGCGCGGCGGAAGACTTCCGTGCCGTTGCGCGTGATGAGGAGCGTGACATCGTCGGTCGTGACGCCGGTCTTCTCGAACGTGCCAGCGAGATGCAGCGTGCCCGTGAGCGGCAGGGTGGCCGTCGCGCCGCCCCGGCCGGCGAGCGTGAAATCTCCAGAGGCGAGATAGCGGAATTCCGCGAGGTCGTTCACGTCGGTGCGCGCGGTGTCGGCGCCGACATAGGTGATCTCCGGATCCCAGGCGACCTGGTCGAAGGCGCCGTCGAACACGGATTGCACGCGGAAATAAATGCGCTGTCCCTTCGACACCGGAACCGCGTTCACGCCGGTAGGCGTCTTGAGCTCGTAATCGGTGCCCGCAATGGTGGTGAACCAGAGCTCCGAGCCTTCGAGCTGGATCGCCACCCGCACGCCGTCGGCCTTGTCCCCGTACGCCACGCGCTCGGCGCTCGTGTCCTGAATCAGGCGCACCGGCGCATTGATGTTCACGACCCCGTCGTAGGGCGCCACCCAGCGCCGCAGAGTGTCGAGAAGCGGGAAGTTCTTCGCGCGCTCGGCTTCGATCGCCGCGCCGTCCTCGAGCAGATCGGTCGTGATAATCGCCCCGGCGCCGATCGGCACCGGCGTATCGGCGCTGTTGGCGCTGAAGGTCGGCACGCCACCGGCGTTGACGAAGCCGAAGAGGACCTGGCAGCCGCTCACGAGGTCGGTCAGGCCGTCGCCGTTCACGTCGGTGAAGTACGTGTCGCCGACGGTCGTCGCGGAGTTGGTGTCGGCGAGGACCGGGAGGCCGAAATACAGCTCGCCGCCGAACGTGGTCGAAGTGACCTTCTCCTTCGAGATCGCGGGCAGGCTCTGCCGTTGCACGGTCAGCAGTTGCACGGGGTCGCCGAAGCTGGTCGTGCCGTTCGGCCCCGACTGGTTGGGGCGGTAGAAGAAGCCGCCGCCGCCCTTGAACACCTTGTCGGGCAGCCCGTCGCCGTTCATGTCGGCCATGGTGATCAGCGTCTCGCTTTGCGACTGGTTGAAGCCGACCTTCAGGCCGCCCGTGTTCTGCTTGCTCGTCGGATCTCCGGCCGGGCCGACGCCGACATAAAGATGTCCGCCTGCGCTCGTGCTCTGCGTGCCGCCGATCGCGCTCGCGGTGCCCTGGCCGAGCAGGCCGATGCCGATGCCGTCGTTGCCGATGCCCCAGTCGGTGGCGCCGGCGAAGCCGCGGTAGTTGCCGAGCGCGTCGCGCGCTTCGTCAAAATAGCTGAACGTATGTTTGTTGAAGAGCGTAGTGCCGTCCGCGACGAACTGGCTGATCGAAGTGAGGAGCGTCTTGTTGAAAGCGAGCGCCGGCCGGCCGTCGCCGAACGGGTTCTCGTTGTACCTGAATTCGTAGCTTCGGATGAGCTGACTGCCGAGCGAGACGTTCACCTTGCGCAGGAGGTCCGCGGTCACCCGCTTGAAGCCGCCGCGCGCGTCGATCTGCACGTCGATCCGGCGCGGCTCGTTCAAGCTCGGGTCGCGATCGCGGATGAAAGTCACCGAGTACGGACCTTCTATGCCAGCGTTGCCGGTGTAGGTGACGTTCTGCAAGTAGATGTTGGAGCCGGCGACGGGTATTGTCCCGGGCGGCGGCAGCACCCCAGGGTCATCCACCCGCGTGTAGTGGTAGCGCACGAAGTTGCCGTTCGGGTCGATGATCTGGCACAGCGCCCAAAGGAAGATGTTGTTCTTGTCGTCGGTGAGCGTCTCGGTCGCCGGATCGGTCGCGCCGTAGAGATACCTGACGCCGTTCTTGTCGGTCACCTCCCAGGTGTAGGTCGAGGGCGTGTTGCCGTGGCGAACGATGCGCTTGAATTGCCCTTCCACGCGGGTGTGAAAGAGCTTGTCGCCGGTGGCGTTGCGCGCGACCAGATCGCCGCGATGGGCGACCGGGGTGAGCATTTCGCCCGAGAGCATGTAGGTCTCGGTCTCCAGGGGAGCACGACCCGTATTGGGATCGCCCGTGTCATAGCGCGGCACGCCCCAGCGCGTGTCGATGGTGATCGCCTGCATGGGGATATCCCAGCCCATGCCCATCCAGCCGTTGCCACCCGAGGAGCTGTAGGTCACCGCGAGCTGCGGCTGCAGCCCCTGCCGCCCCGGCGGCACCTCGATCGGGTAAGAGAGCCGCGCGTCGCCGGTGTTGTTCGCTTTCGGGGGCTCGATCAGGTTCACCTGCGCCCCCGGATCGGCCGCCTTGATGTCCTTCATGCTGGTCGGGTTGAACGACACCGTCTGCGGGTGATCGGGCACCGTCACCGTGGCGTTGATCATGTCGGTGAAGTGGTCGGTGGTCGAATTGACCACCTTGCCCGTCTTGTCGACGCTCACGCGCGGCAGCTCCACCCAGCGCCCCGCCTGGTCGTCGAAGTAGAAAGTCTTGACGTCGTCCTCGGTGTGCCCCGGCGGGATGAGCGCCCGGTCGTAGGGCAAGGCGACTGCGACGTTCTTCAGGAACTTGGCGCCGTGCGGCAGGAACCGATACCCGCGCCGCGGCCCCTTGGTGACGTTGGTCATGCCCACGTCCAGCGCCGGGACGTTCTCCTCGGCGAGCGGCGCGATGGTGACCGTGGTGTCGGTCGCGACCGTGCCGGCATCGAACACCAGCGTGGATTCATCGTTACTGACGGTCTTCTTGCCCTTGTTCGAGATGGTCGCCGAGACGCTGCCGGCCAGCGCGCCGGTGGCCGGGAACGCCGGCGCCCTCTGCTCGGTGAGTTGCACGATCGTGCTCAGCGTCTCCCCGTTGGGGTAGACCGCCTTGACCTCCAGCGACCAGGGATCGCTGTCGGCCTGAGTGCTTAAGCCCACCTGATCCTTCGAGACGCTGATCCCGATATCTCCCCCTGTCTGCAGCGACACCTGGCCGCCTACGGTGATCCGCACCTGGCCTGAGCCGTTGTTCCAGGGCTCGACGAACCCCTGCACGTAGGCGCGCCGCCCGTAGAACTGGCCCGCCTCCGGATAGGTGACGAAGATCTTCGGCGGGACCGTGCGTGCGCCCACCGCCGATCCGATGAATAGAAACTCGCGGATCTCGGCGCTGCTGCCCGAGCCGTCTGTGAAGGTGAGCCTCACGCCTTCGTAGGCGCGCTGATCGAGCGGGATCGTCCCCGGCACATAGATCGTGTTCCAGCCGGCGTCGAAGGCGCTCGCCGCCTCCGCCGGAAAATCGCTCCACACCCCGGCCTGCTTGACCGAGAGCTGCACCTGCCCTGCGAGCGGCGCCGACAGGTACAGCGACACCGCCTCCATTTGGGTCGGTCGGCGCAACGTGAACTCGACCGACGGGGCCACCGCCTCGATCGGCTGGTCGGCCGGATAGGGTCTCCAGCCGGTGGCGAGATCGCCATCGTGGAGCGCCTCGATCGGGTTCGAGCCCAGCGCATCGGGCTGGTTCGCCGTCACCGTCTCGATCGCGTTGGCCCCTGAATCGAGCTCGCCCACCACGCGCAGGTTGCGCACCGTGTACCCGGCGTTCTTGAACGACGAGGACAACACCTTGAATGCGACGGTATTGGTGCCGCGTATCAGCCACGCCGGGTTGATGCGCTCAACCTGCGTGCTCCAGGTGCTCGTGGGCAGAATCAGCGAGCCCCCCGCGAGAGAATCGACGACCTGCGCACCGTTGATGATGCGCTCGGGCGACACAAAGCTCTCCTGCCCGAAGAGCTCATAGGTCAGATAGGCGCGCACAAAATGCGCAGGCTCCCGATCCAGGGTGAACTTGAAGGTGTTGTTGGCGATGGTGGTGCTGGTGTCGCTGGGCGTCACCACCGCCACCGTCGGATCGGCGTTGGAGTTGAGCCCGGTGTAGAACCGCCCTTGCGCGGGCGGGGTGGGCGAGAGCAAGCGCTCCAGGAGCGCCGCGCCGTTCTTCACGCTCACCGGCGCCGCAGTCGTCCAGACTTCAAGTTCTCTCAGGCCGCTT